>Ga0302325_10019103_pt1 | contig 14427 bp, 9 predicted proteins | sample Palsa_T0_2_FD_201948 | JGI IMG/M metagenome (GOLD analysis project Ga0302325, IMG submission 201948) | Peat permafrost microbial communities from Stordalen Mire near Abisko, Sweden - Palsa_T0_2 | ecosystem: Environmental > Terrestrial > Soil > Palsa > Peat permafrost | place: Sweden: Abisko... | reverse complement strand
CAGCGTCCACGTAACGGTCATCCAGAAGGTCGCCAGGTGAGGGAAGAATCCCTGCACCAGCAGCGGCGTCGCAATCGCGCCCATCCAGAACTCTGTTCGTGAGCGGATGACCCACTCCGCCATCAGCATGGGTATCGAGATCACCATCGTCAGCGCGTACACCGGGTAGAGCCGTGAAAACCGCGCCACCCAGAAGTCCACCGCGTTCATCGGCTCCGGCCGCCCCGCGTAGTTATACGCAAGAATGAATCCCGAGATCAAAAAGAAGAAGCTCACGAACACGTAGCCGATATTAATCAGCGGATACAGTGTGATCGACGGATGCCGGCTCCACATCAGTCCCGACGGCGTGAAGTGAAACAAGATAATCGTGATCGCCAGCAGCGTGCGCAAGCCGGTGATCGCGGGCAGCGCGGGCTTCCGCACATACTTCGGCGGCTGCAGCTCCCCTGCCTGCTCTCCCGTAGACGTTGGAGCCGTCGGCGCCGTTGGTTCTTCTGCGATCACTGCTTGCATCTCCCATCATAAGACGCGGGCGAATCGATGGAAGTTCGGCTATCTTTCCTAAAACTATCGAATTTCGACATGCTCGAATCCCAACCCTCCGAGCATCGCCGTCACCGTCGCTCTTGCATTCTTATTAGCCGCATCCAGAATCCCATCGCTCAGCGCCGCCTGCTGCAACTGCGCCTGCGCGTTCTTCAGCACCTGCGTCTCAAGGTTCGGATCGGCCTTCACCAGCAATCCTGTATCGCGCGCATACACCCGCGTCTTGTTCACGTCGATCGTGGTAAGAAACACCTGCGACGGCGGCAGTGACAGACGAATCGACCGTCCCTGCGAGCCTTCCGTGATCTGCACGCTGTCGGCCTGCAGCTTGCTCATGTCGATGCCGGCAATCGTCTGCCCGTGCACAATCATCAACAGCTTGTCCCCGGTCAGCATATCCGGCAGCACCGGGTTGGACTCGTTGCCCTCCACCACCGTATCGAGCGAATACACCACCGTCTCCAAACGATTCAGCTGCTGCACCTTCTCCACCACATCCGGCGCAGACACAATCGTCAAAGGACGTCCCGTAATCATGGCAGCCAGTTTGCCAGCCAGGCCCGACCGCGCATGATGCACAAACATTCCCAGCGCCACCGCGCCCAGAATCAGCGCAACCAACACGCCAAAGAACGCGCCCGATCCGCGCTGCCGCCCGTAGCTATACTGCATCGTCATCGGTCTCTCATCACCTGCTGCATGCGGTGCTCCTACGCCTTGATCTCCGAGCGCACCATCGCCTCTGCCTTTACCAGGCCGCGATTCGCGTAGCTCGCCTTCACAAATTCTCTGAACAGCGGGTGCGGCTCCAGAGGCTTCGACTTGAACTCCGGATGAAACTGGCAACCAAGGAAGAATGGATGATCCGGAATCTCCACGATCTCGACATACGTAGCATCCGGCGTTGTTCCAGTTAGACGCAATCCGCCGCCCGTTAGGACAGCCTCATACTCACGATTAAACTCATAACGGTGGCGATGGCGCTCGCTGATATTGGTCGTCCCGTAAGCTTTCGCGGCCAGCGAACCAGCTTCCATCACGCACTCCCACGCGCCCAGCCGCATCGTGCCGCCCATCTCTTCCACGCCAATCAACTCGCGCAGTTTGTAGATGATGCGATGCGGTGTCGCAGGATCGAACTCGCCCGAATTCGCCTTCGCCAGCCCGCAAACATTGCGCGCAAACTCGATGCACGCGGTCTGCATGCCCAGGCAGATACCGAAGTACGGCACCTTCTTCTCGCGCGCATATTTGATCGCATTCAGCATTCCCTCAATGCCGCGCTTGCCAAAGCCACCCGGCACAAGAATTCCATCGAAGCCCGCCAGCTGCGATTCGTAGCCCTCAACCTCCAGGCCTTCCGCCTCAACCCACGTCACCTTCAGCTTCAAATTCGCGTCCAGCGCGCCATGCACCAGCGCTTCCTTCAGCGACTTGTAACTGTCCTCATACTCCACATACTTTCCAACAATCCCGATTTCGACCTCGTCCTTCGGGTTATACGCGCGGCGCACAATGTCCTCCCACTTGGACATATCGGGCTCCTTGGTCTCGAGCCGCAAATACTTCATCGCCAGCGCGTCCACACCCTCTTTGTAGAAGTTCAGCGGCACCTCGTAGATCGAAGGCACATCCCGCGCCACCACGGCCGCCGCCTCTTCCACGTTGCAGAACGCAGCAATCTTCTGGCGCATCTCGCGCGGCACGGCGCGGTCCGCCCGGCACAACAAAATGTCCGGCTGAATACCAATGCTCAACATCTCCTTCACCGAGTGCTGCGTTGGCTTGGTCTTCAATTCCTGCGCTGCGGCGATCCACGGAATCAGCGTCACGTGCACAAAACACGTGTTCTCCCGGCCCATCTCCTGGCGCATCTGCCGAATCGCCTCGAGGAAGGGAAGCGACTCGATATCGCCGACGGTCCCGCCAATCTCGACGATCACCACATCGCAGTCACCAGCGACCTTGCGCATCGCATTCTTAATCTCATTCGTGACGTGCGGAATCACCTGCACCGTCTTGCCGAGATAATCGCCGCGTCGTTCCTTGGTGATGATCTGTTCGTAGATCCGGCCGGTCGTAAGGTTGTTATCTCGCGACAACTTCGCATGCGTAAACCGCTCATAGTGCCCCAGGTCGAGATCGGTTTCGGCGCCGTCGTCGGTGACAAACACCTCGCCATGCTGAAACGGGCTCATCGTTCCCGGATCGACGTTAAGGTACGGATCGAACTTCATCAGGTTGACGCGCAGCCCGCGCGCCTCCAGCAGGCAGCCAATCGACGCTGCCGCCAACCCCTTGCCTAACGACGACACAACTCCGCCGGTCACAAAGATGTACTTTGCTGACATAGCCGCTACCTCTTTTGGTGGGTGGTTTTGGTTGTGCTCGGTGTGCACGATCAAGTATATCGCGTGCGCTGTGGAGATGTCGTCCCCACAGGTCTATCCTCTTCTTATGAGCCTCAATTCGCTCACCTCAGCGCTCGAAAACCGCGCTTACACCGCCCTCCGCTCCTTTGCCGACCGCAAGAGCCTCAAACCGGCCCACCTGCTCACCGGCGAACGCGGAGAAGACGCCGCCTACTTCCACCTTCGCGCCCTCGGCTACACGGTAGTCGCCCGACGCTGGCGCACCGAGCGCCTCGCCGGCGACCTCGACCTCGTAGCCTGGGACGGCCCCACCCTGGTGATCTTCGAGGTCAAGACCCGCACCGCGCCCTCCCGAGAACAAGCCTTTGCGCCAGCCGAGACCGCCGTCGACCCGCACAAGCAGCAAATCCTGCGCAAGATGGCCTCTGCCTATCTCCGCCAGTTTCCCAGCCCCATCCGCCACAACATCGCCGTCCGCTTCGACATTCTCTCCGTCTATCAACTTCCCACCGGCATCCAGTTCGAGCACATTCGCGCCGCCTTCCCGCTCGCCGAGCCTGCGGGTAGCCGCGGACGTTAACCTGGGCGCATCCATTTTTGCAGTCGCCGGTGTCTAATATCGGAAGATTGAAATTGAGAGAAAACCTGACACCGAAATTACCCGAAAAAGGATTCCCCCGATGAGCCTGACGGACCTGATGGATGCACCCGCATACGACCCCGCCCGCGATGACCGCCGGCGCAACATCATCATCGGCATCATCGCCGCAATCGTTTTACTGGGCGCGCTTGCGCTGGTCGGCTACGTGTCCGGCCACGGCTGGCTCTTCACCAACTTAGGCTACGAGCATCGTGCCAACAACTTCTTCGACGCTCTCGAAGCCAAGGATTACCCCAAGGCCTACGGCATCTACTACAACGATCCCGACTGGCAGCAGCATCCGTCCAAATACAGCGGCTACCCCCTCGCCCGTTTTACCGACGACTGGACCACCGATAGCCCGATCAGTGCCCCCATCACCTCGCATCATGTCGATAAGTCGGTGTCTGCAGGAAGCGGCACCTTCGGCACGGGCATCATCGTCGCAACCACCGTCAACAGCGATCACAAGATCTTCCTCTACATCAACCGCGCCGACAAAACCATCACCTGGCCCGCCCCGTACGTCTTCAAATATTGAGCAGCAGCCTGGAACGCACGCGAGCCTGATCCGCGCTCACATTAGCCGATCAACGCCTCAGTTGCCGCCTCATTTTTTCCTCGCAGCGCGCTGCCTGAGACGGCGACCAGCACTGCCATCACCACCGCCGCCAGTAGCGGAACGCCCAACCCCGCACGCAGCGAGTGCGTCCAGTTCGACAGCGCACCCGTAGCCAGCGGCAGTATCGACGCGCCCACGCCCGCGACCGCAAACACCGTCGAGTTCTCCCGGTGCCGCAGCGCTGCGGCAATCACCAGCGGATACACCGGCCCGGCCGCAAGCCCAAGCACCGCTGCCGACACCATGGTCACAATCCCGGCAGGCCATGCCAGCAGCAGCGTCAGCGCCGCCGTCATCGCAACCATGCTCGTGCCCAGCACAAGCCGCTCCGGCAGACGCGAAGCCCACTTGGTCGAGTGCACAATCCGGCTCACCAGCGCCCCCAGCCAAAGAAACGTCGCCGCGCCAATCGTGATGCCCAGCGAATCGCCCGCGCGCTGCGCATACGACGTCAGCCAGCCACCCGCAGCCGCATCTACGCCCGTCGCCCCGAAGATAAGCACCAGTAGCGGCCAAGGAACACCCGGTCCTTTACCTTCATGCAGCTTGCTCGCCGCCGCCGCACGCTCCGTTACCGCAACCGCCGGACTTGCTTCCATCACCACCGACCACACCGCAGCCACCGCAAAAAAGATCGCTACGCCGAGCAGCACATGTTGTCCATGGAGAACCGCGCTCGCCTGCGGTGTGGCCGCGCCCCGCGTCGAACGCAGCGCAATCCACGGCCCCAGCGCCGCGCCAATCGCCCACACCAGGTTCAGCCGCGTCAGCTCCAATCGCCGCTGCTCCGGAAAACGCTGCGAAAGCAGCAGGCTGATCGACGTCATGGTCAGCGACAACCCCAGCCCATAAAGCGCGATGGCGCCATACGCCGTCCACCGCCCCGCCCATCCCAGGCAGATCGCCCCCAACACCGTCAGCACCGCACCCCGCGCCACCGACCAGTTCATCCGCCCACGCGCATAGTAGGAGCCGAACGAACCCACCGCATAAAAGCTGAACAGCAGCATCCCCCCGCGCGCATCGTTCATCGACCAACGCACCAGCAGCAGCGGCAGCAGCGCCCCGGGAATAGTAAGTGCGACACCGGTGGCGATGAACCCCACGTACAGAAATGCCTTGCGCCGAACATCCTGCCACACTGTGCCGTTCACCGACGCTCCCAAACCGCACTGACAGTCTATGTTAGTAGCGAGAAGTTGGTATCGGCCTCCTAACGGATTGCCGCCCCGCAATACCAGTCCCGCCCGGAAGCCCAGCTGTCATCCGTCGCTGTTACGACGACAAACCGCTGCATGGCCCTTGCTGCGCCAGCAGCCTGTCCACTTCCGCGAATCGCCTCGCCACTGCAGGAAAGCTCAACGGCTCCCATCGTCCCAAAGTCTTTCCCTGCGCATCCTTCACCGTGATCACCAGGCCCCCATGGTGCTCTTTCTGTATCTCGCGCCACGCAACCAGCTCCGCAAGATCCTCTTGCGGCTCTGCCGTTGCATACACACTCACAAACGGAGTCTGTGCCAGCGCGTCATACACCGCTGCCGCCTGTCCCATCGGAACCCGAGACCCTCCGCGAAAGTAAGTCTTCGCTGCAATCGAATCCGCCAGCTCAAGCACCATCTCCTTCTGGCTTGCCCAGATGCCCGCCCCGAATCCTCTCTGCGGCTGCGCAGTAATGCCGCAGGCGAAATCCACCACATGCGTGGACTCATGCAGCAGCACGTAGGTCACAGCATCCGTGCCTGTCCCTGTCACCGTGACGGTAATCCCCGAGCCATCCTCGCGAAACACTCTCTGCTCTTTGTTCGTCAGAAAGGTCGATAGCGGCTCATCCAGAATGCTCGCGCGCAGCGTGATGTCATAAAGCCCCGTCGTTCCATCCCGCGAGGTCAGTCCGGTGCCTTCCCCCGGAACGCCGTCGACGAATGCAAGCGTGTGCAGCTTCTTCTCCAGCACTCGCCTGTTCAGCTCCGGCAGCGAAGCCAGCACACTCTCCACCTTCGCTCGTTCCGGAGCCGTCAGCACATGCGGCCGCACCTCTTCCATTCCTGCCTTCTTAAATTCGTCGACCGCCGCAGGAGAGGGTGCTCCCACACGAGCCATCAATACCGCAACTTCGGCCGCCTCGCCCTGCGCAGGCCCCTGCCGCGCCGCATGAGCCAACGGCATCCATGCCACGCCCATCGCCACAATCAAAATGCGCCGGCGAATTCCTCGCATGCGCCGGAAGCGCGGACAGGAATCAACACCTCGAGAAATCTTCAGATGGGGTAGCGGCATGGGCGCCCTCTGTCTCAGGAACTGGAAGGTTGGTGGGCCCGGAGGGATTTGAACCCCCAACCAAGGGATTATGAGTCCCCTGCTCTAACCGTTGAGCTACAGGCCCTTCCATGACGCAAGCGCTGCGCCGAGCCTAGCTAGCATTGTAGGGCGTAGCCAGCGCATCACAAAGCATCTGCCCTCAGCTCTAACTTAGCCGATGCGATAGGTCTCTTACCGATTGACAATCCTAGTCGCGGCACCATCCCTCACCGCGCCTCGTCAGCAGGCAGTGTTTCTTGTCAGCCAGCCATTTCATGCCAGACGCTTCGCCATCGCCCGCAGTAAGGAATTCCGTCTTGCCATCGCGCACGAATCGCACCCGTCCATGATCATCGACGCCATCGAACGTCCTCGGTCCATCGAGATCCTGGATCACAACCGTATAGTGCGCCCCGCTTCTGGATAGATTGAGGAAGGTTCCTTCCGGTCCATCCCACCGCCCCATCCACTGGTCAGGAACAGTTTGCGTTGCAGTGTCAGCTACCTGGAGAACCCCTCCCGCACTGCTCCCCGTATGCGCCCGACAGCCAACCGAGATCAGCCCGATCGCAAGAAGTCCCTTTGCAGCGTGAGCGCATCTCAACATGGATTAACCTCCTCAAACAAACTCGCGCCGCTCCTCCATCCAGGAAGAACGGCGCGAATCCGTCTCGATTCCGAAAGCCTCTACGCCCTAAATCTTCGCTGCATCAATATCAATCTCGATCTTAATCTCATTCGACAGCACCGCATCGCCGCTGCTCAGCGTGCCGTTGAACGCCAGTCCAAAGTCCTGGCGATTGATCGTCGTTGTCGCCGTGAACCCGCGATGCACGCTCTTTTTATCCATGCCGGTCTCTTCCTTGCCCAGCTCTTCGAGCTTCAGCACAACCGGCTTGGTCACGCCATGCAGCGTCAGATTTCCCGCAACGTCATAGTGGTCGTCGGCCTTGTGCACGCTGGTGCTCTTAAACGTCATCGTAGGGAACTGCGCCGCATCGAAAAACCGTGGGCTCTTCAAATCGTTGTCCCGCGCCGCCACGCCGGTATCCACGGTGTCCACTGGAATCGTCGCTTCCACGCTGGACTTCGCCACATCCGCAGGATCAAACGTGATCACGCCCGAAAGCCCATGAAACGACCCATGCACCGTGCTGATCGCCATATGTTTGATCGCAAAGTCAGCCTCCGAGTGCATTGGATCGATCTTCCACTGCGTCGCCTGCGCGCTCATCACGCCCGTGCCCAATGCCAACACAACCGCCGCCGTCCATCCCGCCATACCCATGCGCTTCATCCAGTTTTCTCCGTAAGGTCTTAATGCTTGAGATTTTCCTGCCGATCAGACCATATAGATGCTGATCGATCGCTGCCGATCCATAGATTTCCGGACACTTATCCTCCGCGTCACCTGACCGGCCTGTCATCTGCGCTACCGGTCGTATCCCTTGACCCGACCCCCATCGAGCCGCGCCATACCCTGGCTCGCAGCCCGCCAACCGGCGGAATGTGCCCGCAAACCCTTCCGGGCTGTAACCTTATATACAGCCGCAGCCGTCTTCCATAGAAGCATTACAAAGTCGATGGCTGGCCGGCTACCTTAGGCCCTTCGTTTTTCATCTCCACTGCAGTGCTTTTTAAACCAGGAGCTGCCGCTATCCAAGCAAGAGTCAGGGCCTTCATGAAACGTCTTTCGATGCATCGTTCTCTCCAGCCGTTCTCGCTGCTAACCGTCTTCTGCACCGCACTCGCACTCTGCGCCTCGATTCCAGCCACCGCGCAAGACACCTCCGCGAAGCCGCAGCCGCGTATCACCTCACCCATCGATGCCTCCAGCCGCGCCACGCTCGCCGGCTCGCGTCCTCCCCGCGCCGCCGCCGCCGACGACCTCGGCGCCGTCCCCGGCAGCCTCCAGCTTCACGGCATCTCTCTGCTCTTCAGCCGCAGCCCCGCCCAGCAGGCAGCCCTCGACGCCCTCGTCGCCGCCCAGCAGAATCCCGCCTCCTCCCTCTACCACCAGTGGATCACCCCCGACCAATACGCCGCGCAGTTCGGCGTCGCCGACTCAGACCTCGCCGCCGCCAAATCCTGGCTTGAGCAGCAGGGCTTCTCCATCGACTCCATCTCGCGCAGCCGCAACCGCATCCTGTTCTCCGGAACCGCCGCCCAGGTCGCCTCAGCCTTCGGCGCCCCGCTGCACTACTACCTCACTCCCGCCACGCCTCTGCAACCCGCCCAGAAGCACTTTGCCCCGTCCGCCGATCTCACCCTGCCCTCTGCACTCGCCTCCTCCGTGCTCGCCATCGGCAACCTCTCAGACTTCCACCTGCTTCCCCACATCCTTCGTAGCGCACCCCAGCCCGCGCAACCCCGCTTCACCTCCAGTCAGACCGGAGCCCACTACCTCACCCCCGGCGACCTCGCCACCATCTACGACATCACCCCCGCTTACAGCTCCGGCTACACCGGCTCCAACCAGTCCATCGCCGTTATCGGCCAGTCCGCCGTCAATCTCAGCGACATCGCGAACTTCCAGGCGGCGGTAAACATTCCCGGCAAGACTCCCATCGTCGTTCTCGTTCCCGGCTCCGGTACCTCCGAGGTCTACGCCGACGGTGACGAAGCCGAGTCCGACCTCGATCTCGAGTACTCCAGCACCATCGCCAGGGGCGCGCAAGTCTACTTCGTCTATACCGGCAACAGCAACAACTTCGGCGCCTTCAACTCCATCGAGTACGCCGTCGATGAGAAGATCGCGCCCATCATCAGCTCCAGCTACGGAGACTGCGAACCCAACCTCGGCCAGTCCAGCTACACCGAACTCAACACCTTCCTCGAACAAGCCGCCTCCCAGGGCCAGACCGTCGTCTCCGCTGCCGGCGATAGCGGTTCCACCGACTGCTACGGCGAGTACAAAACCGTGGCCCAGAATGAGCAGCTAGCCGTCGACTTTCCCGCCAGCAGTCAGTACGTCACCGGCGTAGGCGGCACCGAGTTTCCCTCCGCCGACATTGGCGCTGGCAACAACACCTACTTCGACGCCCAATCCTCCACCGACATCGTCAGCTCGGCAAAATCCTACATTCCCGAGATGGTCTGGAACGACGACGTCGCCGCCACGGCAGATAGCTGCAATGCCAAGGTCCCCGTCGCCGACTGCGACCCTGTTGCTTCCGGCGGCGGCGGCGTCAGCATCTTTACCGCGCAACCCTCCTGGCAGACCGGAACCATCGCCGGCGTTGCTGTCCCCAACAACGGCAAGCGCATGGTGCCAGACATTGCCATGACCGCCTCGCCCTTCAACGCACCCCTCGCCTTCTGCACCAGCGACAGCACCTTCTGGGAGAGTGGGCAGAAGGCCAGCTGCACCAACGGCCTGCGCGACTCCTCCAGCGGCGACCTCACCGTCGGCGGCGGCACCAGCTTCGAAGCCCCCACCTTCTCCGCCCTGGTCGCCATCATCAACCAGGCCAGGAACTCCACAGGTCAGGGCGTCGTCAACTCCACCCTCTACTCGCTCGCCGCCACCTCGGCCTACGCCACCGCCTTCCACGACATCACCTCGGGCGGCAATCAGTGCCTCTCCGGCACCTCCTACTGTGCCTCTCCCGGGACGACAGACTACCCCGCCACCACCGGCTATGACGAAGCCTCTGGCCTAGGCTCCATCGACTTTTTCAACCTCCTCAACGCCTGGCCTAATTCCACCGGCAGCTCCTTGCTCGCCTCCAGCATCACCCTTACCGCGGCCACCATCACTCCCGCCTCCGGTGCAGCCGACACTATCACCATCACCGTCGCGCCGGTCACCTCCACCACCCTGGTTCCCAGCGGCAGCATCTCCCTCGCAGTCGACGGCGGACCATCCGCCACCATTCCTCTCACCAATGGCGTGGCCACCTACAGCTTCAGCTCCACCACCCTCGGCGCCCATGTCCTCACCGCCACCTTCCCCAGCGACACCGTCTTCGCCGCCTCCACGGCCACCCTCACCCTTAACGTCGGCGGCTCCTCCACCCCGGGCTACTTCAACGTAACGGTCGGCTCGCCCAGCATGACAGTGACCCCCGGAGGCTCAGCCACGGGCACCCTCACTCTCACTCCCTCTGGAGGCTTCACCGGCACCGTCACGCTCACCTCCAGCGGCTTGCCACTCGACGCCTGCCTGGTCGTCAGCCCCGCCTCGGCCTCCATCACCAGCGCGGCCGCAGCTACCGCCAGCTACACCATTTACACCAGCTCCAACTCCTGCAGTGGCGCCGCCGCCGCCCGGCCTGGCGTTCGAAACGCCTCCTCCAATACCCCACGTCGCCCCGGCTCGCCCTTCAAGCAGCTGCCTCTCCCAGCCTCGCTCGCCGGTGCAATCCTTCTGCTGACCCTGCGTCGCCGCCGTTCCCGCGACCTCGCCTCCAGGCTCCTCACCGCCAGCCTTACGCTCGCCCTCGTCCTCGCCTTCTCCCTCAGCGGCCTCGCCCTCACCGGCTGCGGTGGCAGCACCTCCACCGCTACCAACAACACCACGACCACCACGAACGACACCCCCGCCGGCACCTACGTCATCACTATCACCGGCACCAGCGGCGCCACCACCAGCGCCGCCACCATCGTCCTGACGGTCAGCTAACCCACCAACCAGCCGGAACCGCGATACCGGCTGCAACCACCTCCGCACCTACTGAAGTCCAATCAGCTAAAAGCTAAAAGCTAAAAGCTAAAAGCTAAAAGCTAAAAGCTAAAAGCTAAAAGCTAAAAGCTAAAAGCCGGATCCTCGCCGTCCGCGCAGGACCGGGACCAGGACTTTTCCACCTCTCATCCCCCTTTTCCCCGCACTTCTTCCTTGCGCTCGCACCCCCCGCGCCGTACCCTTGATTCATCGCCTAGTAACCTAAGACGAATCCCCGCAATTCACGCGGCATTCACGAACTTTCCACAGCAAAACCCTAGAAAAACCGAAGTTACCAGCCGCTTTCCCCGCGCCAGGGAGTATCTACTTCTACACCACAACATCTAGTTGTTTTATACTTGACTAGTACCAGATGAGGCGTTACTTTCATCCTCACCCGCAGCTCTGGTGCAGCGCCTGATTTCCTGGCTCACACCGCCACAAAGGACCACGACGCAGCCCCTCCTGTCGGCATTTTCGGAGGATACGTCCTTCACCAGGCCGGAACCTGACCACGCCGTCAACGGTAATCCCCCGGATTTCGATCCGGCAGATATTCTAGTTTTTCGCTTCACCGAAAGTTCTAGTTTTTCGCTTTACAGACGTTCTAGTTTTTCTCCGAGAGGTACCACCCCATGGCCGACATGATCCACTCCAGCGCCGCAGCCGAGCAAACCACCACCCCCGCCGCCACTGCTCCCAGCCAGCACCGCTCCGCCCCCGGCCTCAACTTCCCGCGCTACTTCACCAAGCCCGGCGTCAACCCATTCGACGAACTCACCTGGGAGTTCCGCGACGCCATCATCCAGGACTTCAAAGGCCGCCTCGTCTTCGAGCAGAAGGCCGTCGAAGTCCCCTCCGACTGGTCCGTCACCGCGACCAACATCGTGGCTTCCAAATACCTCCACGGCCAGGTCGGCACCCCCGACCGCGAGAAGGGCGTTCGCGACCTCATCTCCCGCGTAGCCGAGTCCATCCGTGACTGGGGCAAGCGCGACGGCTACTTCGCAACCGACGAAGATGCCGATATCTTCTTCGCCGAACTCACCCACCTCCTCGTCAACCAGAAGGCCGCCTTCAACTCGCCCGTGTGGTTCAACGTAGGCTGCGACCGCCTCGAACCCAACTCCGACGCGCAGAACTGGCACTGGGACGCCGAGCTCGGCAAAGTAGCCTTCAGCGTCACCGGCTACTCGCGCCCGCAGTGCTCCGCCTGCTTCATCAACTCCGTGCAAGACTCCCTCGACAGCATCCTCACCCTCGCCAAGACCGAGGGCATGCTCTTCAAGTGGGGTTCGGGCGCAGGCTCCAACCTGTCCGCAATTCGCGGCAGCATGGAAACCCTCTCCGGCGGCGGCACCGCCTCTGGCCCGCTCAGCTTCATGCGCGGCTTCGACGCCTTCGCCGGTGTCATCAAGTCCGGTGGCAAGACCCGCCGTGCCGCAAAAATGGTCGTCCTCAACATCGACCACCCCGACATCGAAGACTTCATCCAGTGCAAAGTGAAAGAAGAGAAGAAGGCCTGGCACCTCATGGCCGCCGGCTTCGACGGCTCCGGCCCCGACTCCGAAGCCTTCACCAGCATCTTCTTCCAGAACGCCAACAACTCCGTTCGCGTGACCGACGAGTTCATGCACGCAGTAGAAACCGACAGCACCTTCACCACCCGCACCGTGAAGGGTAAAGAACCCGTCCGCGAGTTCCGCGCCAAGGACCTCATGCATCAGATCGCCGAAGCCACCTGGCAGTGCGGCGACCCCGGCATGCAGTACGACACCACCATCAACCGCTGGCACACCTCCAAGAACACCGCCCGCATCAACGCCTCCAATCCCTGCAGCGAGTACATGTTCCTAGACGACTCCGCCTGCAACCTGGCCTCCTTCAACCTAATGAAGTTCCTAACCCCCGGCGGCCAATTCGATATCCCCGCCTACCGTCACGCCATCGCCGTCGTCACGACCGCAATGGAAATCATCGTGGACGCAGCCGGCTACCCCACCGAGCAAATCTCGAAGAACTCGCACGACTACCGCCCGCTAGGCCTCGGCTACGCAAACCTCGGTGCTCTATTAATGGATCGCGGCCTGCCCTACGACTCCGACGCCGGTCGCGCCTACGCGGCCACGCTCACCGCGATCCTCTGCGGCGACGCCTACGCCCAGTCCGCGCGCCTCGCCGCCACCGCTCCCGCTCTCGGCGCCGCCACGCCGCTCACGCAGCAAACGGAGATCACCGGCGGCGCCTGCCCCGGCTTCTACGTCAACCGCGAGCCCTTCCTCGACGTCATCCGCATGCACCGCGCCGAGGTCAACAACATCGACCGCTCCCTCAAGCCCAACGGCTCGTCCAACTATGAAGACGCCGCCGGCTTCGTAGCCCCACAACTCGCCGAGCTCAAGCAGGCCAGCCAAGACGCCTGGGATTCCGCCCTCGCCCTCGGCGAGCAGTACGGCTATCGCAACTCGCAAGTCACCGTCCTCGCCCCCACCGGCACCATCGGCTTCATGATGGACTGCGACACCACCGGCATCGAGCCCGACCTCGCCCTCGTCAAGTACAAGAAGCTAGTCGGCGGCGGCATGATCAAGATCGTCAACAACACCGTCCCCGGCGCCCTCTTCAAGCTCGGCTACAAGGAGTCCGAAGTCGAAGGCATCGTCAACTACATCGACGCCACCGGCACCATCGAAGGCGCACCCTCGCTGAAGCCCGAGCACCTCGCCGTATTCGACTGCTCCTTCAAGCCCGCGAAGGGAACCCGCACCATCGCCTGGACCGGCCACGTCCGCATGATGGCTGCAACACAGCCTTTCTTGTCCGGGGCGATTTCAAAGACCGTCAACCTCCCCAACGACTGCTCCGTCCAGGACATCGCCGACGCCTACACCGAATCCTGGCGCCTCGGCCTCAAAGCCGTAGCCATCTACCGCGACGGCAGCAAAGGCACCCAGCCCCTCAACGTCTCCGCCCAGACCGACGCCGACAAGAAGGGAACCAGCGTCAACGCCGAATCGAAAGCAGCCGACGCCGCAGCCATCGCGCAACTCGACGCCGTCACCGCTGCGCTCACCGCCTCGCAGCTCGAGATCGCCTCTGCCAAGTCGCAGCTAGCCGAAGTCCAGGCCGCGCTCGCCGCCCACATCCTCTCCACCTCCCAGAACGCCGACGCGCTCGACGCCCAGGCCCCACCCCGCGCCGTCCGCCACCGCCTCCCCGCCGAGCGCATGAGCATCACCCACAAGTTCGGCATCGGCGGCCACGAAGGCTACATCACCGTCGG
>Ga0302325_10019102_pt1 | contig 14427 bp, 11 predicted proteins | sample Palsa_T0_2_FD_201948 | JGI IMG/M metagenome (GOLD analysis project Ga0302325, IMG submission 201948) | Peat permafrost microbial communities from Stordalen Mire near Abisko, Sweden - Palsa_T0_2 | ecosystem: Environmental > Terrestrial > Soil > Palsa > Peat permafrost | place: Sweden: Abisko... | reverse complement strand
CTCAGCACGTGGCCGGGAACTCGCTCATCTCGGTAGCCGGCTTTGGCGCCATCATCGTCGGACCGGCGCTGGCCGGGCTGGTGATCGCGCTGTCCAGTCCCGGCGCCGCCATGGCCGCCGACGCCGCCAGCTACGCCGCGCTGGTCATCGCCGTGATCCTCAGCCGCCGGTTCCAGCCGGCGCCGCCGCCATCGGGGCCGGGCCAGAGCCTGCTCACCACCCTGCGAAGCCTCGGCCGCGAGCCGGTTGTCCTCGGCATCACGTTGTTGTGCGTCGCCTTCTTCGGCCTGTACGGACCGGTCGAGGTGGCCTTGCCCATCTACGTCTCCCAGACCCTGCACGCCGGGCCGGCCATCCTGGGGGGCTATTGGGCCCTGTTCGCCTGTGGCGCCACGGCCGGGGCGCTCGGCGCGTCGTCGGTCCAGCGCTTCGGTCTGGGCCGGGTGGCGGTGGCCGCCATGGCCGGTTGGGGAGCGTGCCTGGTCCCGTTCGGCTTCACCCACTCCGTCGTGGTGGGCCTCGTCGCCATCACCGTCGGCGGGCTGGTGTACGGGCCGTTCCCCCCGCTCAAGCAGACAATCGTGCAACGCCACAGCACGGCCGGATCGCTCACCACCCTGGCCGCCGCCAGCGCCGTGCTCACCATCCCTGCGGCGCCCATCGGTACGGCACTGGGCGGCCCGTTGGTCGCAGCCCTCGGGCCGGGCAGGACACTTCTGGCCTCCGGCTTGGCCACGCTGGCCGCCGCCGCCGTGGCCGCCCTGCTGATCGCCCGGCGCCACAGGCAAGCCGAGCAACCCGCCGGAGCCGCGCAACCCGATGGCGCCGGGCGAGCCGGCGAAGCCGGTGCCACCGACGCGGCACCGGGTTAGGGCTCGCCCGCCAGGTGCGCCTTCAGCGCGGCCAACGCTTGATCGTTGTCCCGGAACTGCACCGCCGTCATGCCCACGTCGCGCGCACCATCGACGCAACGCAGTTGATCGTCGAGGAACAAGACCTCCGACGCCGCCACCTCCAAACGGTCGCACACCACGGCGTAAATCCGGGGATCGGGCTTCATGTACCCCTCCTCGTGCGAGTACACCACGATGTCGCACAGGTCCTCGAAGTGGTATGCCGCCCGCTCCCGTTCCCGGGCGCCCACGAAGCTGTTGCTAAGAATTCCGGTGCGATAGCGGGGCCGCAGATCCTGGAAATAACGGGCCATGGGCAGGTTCAACGTGCCCAGGTACTCCGCCCACAAAGCCTCCATCAGGGCGGGCAGTTGGAACTGGTCGAGATCGAGCACTACCGCGATCCGCTGCTCCGCTTCCGGCAGCGTGATCTCCCCGATCCCGCCCGCCCGCCCGATTTCGTCCAGGCTCGCCGTGAGGTCGGGCGACATCATGCCCAAGTGCGCCATGGAAAGATGATGGGCCCACCAATCGTGCCAACCGGTGCCCGGCGTGACCTCGAGCACGCCGCCGATATCGAACACCACGGCGCGAATGCTCACGTCAGCGGCCCGTTCCCCTGGTCACACCGGCGGCGTGACCAGGGTTGGCGGTCAGTCGCCGTTCACGCTCGGCGTGAGCCAGACATTGGTGGGGTCGAACTGGAACAACTGCGGAACGAACACCGCGTTGTGCACCTGCGTGGCGTGATACACGGGCTGGGTGGGCGACGTGATGGGGAAAATGGCGGCGTCCGACATCACCTGGGCATCGGCCTGGGCCCACAGGGAGGAGGCCTGGGTGGAGCTGGTGGCGGTCGACGCCTCCTGAATCAGTTGGTCGGTCTTGCTGTCGTCGTAGAAGCCGAAGTCGCTGCCGGCCGGTGGGAACGAAGGAGCCCCCGCGAACAACGGCTCGAAGAACGACAAGGCGGCATTGCCGTACCAGTCGGGCAGCCAGTTGGCCAAGGCGATATCCCACACGCCGCCGTGGGCGACGGACGGAACCTCCAGGAACTTGGTGTAGAAGTCCGACGAGGTGCTGGGCACCCCAGTCACCGCGATCCCCACCTTGGTCAGGTCGGACTGCAGGGTCTGGAACATGTTCACCTCGTAACCCAAGGCGCTCTGGTACAGCACCTTGAGCGTCAGGTGCGCCCCGGGGAGGGCGGCGGACAGCATCTGGGTCGCCTTCTGGGTGTCGCTCGGGTATGGATTGGCGGCCACCGACCCGACGATCCCGGGCGGCAGGATGTGGGTGAGCGGGGGCGAGACGACCGGGCCGCCGTCGTCCTGCACCAGGTCGGTGCGGTTGATGGCGTATTCCAACGCCTGGCGCACGGCCACGTTGCCCAGGGCCCCGCTGTTGTTGGGGGATACGGTGTTGAACAACACATAGGGGCTGGTGCCGAACGTGGGCCCGAGTGTCAGGCCGGGATCCTTGGATGCCAGCAAACCGGGAATGTCGTTGGTCGGCACGCTGGCGTCCCAGCCCATGTCGGCGGCCGCGGTATTGGTCTGCAATTGCTGCTGGATTCCGGCCTGGCTGCCGGTTTCGTTGACCACGATCTTGTCGACGTATGCCTTGCGCACGAGATCGGTGCTGGCACTCCACGACGGGTTGCGCACGAAGACAATCGACTTGGCCGGGTCGTAGCTCTGGATCATGTAAGGCCCGTCGGAAATGGTGTGCTGCGCCAGGGCATTACTGGCCGGCAGGTACTGGAGGAACTCCACCGGGGCGGGAGAATAGGCCGGCATGGCCAGCTGGTTGGGAAAATAGGTGGCGGGGCGGGTCAGCTTGTACACCACCGTCAGGGGATTGGACGGATCGACCGACACCCCGGCCATGGAGTTCGAACTGAGGAATGCCTCGATGGCGGCCGGGGTCTGGGCCACTTTGGCGAAGCTGTCGCAGAACGCCTGCATGCCCGCGATCAGCGACTCGAAGTCAGGCAGGCCGCCGAACGGCTGGGCCGGATTGCACGTCCGCTCCAACCCCCGCACGGCGTCGGCCGCCGTGACCTGGCGGGGCGGTGTGGTGTTCCACATGGCACCGCCGCGAATGGTCAGCTTGTAGGTGAGCCCGTCGGCGCTGATGCCGCCGTTGGCCGTGGTGGGCACATTGGTCGCCAGGTCGGCCACGAGATTGGTGGTCTGCCCGGCCACGGCGGGATAGGTCAGCAGCTGGCGGCTGAACATGCGCAACGCCAGGTACCCGGTGGTGTAGTACGAGATGTTGGGGTCCATGTAGTCGACGTCGCCGGTGCCCAGCATGTTGAGGGTGCCCCCCTTGACCGCCCCCGCCGTGCCGCCACCACTGGTGCTGGGACTACTCGAACTCCCGCACGAGGCGAGGAGCATCGCCAGTACCGCCACGCATGTCAGAACGACCCATTTCCGTGCCATGGACGACCTCCTGCCAAGAAATCCCGTACCCGGGGCTGAAGGGTAGTTCTCCCCGGCGGGCGCCGCGCCATGGCCCGATCAGCGTCCGGCGGCGGCGCACGTCACACAGATCTCGGTGGCGGGCAGCGCCAGCAGCCGTTCCGCCCCAATGGGCCCCTGGCATCGTTGGCAACGGGCCAGAGCGCCGGAGTCGCCCCCGGCCGCGGCCCGGCGCGACGCCGCCTCCAAGGCGTCAGCCCGCCGCTGCGAATGGGCCAGCAGCGCCTGCACCCGAGCCCGCTCGTACGCCACGGTCGAGCCTTCGGCGTCGTGCTCGTCGTCGGGCACCGCGGCGGTCGACTCGGCGATGGCCACCAACTCCAGCTTCAGGTCCCCGATCAACTCGACCACCTGCGCCAACTCGACGGCCAGCCGCTCCGCAACCGTCTCCTCCACCTAACCGACCGTACCGGCCACGAACAATGCGATTGCGGTTCCCCGCCCCTTTTCCCAACTTCTACGGGATGGCGGGAATCGTCTGGATGGTGGCGCCTGCGGGCAGGGCAAAGTCGCTGGGCGACACGTTGGTGGTGTAGCTGGTCAGCTGGAAGCTGGCCGTCGCCGTCCCGCTATAGGCCAGCACCCCGTCCTTGGTAACGCAGTACTTCCCCGTCTGGCTGGCCGCAGTGAGCGACACGCAGTCCGCCGACACCCCGCCGAAGCTCTGGGTCGAGAACGAGATGTTGTCGCCGGCCACGTTCGCCGCCGCTTCGGCCTGGGCCGCCTCGATGGCGCTCTCGGCCGACTGGGGGCTGAACAGCTGGGTGATCCCGGCCAACGGGTTGGCCGATCCTGTTCCCTCGCTGATGCAGGTCACGGTCCCCGCAGTCGAGCAGTAGTAGGTGGCCGTGCCGGTGTCGATGGCCTCGCTCTGCCCGGTCTTGAACAGGCTCTTGGGCGGCGCCTGCTCGATCGTGATCGGCCCGTTGGCCCCCTGACCGCTGTAGGTGTAGACGGCCTTGTAGGTCGCCTGTTCGCCCGCCTTCACCGACTCGGCGATAGAGCCCAGTTTGGCGCTTTCATTGCTGCTCCCCGACGCCCCGGTCCCGCTGGCCGCCGCCGTGGTCGCCGTGGCCCCCGACCCGGACGAGGTGGCCGTTGTGGCCGTGGTGGCGGTCTTCTTGGACGAACTGCACCCGGCCAAGGCCAGCAGCGACACCGCCACCACCAAGCCCAGGCGGTGTGAACGAACCCTTACACCGGTCATGCTGCCCCCTCGTCTGATGTCCGGGCGGAGCATATGCGGCGGCGTACCACCGGTGCCCCTGAACCTGAACCACCAATGTCCACGATGCACCTATCCTGGGAGCCTGTTGTATCTGGACCACCCGCAGGCACTCTGCTCACTGTGACCATCGTCGCCGCTGCGGCTTACGATTCCCTTACCCGCGAAGGGGTTTCCGCCGGTCCGGTGGTGGCCACCCTGGCTGTCCTGGCCCTGGTGGTGGTCATCGCAGTCCTTGCCGTGGCCTACTTCATGCATCTCAAGGACCGTCGCTGACGGCCCGCCACGACGGAACGCGACGGCTCACAGCGCCCGAGCAGAGTGCTACCGTCAACGAACCGCGCCGAGACTCAACCTCACGGCGCAGGAGACCGGCTCCCTTCCCTGGGGGCAAGCAAGAGCCCGACGAGGCTCTTCTTGCCACCCCCGCCGCGTTCTCCACAGTCTGTGGATGTTCTTGTGGATAGCGATAGCAGGGGGAGGCGCAAGACATTCGTGTGGGACGTCGGGGAGTTGTGGATAACCTGCTCCAAGCAGCTGCGGGAGCAGGTCTCGGACGCAACCTGGATGGCGTGCTTCGACAGCGTCGGAGTGGCCGCGGTGGAGGACGAGAGCTTGGTGCTGACGACGCCGAGCACACAGGTCCGCGACAAGCTGGAGCGCAGTTACCGCTCCATGATCGAGGCCGTGGTCGAGGATGTGGCGGGCCGGCGGTTGACGCTCACCCTGCTGGTCCAGCCCGGTGCGGCAACACACGACGGCAACGGCGTGGCGACCTCACCTCCCGTGCCGCCACCGGCACACGACTCCAACGGGCGCAATGGCAACGGGGCGCAGAGGGTCAATGCCGCCCACGACACGCCCTCGACCAGCAGCACTGACGCCGGGGCGCCCCGAATCACCGAAGGCGTTCTCAATCCTCGCTATACCTTCGATGCCTTCGTCATCGGGTCCTCCAATCGCTTCGCCCACGCCGCGGCCCGAAGCGTGTCGGAGACGCCGGCCAGCGAGTACAACCCGCTGTTCATCTACGGTGACTCGGGCCTGGGCAAGACCCATCTGCTGCACGCCATAGGCAACTACGTCCGCGAGAATTTTTCATCGTCACACGTTCGCTACGTCTCCACCGAGACGTTCATGAACGAGTTCGTGGAGAGCATTCGCAACAACACCGGCCTCAATTTCAAACGGCGATACCGAGCGTGCGACGTGCTCCTGGTGGACGATATTCAGTTCATCGAGAACAAGGAGAGTCTCCAGGAGGAGTTTTTTCACACCTTCAACTCCCTGCACGAGGCGAGCAAGCAAATCGTGCTCACGTCCGATCGCCACCCCAAGTACATCGCCACCTTGGAAGACCGGTTGCGCAGCCGCTTCGCCTCCGGGGTTATCACCGACATCCAGCCCCCCGAACTGGAGACCCGCCTGGCCATCCTGCGCAAGAAGTCCGAGGGTGAGCGCCCGCACGTGCCCGACGACGTGCTGGAGTTGATCGCCACCCACGTGAAGGAGAACATCCGCGAGTTGGAGGGCGCCCTGATCCGGGTGTCCGCCTTCGCCAGCCTCAACCGGGAACCGCTGACCGTGGAACTGGCCGAGCAGGTGCTGTCGGACATCCTGGCCGCCGACCAGCCCCGCCAGATCACCCCCAAGGTCATCCTGGAAGCCACCGCCAGCACCTTCGGCTTCACCATCGACGAGCTGTGCGGTACCAGCCGGCGCCGGCCGCTGGTCAACGCCCGCCAGATCAGCATGTACGTGTTCCGCCAGATGACCGACCTCAGCTACCCCTCCATCGCCCGCGAATTCGGTGGCCGCGACCACACCACGGTGATCCATGCCGTGGCCAAGATCTCGCAGCTGATGAAAGAGCGCCGCCAGGTGTACGACCAGGCGACCCAGCTCATGCAGCGGGTCAATGGCGGCGGCTGACATGGCCCTTGGGGAAGCAGCTGTGTCGCACCTTTGTCATTTCGGGGGATCGACGCGGCACTATCCACCGCCGGTTCGCGTTCTGGTCCCACCCCTGTGCGATCCTGGGGACATCAGCGGGACGACGGCGCCCACCCTGACCAGCCCGAACACCAGGTTGTCCCCAATCCACAGCACCTACTACCGCTGTTAACGAATTTGAAATTCATAATGAATGAGGAAGGTTGCCGGTGAAGTTTCGATGCGAACGTGACGTTCTGCTGGAGGCCCTCACGACCGCAGGTCGGGCCATCGCCAGTCGCGGAGGCGCGCTGCCGGTGTTGTCGGGGGTCCGCCTGGAGGCGACGGGCAGCGAGTTGCGGGTGGTGGGTACCGATCTCGACCTGACCATCCAGGTCTCGACCAAGGTCTCGGTGAGCACACCGGGGGTCGTGGTGGCGCCCGGGCGGCTGGTCAGCGACATCGTGCGGGCCCTCGATCCGGGCGCCGTGACGGTCGAGTCGGACAGCGACGACGATGAGTTGCGGATCAGCTCGGGCCGGTCCAACTTTGCCATCCGCACCCATCCGGCCGGGGATTTCCCCCGGTTGCCCCCGATCACGGGCGACGCCGTGCAGCTTCCGGCCACGGGGCTGACCGAGGCGTTACGCCAGGTGGTGCGCGCCGCGTCGAGCGAAGATTCCCGGCCGATCCTGACCGGGGTGCTGATGGCGGCCGAGTACGGGGGGTTGCGCCTGGTGGCCACCGACTCGTACCGCTTGGCCGTACGGGACCTGCCGGGGATCGGGGTGCTGCGAGAGGACCAGCAGGTTCTTGTTCCCTCCCGTGCCCTGGCCGAGCTGCAACGGCTGCTCAGCTCGGCCGCCAAGTCGGCGGCGTCGACCCCTGCGCCTGCTCCGGTCGTCGCCGTGGTGCCGGAGGCTGAGCTGACCGACGGCGCGGTCGATGGAGCCGCAGAGGCGGCGCCCGCTCCGGCGGTGGAGGAGGGCTTGTCCGCCATCCTGCGCCTGGGTGAGCACGAGGCCACTTTCGAGCTCGGTTCGGTCAAGCTGACCACACGGCTGATCGAGGGCGATTTCCCCAACTACCGCCAACTCATCCCCAGCAACTACCCCAACAGCCTGATCGTGGGCCGCGATGCGCTGCTCGACGCGGTGCGCCGGGTCAAGCTCATGGTGCGCGACGCCACCACCCCGGTGCGCATCGCCATGCGATCCGACGGCATCGAGCTCACCGTCATCACCCAGGACTGGGGCCAGGCGACCGAGGAGGTCGACGCCAAGTATGAGGGGGCGGAGATGGTGGTGGCCTTCAACCCGACCTACCTGATCGACGGGGTGGAGGCGATCACCAGCGACGAGGTCCAGTTGGAGACGCTGGACGCCCTCAAGCCGGCCACGCTGAAGCCCACCGAGGGGTCCGACTACCTGTACCTGCTGATGCCCGTGCGGGTGTCCTGAGCCCGCGGTCCGCAGCCGGGGTGCACCTCGACCGCCTGTGGATAACAGATTTCCGCAACTACCGCGGGGCTGAGCTGGCTCCCGCACCGTCGGGCCTCACCGCCGTGGTGGGCAACAACGGCGAAGGCAAGACCAACCTGCTGGAGGCCATCGGGTACCTGGCCACGCTGAAATCGTTCCGCGGTGTGCCATCCGATGCCCTGGTGCGCATAGGGGCGCAACAGGCCATCGTGCGATGCGAGTCCGACCGTGATGGGCGCCGCTTGCAGATCGAGGCGGAGATCAAGCCGTCGGGCCGCGACCGTGTCCTGGTCAACCGCCAGCCCCTGCGCCGGGTGCGCGATCTGCTGGGCGCCCTCCAGGTCACCGTGTTCGCCCCCGACGACCTGGCGGTTATCAAGGCCGGGCCGGAGCGGCGGCGCGACTACCTGGACGACCTGCTGGTGGCCCTCCATCCCCGCCACGACGTGCTGCGCAGCGATCTCGACCGGGTCCTGCGCCAGCGCAACGCCCTGCTCAAGCAGGCCGGCGGCAACCCCCGCCCGCCCGCCGACATCGTCACCACACTGGACGTATGGGACCAGAAGCTGGCCGAGACGGGGACGGCCATCGCCGACGCCCGGGCCGGATTGCTGACCACGCTGGGCCCGGAGTTGGCCGCGGTGTACGACCGTGTGGCCGAGCGGGCGGCGCATGTGGCGGTCACGTACCAGCGCAGCTGGGGCGGCTCGCTGCTCGACGCGCTGGGGGCGGCGCGGGGCGACGATCTGCGGCGCGGCGTGACCACGCTCGGTCCCCAGCGCGACGAGCTTGTGGTCACCCTGGGGGGGCTTCCCTCGCGCACCCACGCCTCGCAGGGCGAGCAGCGCTCGCTGGCTTTGGCGCTGCGCCTGGCCGGGCACCTGCTGGTGACCCGGGAGCTCCGCAGCCCGCCCATCCTGTTGCTGGACGACGTGTTCTCCGAGCTGGACGGCGACCGTTCCGCCGCCCTGCTCGACTCGCTCCCCCCCGGCCAGGCGCTCGTCACCACCGCCGGCGAGTTGCCCAGCCAAGCTCGCCCCGCCCTGGTCGTGCGCGTCGAGGGTGGAAAAATCCTCCCGTGACCGCGCTTACCCGTCGCGCCGGTAAAAGCCCCGGTCCCGCGTGTCGCGCCCGTCCCCCCGAGGCGGCCGTCGAACTTTGGCAGTTCGATGAGTGTTGGCAGTTTTCTACCACCAGCGGGCCGAAAACTGCCAATACACGAAAAACAGCCAAAGTTCGACCTGGTTGCCGCGCCCGCCGCGCCCGCCAGTTGGAACCGACGGGGGTGAGCGCCCGATGAGCCCGTGGAAGCCGCTGCCCGGGGACGGGCCCGAACCGCGTTTGGTGCGCGATTCGCTGCCCCGCCTGGCCCAGCTGTTCGGGGCGCCCGCCCCGTCGGTCCTGACCGCCTTGTTCGCCCGCTGGGAGGAGATCGTGGGGCCGGTGATCGCGGCCCACGCCTGGCCGGTGCGGGTGGTCGACGGTGTGCTGCGCATCGGCGTGGAGCAGCCCGGTTGGGCCACCCAGCTCACGTTTTTGGGGCCCGACCTGGTGCGCAAGGTGGTGGCCGCGACGGGCGATTCGAGCGTTCAGAAAATCGAAGTAAAGGTCATGTCGCACCGCCCAAAGTGACCGCCTGTCACACCCTGTCTGGTAAACTACAACGGTTGCGTTTCTTGGCTCTGACCTGCAGTTTTGTGGCCGAGACGCCCCCATTCGACGAGGTCAGACGAGGTCGCGTTCATGGCGATGCAAACAATGGTTGAGGACGACGATCCCAAGCGCGTCCCGGGGTCCTACACCGCGAGCGACATGTCGGTTCTGGAGGGCCTCGACCCGGTGCGCAAGCGCCCCGGTATGTACATCGGTTCGACCGGCCTGTCCGGCTTGCATCACCTGGTGTGGGAGGTTGTGGACAACTCCGTGGACGAGGCTATGGCGGGCTACTGCAACCGCATCGACGTCACGTTGCTGCCCGATGGCGGCTGCCGGGTGATCGACAACGGGCGGGGCATTCCCACCGACATCAACCCGAAATTGAAGCTGTCGGGGGTCGAGATCGCTCTGACCAAGCTGCACGGTGGCGGCAAGTTCGGCGGCCAGGGGTACAAGGTTTCGGGCGGCCTGCACGGCGTCGGCGTCTCGGTCGTCAATGCCCTCTCGACCCGACTCATCGTCGAGGTGGACCTCGACGGCCAGCACCACCGGATGGAGTTCGCCAACGGGGGCAAGGTCACGTCCAAGCTGACCATGACCGGACCCTCACCCCGGGGCCGTCGAGGTACCAGCGTCACGTTCTGGCCCGACGGCAAGATCTTCGAGGACACGGTGTTCGGGTCCCAGACCATCCTGCAGCGCCTCCAGGTGTACGCCTTCTTGAACGCCGGCCTGGAGATCCACTTCACCGACCAGCGCGACGGCCACGGCCACGAGATGGTCAAGTACCAGTACGCGGGCGGGATCATCGACTTCGTGGGCCACCTCAACGAGTCCAAGGAGTCCCTGTTCAAGCGGGTGGCCCACTTCGAGGTGGAAGAGGAGGAGGGCGAGGTCGCCGTCGCCCTGCAGTGGAACACCGGGTATTACGAAGGGATCCACAGCTACGCCAACGGCATCTCGACCCATGAGGGCGGCATGCACGAGGAGGGTTTCAAGAAGGCGCTGACCGCGGTGATCAACAAGTACGGCCGCGCCAAGGGCTCGCTCAAGGAGAAGGACGACAACCTCTTGGGCGAGGACATCCGCGAGGGCCTGACTGCCATCGTGTCGGTCAAGCTGCGCGATCCCCAGTTCGAAGGTCAGACCAAGGCCAAGCTGGGCAACGTTCCCATGCGTTCGTTGGTCGAGCGCGCCACCAACGAGAAGTTGGCCGAGTGGCTGGAGGAGCATCCCACCGAGAGCAAGCAGATCATGAACAAGGCGGTCCAGGCGGCCCGGGCCCGGGTGGCGGCCCGCTCCGCTCGCGAGGCGACCAGGCGCAAGTCGGCGCTCGAAGGGGCGGGACTGCCAGGCAAGCTGACCGACTGCCGCACCAAGAACGCTCGCGACGCCGAGCTGTTTATCGTCGAGGGCGACTCGGCCGGAGGCTCGGCCATCCGGGCCCGCAATCCCGAGTACCAGGCCATCTTGCCCATTCGGGGCAAGATCTTGAACGTCGAGCGTTCCCGCATCGACCGCATGCTCAAGAACAACGAGATCCAGGCCCTGATCTCGGCCATCGGGGCCAACCTGGGTGACGAGTTCGACCTGGGCAAGGCTCGCTACGGCAAGGTGATCATTCTGGCCGACGCCGACGTGGACGGCAGTCACATCCGCACCCTGCTGTTGACGTTCTTCTTCCGCCAGATGCGCCCCCTGATCGAGGGGGGGCAGGTGTTCGCGGCCCAGCCGCCGTTGTTCTCCACCCTGGTGGGCAAGGAGAAGATCTATCTGAAGGACGAAGCGGCTCGCCAGATTTTCCTGGGAGGGCATCCCAACCACAAGAACGAGTTCAATCGCCTGAAGGGCCTGGGCGAGATGGACTGGAACGAGTTGGGCGAGACCACGATGAATCGGACTCAGCGGACGCTGCTGCGCATCGACGTGGAACAGGCCGCCATCGCGGATGAGGTGTGCAGCATCTTGATGGGCGACGACGTCGAGGCCCGCAAGCACTTCATAACGACCAATGCCGGCGACGTCCGGTTCCTCGACATTTGACCGCAGGACAGCCATGACAGACATTCCCAACCCGCCGGGCGGCGGCGGTGACGACGGCAACGGTTCCCGTCCGTCCACCCCGGGCATCGACCCCATCGAGATCCAGGAGGAGATGAAGACCTCCTTCCTGGAGTACGCCATGTCGGTCATCATCTCCCGGGCGTTGCCTGACGCCCGCGACGGGCTAAAGCCGGTGCACCGCCGGATCCTGTTCGACATGCACATGCAGGGCTACCGGCCCGACCGCCCCTACGTGAAGTGCGCCAAGGTCACGGGCGACACCATGAGCCGGTTCCATCCCCATGGCAGCTCGGCCATCTACGACGCCCTGGTGCGCATGGCCCAACCCTTCAGCCTCCGCGACCCGCTGATCGACTTCCACGGCAACTACGGATCGTCCGACTATGGCGCGGCGGCCGAGCGCTACACCGAATGCCGGTTGTCCCCGCTGTCCATGCACATGCTCGAGGGCATCGACGAGGACACCGTCGACATGGGGCGCAACTACACCAACGAGGAGGACGAGCCCACCGTCCTGCCCTCGCGTCTGCCCAACCTGTTGATCAACGGCAGCCAGGGCATCGCGGTGGGCATGGCCACCAACATCCCGCCCCACAACCTGGGTGAGGTGATCGACGCCGTCCTGCACCTGATCGACCACCCCGATGCCACCCCCGACGACCTGATGCACTTCGTCAAGGGGCCGGACTTTCCCACCGGGGCCCTGATACTCGGCCGAGCGGGGATGATGGAGGCCTACCGCACCGGGCGGGGCTCCATCAAGATGCGCTCCAAGGCGGAGATCGTGGAGGACGCCAAGGGCAACGCCCAGATCGTGGTCACTGAGCTGCCCTACCAGTTGGGCGCCAACTCGGTCATCGAGAAGATGGGCGAACTGGTCAACAACCACGAGCTCGAGGGCATCCGAGCGATCGACAACCTGTCGGCGGGGGACGACACCAAGATCGTCATCGCCTTGAAGCGTGACGCCAACGCCAACGTGGTGCTCAACAACCTGTTCAAGCACACCATGTTGCAGACCAGCTTCGGCGTCAACGTGGTGGCCCTGGTCGACGGGGTGCCCCGTACCCTCAACCTGGTCCAGGCGCTCCAGGCTTACGTCGACCACCAGGTCGACGTGATCCGGCGACGGACTGAGTTCCGCCTGGCCAAGGCCCAGGCCCGGGCCCACATCGTCGAGGGCTTGATCAAGGCGCTCGACATGATCGACGCCATCATCGCGGCCATCCGGGCGTCGGACGACCGGGGCGCCGCCCGGACGTCGCTGATGGCAGCGCCGTTCGAGTTCTCCGAGATCCAGGCCAACCACATCCTGGACATGCAGCTGGTGCGGCTGACGCGCCTGGGCCGAGCCGACCTGGAAAAGGAGCTGGCCGAGCTGCGCCAGACGATCGCCGACTTGGAGTCGATCCTGGCCGACGAGGGCCGGTTGCGCAGCGTCATCAAGGACGAGTTGGGCGTCATCCGGGAGCGCTTCGCCACCCCCCGGCGGGCCATCGTCACCTTCGACGACGGCGACATGAGCGCCGAGGACCTGATCGATGACGAGGAGATCGTCATCACCATGACCCGGGTGGGCTACATCAAGGCCGTCACTGCCGACACCTTCCGGACCCAGGGCCGGGGCGGGCGGGGGGTGCGCAGCGCCAACCTGCGCGAAGCGGACCTGGTGTCCAAGGTCATCCACACCACGTCGCACGCCCACCTGCTGTTCTTCTCCAACCGGGGCAAGGTGTACCGGATGCGGGCCTACGAGGTCCCGGTCAAGGAGCGCACGGCCCGGGGGACGGCCATCGTCAACCTGCTGCCGCTGGAGCCCGGCGAGCAGATCGAGGCCCTCATCGACACCCGGGACTTCCCGGCCGATCGGTACCTGTTTTTCGCCACCCGGGCCGGCCAGGTCAAGAAGACCAACTTCGCCGAGTACGACAAGTCCCGCCGCGAGGGCTTCATCGCCATCAACCTGCGGGAGGGTGACGAGTTGGTCGGGGTTATCCAGACCTCAGGCAGCGACGACATTTTCATGGTGTCGCTGCTGGGCATGACCATTCGCTTCAGCGAGGACGACGTGCGGGCCATGGGGCGCGACGCGGCCGGGGTGCGGGGCATGGCTCTCAAGGCGGGCGACGAACTGGTGTCTGTCGACCCGGCGCGCGACGATGCCAGCATCTTGATGGTCACCGACGGCGGGTTCGGCAAGCGGACCCAGTTGTACCACTTCAACCGCCAGGGCCGGGGGGGGATGGGGGTGCGGGGCATCCGCATCACGGCGCAGCGGGGCAAGGTGGTGGCCGCGTTCATGGTGGGGCTGGAAGATGAGATCCTGGTGATCTCTTCGTCAGGGGTGATGGCCCGCATGCCCGTTCGCCAAATTTCCAGCCAAGGTCGCGATGCCACCGGCGTGCGGGTGGTGAGCCTCGATCGGGGACAGGCGGTCACGTCCGTGGCGCCGGTGTTGGCGGAGGAGACGCCCTGATGGCTTCCGGGCCCCAGCCGGCCGTCGGGGGCACTAGCTCCGACGCGGGCGGGGGGAACCCGGCCCGGACGGCCGATCCTCGGCGCGGTGCCGAGCCGGCCCGGACCCGCTCCGATCCATCCAGTCGCTCTGCCGGACCGGCGCCGACCCAGCGTCAAGTAGTGGTGGCCGGGCCCAACGGCGGGTTGCCCGTCGGTCCGGGATCGGGACGCCA
>Ga0302325_10019099_pt1 | contig 14428 bp, 4 predicted proteins | sample Palsa_T0_2_FD_201948 | JGI IMG/M metagenome (GOLD analysis project Ga0302325, IMG submission 201948) | Peat permafrost microbial communities from Stordalen Mire near Abisko, Sweden - Palsa_T0_2 | ecosystem: Environmental > Terrestrial > Soil > Palsa > Peat permafrost | place: Sweden: Abisko... | reverse complement strand
AGAAGGCGTCGTCATCGCGGCCGATCGGCACCGGCAGGTGCATAAACGCGATCGGATGTTTTACCGCGCGGGCGATTTCGTTGGCCAGAGTCACCATTTTGGCGGCGTCGATCGGCTCGACGAAATGCTTGGCGTCCCAATCGCCGTAACAAAGATGGAATCCCAGTTCGACGTCATCGGGAACCGGAGCGCTGATACGCGCCAGCCGCGCGATGATCTCTTTTTCGATATTCGGGATAGGCGGGAGGAACTCCTTGATTTGGCCATCCCACATGATCATTTCGATGCAGACGTCCCACTGGACGCTCAGGTCGCGATGTGGAATCGCGGCGCATAAGGTGGCGACTTCGCGGATCATCGCGGTTTCGTAGGCCTTTTCGATTGGAACCATGTCCGGCCCCGCACAGAACGCCGCGATTACGGCCATCGGGGTGGGCAGGCAAACCTGGAAGCGGACGCCCTTCGCGATCTCTCCGCGTTCGCGCGCCGCAAGAAAATCCTGATACGAAGTCCGCGCCTCGCGCGCGTAGCCGAGCTCCCCGAAGTCGACTTCAGCGGGCTTCACACCGTCGGCGATACTGAGCATGAAGTGGCCGGTAGCGCTTTCGCGCGGCTGATTGGGGCTGACTCTCAGATAGGGACTGGCGCGCAGCACAGGGTACTGCCAGCTGATCCAGAGCCGGCGGCCGCCGGGCTCGCCGTCGGGGATCCGCTTTAGTCGGCGGCCCAGGATTGTTCCGGCCTGGCGGAATACATCGTTAACGGTTGGCAGTGCGATACTTCCGACCAGATGCACTTTATCCGGTACTGTTTCGGCTTGAGCCATGGTGGTGTCCCCCGTATTTGTGCGTCCTGCCTGTCGGGCTTGCCCGTTTTCAGGACGCTCGATTTTCAGGACGGCGAAAAAATCAGTTGTCGTCGAGCTTCGTCCCCGTTCCAACGGTGACACGTAGCCCAATGCGGTGAGGTTTTACAATCGCCGGTCCGGATAGCTGTTATCGATTCAGGAAATGACAGGTCCGTGGTGTTGCAGAATTACAACGAACGCCGGCGTGGATTCCTCTCCCGGTCGGGAGAGGATGGCGCGAAGCGCCAGGTGAGGGACCGATAAAAGAAATCGCCTTGATGTCATCCTGAACGAAATGAAGGATCCCTAACCAACAGGTACGCGATACCTCTCGAACCTGCCGATTCAAAGTCGCGAGGGATTCCTCGCTTCGGCAGCCTTTACTCAGAATGACGATGATGAGCAGCGCAGCCTCTTATTCTCTCCCGGTCGGGAGAGAATAAGATTGCGCGGCGGTATTCTGGACCCTCTCCCTCGTGGGAGAGGTCGTACCGAAGGGTTTGACCCTGAGGCGCGGGTGAGGGTCTTTCCTCAGGATTCGTTCACGGATTCTAATTTCTTAAAGGTCCCTCACCCAGCGCTACGCGCCGTCCTCTCCCGTCGGGGAGAGGTAGGATCGGAACCTTTCGGCGCGGCGGCTCAGAATGACAGACGACTCGAGGCGGGTCAGGCGAAGAGCATCTCGGACATCGCGCCGCCCGGCGGAATCATCGGCATCACGGCCTCTTCGCGCGGTATGGTCACGTCGATCAGCACCGGACCCGGCGTTGCGAAGGCTTCCTTCATCGTGCCCGAAAGCTCAGCCGGCCTCTCGATCCGAAAGCCCCGCGCGCCATATGCGTCGGCCAGCTTGACGAAGTCCGGCACCGCCATCGCCGAGTAGGAATAACGCGTGTTGTAGAACTTCTCCTGCCACTGACGGACCATCCCGAGGAAGTGATTGTTGAGGATGATCACCTTGACGTCGACGTTGTATTCGACCGCCGTCGCGAGCTCCTGGATATTCATCTGGATCGAGCCGTCGCCCGAGATGACGACGACCTGCCGGTCCGGCGCGGCGAACTTGGCGCCGATACCCGCCGGCAGTCCGTAGCCCATCGTGCCGAGACCACCCGAAGTGAGCAGCGAGCGCGGTTTTTCGAACGGGAAGAGCTGCGCGACCCACATCTGATGCTGTCCGACGTCGGTCGCGACGATACAATCGCCCTTAGTCAGCGCGAACAGCTCGTCGAGCACATGGATCGGCGAGACGTCGCCGTTGCCGTTGCGATGGTTGCCGCGCTCGTAGAGCGGCTTGTCCTTCTGCCACTGGAGAATCTGCTGATGCCATGCTGACCAGGTCGCGCGGCGCGCGCCGATACCTTCATGCTCGCGCACGAGCGCCGTCATGTCGGCGAGCACCGACTTGATATCGCCGACGATCGGAATGTCGACCTTGACGTTCTTGGAGATCGACGACGGATCGATATCGACATGGATGATCGTATGAGCCTTGGGCGCGAAATCCGCGATACGGCCGGTCACGCGGTCGTCGAAACGGGCGCCTACCGCGATCAGACAGTCGGTGTTGCACACCGCCGTGTTGGTCGCGTACGAGCCATGCATCCCGAGCATCCCGAGGCATAGCGGGTCGGAAGCCGGAAACGATCCAAGCCCCATCAGGGTTTCAGTTATCGGGATGCCGAGGCCGCGCACGAGCTGGGTCAGCTCGGCCGCCGCGCCCGACCATTGCACGCCGCCGCCGACATAGAACAGCGGGCGCTCGCTCTTTTCGATCGCCTCGACGGCGCGTTCGATCTGCCGCGGGTTACCCTTAAAGGTCGGCTTGTAGCCGCGCAGCTCAACATGATCGGGATAATGGAAAACATGCTCGGCCTGCTGGACGTCCTTGGGCAGATCGACCACCACCGGGCCGGGCCGTCCCGTACCCGCTATATAGAATGCTTCCTTGATAATGCGAGCGATGTCCTTGACGTCTTTGACCAGGTAATTGTGCTTGGTGCAGGACCGCGTCATGCCGACGAAGTCGGCCTCCTGGAACGCGTCGTTGCCGATGAGCGTGGTAGGAACCTGGCCCGACAACACGACCATCGGGGTCGAATCCATGTAGGCGTCGGCGATACCGGTGACGGTGTTGGTGGCGCCCGGTCCCGAGGTGACGATCACGACGCCGGGCCGTCCGCTGACGCGCGCGTAGCCCTCGGCCATATGCGTCGCGCCCTGCTCATGGCGGACCAGGATGTGGCGAATCGACGAGTCCATCAGCGCGTCATAGGTGGGCAGTATCGCGCCGCCCGGATAGCCGAAGATCACGTCGACTCCCTCGGCTTTGAGGCTTTCGATAACGATTTGGGCGCCAGTGAGTTTTTTCATCTGTGGTTGCGCGTCGATCCCCGCGTACTTACCGGTTAATCCAAAGACCCGTTGATCCCAGAGGCCTATTGATCAAAGGCCTGTTGATAAAATGTGAGCTTCGACTTTACACGACCATGGCACGGCGCCACAACGTCATTTTTACGTTATCGCTCGCCCTTGCCCTTATTTGACCGCGCAAGCGGACGGCCCCGCTGTTTCGGCCATGCTAGACTGAACGTAATGAAGTTGCATCGGCTTACCCAAAGCCAGCATATCGAGCGGCCGCGTGACGAGGTTTTCCGCTTCTTCGCCGACCCGCGCAACCTCGAGCCGCTAACCCCGCCGTGGCTGCGGTTCCACTTCGTGGGCGAACCGCCCGCCGAGCTCGGCGTCGACAGCATGCTGGATTACCGTATCCGTCTGTACGGCGTTCCGGTCGGATGGCGCGCGCGGATCGACGTATGGGAGCCGCCGGATCGCTTTGTCGATGTGCAGGTGAGCGGGCCGTACGCGTACTGGCACCATACCCATAGTTTCAAAGAGGACCCCGCCGGCACCGGCACGATAATGGACGACGAGGTCGACTATGCGATGCCGCTCGGGCCGATCGGCGAGATCGCCCGGATGTTCTTCGTTGGGCCGTCGCTCAGACGGATCTTCGCCTATCGCAAGGCCCGCGTCGGCGAGATCTTCTAGGCGAAGCGAGATCTTTCAGGCGACCGGCCCGATCACCGCGCCCATAAGGACGGGAATCAGGTCACGCGCCATCGTGACGGCGGGCAGGCTCAGTCCGAACTCATCGGCAATCTCAAGAGCGATCGTCAGGTCCTTTACAAAGATAAGCGCGCCGTGGGAGCCGGGCTTGAGGTCGGCCCACTCGTCGGCGATCAGACTCTGGGCGCGCGAATCGTGTATAGCGGCCTGCAGCATCGATAAATCGAGTCCGGCACGTCCGGCGAGCCCGAATCCTTCGGCGGCGCCAAGGAAATTGAGCGCGAGGATGACTTGGTGGGCCAGCTTGGCGATCAGACCGGCGCCGAGAACGCCGAAATGAAAAATCCGCGAGCCGGAAACGGTCAGGATGGGCCGGAAACGCTCGACCGTCGCGTCATCACCGCCGACCATGAAGGACAGCGTGCGATCGGCCGCTCCACGCGGCGTGCCGGACAACGGCGCATCAAGAATGCCAACGTTGATACCGCAATTACGGGCGACGTCGGCGATTCGGCGGAGATTCGCGGGACGGATCGTGCTGTGAATCGCGATCGCGCCGCCTGGTGCCATCGTGCCGAGCAGGCCATCGTCGCCGGAAATAACGGATTCAACTTGCGCGTCGTCGAAGACCATCACTTCGACCATCGAAGCGCGGGCCCCGACTTCACGAACGGACGTAACGGCATGTCCGCCCGCGGCGGCAAGCACGCGCATCGGATCGGCGGAAACGTCGTAGGCGGTCACGTCATAGCCGTCGCGCAGCAGGTTGAGCGCCATCGGCATCCCGATTGCGCCGAGGCCGATAAATCCGATCGTCGGGGCCGTCATTTAATCATTTCGGCCACGCATCATAATCTTTGAAGGCAGGCGGATGCCCCACGCGTTCGAGACGGCCGAAGCGGGTCGGCTCATAATGATTTTCCGAGGTAAACGGCGCCACGAAGTGGTCACCGCAAAGTTCATCGAGGACGAAAAACGCGTTGACGCCGTACCAGTCGCATCCGACCAGCGAATAGCCGAATTGCTTGCCGAGCATCTCGAAGGCCTTGAGACTCGCGCCGTAGTAAGATCCGCCTTTCCATTCGAGAGTCGGATGGTAATCCACTTTCCAGTCCATCTCAGGCGGAAACTGCGAATTGTATTCGATTACAACTACGCGGGGCTTGAATTCCGCCATCGCGGCCCACAGCCAATAGGTGTTGCGGTCGATATCAAGGGAAAAGAGGTCGAAATCGCGAGGCACACCAATCCGGCGCAGGGTCGCCGCGACGTTTTCCGCGTTGAGCATCGCGGTTTCGATCACAAGCTTCTTGTCCTGGATCGGCTTGCCAAACGTGACGTTGATCGAGCGCGTCAGAGCGGGGTCGCCGTCGATCCAGAACCCGTTCCAGCCCTGCGTCAGCAGGAGCGTCGTGTTGTTCTCGAGGCCGTCGCCGATGCCGATTTCGAGAAAGGTGCGATTCGTCGTCCCGATCCGACGGAAGATTTCGCTGATCATCCCGTCTTCGTCGTGTTGCGAATAGGTTTGACGGCCGTGGCGGAACAGGCGCTTGGGATCGCCGTAGCGTGGATGGCCGATTGAGGTGCTCTCGAAAAATTCCAGCCTGTGAAGATTCTCCATATCGCGTATCTTGCCCTGCATCGCGAAAAGGAGACGGCGGAAATCTCGGACCTGACGCAGGAGAAAATTGCGTCCGGAAATTCGCGACAGGAATTTTCCCAAGCGATCACCCATAACGTGGCTCCCCCTGAAGAGGGCCCGCCTACCCGCCGGGCCATCGGAAGTTAAGTTTACTTGTCAAGCCGGAACACCGCCACGACCTTGTCCGCCGAGCGATATTGGCGCTATGAAGCATGGGCTGGCGCCGATTCGCCTCTCACCTTGACTGTGCATCGGCAAACAGAAAAGCTTTCGAGGGCGCGGAGAGGTTCGGGAGTCTGGTTTAACCGGCGTGACTCGAAATCACGTGTCCCCTAGCGGGACCGGGGGTTCGAATCCCCCCCTCTCCGCCATTGAGTCTCAATCCTCAGCCCAGCACGACGCGGACATGATGGGTCGCACCGTCGTCTATCAGATGGATACCCGCGGAGGTCTGCGTGCTCGCCTGGCCGTCGAGTTCCAGATGAGTTATTCCACGGCTGACACCGCGCGGATTTTCCACCGCAATTTCGTAGCGCGTCGAGCGGTACTTGAAAGTGAGCTCATAGCCTCTCCAGCCGCTCGGTATACACGGATCGATGAGCAGCGTTTCTCCCCGCAGACGAAATCCAAGGATCCACTCGAGACCTGCCCGGTACATCCATCCGGCGGAGCCCGTGTACCAGGTCCATCCGCCGCGTCCCGAGTGCGGCGAGGTGGAGTAAACGTCGGCGCAGACCACGTACGGCTCGACCTTGTAGCGATGGATCGCGGCGCGCGTGTTCGAATGATTGATCGGGTTAAGCATCGAGAACAGCTCGCTGGCCTTGTCGCCATCGCCGAGCATCGCGAACGCGATCACGGACCACATCGCGGCGTGCGTATACTGACCCCCGTTTTCTCTGATTCCGGGCGGATAACTCTTGACATAGCCGGGGTCGAGCGGCGTGTGATCGAACGGCGGCGTGAACAGCAGCTCAATGCCATCGTCGCGGCGAACCAGGTATTCGTCCACCGACGCCATCGCCGTGGCAGCGTGAGCCGGATTCGCAGCGCCGGACATGACGGCCCACGATTGCACGATTGAATCGATACGGCATTCAAGGCTCGAGGCCGAACCGAGCAGCGCGCCGTCATCGAAGTAACCGCGGCGATACCAGATGCCGTCCCATCCATCGCGTTCCAGCGCTTCCTTCATTCCGGCCGCGTGATTGCGCCATCCGGTCGCGCGATCCTGTTCTCCTCGGTCATCGGCGATCCGCGCGAATGCCATCAGCGTCACGTACAGGAACCATCCGAGCCAGATACTCTCGCCGCGGCCTTCCTCCCCGACGCGATTCATACCGTCGTTCCAGTCCCCCGAACCAATCAGCGGCAGGCCGTGGATGCCCACCGCAAGGCTGACATCGAGAGCTCGCGCACAATGTGCGTAGAGTGAGGCATGCTCGTCGGACATCGTCGGCACGAAGTAGGCTTCCTGCTCGCCGGCCTTGAGCGCGGGTCCATCGAGATACGGCACGATCTCATCCAGAATGCCGAGGTCGCCGGTGACTTGCGCATATTGAGCGGTGACGTATGCCAACCACGCGCGATCGTCGGAGACCCGGGTGCGCACACCCTGACCGGTGGTCGGAAGCCACCAATGCTGAACGTCGCCGGCAAGAAATTGGCGGGCGGCGGCGCGTATCAGATGCTCGCGCGCGATGTCGGGCCGCGAAACCGCCAGCGCCATCACGTCCTGCAATTGATCGCGAAAGCCGTAGGCACCGCTGGCCTGGTAGAAAGCCGACCGGGCCCACACGCGGCAGGCGAGAGTCTGGTAGAGCAGCCAGCGGTTGAGCATGATGTCGAGGGAACGATCGGGCGTCTTCACTTGCACCGCACCGAGGACGTCGTCCCACAGATGGGTCGCCGCGGCGCGCACCGCATTGAGGTCGGCGGCCCGATATTTTGCTATCAGTGAAATCGCATCCGCCCGGTTCGCCGCCTCGCCGAGGAAGAAAACGATTTCGGTAGCGCCGTTGGCCTTCAGCTCGACGCGGGTTTGCAGCGCGCCGCAGGGATCGAGCGCGGCGCCGACCCGATTGGAGAGCGGCCCGTCGCCCGCGAGCGCGGCGGGATTATCCAACGAGCCGTTGCGGCCGAGAAACCCGGTGCGGTCGCCAGTCCATGAGAGTTGGCGCCCGCCCAGGTCCGCAAACGCCACCCGGCCGCCATAGCCGGCGCTGAAATAGTTGTGGGCGAGCATCGCGCGCGTGCCTGGATCGATTTCCGTTACGATATAGGGCGCGGTCGCACCGCGAGAAGTGCCGAGCACCCATTCGACGTAGGCGGTGACCGACAGATGCCGCGAGCGCGTCGTGAGATTGCGGATCTTCAGGCGCGAGATCTTGATCGAGTCGTTCGGCGGCACATACTGCTCGAGTTCGAGCGATACTCCGTGCGAAGTGTGCTCAAAGATGCTGTAGCCTTGGCCGTGACGAGCCGAATAGGGCGCGCCGGGTTCTCGAATCGGCAGCGCGGTGGGACCCCACAACTCGTCCGTGTCTTCATCCCGCACATAGATCACTTCACCCGGCCGGTCGCCGACCGGATCGTTCGACCATTGGGTGATTTGATTATCGCGGCTGTTGACCGACCAGGTGTATCCAGCACCTTCGGCCGAGACCTGGAAGCCGAATGAAGGATTGGCGATCACGTTGATCCAGGGCGCTGGCGTCCATTGGCCCTCGCCGAGAATCGTCGTGTATTCATGGCCATCGCCGGCAAATCCGCCGAGGCCGTTGTAGAACTCCAACGCGGGCCGTGCGCGGTTGACCGCCGGCGCGGGCATCGCCGATACGCGCCGGGGCGGCGGCGCGGCGGCGGGGACGATTACCTCCAGCCGCTTGACCTGCTCGGACAGGCTTCCGCGCCGGCTGAGCAACACCGCCCGCGCTACGCTCTGGAGGAGGTTGCGCACATCGACCGAAACCAGGTCGGCGCGGAGGACGAACACGTTGCCGCGGACGCCCTCCTTGTCGGATTGCGGCCCCGTCTGATTGGCGCGCACGCGGGCCTCCATGCCGGTCTGCAAATCCTGATCGTAGGACGGCGCCCGCTCGTTCATGATCACGAGATCGACGTCGAAGCATTTCATCCGCCAGTATTCGTGGGCCCGCACGACCTCGCGAACGATTTCCAGATCTTCAGCCTCGTCGATCCGGACGAGCACGATCGGCAGGTCGCCGGAAATTCCGTTCGCCCATAGCTTCGAGGGTGCACCGCCCTCGCCGCGCTTCAGCACCTCGGACGATGGCCGCAGCGTCGCGTCGGAATAAAGCACTCGATTCGCCAAACGTTGAAAGAGATGCGCTTCGTCCGGGCTGATATCGAGATGATGGAGCTGGACTTGCGCCTGCGTCCACGCCAGCGTCACCGCCCGCTCAAAGGCGTTGGAGTCCTGATGCTTGTCGACCAGGTCCAGCGCCTCGGCGCGCGTCGGCGCGACCATCGTCCAGAACGCAACGCGCGCGGTGGCGCCGGCCGGAATTCGCACTCGGCGGCGAAGGCTGAAGATCGGATCGAGCACCGTGCCGGACGTATTGGAAAGCGGCTGGCCGTCGATTACCGAGACTGGGGTGCGAATAGCGCGGCCACGCCCGAGAAAACGCGCGCGGTCCGTCTCGAACTGCACATCGCCGGCGGAATCGCCTTCGACGACCGCGAGGTGCGCGGCCCAGACCGGGATATCGTCAGCCGTTCGCGGCCGCCGCGTAGCCAGCAACGCGCCGGCTTCCGGTTCGAACTCCGTCTGTACGAACATTTTGGAGAAGGCCGGATGGGCAGCGTCGGCCGCGTCGGTCGCCAATACGATTTCAGCATACGATGTCAGCTCGATCTCGCGGGTGCGGTTGCCAAGATTCGAAATCGAGACGCGCCGGACCTCGGCGTCATCCTCGGACGATACCGCCACTTCGAGCGTCGTCCTGAGGGTGCCGTCGTGCCTTGTGATCTCGGCGCGATCCTCCGAAAACTCCACCTCGTAGCTATCCGCCTCAACACAGCTCGGCTGGTAACCGGCTGACCATACCTTGCCGCCGTGCACGTCGCGCAGGAAAATATAGGCGCCCCACGCATCGCAGGTGACATCTTCACGCCAGCGCGTTATCGCCAGATCGCGCCAACGGCTGAAGCCCGATCCGGCCGCCGTGATCATCACCGTATACCTGCCATTGGACAGCAGATGGCTGCGGGGAATCAGGTCATGCGGCGAATGGAAGCGCCTAATCGTCGGAGGGGTGATCGCACGAATGCTGGCGTCCGCCCTGACCTCTTCAGCACGCGGGCGCGCAACCGCGACATCGCGCGGAGTGCGCTCCTGCAACAAAAGCTCGGTTGCCTGAATGATGGGTTCGGCGTGAAACCGATCGCGCATCACACCACCACGCAACGCGTCGCACAATGCCACCAGCGTCATCCCCTGATGGTGCGCCATGTAGGCGCGCACGATCGCGACGGTCTCGCCCTCAGGCACCCGCGAAGGCGTATAGTCGAGCGCCTCGTAACAGCCGAACCGTCCGAGCCCTCCGGCCGTGCGCAGCCGGGAGAAATTTCGCGCCGCGGCGTCCGGATCGACCATCGCGGCAAGCGCGGTCGCGTAGGGCGCGATGACCGCGTTCTCCATCAGGCCGCGCTTAAGGCCCAAGCCCGGTACGCCGAAGTTCGAGTACTGATAGGTGAGTTCGAGGTCTCGAGCGTTGTAGGCCGATTCGGAAACTCCCCAAGGCACGCCGAGCTGGACGCCATATTCAATCTGCCGCCGCACCACGAGACGGTTGGTTTGTTCGAGCAGGCTCCCCACGGGCGCACGCATCACAAGCGAGGGCATCAGGTACTCGAACATAGATCCCGACCATGAAATCAACGCCGATCCGCGATCCACCGGCGTCAGGCCGCGCCCCAGGCGAAACCAGTGCATCGCCGGCACGTCGCCCTTGGCGATTGCGACAAAACTCGCGAGGCGCGCCTCGGAGGCGAGCAAATCGTAACAGTTGGGATCGAGACTGCCGGCGTCGACGCGATAGCCGATCGCGAACAGATGGCGCGCCGGATCGAAGAGAAAATCGAATTTCATCGCGTCGAACATCTTGCCTGCGATGGTCGCGAGTCCCGTCAGCCTTCGCTCGAACGATCGGGCCGAAGCGGCGGCACGCGCGAGCGCCTCGGCAATCGGGCTGATCGGTGCGGCGGCGCCGTCACTTGCTTCGCCAGTCGCATCGATATGTCCGGCTTCAACCGCAAGTCCGCCCTTGCGACGGGGGAGCAGGCCGATCGCCTCCGCACAGCGGTCGGGCAGTTCCCCCAAGGTCGGAAGCGAGTCGAATAGAATGCCGAAAAGAGTGGCGTGGGAAGTTCCGTTCGAGCCCGGCGCAACCGCTTCGTCGAGCGCGAGAAGTCTCGCCCAAGGCATCAGCAGATCCGCGTCACGCCGATGACTGTCGATCGAGGCGCGGATCGCATTTGCCCACGCAAGCACTTCCGCACCGGCGCCGTCACCGCGTTCGATCATCAGCGTTTTCGCGATGTCGATAACCGAGTCGGCCTGAATCTCAAGTTCCGTTAATTGCGCGGCGAGTCCTGCCGGTGACTGCCGATTCCCCTGCAAAGTGGCCGATATCGCGTCGAGCGCTTCATCCAATTGCTTCGGCGTGACCGTGTGAACGCGGAGATCTTCAGTAAGTGCGTGAAGCGACTCGGCCGTAAGCGTGACATTGTCCTGAACCCCGGATCGCCATGAGGAATCGACGACCGGACGGCCGATGATCTCCCGGCATGCATTGCCGAACGCGATCAGATGCCCGGCAAGATTTCCACTATCTACTGATGAGACGTACTTCGGATCCAGCGGATGCAGATCGCGGGTGTCGTACCAGTTGTAGAAATGGCCGCGAAAAAGTTCGAGCCGGCTCATCGTGGCCAGCGTCGCTTCCATCCGATCGACGGTGTCCTTCGCGCCGATCCAGCCGAAATCGTGAGCGGCGATAGTGGACAGCAGGTACAGCCCGAGGTTGGTGGGCGAGGTTCGATGCGCCAGGATCGGCTTCGGGTCCTCCTGAAAATTGTCGGGCGCAAGCATGTTGTCTTCGGCGGTCACAAACGTTTCGAAAAAACGCCAGGTGCGGCGTGCGATCAGCCGCAACGCAATCACGTCCGCCGGGACGAGCGGGTTCGAGTCGGCCATCGGCGGGGGCAGACTCGCCCAACGCGCGACGGCCGGCGATATTATCCACAAGAGTGCGAAAGGAGCCGCGATCAAAGCGGCTCCGTGTCCTGCTAATTCCGCCAGGACGACCGCCGCCAGGCCGAGCGCGACCGCACCGGCCATCCTGCCGTAGAACCCTCGAAGATCGAGGCGACTCGTTAACTTGTTCTGCGCGGCGGTAACCCACTCGAGCATTCGCCGATGGCTTACGAACAGGCGGTACAAAGTTCGAATGATCGCATCGCCCATCAACCACGCCTGATGGGCCAGCAACATGACCAGCATTCCGATCTGCGCCGTGGCGACAGCAAAATCGCTACCGATCGCGCGGGCGTGACTACGCCGTGAAATACCCGTGCGTCGAGGCACGAGCCCCATGAAAAAAGGCAGCATCGGCGGCAATGCCAGCGTGGCAAGAATGAACCCGGTCCATATCCAGGCGGCGGCGGTAGCCAGCGTCCATCCCGCCACCAGGGCGAGAAAGGTGGCTGGCGCCGACAGTGTGCGACGCAGGTTGTCGATCATTTTCCAGCGCCCGATCGGCGGGATCGCGGCGCGTGCGCCAGTAACCGGGCCGCCGCCTGCGGTTCGCCCACGGCCGAGAATCCACGGGAGCAATTGCCAGTCCCCGCGCGCCCATCGATGCTGCCGGGCCGCGGCAACGTCATAGCGCGACGGAAATTCCTCGACCACCTCGACGTCGGTGACCAAGCCGGCCCGCGCGAAGATTCCTTCGAACAAGTCGTGACTCAACAATGCGTTGACGGGAATGCGTGTGCTCAGCGCGGCTTCGAAAATGTCGACGTCGTAGATTCCCTTACCACTATAAGAACCTTCACCGAATAAATCCTGGTAGACGTCGGAAACGGCGAATGCGTACGGGTCGATACCGCTCGCGCTGGAAAAGACTCGCTGAAACACCGATCCTTCGCGGCCCGTCGGCAGCGAGGGCGTGACGCGCGGCTGTAACACCGCGTAACCCTCGACCACGCGGCCGCAGCGCGGATCGAAGCGCGGACCGTTGAGTGCATGAGCCATCTTGCCGACCAGACGTTTGGCCGTGCCGCGGGGCAGGCGGGTGTCGGCATCAAGCGTGATCACATAGTGGACTCCGGAGGGCGTGGACTGATCATTTGCCAGAAAGCTGGTGTCGGTTGCGCCGCGAAGAATGCGATTGAGCTCGTGAAGCTTGCCGCGCTTGCGCTCCCATCCCATCCACTTGCCTTCGGCCTCATTCCAGATTCGCCGGCGATGGAAAAGGAAGAACCTCTCACCGTCCGGCGTCGCTCCATAGCGTTGATTCAAGCGCGCGATTGCAGTGACCGCGGCGCCGAGCAGCTCTTCGTCGGTGGGCGCGGTTTCCGATGCGCAATCGGTCCAGTCAGTGAGCAGCGCGAAACGGAAGTCGCCGTCCTGACTCGCCAGATAATGGACCTCCAGGCGCTCGACTTGTTCCTCGAGTTCCGCTCGCGTGGTCAGCAGAGCGGGCACCACGACCATGGTGCGCAAACTCGCGGGCACGCCGTCGTGAAGCTCCAGTCCCGGCAGCGTTGCCGGGCCGATTCCGCTGGTGACGGCTCGATTCACCAACGACACGGCCGCGTCCATCGCCGGTACCGCGGCGAGAATAGCGAGGATAAAGCAGGCCCATCCACCGACGCCTGACTCTTCCAGCGCGAAGATCGGCACGGCGACGATGATCGCGCTCAGGATGGCGATCGTTGCGAGATAAGCTGTGATTCCGCCAGCTACACAGGTGCGAATAATCCGCTCGCCAAAAGAAGCACGAAATCCGATCTCCGTTTCGACCGCGCGACGCCCGTGCGAGATTAGATAATAGCCGGGGTCGCGCTCGCGCCGGGCAGTTGCGCCGTCGCGACCCGGGCCTTCAGGGGCCGCGCGTGTAGCGGCCGCGATTGCAAGTTGGGCAACCTCGATCTCAGTTTGGCCCGAGCCTCTGGAAAGTTCCTCAATCGCGTGCCGATAGCGATCGCGGGTTGGAAAATCCATCGCGGCGAAGTCGCTACTCAATCGCAGTACATCGTCAACCTGGCTGACGCTCTCAAAGAACTCCGCCCAATCGACGGAGGACATGAGGAGCATGCTCGTGATCACATTGCGCACGGTCACGTTCATCGCGCCTTGCTCGTGATGCTCGGCGCGGACGATCTCGTCGGCCGTCGTCCCCTGCTCCAGCAACCGCTGGTCCAGCCACAGCAGCACGGGCGTCACCTTGGGATCCTGATCGCGCAGGCGTTGGACCAACTGGACCGCGAAGGCCGTGGGTAAAGGCGCGGTGCCGAACCCTTTAAGAGCAGTTTCGGCGGATTCCGCTTCGTGGCCGCCAACTCCCAGCAGCCGGTCGGCCAATGCGTTGGCTTCCTGCCGCGCCGATCGTCCGCTGACGATCCGCTCGGCCGAACGCCGCAGGTTTTCCACCAGTACGATTCTGAGCGTGATCGCAACGGCCCACAGTTCGCCGATCGTCAGCGCCTGCACACGCTGATAGGCCTGCACGAATTTGCCGAGCATCTGCGGGTCGAAGCGGCTGTCGGTGTGCGCGATAAATGCCCACGCGATGCCGAACACGCGCGGATAACCCTCAAGAGGACCATCGGCGAGCTTCGGC
>Ga0302325_10019096_pt1 | contig 14430 bp, 14 predicted proteins | sample Palsa_T0_2_FD_201948 | JGI IMG/M metagenome (GOLD analysis project Ga0302325, IMG submission 201948) | Peat permafrost microbial communities from Stordalen Mire near Abisko, Sweden - Palsa_T0_2 | ecosystem: Environmental > Terrestrial > Soil > Palsa > Peat permafrost | place: Sweden: Abisko... | reverse complement strand
GCGCACCAACCAATACCATAACGATGGAAATCACCATGGCAACAATGGGGCGATTGATGAAGAATTTCGACATGGATCATGTGTCCTTATCGATTCATCGATCTTTAGCTCATCGATCTTTGACTTCTGCTACAAAAGGCTTGGGATTGACGTGCACGCCGGTGCGCATTCTTTGAACCCCTTCCGCTACGACTCGGTCGCCGGGATTCAGGCCGCTCGCGATGATCCATCGGTTATCGACCCGGTCGCCCACAGTGACGGTTCGAATGTCAACTTTGTTGTCGGCCTCTACGACCGCGACCTGATATCCCCCTTGCAGCTCCGACACCGCTCGCTGCGGAACAAGCAGCGCCCCGGGTTGGGTTCGGATTACCGCGCGGACTTTGGCGTAACCGCCCGGTCTCAAAACATTGTTAGGATTCGGAAAAAGCCCGGCAAGTCGAATCGCACCGGTGCTCTCATCGACTTGCCGGTCGGCAAAATAAAACTTGCCTTCGTCTGGGTAGGTTGAACCGTCCGCCAAAATCAGTTGCAGCCGCAATTCTTTGTCGGCCTCCAGGCGACTGGCCTCGGTTGGGAAACGTTTTCGCCACGCCAGATACTGCGGCTCACCAACGGTGAAATAAACTTTGATCGGATTTACGGTCGAGACAGACGTAACGACGCCGCTGCCGGGAGTGACCAGCGCGCCCACTTGCAACTGGGCTTGCCCCGCGATGCCGTCAATGGGCGCAACGAGACGAGTAAAGTCCAGATTGATCTTCGCGGTTTCAACCGCCGCCTCATATGTCTTGATCTGAGCTTTAGCGGTTGCAACTGTCGCTATCGCCGCTAGGTTGTTCTGCACCGAATTGTCTAGATCCTGCTGGCTCGCGGCCTGTTGCTCCGCAAGTGGCGTGTAACGCTGGACATCAAGTTCCGTCCGGCGCTGTACCGCCTGCGCGTTGGCTAGAGCTGCTTGAGCCTGAGCAAGCTGGCCCTCGGCCTGATCGAGCGCCGCCTGAAAAGGCCTCGGATCGATCTGGAAAAGGAGTTGGCCTTGGTTAACAAAAGCACCTTCTTGATAGCCTTGCTTCAACAGATAACCGGTGACCTGCGCTCTCACGTCGGCATTCACCAATCCATCAAGCGTACCAATCCATTCCGCATAAATCGGAACATCTTCCTTCTTGACTTGAACGACTTCGACATCGGTCGTGCTTGGCTGGGCTCCCAGAGCCTTCTTTGACGGACGCAGGGCTCCAACAATCAGCGCGAGCACGATCAAGCCAAAGACTCCGCCGATCAACAAATAGCGCTTCTGGACCTTGCTCATGTTGTCTCCCGCCATGTTGCTCGCGCCTGGACTGAGAACCGCATGTCTTGGCTCTACAGGTCGCGGATACCCGGGACGGAACAGGCAAAATGAATGCAGTTTTGCGAGGAACGCCCGATCCCTCTCTGGTGGTCTCCTATGGTATCCTCAGGCCCGGTTTTCGCACAACAACTCTTCGACCGACCCACCGCTCGTCAAGAAATAACTGATCAACCGAAACGCATTCTCGCCGGGGAAAACCTATCGGTCTCGTCCCTGGGGCCTACGCGACATTGGTGCAAGCGCTGGTCGCATGTGCCGCGCAATCTTTGCCCGGGCGCGCGCCAGTTGAGTCTTGACCGTTCCCTGTGGCAAATCCCAAAATTCGGGCCGTCTCAAAGACCGAGAGCCCCATCAAGACACGCAGCTGAAATGTCCTGCGCAAAGTGGGCGACAACCGTAGGGCGCATTTTAGCAGGCGCGCACTGAGTTCCAAATTGCGACACTCCTCTTCAGGGCTGGGGCGCGTGTCCGCGAGTCTCTCCCAAACGGAGTATTTTTCCTGCCCTCCCGTCTGCTCATCCAAAGGCAAATGAATCTGGCGGGGCCGTTTGCGCAATTGCATCAGCGCACAGTTGCGGACAATCGTGGTCAGCCAGGTAGTCATCTGCGACTGTCCCTTGAATTGGTCGATATGTCGGTAAGCGGACAACAGAGCTTCCTGCACCGCGTCCTCCGCGTCAGCTGCGTTGCCCAGAACTCGCAAAGCGCACCGATAAAAAGACGGCAAGCGGAGTGACAGAACTTCTTTCATTTCGAGAACTGCGCCCTGGCGGCCGGACACTTCCATGCCGGGACGGTGGGTGGTTTGGGTTTGCATTTCACGTGTCGATTCGCATCGCATGACAGCAAAATGCGCGTCGCCTGCCAAATCACGGATTGCGTCGAGAAACCCGCTTCATCGCACATGGCGAACCATGTCCTACAGTCTGCAAGGCGCATTTTTGGCTCTGGGAGAATTTTGGTCTTGGGCAGTTCAGGATCCTGTGCTCAGGAAAAATTGACGCGTGATTGATACGCTGAAGCTCCACTGTGAACCAGTCGCCCGAATCTTCCTAAAATCCCGTTGTACCGTATCGACCTGAATCGGTTATAGATCGGTTCAGCAGAGGCTGAATGGCAAAAGTCGTGCATGTTCTCCCGCAGTTCGGCTGAAGTGGCTCTGGAGTTCACAGTGCGAACATGCACCTTGCTTATGCGATAGGTGCTGATGCGCGATCAGGGGAAAGAGGAGGCAGTTCCATGTGCAAACCCGTTCTGCTAGTAACGGCCTATTTCGTCGAAACCGTGGAAGTTCGACTCAAGCAGGATTTCGAGCTGCGCCGCAAGAAAAACGGTGCTCACTTCACACCAGAAGAATTGCTCTCAGCCGCCGAACGGGGCTGATGCGATGTTTGTCACTCCGGCGGACAGACGAGACGCTGCATTTTTCACTCGCGTGGCTTCCTCCGTTAAAGTCATCGCTACACACTCAGCTGGCTATGACCACCTCGACTTGAGCGCTGCGGCCGCACGAAAGATCGCGATAGCCAATATCCCCGCACTCTCGACAGATGCGGTAGCGGACCTCACCCTGCTCTTGCTGTTAGGGGCATCGCGACGAGCGTATGAGGCCCAGCAAGTGGTCCGAAGCGGAAACTGGAATCCATCGGACCTAACGTTGCTATTGGGCTGGCAACTTACAGGGAAGATTCTCGGAATTTATGGGATGGGGCACATCGGACAAGCGGTTGCAGAACGAGCTCGCGGTTTTGGGATGAAGATCCACTACCACGATCGGCATCGCTTGTCTCCCGAAATTGAAAAAGACGCGATATTCCACGATAACCCCTATGATTTGCTCAGAGTCAGCCCGTTTCTGAGCTTGAACGCACCCGAAACAAAGCAAACCCATCACTTCCTCGGCGCTAAAGCAATTGCGCGCTTGCCGCGTGGCGCAATCGACGTGAACGCTGCCAGAGGTGGCATGGTGGTCGATGAGGACCTGATTTCTGCCCTCAAGAGTGGCCAAGTCGCAGCCGCTGGCTTGGACACGTACGAGGGGGAACCGAAGCTGAATCCTGGGTATCTGTCGCTGGAGAACACATTCCTGTGTCCACACATAGGTGCAGCCACGATCGAGACCCGAACGGCCATGGGCATGCTGGCGCTGGACAACATTGATGCAGTCCTCGGAGGAAGGCCCGCCCCTTCTCTTGTGACTTAGCTCAGAATTTCCGAGGCCGTCTTTGGGATTACGCGAGTATCTGATACAGACCCGAAAGTATCGGAACCCTTGCAGTCCGTCGATCCGGAGGTTGAGGGTCGTGCAATCTTGTGCTCAAAGAATTGACGCGTTATTGACACTGACAGAATTTTCGTTCCTGCCTGAACAAGCCATTCCTCACTTGGTATTTCTAGCCCCTCAATCCCAATCATTTACCAATTCGTAGGTAGATCACTGACTTGGCACGATTCGTGCACATTCGTGGTAGCAGGCTGTTTGAGGAATCAGTTCGAGATGAGAAGGAGCCAATTGTGGCATACAGCAGTGTCAACCCAGCAACGGGAGAGGTACTCAAGACCTTTGCTGAGCACAGCGATGAGCAGATGTGGAGCGCCTTGGCCAAGTCGGACAAGGCGTTTCGAACCTGGGCGTCTCGCCCGTTCAGCGAGCGATCGAAGATTATTGCGAAGTCCGCTCAGATTCTTCTCGAACAGAAGGAAGAACTCGCTCGCCTCGCCACGTTGGAAATGGGAAAAAGGATCGCCGAGAGCCGAGGCGAAGTGGAACTGAGCGCTTCCATCATGCAGTACTTCGCCGATAATGCCGAAGTCTTCCTCGCACCGAAGAAACTCAACTCTGCTATGGGTGACACTCGCCTCGAATATTCACCCTTCGGCGTCCTTCTCAGCATTCAGCCCTGGAACTATCCTTACTATCAGCTAGCTCGCTTTGCCGGTCCCCATCTGATGTCCGGCAACGTCATTCTTCTCAAGCACGCCCCTGGCGTCCCCCAGTGCGCATTGGCTTTTGAACAGGTACTTCGGCAGGCCGGCGTGCCCGAAGGTGTCTACACCAATCTATTCCTCAGCAATGATCAAGCTGGGGCTCTGATCGACGACCCACGGGTGAAGGGTATCGCTCTCACCGGATCCGAGCGCGCAGGCGAGGCACTGGCGTCAAGAGCAGGGAAAAACCTCAAGAAATCGACGATGGAACTGGGAGGCAGCGACGCATTCATCGTCCTGGACGATGCTGAGCTCGACCATACCGTAGCCATGGCGATCCTAGGTCGGTTTGGCAACAACGGGCAGACGTGCATCGGCGCAAAGAGATTCATCGTAGTCAAATCAATGCTGGATAAATTCCTCCCCCAATTCATCGCCGCAGCCAAGAAGCTGAAGCTAGGGGACCCGCTCGACGAAACGGTAACTCTGGGACCACTCTCTTCCGAGGGAGCGCTCGAGCTTATTCTGCGTCAGATTCAGGAGGCCACGAGTCACGGTGCGCAAATAGCCCTTGGCGGTGGCCGATCCGGCAAGGTTGGCGCGTCCCTGCAGCCGACGATTTTGACGAACGTGACCGCCGACAACCCCGCCTACAAGCAGGAGTTCTTTGGGCCTGTCGCGCTTGTTTTTCCGGCGAAGGACGAAGATGAGGCTATTGCGATCGCCAATGATTCACCGTTTGGCCTTGGGGGATCCGTGTACACGTCAGACATCAACAGAGGCAAGCGGGTGGCGAGTCGTATGGAAACGGGCATGGTCTTCATCAATTATCCCGATGTCAGCGCTCCGGATCTGCCTTTCGGTGGAGTCAAGCGGTCCGGTTATGGCAAGGAGCTTTCAAACCTCGGCCTGGAAGAATTTGTGAACAGGAAACTGATTTTGGTTCCAAACGGGCACTCATAAGCTCGCCGAAAAGCGAACCGGGGCCGTTTCCTGGCACATCAAGCCCCATGCACTCGGGCGCGCTTGTGGAAGGCGCCAGTACCACGACAAGTCGAAACTGATGGAGGTTCAACGATGTCGGCGTCTGAAGGAAAGCATCGACCGGCGATCTCCACAGGCTTCTCGGTAGGAGGGTAACGCGAATGCCGTTGTACACCGCTATCAGCGAAGATGGATTTGTTTCCGACGAGAGGAAGGCGAAGATCGCGAAGGAAATCACACGGATACACACCACGGTGATGAAAGTCGCCGACAATTTCGTTCGGGTGGTCTTCCTCTCATATCCCAAGGGTTCGGGATACACGGCGGGCGCAGAGGCTCCCACCGCAGCATTGAACTGTGTCCTGCGGCGTGGCCACACTGACGCTGAAAAGACGGAGATGCTGAAGCAACTTTGGTCGATGTTCCAGGACCTCACTGGTATTCCGACCGATCAGCTGGCCATATCGCTCCAGGAGGTTCCATCGAGCAATGCGATGGAGATGGGGCAGATCATGCCAGAGGTGGGTCACAAATAGGCGGTCCCCGGGAGGGACGCCTTTCCCTCAAGTTCATAACGAGTCTTCAGCACGTGCTTTTTTTCGCCAAATACAGACGCTCTTACTCCCCTCCGTTCTCATGCCACCCCCGATTCGTGCGCCTGATCAACTATCCGACGGCACGCCAGCCGCCTTGCGTGACGATCTGATCGCCCTGCTCGCCCTCCTGCAGTGCTGCTGCCCAAACTTAAGGTGAAACAGAAGGCCCGGTCGGCCACTCTGCACCCGACGTGCTCGATGAATACCCTCGCTGTCGCCACCACACTCAGAAGATTGCCGCGGAACCGACAGAGAAGCCCTTTTATCCGTTGACCAGTACCTGCTGTGCGTTTGCGGGTGATCGCGGCTTACTGCACGAAGAACTCACCCGTTCCGCAACCCGAGAGGAAGCCGGAGAAGTGGCGGGTAAGAATCTGGATCTATATCTCTGCGCGAACCGGACCTGTGAAGTCGGCATGGAGCACGCAACCCACGCCCCCTATGAGTCATTCTTGTATGCGCTCGAAGAGTTGACGCGGGCCTAACCCGCTCCTCATGCACAGTGACACGGGATTCTGATCGGTGCATTCATGAGCGAATACGATCGCAAAGGGAGTGCGCTCGAATGGATCATCTGCGTCAAGCACTGCTTGTCAGGCTCGTACATCGTGACGCCCATGAGTACCGGCGACTCCCTTGAGCCCCGGCAAATGTGAATTAAATTAATTGAGCAGATCCTCGTGGACGTTTTCAAACAGCATATGATTGTCTCGGTAATCCACCCGAACTCCAATCAAAACCGGACCTGGCGCTTCGAATGCTTTGCGCAGCACAGGGCCGATTTCTTCCGGGGAATTGATCATGCAGCCACTCGCCCCAAAGGCTTCTGCGTACTTGACGACATCCACCGGGCCGAAGTCCACGCCGGATGTGCGCTTGTATTTGGCCCGTTCCTGAACCCCGACCATGTCGTAGGTTCCATCGATCCAGACCATATGCACGAGGTTGAGCTTCAGCCTGACGACCGTCTCGAGTTCCATGGCAGAGAATAAGAATCCGCCGTCACCGGAGATTGACAGGGTCTTTTCGTGGGGCCTTACGAGGCAAGCTGCGATGCCCCAAGGAAGAGCCACGCCTAATGTCTGCTGTCCATTGCTAATGAGAATTTGACGTGCTCGAAAGCTGAACAGGAAATGTGCAAGCCAGAGATGAAACGATCCCATATCCAGGCAGAGCGTCACGTCATCTCGGAGCCATTTCTGCAACTCGGCGACAATCCTTAAAGGATGGATCGGATTCTCACAGTGGTTATGTGCGCCCTTTACTCTCAGCGCTCTCTTGGATGCTAGGCTGGCAAAGAATCTCTCGACGTCAGCAGCGAGGACCACAGCGCTCACAAGTGGCTCGAGCGCCAACAGAGTCAGGGCGATGTCGCCTAAGATCTCCACGGCCGGAGAGTAGAAGTTGTCGACATCGGCTCGAACCGAGTCAATGTGGATGATCTTTGCTGCACGCCGATGATTCCAGATCGATGGGTCGTATTCAACCGGATCATAGCCAATCGTGATAATGACGTCGGCAGACGCAAGAAGCTCATCTCCTAGCGAGTTGCCCAGCTGGCCTACTCGTCCTGCAAAACGATCGACAAGGTCACCGGACACCGCACCAGCAGCTTGAAATGTCCCAACCACCGGGGTGTGGGTCTTCCGCAACAGCGTTCGAACCGCTTCCGCATTTTCTGGCCTGCTTGCCGACAGGCCGAGAAGGATCACCGGACGCTGCGCAGCGTTGATAATCTGGGCGGCAAGGTCGAGTGACTCGCGGTTACCCGGCCCGAACCTCGGCCGCGCCGGGACCTCCAACACTTCGCACTTTGCATTACCTTCCATAATGTCTTTCGGAAGATTCACAAATGCGGCGCCAGGTCGGTCAGACTCGGCCGCCCGAAAAGCATTCGCTATTACCTCTGCGATCGATTCGGGAGAACTCGCTTCTGCACTGAATTTCGTCACCGGGCTCAAGACCGAAACAGCTTGAAGTGTCTGATGAATTTGCTTCAGACTTTGGGAAGTTGCAACCGAACCACCCAAAGCGACGATCGGGTCACCTTCACTGTTTGCGGTCGCTAACCCGGTCGTGAGGTTACTCACACCGGGACCGGAAGTGGCGATGGCTACGCCGGCCTTACCGGTTAGCCTTCCCATTCCACCAGCGATGAATGCGGCGTTTTGTTCATGACGGCACACGATGGTTTTTATTGACGAGTCGACGAGCGTATCGAACACCTTGTCGATCTTCGCTCCGGGAATTCCGAAAACGTACTGAACTCCGTGCTTTTCGAGCGACTCCACGACTACTTGAGCGCCGGTCTTTGCAGCCTTTAAGCCCATCTTCCCCTCTTTAGCGGTGTTTCTTCAATTCGGGCTGACTTGGCCGATTTCTCTGCTTCACACAGCGTAACGACCGAATCCGAATCGAACCCTAGGATTCCTTCGTTGTTCTCAGGATTCAGCAACCACCGAGTTCACTAACTGCCCGAGGCCTTCCACCTCGGTGACGATCGTCTCGCCGGGGCGCAGCCAGCGATGAGGCGTGCGTCCAAGTCCAACGCCCGCCGGCGTTCCCGTACTGATGATGTCGCCAGGCTCAAGAGACGTAATCGCCGAGATGTGAGCGATGAGTTCGGGTACTCGAAAGATCAATTCGCGCGTATTCGAATGTTGCAAAACTTCACCGCCGATCGTGAGTTTGATATCAAGTGCATGTGGGTCCCTCACTTCATCCTTCGTGACGATCGCGGGCCCAAGGGGCGCGAACGTGTCGAAACTCTTTCCCAGAGACCACTGACTCGTAGCCATTTGCACGTCTCGCGCGCTTACATCGTTCATGATCGTGTAGCCGAAGACGTGCTCCTCCCAAGAGTCAGCGGAGATGTTCTTACCGCCCGTCCCCATGACGAAGGCGAATTCCGCTTCGTAATCGGGCTGCTGCGTTCGCTTCGGCAGGACGACGGCGGAACGTGGTCCATTGAGAGCTGACGTTAGTTTCAGGAAGATCGTCGGCACTTTGGGGATCTCCTGATGTGTTTCAATCGCGTGATCGCGATATGCCAGTCCAAGGCAGAAGATGCGCGGTGGATTTTGAAGCGGAGCCAGCAATTCCACCCGAGCAAGCGGAATACGATGCGTCTTGCCTCGCAGAGAGTTCCGTAGCTTGGCGAGGGTATCTGGTCCGCCTTCGATCAACCCCTTGATACTGTCAACTTGGTCTGAGATATCGACAATCTCCTCGCCCAGCAATACTCCGGGCTTTATACTTCGATCTCGGTCTCTGTACGTAACTAGTCTCACGTTTTTCCTCGTTGTTTTCAGATAACTGCGTCTTCGTGGTTCATGACTTGTGACTCTGCTCGGCCTTCATGAGATCGGCTTGAGGGTCACGCGTTAAGTCTGCCTTCAGAAATCCTTCCGTCTCGGGCAATGAGACATGCATCTCGTTCATCGCGCAGCCTGCGACTGCGACACCCAAGGCCTGGCATTCAAGAACGTGACCACCCTTGTTTCGATCGCTCGAGAGAAAGTGAAAGTGGTATCCGGGAACACTGAATGAGCCGGCAAAGCCGGGCGACCAGAGGCCAACGAGGGTCCCTTGCACTTCTTTGAAAGCAAATTCCTTCTGCCCCGAAGCCGCCGTTCTAAGGCCCGTGCCTTCAGGCACCGCTTTCATCACCCTCGTCTTCACGAACGAGAACTGACCCTCAACGCGGAACGCGTAAAAAACGTTGTCCGAGTCGCGAAGCTCATCGCAGACAGAAACCAGTTTGCTGTAGCCATCGAGTGGGTCGATCTGCTTAGAAAACTCGGCATTGAATCGGGTGACCACGGCATATGGAATCAATCGGTCCCCTTCAACCGTTGCAACTGCGCCGGTCGAAGAAACCTGGTAGCAGACACCATCCAGCACAACCATTTCTCCGTCAAGGTCGATGAACGTCCCGAGCCCAAAGTCTCCATGGCGCAGCAGGCGAGAGACCTGGACAGCACCTTGATACAAACCTTCGACTAACGCCGCCGAGGTGGAAACCTGGAACAGGGTGTGAATGGGCTTTCCTAGATACTGAGACAGAGCCATGGACACCACGTGATCGCAGTTTGCGCTGTCGGTCTCCATCCGCTCACGCAGAGACTTATAGAGCGAGTCGGGGAGATTGCAGGTGATAGACTTCACGCTTTACTCCGTTCGTGTGCATATCTGAGCGGGTGACCAGCCGAGACGACTCAGATTGTCCACCGATTGAAACTGACAATGAAGGAGACAGCGAGATGAGGTACGCTGCCTCCCCGGTTTACCTTCTCAAGTCCTTTAGAGTTTTTAGATCATCGACGACGTATGCCAGGGAAGCACGCACGCCAGTGCCACAGCGGAGAGGCGCCAAATCCGAGACTTCTTCGCCTTTGCAGACGGGCAATGTCAGAGATCCTACTCCAATCCATGCTTGCTCAATCTTCACGTCGCGGGGAACATTTTCGACAAGTTCGTGAATGGCCGGCTGGTCCTGCTTATCAGCTGCGAGACGCGGAGTGTGAAGAAGATTGACGATCGGCCTCTGCGCCAAGCGCGAAGGATCCGTTACCGCCTCCTTCAGCGTAACGACAGCCTCGGCAAGTCTTTGTCCGCTGGATGTAATCGTTCCAGCAAACTTCGATCCCGGTGCAAGCGCGGGGCCCGCCTTTCCTGTCGCGGCGTGATACCTGGTCTGATGGACCTGCGCAAGGCGCTTCGGATAGCCCTGCGCCCAACCGCGAGCGAGTGCCGCGTCATTGTCTACGAAAATGTAGGGACAATACGAGACCGGCTTGCCTTGGAATAACGCATCCACGAGTATGAAGAACTCGCGGTACTGATAACGGGCCGGGTCAAGATACTCTTCGTCGTTCCCACTAAACTGCCAATCGTAGAAAAGAGCGTTGGCGTGGCCATTCGCGGAGCGATCGGGATCGAGCCCGGGAGGCAGCAGAGCCGTCACGGCAGAGGGCTCCGACCAAAATTCAATGTTGAGGAAGTCTGAAGAGTAGGACCAGGGCGGAGGTGGATTCAGCGTCGATTTACCTTTTGGTGTAAGCGGATAATTGAAGCCTTTAAGCATTTGTATCTCCTTCCTAATTTTTTGTGCAGCGTTCTGGTCTGGTGAAAACTCGATCAAATTGTCTGCACATCCATGACATGCATTCACCCAGTGCGCTGACCAGCATCCGGAGCTGGCGAGAGGAGGACTGTCAGAGTCTTCGCGGCCTGAGCCGGATGGACGACGATCCCACCGATATCTCCCGAACCCGAAGGGCCAGTCATCAGAAGGCTATAGGGTCGCAGTTTGAAGTACGGGTTTTCGTATGCATCATGGATATTCGAGACGATCTGCTTCGGGTCGAGCAGGATAACGAGATCATGCGCAAGGAACGCGATGGTGTTCACTTGCAATTCGATGTCGGAGAGCAGTATGGAACCGGTTTCGGCCACACCCATCGGCGACCGCAGTATGCAAACATCGATCCTGCTCGCCTCCGACCAGTGGTTGAGGCTTTCCGGCTTGATGGTACCGCCGTACTCCGGGATTGCCGAACAGATGACCTTCGCATCCGGAAACTTGGCGCGCAGGAACGAATCCAGATTAGGCACATCTTGGGTGACAACGACTCCGGCCATGCGAGCAATAGACTCCGAAAAGGTGGCCATAGGGTCGGCGGGCTTGTTCGTGTGGAAGTGTGGAATCGTGGGCATCGGCTGCGTGGCCGGCTGGTTCGCCCGAACTGAGTCCAGAATGGTGTTCCTCGAAAACGTCCGAGTCGAGTTCATAATCTAGTTACCTCGTCCGTCTTGCGGCGACGATTTCTATACCATTCGTGAAATGTTTCCCTGGCGGGCTCCGGGATGTCCCTGTGCTTGCCCCATGCATTCAGGCGGTTGTAAATGGCGAAGTGTGGAAGGACTTCGAGCGCGGTTGACAGTGTGGCCGTCGCGATTTGGTAAAGCGCCGGATGGCTGAGCACCTTGCCGGCGACCCGCATGGCGTCCTTTTTTACGACTTGGATTTGGCCGTTCTCCTCCATGACTTCCCGCCACGCGTAGATCTGCTCATGTATGTCAATCTTGACTGGACACACATTCGTGCAGCTGCCATTCAGGGTCGAGGCGAAGGGCAGCTCGCTGTACTTTCGAAGCTCAAAGGTTGGCATCATGATGATGCCGATTGGCCCCATATAGGTGGAGCCGTAACTCAATCCACCGCTTCTGCGGTACACCGGACAAGTGTTCATGCATGCCGCGCAGCGAATGCATTTAAGGGAATGCCAGAACCGCTTCATTCCGAGACGCGTCGATCTTCCGTTGTCGACCAAGATGACGTGCATGGTCGCTCCTTTGCGCGGTCCGCGGAACGTCGAAGTGTACTGTGTTATCGCGTCGCCCGTGGCGCTTCGGGTGAGCAGTCGAACGAAGACCGCCAAGCTTTCTGTGGTGGGAATGATCTTTTCGATCCCGACCGAACATATGTGTAGCGGTGGAGTGTGCGCAGAGAGATCGGCATTCCCCTCGTTGGTTGCCACCACAATTGCTCCCGTTTCTGCAACGACGAAGTTTGCACCCGTCATGCCGGCGCGCGCCTTAAGGATGTCCGGCCGGGTGTTCTCCCGCATCACCCCTGCAAGGTAAGCAGCATCTTCATTGTTTGGATCTGACCCATACTTCTGCGAAAACAGTACGGCCACGTCCTTGGTCGTCTTGTGGATCGATGGGCCGACGATGTGCCCGGGAGGCTGATCGTCGAGCTGCTGGATGCGCTCACCGAGGTCCGTCTCTGTGACGCGAATATCTCGCCTCTCGAGGAACGGACGCAATTCACACTCCTCCGTCAGCATAGACTTGGACTTGACCAATGCATCGATTCCCTGTTCGGCAAGAATTTCATAGACAATTTGGTTGTGCTCGTGAGCATCCCTGGCCCAATGCACGATCATGCCGTTGGCTGTGGCCCTGGCCTCAAATTGAATCAGGTATTGTGAGAGGTTCGACAAGGTGTGCTCTTTGATTTCGGACGCTAATGTCCGGAGTTCCTCCCACTCGGGAACCTGCCGTGCCGCGGCATCGCGCCTCATTCTCATCGTCCAAAGCAGCTTATCGAGCCGTTCTTCATGGACAGTGTCGGCCAGAAACTTTTCGGCATTTTTTGCTTGGTCGACTGGACTACTCATAGAGACACCCCATTCAGTATTTCTGCGAGGTGATAGAACGGAATGTCTTGCTTTTGCCTGTGCGCACATCCTTGAAGGTGCATCAGGCAGGACATGTCCGAGGAGACAATGCAGTCGGGCGATGCCTTTTGCATGAAAGCCAGCTTGTCGTATCCCATCCTTGCGGAGACTGCCTCCTCGGTCGCCGCAAAGGTGCCACCAAATCCGCAGCATTCGTCCACGCGCTCGAACTCGACGAACTCAATGCCGGAAACGCCGCTGAGAAGAGCTCTTGGCTTCGAGAAGACCGGGTCATGTACACGTTCGGACATTGAAGCCATATTCAGTCCACGAATCGCAGAGCAGCTGGTGTGCAGTGCGACCTTATGCTCGAATGTCGCCCACGGGAATTCTCGGATCTTCAAAACGTCGTGGAGGAACTCAACCAGGTCGTAGGTATTTCGGACCAGATTTTGCTTTTCCGCTGAGTCTGCCCCAGCAGTGAACTTGTTCCGGATATGATGAGTGCAACTGCCGGACGGAGTGACCACGCAATCAAAGGGGCCAAAAACTCTGGCGCAGTGCTCTTCGGTTGCTCGTGCCTCTTCATAGCAGCCGCTGTTGGCCATGGGCTGGCCACAGCACGTCTGTTCCTTTGGATATACGACGTCGACTCCCAATCGTTCGAGCAGTTCGAGGGTGGCCATTCCGACGCGTGGATAGAACATGTCAATGTAACAGGGGACCATGAGCGCGACTTGCATCGTCATCTCACCTTATAAGCCTGAGAGTGTTTGAGCCGACCCGGAAGTTTGCAGGCGTTCCAGCCTGCCACCTCAGAGCTGAGCAAGCTCACTGCCATCGCGAAGCACTGGTACCTGAGCCGTCGAGCGCCATGAAGCGCAAACTGAAACCGCGATTTACGGGGGAAATCGCCTGGGAGCGACCTCAGCAATCAAATGCTGGCGGGAAACAGACAGTGTCATGACTGTGACAAAGTCAATGGAATGACGTTGCGGTCCCGATGTTCAGCCGGGAGCCAACTCTAGCCACCCGAAACCGAATCGCGCTCCCCTGCCTGAGGCTCCGCTCCGCTCTTGCTCGCGGTCGCCTGCACGGTTTTCTCCGGAGCAGAATCAAATTTCACCAGGCCCGTGGCTGGAGATACAAAAACCAGCGAATTCGAAAAAGTAGCCACGTGACCGGTGTATCTCCCCTTCTCTACGTTGAACTCTCTCAACTGAAATTGCAGCAGGCCCATATCGATGACATCACCGGTAACCCCTGAGACCTGCACTCGGTCGCCAATTCTGATTCCACGCTTCCCCACCAAAAGGAGAGAGCCGAGGGTCGCAAGAATGACGTTTTCGAGCGCGAATAAAAGTCCGGCACTGAGAAG
>Ga0302325_10019095_pt1 | contig 14431 bp, 15 predicted proteins | sample Palsa_T0_2_FD_201948 | JGI IMG/M metagenome (GOLD analysis project Ga0302325, IMG submission 201948) | Peat permafrost microbial communities from Stordalen Mire near Abisko, Sweden - Palsa_T0_2 | ecosystem: Environmental > Terrestrial > Soil > Palsa > Peat permafrost | place: Sweden: Abisko... | reverse complement strand
GATTCAAGGGCGCACCCTGTTTAACTTCCTCCTTCACAAATACCCAAGTTGCTGCTCGAGTAAACCACTTTCCCATCACAATCAGCAAACTGACATGGTACAAGATTGGTACAAAATCCGAGCGTATTTGCTCCGACAATACACGCGCACCTAGCGAATCCGCCCTAGCAAGTCGGTACTCCACAGCTGATGGCCCCTTCGCATCCCCCAGCCTCACATGACTGTGGAGTGTCGCATGTATCAACTGTAGGACTACATTGACATCCGGGAAATGAGCGTTTGCAGGTGTTAACCCTCAAGTAGCTCAAAAGCAGTGTATTGATACAGCTTTGATGATAATTCCAAACTTGTGTGAGCTAACCTCGGTGAGACATCAAAGAGATGGTCCATTTTGGGGCGTGAAGAATGAGAAATCATTCATCATCGTGTCCCACACGAAATCGTCAAATCCAGGTTCGGCCAAATCAAATTGCAAGTCCAGTTGACTTGCAGATGAACTGTGCGGGTCACCTATTTCTAGCTCCACATGATTTGTGCTGACTGCTGGCGGTATCGATCCTTGTATGTCCGTACTCCTGACTTCCGGATGCGACAGCTGTGAAAGGGATGACTGCTTTTGCTGCGTTTCAAATTGCCCCGGAGCAGGTCTATTCTCAGCCCCAATTCGGCTTTCATACCCAGATTGTATGCTTTTGAGCAAAACCCCATAATTATATACCATGTCCCTGTTGCCGTCATCATCAACAAGCTGCGTGGTCACTGTGGCCAATTTCCCCATATACACATCCAGCATATGAGGTATCATGACTTCTTTTTCAGCAGCTCTTCTGAAGTCAGCTTCTAGCGATTCTGCTTGGTCATGTTCCCGTAGATTTATCTGTTCTTTTCCTGTGATACCAGCCCCACAGTCGAGGAAAACAGTCTTGACTTGAACGATAACGACATAAGAATGTACTGCCCACCAAGAGAATGGAAAATGAAGTAGCTCGGCATTCTCAACTAACAGACACCAATCATGAAATGAGACAGTTGCTGCGACGAGCTGCCACAGCATATTAGTCCGCTGCATTGAGAACTGAATTGAGTGGTCAGTCTCTGGTTGAGTGAGTCGGGCAGGCACGAAAGTGCTTTGCCAAAGCTCGTTATAGAGCGCAACTTCACGAATCCAGACTTCCAGGAAGTGAAGTTGTTGGACCAGAATAGCATTTCTGTTTGTTGAGCCAATGCTCTTCTTAAGTCTATCAATTTCACGAGAGAAAGAATCAACGGTGATCTGGAGTGCGCGCTCCCCTCTTATGTCGCAGGTAGATATATCGTGGTGGCAGAAAGCGTCACTAATCTTCCTCTGAAGGACCTGGATTTCCACAAATAGCGCGATCAATTGATCGCTGGGAACATCCCTCCGTTGTGAGAGATATGTGCAACAATCCTCCATATACGATGTGTAGTGCATAATCGTCCGTTTTCTCAACACCATTGATAGCCTTATTAGAGTTGACAGTCAGCTCGACGTTCAGAACAATTTGTGCAGGTAGAGCATACATAGATGATAAACAATATGTTCCAAGAAGAGCTCTCATCTCTGCCGGATTTCGCGCTTTCCCCTGAGTTTGAGCCTCCTCTAGACCCTCCTCTAGACCTCTCTTTCCCTTCTCATTCAAGTCCAGTCTCAACTCATGGCACATGTTAACACAGAGCTGTAACATGAGGAAGTATTGATGCTTCCCAGGCACACAGAAGTATTGATACCAAGCTACGAATACCAAAAGACCTTGTAAAAGATCCATACTAACTTCATGACCCATCACTAAGCGATCGCAAATTTGCTTCTTGATCTCCTGTCCTAGTCTGCGCTGTAGTATGGGATCCTCAAAAGAAGTGACGGCCATAATACACAAGAAAAGGAATGGATTGTCGTATCGAAGAGCTTCCACGCTGACTGTGGGAGGCACAACCACAAATGGGAAGTAGTTGACGAAACCTCGTCGGAAAGTCTCCAGTAGACGATCCGCAGCTGCCAGGCCTCCCAGATCGTGTAGAACAACGTTGGTCAAGCTATCATTATGAACGTCTCTGGACCTGGGCAGGGATCCGGAAGACGCAAAGTGACTTCCACTTATTCGGTCGTGTGAGGATGAAAAGCTGGAATAAAGAATCTCAGTGATAGGGTGATTACTTCGGGGTCCTTGAAATGAGGTTGAATGGATATGTTGTGTTAAAGTAGCTACTTGCGTGGATAATAGCTCCACCTTCTCCTCGAGTCTCTTGGCAGATCTGAGGACGAATTAGCTTGTTCTATGCCGATGAAATACCTAGTGTATATGGAAGGGTGTCCTCAATCACTGAGTCCAGTCCATTTCAATAAGTGACTTCACTTCGGTCATTAGGTCGAGTTCAGTGATTGAATTGAGGCATGTCATCACGCACTCAAGTGGCTTCTTGTGTGCACGCTATTCCAAAGCGCTCTCATAGACCTCTAATCCTACAAGACCATGCAGACAGCAGATGGGATTATGACACTCACGAGGCTTCTCTCCGATTTGTTCTTGCCTCAGAAGAAGGCTCTGCATAGACGCATCCTTTGCCCAATCTTTCACATCTTCCGCATGATTCTGCGCCCAACGAAGCAGAAGTGCATTTGACCTTGGCGCTGGTGCAGCTGAGGCACGCTCGCCTCCTTACCCGCAGATTTATCATTGATGATGGTTCCGGTACGTCCATCGTGGTGACCTGGGATTTCGTACAAAGATATGGACCAGCTGATGTTTAAGGTCCGTCGGAAAATACGGGACGGCAGCGGCCATTCCGACCCGAAATGATTAGCCCGCTTACGTCACCCGAATTCAAGGGCTTAAACTATTTTAGGCCTAGTGCTAAGACATCGGGCATGTCGTGTTTTCCGTGCCTCCCGACACTCTCCTTTAGCAGCACGATATAGCAAGACGCTCTCTTAACGGAAGCCTCGGAGAATCACCATGCTATCATTTCCGTATAGTAGTAGGAGTATCCGCAGCCGACCAATCCCCCTATGGCTATATATAAGGACTTCGATCGCTGCCATGGAGCAGCTCAATCACAAAATCCATCAACCTTGAACAAAGACTTCTATCATAATCATCATATCATACTCTTTCCTTTATCAGACTCCTTAAAAAGATTTATTCCATAGTTCTTCCAGAATGTCCGGTCCGGGTCCGGTATTTCTTCTTAGGGGCAAGTTGTTCCCGCCCAAGCAAATCACGACGACTTTCGAAGGCAAGACCGTCATCGTGACAGGGTCAAATACCGGCGTGGGTTATGCAACCGCCCTCAAATATGTCCAACTCGCCGCGTCAACCGTCATTCTGGGTGTCAGGAGTCTGCAGAAGGGCGAAATAGCAAAAGCGCAAATTGAAAAAGCGACAGGGCGGGCAGGCGTTGTCCAAGTATGGCAATTGGACATGGCCAGCTTCGAAGGCATCGATGCATTCGCCAAGCGAGTTGAGAGCTTGAAAAAGGTCGATGTCGCTGTTCTTAACGCAGGTATCATTAATCGCACTTTCAAGCTGTCTGAGAAGGGATGGGAGAACAATCTTCAAGTCAATACTCTTGGGACTGCGCTCTTAGCGATCCTCCTCACCCCAAAGCTGCAAGCGTCCCGAATTGCAGATTCACCGGCACATCTAGTTGTAGTCACATCGACAGGGCACATCGACGCGCAGCTGAAACCTCAAGACAAAGATCAGCTTCTCCACAAATACAACAGTGACCTTGGCGTGGGACCGTATCAGCAGCATGTGGCCTCCAAGTTGTTCATGATGTGGACCACAAGAGAGCTGGCATATCGCTGTCTCGATGCCAATGGCGAACCAACGGTGATTGTTAATGATTCGTGTCCTGGTGCATGCCGGAGTGACGTTGCAAGAGAGTTCGACACCACTCTATGGGCCATTGCCAAGGGCATCGGATCTTTTCTGCTCATGAGACCTGCGGAAAATGGTGCTCGCGTGCTTGTTGGCGCATCCACTTTAGGGGAGGATTCACACGGACGGTGGTGGTCTGCAGATGGAAATTACAGGCCGTGAGTTAACCTCCAAGAAGAGAGAATGGAGTTACGCTGACAAATACAATAGATCTGGCGAGTACATTACGAGTGATGAAGGCAAGATCTTGCAAAAGGCAATGTGGACTGAGGTTGTCGATGTTCTTGAAGAGAAGATTCCTCGAGTCAAGGATGTGATTGCGAGTCTGTCTGAGCGGAGGGCTTTGTGATAGAAAGTATGTTTTGTGATGTGTATTTTTAGGCATTGCTGGGGCGAATATCATTTTACTTCTATTCTAGATTCCAAACCCCGTGTTTCCCAGATTTTCACGGGTGAACGACCTGTAGCGAAGGTAAGCGAGCCCCTGTCTAGCGCACAAAACGCCATAATATCCACTATACACAACATGTCGATCATCCCACTTCTGCAATTCTTATCACATTTATTGTGAGAATGAAGCCTTGGCGATGTTTCGTTGCAGATAATTCCTGCCTCCAACGTTTGTGATTGGTCCCCCACGGAAGTCTCCCACGTGTTCGAGGCTGGATCCTTGGGTCTTTACTTGATTATAATACGAATACAAAGGGATATTCTCGAACCCACGATCTATGAGTATTGCAGTAGTTTGTTGAGCTAGATACTGCTAACGGACTGAAATCTGTTTAGGAAATGGTGCTGTGACAAGGGGAGTCTAGTGAAGAGCACGTCAGTTCCGCTGGGACACCGACACATCACTGTCTTTGTTTCAAAATGAATTCCATGTGCAGAGGAGACGACCCCGAAGATCCAAATCTCCATCGTGGCTCTAGAAGGCATTAAACTTATTATAAAGTCTCCTGAATCTTCATCTCCAAGTTTTCGGGTCGCGTCGTACACCCATCAGCTCTCCAAATTTCAGCGACCCGTTCTTCTGAATCATCGACTAGGTATTTAATGACACATTGTGATCATAGATAAAAGTTATAAGATGTCTGTTAGGGAAGAGAAAGTATCAATGGCGTGGTATAAATCTACGATCTTCTGTGCTTTTCTGGTTGCTAGAACAGCATTCACATGTCCGGGCATATTTGGCGCATTAAATGGCTTGGGAGCCGGAGGAGGCGCGAGTCCTAATATCTCAAATGCTGCTAATGCCATGGTATTTGGAATACTAACTGTTGGAAGTCCGTTTGTCGGCGCCATTGTCAACCGGATTACCCCTAAAGGGGCTCTTTTGGTAAAAACCACCTTCTCACTAGCAATTAGTGGCATTGACTGACATACTTGCAGATAGGAACTCTTTGTTGTACACTATATGCTGCCGGCCTCTATTGCGTCGATAAATTTGACACATTTTCCTCCTCTACCTCCTATAAGCCAGCCCCCAAAGAAACCAAACCGACAGGAAAGGTCTCAGCAACCCCTCTACCAAACTCAACACAAAATAAGGTCTCCTACCCCCATAAGAAATCAACACTCCACACACTCCTCCGCCACTCTAATCTTAAAAGACTTACCTGGCCAACTTCCTGCCCTCTGCAAGATACCTCCAAGAGCTCCTCTTCGAATTCATTGTCCATCTCACCCACTGCCTAGCCAATTTCCCCGTGCTTACACTTGCCCAGGTGGAAACCGCCGCCTCCCTCGCCACCTGCAACACTGCCTTCCATCCCCTTTCCTGCACCCAGCGCGTGATAAAAGCATCATCACCTGAGTCGGATAATTGATCCCCTCGCCAAAAATCATGCGTGAATTGGTGGATGAAGCTCGCGTTTTGCAGTATTCGGGAGCGGTACGCGGCTGTACGGCTTTCCTGACTTGCTCGTTACCAGTATCGAATGCTCTTTTCCGACAACGAAAGCCGATTTGTTGAGAATGTGAAAACCCACAGGGGGTGAATCATCTGACCCAGCCACCGAGTAATTTCGACACCTGAGGTAGAATTCCTGCACCCCAGGAAGGTCGGCTGCCTCGGTGGGGCGGTGACTTGCCACCGCGTAGAAACCTCAAAACCTCGAGTATAAACGAATATCCTACTGTGACGATATCCTCGCACAACATGGCAGGGAGAAGAATTACCACTTTTTTTCCAAAGGGACACTCAAGAGCCTACCATTACCCAAGTCTTTCCCCCAGTCGACGGGTATTCTTTCAATGTGAGGCTACTGGAAAATGTTCTGAAGGATAATATTTCCCGGAAGGCAACTTCAAAATCTCGGTCTATTGCCACCTTTCCTCTTCCGGCTCAGAACTAACAAGCAAGCAGGGAATTAAAAGGGACAAATTCATATTATTGCTTCCAAAAGAGTTGACCACGGTAAGAAAGCCTTGTATCTCCATTTTTATGCACATCTACTCCGCTGATAGTATCTCTCAGGAACAGATCGACGACGTCAAAGGAGAGATGCAGAAGAAATTGAAGGAAGAAGAGCAGAGATACGAGACGGCAGATGCAGTGGACGTGGCTAGAGGCGCCAAATAGGGTGTCAAGAGTGAAGAACCAGGAGACCATAGATGACACTTCAGTCAATCAGCATTGATCGTTCCGGCATACCCTCTTCATGATATGGCTTTGCAGCCTTCGTGACATCCAGAGATATTTCAAAGTCAGATACTGAGTCTAGTGCTTATGATATATATTGTGATTTCTTCTAGCGCTCATAATCCAGATAGTTTGATCTCAAGATTTGTGAGTGCTAGTACTAATGTTGATGCTGTTATTCGGGAGAGGGGGTCCACGACCAGCATCCTCTCCATAATGAGTGACAGGAAGTCATCCATAAAGGCAGTGCATCGTCCATCAGCACGCAAGTCGTTGACCCACTGTAAAACAGAAGGCTTGACAAAGGCCTCTGATAAAGTTCCCACCGAAAGAATGTGTCTGATGGAAACCCGAGACGTTCATCATGCTGTTCTCGAGCATCCGAGAAAGCTAGGACACCCTCCTAACCCCTCAAATACCAAGTCACAAAATCGAGAAAGGTACACCCAAGGCTCCAAATATCAAATGCCCGAGAGACCGAACCGCGACCATCAGATTCAGGAGGCCTATATGTTAGGCCAACCACCATCGTCCCAGCAGGAGAATTAGATCGGGATCTTTTTCCATGATAGGTAGTGAGGCCGAACTCAGAAAGGACTAATGTGCCACTGGCTCCATTGCTTTCAGTACCCTTTGGGAACCAGAGAATGTTTTCGGGCTTAAGGTCACCATGGCGCCCATACTCGGGTATCCTTTCTCCATCCTCGGTAAGAGCTAGAAGGTCGTAAGTTTGGTTGTCATTATCCTCGTCATAGTTATGGATCAGAGCCAAGCCAGAGGCGAGCCCTGTACATTGGCGTGCCATCCAAGTAGTGAAACCGGGTACCTTTGTGAACTCGTGGTGATTTGTCCAGAAATTAGAGAGATTTCCCCACGCCCAAGGGAATATCAAGTGGTAGTTGATGTGGTCTTCCTGGTCTGGCTGCTCAAAACTGGCGAGAAGCTTGATTATATAGGGATTCTTCACATGGTCAAACCTCCTCAGCGTTTGAATCTCATGAAGGAAAGGCCCATGCTTAGAGAACATCAAGTCTTTGAGGGCAAAGATGTCATTTGGGTTCTAAATAACCTGCATTAGTACAGCGTCAAAGCTCGCCAAGATAGCAGACACATACATTGTAGGGGCCAAAGTCGTAGTGTTGTCGGTGAATAAACACAGGCCTGACAGAACCGAAGGCTCCTGTTCGATGACTACTTGATAGCGGGGGTTGCGCGCCGGACTTGTTGACAAACGGGAGGATATGATCTTTGCTGAGAACGTAGTGTTGAGCACCAGCTTCAGAATACTTAAATACTAGCGCCATCATGGACCACTGAGCGTAGAAGAACTCCCGCGCTTTCGTCGATGGCCATTCCCCAGCAACGAAATCGTTGGGAGGAGTACGCCGCCGGAGAGCTCATCGCGCTCTACTAGGCTTTGTTGAATCGCGAATGAGTGGAAGATCAACATCTGAGATATCCTCCTGAATGAAATTAACTATATCAGAAGGAAATCCCATCGTGACAAGAACGGCGAATATTTTGTAACAAGAATCATATATCTGCTCCACCAGGCCATGTACGTCCCTCAGAGATTGTGTCAGGCTCGCACTGATTGCCTCGCGAGTCATGAGCATACGTAAGGTGCCTTGTGGAACGAATTGAGCAGTGCTATCGTTCAAAGGGCGAACGCATGCGTCGATTAGGTTATTTTCCAGATCTTGCGAGAGATCGCGATTGGGCGTTTCCCAGGGTCGACTGGGCGATTTTCGCGAAGCATCATCTCCATCACGGGTGTTCCATCCAGATATGAGATAATCGTTGTCGGCCATAATGTGATGCGTCTGCTTCGTTGTGAGTCTCTTAATATATAAAAGGTAGTTCAGGGCGCGGATGACTCTGCCACATGATGTGGCTGTATGTATACGAGGTCCTTGCCAACTCGCAAGCTCGCTGGAGGGACCTCGTTTAGACTCCCTATGGGGAGTCGGTGCCTCTTAGAGCATAAATATAAAAGAACCCGTTAAAGCCTCGGAAATGATGGTCCTTCGCTATGCTACAGAATCATTGCCTCGGCCGGTGAGAAGGTTAATAATTGTCATTATATTTGTAGTTATCTATATATTCTACTTCTTTGCTCCTTACCAGTCCGTAAGCTTCACCTATAGCTCCACCCGTAGCCTCACCCATAGCTCCACCCGCAGCCTCATCCATAGCCTCACCTGTAGAACTTTGGCGCGTGTATCGGCGTGGGTATTTAAGCTTGGTTATACCATACTTCCGGTATTGCTCTTTAAGCCACGCCTCGTGGGCTTCTAAAGCTTGCTAGTCCCCCGGCTCCCCTCTCCGGACCCGGTTCTCTCTCCACTGCTCCCTCCACCTCTCACGCTCCGCTCGACGGGCCCGAGCTGTAGCCTCCCGCCGCTCCTGCTTGCCTTGCGTCGCCTCCAATTCCTCCAAAGTAAGCTCCCGGGTATAGTCCTCCACTGTAATCGCCCTATAGCCTGCCCAGCCTTCTGCAAGCTTGCTTTCTTGCTCCCATTCGCGGATATGACTCTCTAATTCAGCAGTAGGAGGAAGAGGAGGAGGAGGAGGAGGAGGAGGAGGGGTTTAGCGTGCTTCTGCTCGTCGTTGCTTTACTTTACAATTACATCGACAGCAGGGCTCGCAAGTTAAATAGCGTCCGAATTGGGAGGGTTCGCAGAGCTGTAAACAGCCTGTACAACATCTTGCAGAACTTGCAAACAGCTCTAGAGTATAATTAGCTACTTGTAAGTAGAGAAGACATGTAAACTAACCCAATTCGCGGTCTTTATGCCCCTTTAGCCGACATTCACGGCAAGGTAAACAGCTAAGAGAACAATATTCTGTAAGCTAGAGGGGGTATTAAAAAAGTAATTAATAGCACCTATAGCCCCTATAATACAAACGATTTAATTCAGCCATTAAGATTAAGTATAATCAAGGAATTGGGAGCTCGGGGCTCGGGGCTCGATTTTGATGTTCCTACACACGGACAAAACTGGTCACGTGGCAGTAAAAAACGTTACTAAAAACTCACTGATGTTATAGAACAAGGTCCTAACAGCTTGCAAGCTTGCTGCGGATCTCGGTGCGCTTGTCACGTGACTTTTTTGGCCTTAGGCACAAATATAAAGTGAATTAAGATGTTGTTTGCTTTAAAAAAAAATTTAAAAAAAGTAAATATATATAAGGTAAGTTATAAATCTTATTTTTCCCCCTTCCTTCCTTTTTTAGCAACACTAATATCAAAACATATAAGTTAACTTTTGGACTTCCCCTTAGCTTGTAACTATGCTTATAGACTATAAAATGTCTTTTACTACTGCTATAGCTGCTGCTTCTGCTACTATTACTGCTGCTATTGCAGCAAATTATAATGCTACCCTACTACTGCCGCCGCTACTATTATTACTCCTCCTAGCCCTCCTAACAAACCCCACCTACACTATAGTAGCCTTCTCCTGTCTTTCCCCTTTACATGTCCCTGTTTTGCAAACTAGCTGCACTATTAACTATGCTTGGCCTGCTAACTTAAAGGCTAAGCTTAGCTAAATTACTAGTCAAGTTTACACTTTTAAGTATATATACTATACTAGCAAGTTAAGTATATAGATAATATATATAGTTATAGCTAGTTTCTTTAGTAAAAGTTGCACTAATTGCTATTATAGCAGTAAAGGTGCCTACTACTCCCTCTATAAGTACTTTACACTTGTTTACTGGCCTATTATAGATTGTAACTAACAATATAAGTGCTTTACAAGCGCTGCTGCTGCTACTACTGCTATTGCTCTTGCTTTTGCTTTTACTCTTGCTTCTATTACTACTACTACTGCCATTAACCCTTATCTGCTTTGCCAAGTCGCTTTTAGTTATTATATAGTTAACTAGGTTGCTTTTAGTAACCCTTCTTGTAAGTTTCTTTTTTTTATAAACTTTTGCAAACTATAATTAATATATTATAGCTTGCTACTTTGCTGCCCCTCTTATTACTAGCTAAATCTGCTGCCCTTGCACCTATTATACTCTTTCTTAAAAGGCATACTATTTTGCTAAGCTTTATATAAAGAGGAGGCAAAGGTATTAGAGAAGGAGGAAGAAGAAAGGATAGATTAGTTAATGCTAAAGAGTAAAAAGGAAGAAGTAAACTAAGAGGAAGAGAGGGAAGAGAATATAAAGTTATAAATCCTATAAAGGGTTACTTTAAAAGAGGGTATATACTTCTTTTAATAATATTCTAGTTTTGTGTCTTGTAATATTGTGCAATTTGCAAGTAATACTAATTAGCTAATACTTTAAAGTAAGTTACATTTAAAGTCTTAAACTTATTCTCGGCTAAAAGGAAGATATTTAGCCCTTTTACAGATAATATACAAGAAACTGCTATATAAAATTAATTATAAGTAAATATAGGCATTTATAAGTCTAAGCTAATAATATAAAAAGATTAACTTTAAAACTTATTAATAGTTATAGTAAAGCATAAACAAACAAGGAATTGCTTACAAGAGAGGGCAATTTTTAAGCTATTATTTGTAGCAAATAGCTTAATTTGTAAAATCACTTGTAACTGGCTATTAAAGTCCCTTTTAAGCAAGTAAGCCTTAATATACCTTGTTTATAAGCTTGTAACTACCATTTAAAACCTGTTATACAAACCCTCTTATAGATACAAGTTCTATAAGAGTATTATAAGTGCCCCAATTTTTAGATTTAGCTAGAAAGACAATAGTAATAAGAGATTAATGCTTTGAAACTGCTTTACAAGTAGCTTATATAAGTTATTGCTTAAAGACTTGTCTATATCTTAGAAATCTATAAACTAGTATATCTGCAAAGTGCTTAGTAAATATACTAAAATATAAGTATTTGGTTTAGCTATTATAATATTTAATATTATTAAAAGATATTATTTGCTAAAGGTTAACAGATTTATAGCAGCTTGCTAAAAGAGATTTTAAAAGTAAATATAATTAATTAAGTTTGTAATAGATACTAGCTAGTTTATATAGTCTAAGATTGTTATTATTTTATTTAAGTTTAAGCAATATAGCAATTTGCTAATTTAATAGACAAATTCCTGGCTATATTGCCTTTTATAAACTTGTATATTTGTTTATAAGCAAAGTTGCTTAAGCTATAGCTAGACAAATAACTATTAAAGGCATATAACAATAATATTAGGCTATAAACTATATAATATAACTAAAAGGATTTAAGCAAAGTCCTTGCTAAAGATTATAAGCACTTCTTTAAAGAAAATATTATCTATTGCAAACTATAAATTTATTAAAAGCTAGTAAATAACCTTAAAGCAATACTTATATTGCATTAGTACTTTATCCTAAATAATCAAATCTATAATACAAAGGATTTGGGCTAAAGTGCTTTGTTTTATAATATTATTTACAAATAACTTATTAAGTTTAAGTAAAATCTTAAATTAGAAGCACAATATATATCTGTTAAAAAGTAAAAAAGCTACAATTTTTATAAATGCTATACAAAGAACTGCTTAGCCTTGTCTATAAAAGTAATAACAAATCATTTTATATAAGAATATTTTATTAGTCCTTTTTAGGCCTTACAAGTAAAAGTAAGCTATTTGCAAATATATTTTTATAGCTATTACAATCTCTATAAAGCATAATTGCTAATTAAGATTTAATTAAGCTTGCATTATAATTGCAAGTAATACTTAATCCTCGAAAGTAAGCATTACAAATAATAAATAGTATTTATAAGTCTAATCCTAAACAAATAATAAAAGTCTATAGTCTACAAGTGACTATTGCTAGTCTATTAGACTATTTGCAAGCAAAAAGAGGCTATAATTGTAGTAGAGATCAAAAAGCCAAAGTAAAAAATTACTATTATAAGTAAGCTAGCGCTAGAGGTTGTTATAAAAGTAGTGCTTATATTACTTTTAAATAGTTAGCAAGTTTGTAATTAACTGCTAGCAAAGGCTAATCAAAAATAATATTTATAAACTACTTGCAAGAGTAAATAAAACTGCCTTGTTAAAGCACTAATATTACTTTTAATTGTTTTCGGCTAAGCTACAAGCAATATAAGCTGCTTAATATATCTAATAACAAATGCCTTTAACAAAGTATAAATTTGCAAAGGATTACAATTTGCAAATAATTATAAATAAAAGCTATAAGTAATATTGCTTGCTAAAAATTAAGCTATAGTAATATATATAGCTAATTTAGTTAAACTTGCCTTGCTAGCAAGGCTTTTATATTTGCATCTTTAAATCTTATATAAAGTAGGCTAAAAACTCTAAGTATAAATATTATTAGCTATCTTTATATATAGCATTATACTTAAAGAAGGCTATAAGAGTAAAGCAAGCTATAGCAGTCCTTGTAGCTAAGGCTATAAGAGAAATATTGTCTGAAAAGTAAACTATTTACTTTCTTTTAAAATAAACTATAAAGTGCTATATAAAAGGGAATTTTTAATAGGTTGCAAACTCAAATAACTGCTAGATAGCCTTATATAAGCTTATATACTAGGCATAAATATAACAAGTAATCTTGTTATTTATAGCTATAACTATAATAATTATATAATTTGTTCCTTTGTCACGAACGCCAGCTTCTGGGCTCAAAGAGCATAGGTAGAAGGGTTTCTTATTCGACTATTCAAAGCTAAGGAAGGAAGCAGGAGCATGAGGCTCGCATGCATAATATCTTGAGGCTCGCCAACCCTACCAGCCTAGCCTAATCGGGAATAGCGCTGCACGTGCCAGCGCCAGAACCGTAACATCCTTTATAAATATACTTGTAAATATATTTAATTGCTTAAATTAAGGCATATACTTTTATATTAATATGCAAATAGTACTTTTGAAGCAAGTACAAGTTATATAAAACTATTTAACAATTGTTGCAAATAACTTGCTAGTTTAAAAAGCTAAGTTTAAAGACTATAAACATTTGCTTATTATTTTAGTAGCAATATTTAAGATAGCTATCTTTGTAAATTATAATATAATTTATAAACAACTTTGGAAACCTCTTTGCGCATTTTAGCAAGCTTATAATATATTTATAAATTATATATAAGGCTTATAAATAATCTTCTTTATATAGCTTATAAGATATATAACTTGTAATTAAGCTTAAAAGCTTACTTGTAAGATCTTATAACAAGTTTAACAGCTTAATATATATAACCTTATTTACTTAGTTAAGTATATTAAACTTTACAAACTTATAAAGGAATAAAAGCAAGTGTATATATAAGAGCTTTTGCTTTTAATACTTAATTGTATAAATATAGCTTATATATTATTTGAAAAGGCTATTTTTTAGGTTTGTAAAAAGCTTTTAAATTTTAAGCTAAAAGACACAAGCAATAAGATTTAGCTAATTGTTAAGTGATTGCTCAAGAAAGAGGTTATTTATAATTTTTGGCTATTGCAAGTTAGCTATAAAGGTAATAAAGAAAGTTAGCTTTTTAAAGTAATAAATAATAGCTATAAAATCTTGAAAGAGCTATTATATAAACTAGTCTTTGCTTATAAAGGAGGATAAGAGGATAAACTAATAGCTTAAATTTATTAGCGAAATATCTTTATAAATTAAAGTATTTGCTAAATTATTATATATATTTGCACAAATCTTATTTTAGTATTTATAAAGCTAATTAAGAGCTATAGTCTTACAAGCAACAAAAGCGTTTATAATATATTACTAAAATAATTAGCATACTTAAAAGAGGGTAAATGCTTTGCAGTTTTAAATATATAAATAAAACTAGTAAAAGGGATATTACTTAAGACAAGTTTATAAACAAGTTTAGCAAGCATCTTACAATTGCAACTTGTAATTCCACTTATACTTGCTATATAAGAAAAGGAGTATATAATAGA
>Ga0302325_10019093_pt1 | contig 14431 bp, 9 predicted proteins | sample Palsa_T0_2_FD_201948 | JGI IMG/M metagenome (GOLD analysis project Ga0302325, IMG submission 201948) | Peat permafrost microbial communities from Stordalen Mire near Abisko, Sweden - Palsa_T0_2 | ecosystem: Environmental > Terrestrial > Soil > Palsa > Peat permafrost | place: Sweden: Abisko... | reverse complement strand
AGTTGGCCGTTTCATCGCCGCTCACCAGCACCTTGGTTTTGAGCAGGAAGATCAGCAGAGTCAGCCCCATCGTGATCTGGGGAAAGATGTAATGATAAATAATGGTCACCGCAAATTGCAGGCGATTCATTACAGCGGCCGGATCCATGGTGATCCCATCCTTGTCTAAGACGGCCTTCGTCTTTGCTGAAACGACGGTCGGGTCGACAGGATTGTACCGTCATGCCATTTACCAAAAAGCCGACCTGTCGTCATGTCCTGATGCTGCGCCGAAATTCCCCGGCAGAAGCAAGTCCGCCGGGGCGGTTTCAATCCCAAGGCAAATCTCTAACTACGTATCCTATCGAGCGCGACGGTTGAGCGGCAGTTTCTATCTCCTTCATGTGATAGTCGTCGATGAGCTCTTTGCGCGCGGTGCCGTTGAGACCGTGCGAATCCAGAAATACTTGCCCTGAATAACGCGGCTTGGCTCCCTTCCGGAAGCCGAGACGTTCCATGTTAGTGGAATCGTATCCGAAACCCAAAAAATAAATGCGGGCTGCCTTTCGCAACGAAGCTTTGGCTTTTCTGAAAGAATCTGATTTGGGATTCGCTATGTGGATGATTTTGATCGAACGGGCGGCAAGACGTACGTTTCTGTCGCTGCAATCCATAGAATAAACACGGGCGCGCGGGCCCGACGCTAGGCGGCCAAGTTGTCCGTGAACGTGCAGTACCTTGGTGGTTTTGAGGATTCTTTGTAACGAAACAAAGTAGGGTTCGCGAAAACGCTCGGACATTACTGTCGCGAGGTAGTGTTCGAGAGAACGGTCGTAGTTAAAAGTTATGATCGTAAGCTTATTATGACGGAATTGCTTCTTGCCACCCGATAACAGTTGGTTCACGAGAAACTCATACCAGTGTACGGTCGGGGCATTCGGCGGCAGCAATTTGGAGGGACGTTCGCATCCGATCAAGTGGTGCGCTATTAGGTCGCGGCCTATGTCAATGAATTCGGGATTATTTTCGAGGAATTTGTCGACCGAAGGGAATCCGGATATCCGCAGCCGTTGTAGGAATCTGTCGCAGGGTTCGCGGACAAGAAAGGACCGATCAGCGGGCGCGCAGATTTTGTCTCTCAATTGGCGACCGGTTGGAAAGCCGTATGGACAACTGGCACCTGCACCGAGGATAAGAACTGTGGGTGTTTGGATCATTTAGATTTGGTGTTTGTGAGGAAGTTCGCAGTCGCGAATTTAACCGCTATGTGAAGCCGTCGGCAAATCTCCGGCGAGTTCCCCATAAGTACGCTGATTTTATACGGCGATTCGCCCTGCGTCGCCAGTTGGGTGCCGAGGGGGTGGTGAAAATCCAGTCGAGGCCCTCCTGGATTGCCTCGATTTGTTCGCACCAATGCCAAAAGGGATTAGCTCCAAAGAAAAAAGCCACCAAAAAGGTGGCATTTTTAATAGCGGGGGCCTGTTCTGACCCCATACACGATGCGATACGGAGGCAATTCCGTAAAAAGTTCGAGGAATGGGGACATCTCTGATTATGGATACGGAAATAATCGGTGATGCCCGCATTTCTCCCCATTTCACGCGGACGGGTTATTCGAGCTGAAATTTCATTTCAACCTGCGGACCTATGATTCGGATGGTTACATCCCGGCCAGCCATGTAGGGCGGCTCGGCGGTGGCGCTGCCCCAGGCGAGGGCGAATTGCTCGAGCTGGACCTCGGCGTGCATCTTCTCGCTGACGCCCAAAATAATTTCGTGGGCATTCAAATCCCGCGCAGTAGTGGCGATGGCATAAAGCGGATCATTGGTCGGTAGTACGACGGGATAGACCTGTTTGCCGACGTGCTCGGCTACGGAAACGATTCCCGTGAGCAGTTCACGGTCGCTGTCGTCGATGGAGGTTTCCTGATCGGTCACGCCAATGGTGCGCGCGGGCAATACCTTGCAGGTGACGACCACGATATCGCGGTGGTTGGTGTCAACTTCGTGAAGAATCTTTTCCAGCATCGGCAAACTTCGCGGCCCGCGCGCGGCAATCAGGACCGGATTGGAATGCTGCAGCCCAAGTGATTCCTTCGACACGCGATCGCTGCTCTTTTCGTTGAATTGTTCGCGGTGCTGATGCACTCCGCCATGTCGGCGATGGGAAATCCGTTCCACGATGAGAAACGCCAACATGAACATGGCGGTGAAACTGATCCCCCAGATGGTCGCGGTCTCTTTGGTCAGCAGATTCATGCAGGCGGTGCTGATCAGAATGAGAAAGATCGCCAGGATTCCAATCGGAACATCGATCTGGCCGGATTTGGTTTGCACGCCGACGTTCAGCGGCACCTGATATTTTCGCGGCGTGGGGTCGCGGAATCGCAGCACGGCCATCGCCATGGTCATGAACACGAACGACCAGATGACGCCGAAAGCATAGGCCTCGCCGAGCGTGTTCACGTCGCCGAGGCTGGCGATGATGACAATCAATTGGGCGACGCCGACGAGATTGATCAGACGATTGGTTGTGCCAAAGCGATAGTGTGGATGCTGAAACCACGGGCTGAGCACGCCATCTTCGGCGAGCCGATTCAGGACGCCGTTAGAGCCGACCATGCTGGTATTGACGGCGCCGGCGAGGATCAGGAAACCGACGATGACGACAAAAGCCTCCATAAGGATTTTGATCCATTCGGGTCCGACCAGATAGTGGACCAGGCCGTTGATGAGATTGTCTCGGTATCCGCCGTTGTCGCGCTCGATGTGTTGCCACTGACGGTTGACGACGATCTGCCAGGAAGTGTTGGTGAGAATCTCCCGTCCCTTGGCATCGGTGGCGCGGTCAATCAGATATCCCCAATCGGCATTATGCTTGGCATCCGGCGGGCGAAGGTAATCCACTTCCCACCAGCTCTTGTCGCGCTGGCTGTCGAGCGTCGGCGTGCCGTTGTTGACGATCTGGGTCATCACCCGTTTCCCATCGGGGATGATGAGAACGGCCAGGAAGCTGATGATTCCGGTCAGGCAGATGGAATAGATGAAAATCACTCGTCCGGCACGGAGGAGATTTTTGAGTTTGGGCGATTCGATTTCCCGATTGACCTGCGCCAACGATTCCTCACCGCTCATCGCCAGCAGCGAATGTCCGAATGCGATGAGGATTCCCAGCGCGCCCAGGATGCGGGGGAAATGTTCCAGCCAGCCGGAGGACGCTTGTTTATTTGGATCGAGACTGGTTTGGGTGAATACCGGATGGAGCGGCGGAGCATGGAGGCTGCCAGCGGGCATTGTCCAGATCGTCGCGGCGCTCCAGAGCACGATGAGCAATCCCATGACGGTCGTCAATTGCATGATCCGCAGCGCTTTATCGCTGGATTCGTGCATGCCGATGATGTTGGCCCGCCAGAAATATAGCGTGGTGCCGATGGCGATGAGCATCGTCAGAATGTTGATGAGTGCCGGATGCGTGGTGGCGTCGAAGACGATGGGGTGGGCGGTATGCCAGGTGGCGAGTTTCAGCATGTCCCCGCCGAGACCGACCAGATATTGCCCGGCGGCGACGGAACTGATCGGCCCGGTGAGGATGTAATCGAACATCAACGCGCTGACGGAGAGCTTGGCAAACGTGCTGCCGACCGCGCCTTTGACGACTTTGTAAACCCCGCCGCGGGTGAAAAGGGTACAGCTTTCCATGTACACCGATGTGACGGGATACACGAAGAGCATTACGCCCAGAATGAACCAAGGGGCCGCCTTGCCCACGGCCTGTTCGCTGATGCCCCCGATGTAATAGGCGGTGCTGGCCAGATCGCAGAGCACGATGGCGGCGGCGCGCCAGAAACTCATGAACGCCAGAGCAACACTGCTGACGACCAACACATTGATGCGATGGGGGCTGGCGTCCGGAAGCCGGGCGAGATCAAAATCCGTCGATGGAAGCAAATCGCTTTGCAACGGCGCACTTCCACGTGAGTGAATTAAGCCGCGTTAAAACGCATTTGAGAATCACAACGGCGGCGCGGGAACGGACGGTCACGGTCCAATCGCCTTGCCGCCCGTCTCGCCGGTACGGATTCGAATGCATTCCTCCAGGGGCAGAATAAAAATTTTCCCGTCGCCGATCTTGCCGGGCGCGGAACGCGCGGCTTTTAGAATGGCATCAACGGTCGGCTTCACATACGCCTCATTGACGGCGATCTCCAATTTCACTTTCGTGAGCAGGCGAATGACGCCCTTGTTTCCGCGGAAGGATTCCGTGTAGCCGCGTGTTGTGCCGCAGCCGCGCACGTCGGAGGCGGTCATCAGGTGCACCTGTTGGGCGTCGAGCGCGTCCTGAACTTCTTCGAGTTTTTCGGGACGGATGATGGCGACGATCATTTTCATTGGGGTTTACTCCACTATTTGGGGATTGACCGGATGGGCCGCCTCTGGGAATTGGCGACCCATCCGATCCGATCCCATGTCTCAAGAATTCACGGCACATTTGGCAGCATCGATGACTGCTAATACTTACTGCCTCCAAGCACTGATGCCGCCACTTCTTCGTCGTCACGAGTGACGCCCGGCGGCATGTGGCCAACGGTTTCGGGCGGCATGCCGCGCGGAGCGGTCAGCGCCGAGATGACGTATTCGGGATAAGCCGAGGCTCCATGCTCGTGCAGGTCCAAGCCTTCCAACTCGCCTTCTTTGGAGATTCGCAGCCGATTGAAAAGGTTGAGCACCGCGAACATGGTCAGCGCAACCGAGAATGTGGCGCCGTGCATAATGAGAACCCCGATGCCTTGCGCCTCCAGGACCTTAAACCCGCCGCCATAGAAGAGACCCGTAAGAGCCCAACCGGGTGTGCCATCCGTCACGGGGATGCCATTTGGACTGCTGCCGGCGGCGCAATATTGGCCGCAGGCGAACAAGCCCAAAGACAGCGTGCCCCACATGCCGCAGAGGGCATGCACCGGCCACGCTCCGATCGGATCGTCAATACGCATGTATTCGAGCAGATCGATACCCAGGACCACAAGAACCCCGGCGACTGCGCCCAAGGCGCAGGCACCCGTCGGGCTCACCCAGTAACAGGGGCAGGTGATCGCGACCAGGCCGGCAAGGAAACCGTTGGTGATGATCGCACAGTCCCACTTCTTGGTGCGCATATACAGGAAGAATTCGGCGGCCAATCCGCCGGTACACGCGGCGAGAGTGGTGTTGCAGGAAATACGACCGATGCCGCCGTAATCCATCGCCGACAGCGACGATCCGGGGTTGAAGCCGTACCAGCCGAACCACAGGAGGAATCCACCGATGACGCCGACCGTAAGATCGTGCGGCAACATGGGGGCACCGCCGTCTCGTTTGAATTTGCGCCCGATTCTCGGCCCAAGCATGATGCCACCGGCCAGGGCGATCCAGCCGCCGATGGAGTGGACGACCGTTGAACCGGCAAAGTCGTGGAAGTTCATCCCGAAATTCGGGAGGAAGTGAGTGAATGCGTTGGGCGTCGCGCTCTGGCCCATGTTGGCCAGGAATCCGTCCGGTCCCCAGGCCCAGTGGCCGATGATCGGATAGATGAATCCCGAAACGCCGACGGAGTAAATGATGTCGCCAATGAAATCGGTGCGGCCGATCATCGTGCCGGAGCAGATGGTCGAGGCGCAGTCGGCGAATGCATACTGGAACACCCAGTGCGCCAGCACGGGCACACCGGTTCCCGCATACAAGGTTGTAGCCGTGATCCCCTGTAGGAAGAACCAGCTATGAACCGGTCCGCCGGGGACGTCGTTGGGATCGTGCCAGCCGATCAGGCCGTTCCCCTGCCCGAACATGAAGGCGTAACCCCAAGTGTAATAGAGGAAGCCGCAAAGACAGGTGTCGAACACGCACTCGACCAGCACGTTGACGGTCTCTCGTGATCGGCAGAACCCGGCTTCCAGCATGGTAAATCCGGCCTGCATACAGAACACCAGGAATGCCGCGACCAGCGTCCACGCCGTGTTGATCGGGTTGATGGTGGGATTCTTGGTGATGTCCGACAAGTCACCGGGCATGACCGGCGTTGGCGCCGCGGCCGTTTGAGTAGACGGCAATGTCTGTGCGTGTGCCGATCCAACGAGCATAGCCGGCACGACCGTGAGCGCGACGATCACCAGCAGAAGCACTGCAAGTCCAAGCGCTTTGCCGGCCATGATCGTCTTGAAATAGCGACGCCATTCCGGGTCGCGCCAGCGATCTTGCAGTCGGGCGAATTTTCCCGCCCACGATAATTTTTCTCTACTATCCACGATTGCAGTCATAACACGCACCTCACTCGGATCGAGAAAGTGATTCCTGCAGGGCCGAACACTCGGCCATCCGCGATTCAACATGTCCAATAGACTGAGATTCGAGGAGCGCTCATTGGTGAGCGCGCCTACTCATCACCGCAAGCACCTTGGCAAAGCGAGTGCCATTTTGAGGAATAGGCGCGAGCATTTTTCGCGCGGTATTTTGCAATCATGAATGGTCCCCGCCGATCTCCAGTTGTTAGGCAAACGCATTTTCGCTGCGCACGGCACGCGCAGATTTGCGCTGTTTACGCCGCGCGCGTCTGCGATAAGTTAATTTCGATTGTCAGAATTCCGCGGCATCTGTCCGTTTTGCTTGGCTGGTCGGGAGTTCTGGATGAGATGATAAGATTTGCCGATTGGATTGCGCAGCCCAATGCTACGTCCTTCGGCCTGCATCTGGCCATAGCAAAAATCGTCGCTTGCGCGCTCTGTAATCAGGCGCGCCTATTTATTAACTGCCCCGAAAGACAAGATTGACTTTGCGCACACGCCGTGTCACGCAAAAGTCGTTCGCGCGGGCAATTCGCGCGCTGCACAATTCAGGGCAATAAATACCCGATGAAGTTCCATTTGCCTCTTTGTCGCGCATCTGGCGCGAACAGCAGGAACCATTGAGGTTTTCTCGTTTTCGTTTTGAGTGCAAATAGCAGCGAGCTTGGCCGCACCGGCATAGAATTGCATCGCGAGGCCGGAATATTCGACATCCAGGATGCTTCCAGCGGTGAGCTTGGAAAGCATGGTATTCTCTTTGCGGTTCGCTGATGCCCGCCAGCGAAATTTCTGTGAAGCGTGTCCTTGCTGCGGCAACTCATTATGACCAACACATTCAATGATCCGAGGACACTTCAGATCCTTGTGATCGATGATGAAGAAAATATCCGATTCGCCCTGACGATGTGCTTGGAGACCGACGGGCACAAGGTCGTAGCGGTCGGCACGATCGAAGCCGCGCTCGAAGAGGCCTCACGCCGGGCATTCGATCTGATCTTTCTCGATGTGCGCCTCGGGACACAGAATGGGCTGGATTACATCGAGAATCTTCTGCAGGAAAGTCCTTGGGCGCGAATCGTGGTCATCACGGCATACGCATCGGTAGACACTGCCGTCGAGGCGATGAAGCGGGGGGCGACGGATTATCTCTCCAAACCATTCGAGCCGACACAATTACGTTTGTTGACACAGAAAGTCGCCGAGCGCCGATTGCTGGAGCGAAAAATCGATGCGTTGCAGACAACGCTGGGAGCAATGGACCCAGAATCGGATTTCCCAACCAGCAGCCCGGTTTGGCGGTATGCGATCGAATTTGCCCGGCGCGTCGCCAGCGCCACTGCTCCCGTGCTGATTTGCGGCGAAGCGGGCACCGGACGGGGTCGGTTGGCTCGGGCCATCCATCAATGGAGCCCACGCGAACGGGGCCCGTTTGCTTCGGTTTCCTTTCAGGGCCGATCTGTCGATGCGCTGGAAGCGGAACTTTTTGGCTCCGGGCCCGAAGGCAGCGGACAGGTCGGCGCAATCGCCTTTTGCCATGGCGGAACTTTATTTCTCGATGAGATCAGCCATTTGCCGCTCCGGCTGCAACCGCGCCTGCTGGCGCTGATTCGAGATAAGGAATTCGAGAGGCAGGATCAATTTCACCGAAGATCGGTGGATGTGCGTGTGATCGCCGCCACCAGCGTCGATTTGCAGAAAGCCGCCGAAGCGGGGCAGTTTCGCCAGGATTTGTTCATGGCCCTGGGTGTGGCGCAGATCGACGTGCCGGCATTGCGCGAGAGAAGCGAAGATATTCTCATGCTGGCCGAGCGCTATCTGGCGCATTTCAGCCGCGAGCATCACCGCCAGATCACAGGCTTCACCAAGGATGCCAGCTTCGTTCTAAAAACGCATCTATGGCTGGGCAACATCCGGGAATTGCGCAATGTCATCGAGCGAGCGGTCTTGATGTGCGAATCGGATATGATTGGCTTGGAGCATCTGCCGGCCGACCTGTTGAGTGCCGAGATGAAAAACACCGGCGAGGGTGGATATCAGGTGGGGGACCTGGTGCCGCTGGAGACCATAGAGATGGCGCATATCCGGCGCGTGCTGGCGTCTGCCAAGAGCATTCGTCGCGCCGCCGCCATCCTTGGATGCAACGCCAGCGCACTGTGCCGCCGACTCAAGCGCGTGGAGCGAATGGAAAGCGACAACGATGACAAGTCTGCGGAATAGGCTCTGGCTGGGATTCGGCAGCCTGCTGCTGATTCTGCTCTTCGTCAGCGCGCTGAGCGTGATCGTTTTCACGCGATACAGCCACGCGCTCGAACGGGTATTCCGCGAGAATTACGACAGTGCGATTTACAGCGACGCGATGAAGGCATCCCTCGATCAATTGAATACGCAGGCCCAACAGACTATATGGGAACAGCCTACCGCCCCGTCCGTGGATTTCGCTGCTCCGGCGGCGCGATTTCAAGCCAGCCTCGATGCCCAGTTAAACAACTGCACGCTTCCCGGCGAATTGGATGCCAGCCAACATCTGGATGCTCTCTGGAGGCAATACCGTGCCAATTACCAACGATTCAGCGACTCGCCGGGCCAGCGAGCGGCGCTTTTCGAGCAGGACCTCTTGCCGAAATATCAGGAACTCAAGCAGGTCGCCCAACACATCGCCGACATGAACATGTCCAACATGGTCTCAGTGGACGGACAGGCGAAGCAAACCCTTCTCGATGTGCGCCGGGCGCTTTTGATTTTGGTTATCGTCGGGACGGTGCTGGCGGCGCTGGTCGTCTGGACCGCCAGCGTCACCATTCTTCGTCCGCTGGAGGATTTGACTCGCTCCGCCCGGCAGATCGAGGCGGGAAATCTCGAAACCAATCTCGCCACACGATCGCGCGACGAAATCGGCAAACTCGCCGAAGCGTTCAATTCCATGGCCTCACGCCTGCGGGAATTCAAGCAAATCGATCATGATCGCCTTCTGCGGAGCCGACAGACCACACAGCTCGCCATTGACAGTTTGCCCGATGCCGTGTTTGTCATCGGTCCGGAGGGAACAATTGAAATCTCTAATGACGCCGCTCGAAATTATTTCGGCATCGAGCCGGGTCGCCGCGTCTCGGACCTGGGCTTGAACTGGCTGCCCGCCTTGTATGAAGAGGTGATGTCCCAACATCAGCCCGTCGAGCCGCAGGGATACAAATCCGCCATCCAACTTTTTGTCAACGGACAAGAGCGCTTTCTTCTCCCCCGCGCGGTACCGATGCTCAGTCCCGACCGCCGGCAATTGGGCGTGACGGCGATTCTGGTCGATGTCACGAAACTTCGTCAGGTGGATGAGGCCAAGAGCAGCCTGGTCTCAACCGTCTCGCACGAGTTGCGAACACCGCTGACATCGCAGCAACTTCTCCTCGGATTGCTCATCACGACCATCAGCCCGCTTCTCTCACCGAACCAGCGGCGGATGCTGGAAGTCGCCAAGGCCGACAGTGATCGTCTGTACCGAACCATCGACGATTTGCTCAGCATCAGTCGCATCGAGTCGGGCCGGATGCAATATCAGTTTCGACCTATGCCGCCTGGAGAAATCGTCCGTACGGCGGTCGATCCGCTTCGGCAGCTCTTCGACGAAAAACATCTCCGGCTCCACGTCACCATTCCTGAAGATTTGCCGCTGATCAAGGCCGATGCGGTCGCCGTCAATTCGGCACTCACCAATTTGCTTTCCAACGCCCTAAAATTCACGCCCGGCGGGGGGGAAGTGAATGTCTCGGTTGGCGAGGACGAGAATGGCGTTGCATTCAGCGTCGCCGACACCGGCCCGGGAATCCCCCCGGAATTTCGCGGCAGGATTTTCGAGAAATTCTTCCGCGTCCCCGTCGCTGGCGGCCCTACCGGCGCCGGGCTGGGCCTGTCGGTTGCCAAGAACATCATCGAAGCACATAGCGGTCACCTGGAGTTTACCTGCCCCAGCGACGGCGGCGTTATCTTTCGTTTCCGCCTCCCCTCATTCCAGCCGGCTGTCGTCCCGCCGAATTAGGCGAATGAAACCCATCGTGGAAATGCTTGCCACGGCCGAGTATTTCTTATCCGTGTAGAAACTGCGTAAATATCGAATCGTTTCATCGGGGGCACGTATCGCTTGATGCTCTGTCGACGGACGATCATTTCCAAAATCTCTTGCGGAGTTTTCTTGCGGATAAGCGAAAGCATTCCACGAGCGGCACGGCCCGTAGCGCCGATCTGATTCGCACCTTCACCGGTCATTTATTTTGTGAATCCTGCGGGTCGGCTTTCTATGCCCGAAAGTCCAAGAACGCAAAGGGTGAATACGTGTACTATCAATGTGGCTGCCGCCAGCGTCGAGGGCCGGAGTCGTGCGCCAATTCAATTACGCTTCGCGAGGACAAGCTGCTGGCAGGCCTTCAAGACGTGTGTGCGCAAGTGTTCAATGACATAGATGCCATGGTCGAGGCCGCGCTCGTGGAGGCTCGCCAATCGGTACAAGCCAATCGCTCTGAGGCGGATCGAATCAAGGCGGAACTTGCCCAAGTGAGCCAGGAGGCGATGACAGTGTCGGGCCTGCTCATCGATCCTGATGTTCTGGCTGACCCGCAGGCAAAGAAAGCAGTGATTCGGAAAGCGGGCGAAATTGAATCGCGTCGAGATGCACTCCAAGCTTCGCTCGGCAAGCTTGCGGAAAGGGCGAATGATGACGGCGACCGCCTCGCCGAAATTTTGCGTCAGCGCCTATTGGAAGCGAAAAGCCGATGGGAAGCTGTGGCCAGTCCTGCACAACTCAATCAGATTATCGGCGAGTTCGTGGGGTCGTCTATTGTAACTGCTGACGGGAAGCTGCTTTCCGTGCCAAAAGAAAAACCCGCACACGATGACGTGCACGGGGTAATAGCGGGGGGAGGATTCGAACCTCCGACCTCCGGGTTATGAGTCAGAAACAACCCAAAATCAGCAAATCTAGCTGAACCCGGATTTTACGTTTAATTCCCGTGCAGGCAAAGCCTTAACACTGGTCGAATTGTACTCTGCATGAGCGGCAAAACAAGCACATTCTGCACAAAATAGGGGAAGTTTAGGGGAAGAATTCTGAACGGTCTTTCGACCATCTTGAACAACAGTGTCCTGACTCTTTTCATCACGTCATCGGACATTGTCGAATTGCAATGGCTCACTTCAGGTTGAACCGTAATCCGCCAGAATAGTTCTCGCCACGGACTTAATTACAGGGATGTCCCGACACGTTTGCTCGCGCCAAAATGGTGCAGAGCTGGCAGTCTCGCGAAGCTCAAATCGAAAGGCGGCGAATGCGAAGTGCATTTCCGATTACGGACACCGAACTCAGACTCATCGCCGCCGCGGCGATCATGGGATTCAGCAGCAGTCCAAAGACGGGGTAAAGGATTCCCGCAGCAATCGGAATGCCAAGGACGTTGTAGGCGAATGCGAAAAAGAGGTTCTGCCGGATGTTTCGCATGACACCACGACTTAATCGGATCGCCTTGGTTACCCCGCGCAGGTCGCCGTTGATCAGCGTCGCGCCGGCACTTTGAATTGCTACATCAGTACCCGTCCCCATCGCAATGCCGACATCGGCAGCCGCCAATGCGGGCGCGTCGTTGACACCGTCTCCGGCCATCGCAACCACGCGCCCCTCTACCCGCAGTCGTCGCACTACGTCATGCTTGTGATCCGGTAGCACGTCGGCTTCAACCTCGTCCAGGCCGAGTTGACGAGCGACGGCCAGGGCGGTCGTTCGGTTGTCCCCCGTCAGCATCACGATTCGGATACCGTCCGACTTCAATTGACGAATCGCTTCCACGGTGGAAGGCTTCAGCGGATCGGCGACACCGACAAGGCCCAACAGCCGGCCATCTGCCGCGCAAAACATGACGGTCTGGCCGTTTCCTCGGAGTCGGTCCGCTTCCTCAGCGAGCGGCGCGATTTCCACGCCCGCGTCTTTCAGCAATTCAGCGTTGCCGAACAGCACCCGCCGTTCGCCCACCATGCCGGTTACACCTTTGCCTGTTACGGAGGCGAATGCGGTTGCCGGCTTTACTGTGACGTTGCGATCCTTTGCCCCGGCGAGAATCGCCGCGGCCAAGGGATGTTCGCTGCCTTGCTCGATCGAGGCAGCGACGCTTAGCAGATCCGATTCAGTGCCGCCTTTGGCGGGTACCACGGAGACCAGCTTTGGCTTGCCTTCAGTGAGCGTACCGGTCTTATCCACAACAAGTGTGTTCACCTTCTCCAACCTCTCCAGCGCCTCGGCATTCTTAATCAGTACCCCTGCGCTGGCGCCCCGGCCCATGCCGACCATGATCGACATCGGCGTGGCCAGGCCCAACGCGCACGGGCAGGCGATGATGAGCACGGCAACCGCATTGACGATACCGTAGATAATCGCAGGTTTCGGCCCTACCAGAGACCAGACGATGAAGGTCGCAAGCGCAATTAGAACTACCGCGGGAACGAAATAGGACGCGACCTTATCGGCCAAGCCCTGAATCGGAGCACGACTACGCTGCGCATCTGAGACCATCCTCACAATCTGCGACAGTAATGTTTCGCTTCCGACACGCTTGGCTTGCATGAGCAGGCCACCCGTGCCATTGACCGTGCCGCCGATCACTTTATCGCCCGGCTTCTTTTCCACGGGGATCGACTCACCCGTCACCATTGATTCGTCCACGGCGCTTCGACCATCCTCCACGACACCATCGACCGGGATCTTCTCGCCCGGTCGTACCCGAAGCCGGTCGTTCACCTGGATTTGTTCGAGCGGCACATCGGTTTCAGACCCACCGGGTTGGATCAGGCGTGCGGTTTTTGGCGCGAGGCCGAGCAAAGCGCGGATGGCGCTGCCTGTCTTGGTGCGCGCTCGCAGTTCCAGAACCTGGCCGAGCAGGACCAGCGTCGTGATGACGGAGGCAGCCTCAAAGTATACTGGCACTTCTCCGCCGCGTCCCCGAAGCGATGACGGAAGGATTGACGGTGCAATAGTCACGAAGACGCTAAAAGCGAATGCAACACCCGAGCCGACAGCGATTAGCGTGAACATGTTGAGGCTGCGATGGAGAATCGATTGCCAGCCCCGGATGAAAAACGGCCAACCTCCCCAAAGGACTACCGGGGTGGCCAGGGCGAACTGAACCCATTGCATCCAGCGGAGACCAATGATGTGCAAACCAATCGCATCCGACATACTAATCGCGAAGACAGGAATCGTTAGAAACAGGCTCACCCAAAACCGGCGGGTCATTCTCGCCAGTTCTGGATTGTGTTCTTCGGCGGCACCCGTGAGCGGCTCCAGAGCCATTCCACAAATCGGGCAGTTGCCCGGTTTGTCGCGAATGATCTGTGAGTGCATCGGGCAGGTATATTTTGAGCCGGTCGAAACGGTGGGTGAAGTGGAACGAGTGGACGCGTCGGCGTCGTTTGGATCTACCGGTGCGACATCAGTACACTGTTCATGCGCCACTTGGGAGTGAGCTGCATATTTTCCTGGGTCATGCTCGAACTTTTTAAGGCAATTCGGGCTGCAAAAATAATACGTGGTCCCATCATGCACGGCGCTACCCGCCGCCTTGGTAGGCTCGACCTTCATTCCGCACACCGGATCGATTGATTGAGGCGTCACAATTACTGGATTTGGCAAAGCCGCAGTCGCCATCGGATACCTTTCTTCGAACAATCGCCAGCACCTTAGCGGGCGTTCTTGCATATCAGCTCGACGATTCGCGCAATGACAAGCTCTTCATCGGTCCGGATGATCCGAACCGTGACGCGGCTTTTGTCTGAGGAAATGACATCAGATGCGCGATTGTTCCTTGATGGATCGAGTTTCAATCCCAGAAAACCTAATCCATCACAAATAGCAGCGCGGATCTCCGGAGCATGTTCTCCGATGCCGCCGGCGAAGACTATGGTGTCTAAACCGCCGAGAGTCGACGTCAGGGCACACAGATATTTTTTGGCCTGGTAGCAGAACAACTCGACGGCGTCAGCGGCGCGAGGATCGGTGGTGCGCACGGCAAGAAGATCGCGCATGTCCGAACTGGTTTCGGAAATGCCGATAAGCCCGCATTGTTCCGAGATGAACTTACCCATGTCTTCCGTCGACAGCTTTTGGTCCTT
>Ga0302325_10019092_pt1 | contig 14431 bp, 22 predicted proteins | sample Palsa_T0_2_FD_201948 | JGI IMG/M metagenome (GOLD analysis project Ga0302325, IMG submission 201948) | Peat permafrost microbial communities from Stordalen Mire near Abisko, Sweden - Palsa_T0_2 | ecosystem: Environmental > Terrestrial > Soil > Palsa > Peat permafrost | place: Sweden: Abisko... | reverse complement strand
TCTCTATGGTTGTCATCTCCGAACTTTGCCGCTGCGGCTCTTACTCTAGACTGTTTGTCTTTTATAAATTTATCTAAATGCTTAGGATGCCCTATTTTAGCTAAAGATATTTTTTGCTCAGTGTTCATAGCTCAATCCTACTTATCGTCATCCTCTTGGCTAGATTGCTGTTGCTGTACTTGAGGCTGTTGAGGGCCTTGTGGAGCATTAGGACGCAATAGAACCTTCGGAGACTGGCCTCCAAAGCGAGCCAACAGTCTATCCATATCGATCAAGAATGAATGGTATTTGCTATAATCATCTTGTGAAATGTACGTCTTAAAAATCTTCTGAGCTAGTTTGTGTGAAGGATCATCCGTAAGAATACGAAGCTCCTGAATGTTATCTTCACTCTCTTTCTGAGCAACTAGCAGATGTGAAGCTAAGCGCTGTTTAAAATTACTCATTTATATCTCCTGAAATACCTCATTAAAACAAAAATAGCCGTAGATATTTCTACCTACGGCTATCGTTTAGTAGACTAAGAGATTAGCCTAGTTTCCACATGCTGCCAATGAGGTAGTAGTTCAGCCAAGAACCAGCCGCCGCACTAGTAGCCGGGTTTAGAATGGTAACCCCGCCAGTCGGAACAAGAGTCAGAGTCGTTACTGCTACATCGAACATGAGCTTAAAGAGCTGGCCCTGGTTGTTCGGTGGCGGGAACATGATACCTACGCCTGTAACAGTGCCAGTGCTGGTAACGTTAATGCCGTCAAACGAAATGCCGTTATCATAAGTGCTAACGCCATCTGTGGTATAACCAGGAATAGAAAGAAGGTTAGTACCCGATGCGCCTGTTGCCATTACGTTCTCAACGGACATGTTGATACCGTGAACGTTACCCTGCTGAAGATCCTGTACAGTCATCGGAAGACTTTTTACAGTACGGAAGTGAACATCATTGTTGATGATATTGCCGCCAGGACCGCTAGTGGTATAGGTCGGAATCTCACCCTGTACAATCATTGCTGTAGCCATGTTTTAAATTCTCCTTGAAATAGTCTAATGTAATAGAAGATTAAAATTAGTCTTCCATTGTGAAGAGCGGTTTGTTCGTATCCGCAAAATGGCGTCTTAGCGATACTAGTTCTTCGAGCTTATCAAAGTACGGGGTATCCGCATAGATCTGACGCATATAGTTTAGATACTCGCCAGCCATATCCTGACTGAAATTCTGATTGGTAATCTTCGGTGTATTGAACATCATGCTCATAACGCGAGTATCTTGCTTATCCATAGGAAGCGAAGAAGCCTCTACGCAATCAATGATCTGTTCCGACACTACCTTCTCGACGGTATTACGACCGCGAGGAGTAATGTAAATGCTATCACCTGCAACTACTGCATAGCCGTAATCGTAATCCATAGAAACTACACTGTAATATACTGCATAGTCGCCACGTTCAGGAGTTACACCTACATAGTTCGTAAGAGACGAAGCAACGATCTCAGTAGACTTGCGAGCAAGACGATCTTCGAGAATCTTGTTTAGGTCTTCTTTAATAGCCTGAACAAGACGACGACCTTCGCCTTCACCTACTAGCTGCCAGATCTTAGCTTCATCGTCCATGAATACGTTTGCAGATACAACTCGGTAGTCATCTTTGAGTACCTTAGCATCTACCGGAACGGAAATAGTATTAGCAGCAAGTAGGCCACTGATAACGTCTTTATGATTGGTCTGAGCAATTACCTCAATAGAACCCGGGACGAGTGAAAACTGTTCCCCGAAAGCTGCTGTACACATCTCCATTGCATCATTTACAGAAAGTTCTCTAGCAGGGCGAGAATACGATGCAGTGATTCTGAATACCGATTTTGAGGAGCCTGGAATAGCGGAATAAGACTGCAAACTTAGTGTTGGCAGACTATCACGCGCTTTCGCAAGCACCTTATTAAAGCGCGGCCTAATTGTAGCCATTAATATCTCTCCTAAAAATGCCACTATCTAGCAGTGGTTACATAATAAATTGTTTAATATGACGTATTTTGTACGTAAATTAAAAGTCATCAGGCCCATACAGTTTAGTATGAGCTTCATCCGCCACTTCTTCCATTTTATCTTTCAATAGCTTTTTAGCGTGTTTTTCATTACCATGCCTTGCTACAAAAAGCCTTACGAAGCCTGCTGGATCTTTTACAAGAGCATCTCTATGCTTATCAGTACCATGCTCTGCTACGGCAGCTCGAACCCGAGTATCTTCGTCATTAACTAAACTATCCAAGTGTTTTGGATGAGCTATTCTAGCAAGAGCTTTCCTTTGGTTGACATTCATAGCTTAAAGATCCCCTTCACCGTAGTTAGGGACTTCGTCAGGGCCTGCTTCATCCCATTCTTTTACTAAATTCGGAGAACGCTTATAAAAGTCTACACTAGTTTTAGCAGTTCTTCTTACGTCTTCATTCTTGTCATTTAAAAGTGCTTCAGCATGTTTTGGAGATCCATAGCCAGCTACGGCTTTCCTAACGTGCTCTGAAGGATCTTTTATTAGCTTATCCAAGTGTCCAATGTTTTGTCTAGCTGCTACATTAGCTCTCACCTTCTCATCAGGGTCCTTAACTAGCTTGTCTAAGGTACTCTTCTTTCTTGAATAGGCAGCTACTTTAGCTCTAATGCTTGAATCAGAATGAGATGCGAATTTATCTTCGTGTGCAGGGTGACCTATATCCAATAAAACCTTTACGTGGCTAGGTTTCAAACTCTTGGACATTACTTGACGTGCTTCATCACGAGTTTCTCCACCTCGTCTGGATCAGTATCGTAACCTAGCGAAGTCTTATGAGCAACAGAAGGAACATGTTTTTCAACAGCTTCTTTCGCGTCAAGATAATGTTCCATAACCTTCTTAGGGCTCATTGCATGATCCTTTTCATCGAAAGCTTCTGGAGCCTGATACTCGCCACTCTTAAAGTCTTTGTGAGGTACAAAGATAGCGTGTTTCTCATTCTTTTTCTTATTCAAGAAATACATGAGATTACCATGAGGTTTATAGTCCTCAAAGTAGTTACGTGAATGTTCAGCAGCCGTACACCACTTTGTGTTCTTGCCAAAGTGCTTAGATGCAGCTTCTGTATGCGGAATAACGACCTTTGTAGTCGGGGAATCGTGAACTACTGAAGCTTCACCATTCTTTACAAACTCGTCACTAGCGCCCTTCTTTTCTTCAGTCTTGCTCTTAGTTCCTACGTGCGGTGCAACAGCTTCAGATAGATCATGATAGCCTTTATATGCAGAGATATCTTTCTTGTCTAGCTTGCCAACGTGCTTATGAAAGTGTTGTAGAGCTTCAGCAGTTTTAGGAACATCTGAAAGCTGATGAATACCACCATTAGCATAAGAGTGAGCCATCCATTTCTTATACTTGTCATGCGGAGCCTGGCTGATAATATGATGGGTGATTTTCTCAGCTAGATTCTTGCCGGGTGCATGTTCGATTTCGCCTTTGTGCATATCAAAGGTTGAGTCTTTGCCTGCACGTTCTAGGATTTTATGTCCGTAGGTCTTAGCTAATGCCTCATGTGCAGCAGCCGTGAGGAGAAAATTTAGTTTTGATTGAAACGACATATTTGATCCTTTACTTCTTCATCCAACTTAATTTCATGAGATGCTTGTGTTGTTTACTATGACATTTGCTACATAAGGTAAGGAGATTACTCATTGCATGGCTACCACCGTGTGAGACAGGAACCTTATGATGAACTTGTACGCCCGTCTTAGAACCACAACCATCTTCCTGACACTGGTAATTATCAAGTTTCAGTCGTTTATCTCGCGCTTCATACCAACCATTTTTAGATGAAGGTTTAGAGGAATACTTTTCTTTACGGAAAGACTTAGAGGATAACTTGGCTACTCTGAAATTAGGTCTCATTATATCACCCTTGGGTATATAGGTAACACTTGGTAGGCTATGATATAATTCATTCAAGTATCTCCGAAAGTGGTAAAATAAGTATATTATAAAGGGAAATTAAAATGAGTAGAGAAATCGAAAAATATAAGACTAAAATGATGAAAGGTTCAAGAGTGCATAGCTTTATGGCTATAAAACCTTTGTCAAAGCCTACAGGACTATCTACAACACGTTGGTTATTCAAGTGTGATTGTGGTCAGGCACGAGAGAAGAATGCAGTATTTTTGTATAGACCCGATTGTAAAAGTTGCGGTTGTTCTCGTTTGAAGGATATAACTGGAATTAGAAAAGGAATGCTTATAGCCATTGAGAGGTCTGAAACTATAAAAGGTCAGTCCTTTTGGAAATGTAAATGTGATTGCGGGAATACTTGTTATCACCCCATTGGTGAACTTAATAGGAAGAGTGGCGGTTATATGTCCTGCGGGTGTCTGTCTATAGCTAATAGGTTAGGTACTAGACCTCTTCCAGAACGAGATTTAGAGGCTCTTAGTCAAAAGATAATTAAAGCTCAGCCTAATCTATCTGTATACAAGATATGGGAAATAAAAATAGATAATAGAACTTTTGTACGTGCAAAACTCCAGTGCGATTACTGCGAGCATATTTGGAAAGTTAAAAACATCAAAGGTTACATAAAGAAAGAGAAAACATGTCCAAAATGTACTGCAACTAGTTATAGCCCAGCTTCTATAAAGTGGCTAAATTATCTACGAGATACTTTTGATATAAACATACAGCACGCAGAGAATGGTGGAGAGAAAAAGTTTGTTCTGAAAAATATAGAAGGTAAAAGGTTCTTAAAGGTTGATGGTTGGCACGCAGAATCTAAGACAGCTTTTGAGTTTGACGGGGATAGTATACACGGTAATCCTAAAATTTATAAGCCTCTTCAGAAGTGTAATATGTACAATTCTAAAACAGCAAAGGAGTTAAATAAAGAAAGGATTGAAAGGATTCATGTATTAAATAGTATGGGGATAAATGTAGTTCAGATATGGCAATCAGACCACAAGAAAGGGAAGTACTTTAATGAGGTTCACAAAGGAAACAATAAAGCACTACCAATCCCATGTAAGGATTAGCCAAGGAAGGGTAGTACAGGCCATCCTCCGGGCATGGAGTACGGACTGACCTGAAAAACTAAATTTCCGACTGGACCCCACGCACCACCGATTGTAGCAATTGAACCTCTACCCCCACCGCTTCTAGCCCAATGATTCTTTGCCAAACTGGCCTTTGCAAAGTCTTGTCTTAGGAGATCAATAGTTTGCATAATATACGTGGTAGGATCATAATTGAGCTGTACAGCTGCACCTTGGAAATCAAAAGTAGACATACCGTAACCAAGATACTGAGCTTCTAATAGTTTGATACATCCTGCAGTCTGCGCATAGAAAAAGAACTGATTAGGAAGAGAATGGAAATTGAAAGTATAATTGCTAGGAGGTTCAGCGCTTAACATATCAATACCTTGCATAGCAAAATGCAATAGGTCTAGCTGAGTAACACGCAACTGAGGAATGATATCCTTATTTCTAATTCTATCCGCGTATCTCTGTATATCGTTCATTATCTTCATACCAGGAGTATTAACAATGTACGTGGTATATACAGTAGTCTCTTGCATACCTTCAGGCGTGGTGAAATTCATGTACGCAAAGTATGGAAACACACCCCAATGAGATACAGGAAGACAACGTGAGATGCTTTGTGGCACAGGAATAGGATACACATAGCCTTGATTGGTTTGTATAGGCGCACTCAAGTTGATTTGAGATGTATCCACACAAGCTACAGTTCCACCGTGAGCACTCACGAACCTTAGAGATAGCGTACTCAGATAAGGAAAAGGAAGCACTAGATTGATAGTGAAAGGCTGATACTCTAGAACAATTACAGCTGTATCTACGTTATCGATATTGACCTGTGAAGATACAGCGAAAAAGAATGTCTGATTGTTGTTGCTGGTTACTTGTTGCTGTCCTACACCTGTTCCTTCAGAACTCTTTGCTGCGAACACAATGCTGTAGAACGCACCGGATTGCGTAGGCGTAGCATTAGAAGGGATAGTAAAAGTTGCAACCCAGTGAGCAGCATTGTTCGCGTCTTGCGTAGCTACGCCTTGCATAACTAGAAGGTTGTTCTGATTGCGAACAACGAAAGAAATAGGAGCTGCTACAGCTAAAGGCGTAGCGTTATCAGAAGCATAAAAATAGGCATCAGCAGTTGTCTGCTGTCCAACGACGGCTGAACTAATGGGCATTATTTAACTCCTAATTCTTCTAGTCTTTCTTCAGCTAATTTACTGACGCTAGCTGTATTATCCATCAATAAATATTTGGCATGTTTTTTATTGCCATGTTTTGCAACTACGCCTCTTACATAGGAACTCTCATCATTCATAAGATAGTCTTTATGATTGTCATTTCCTTTGTAAGCTACAGCAGCACGTACCGAAGGTTTATGGTCATTTATAAGATGATCTCTGTGCTTATCAGAACCATACTCTGCAACTAGTTCTCGCACATCGGGTAAATCATCGTGCATCAGAATATCTTTATGCGAGTCATTTCCGGAGCGAGCTACAGCTTCTCTTATCAAACCGCTATTATCATGCACTAGCTTATCCAGATGTTTCGGATGGCCTATCTTTGCCAAGGCTTCTTTTTGAGGGTCATTCACCTAAGTCTCTCCATAATAAAACTCGTTTAGACCTCCTGCGTTACGTCTAAAGCTTTGTTCTCTACTTCTATCTCCTGAAGTAGACTCAGGGCAACATTCACCGGATTCAGGTACTATCAAAGATCCAACGATATAGACAGCATCGTTCAAGGTATATTCTGCCCAAATATGAAATGTGACATATTGAGACGAAAATGTCGCAGTCCAATTTGAACCGCTTACTGTAGCTGAAAGTAGATTATCGGGTCTTTGTTTATAGTAAGGTGTAGCACCTACAGATATAAAAGGAGAACCCGAAGCTGTAAAAGACCCTGTTACTGTGAAAGTTTGCCCTGGCAAAACTGTTGTAGGATAATCAATGAAGGTTATACTTCCTTCACATCCGTTATTAACGCAATCACATTCACAATCACCATTATCGTTAAATGGTGCATCACCCCAAAATCCTGACATCATTCACCCTTTCTAGCCATTAGTCTGCATTGAGCAGCTTTTCTGTTAAGATCACAATAGGCTTTCCATTCCGGATGCAATGCAACGGCATGGTGTAAATGATCGCTGAAGCCTTTATTTAGAGGATCAAGTTGATGGTTTCTTACAGCTTCTTCGTGGATTCTTTTAGCTAAATCATCAGCCATAGTAGTCAAATGATAAGCACGTCTGTGCATCGCATCGTTAGCTAGAGTTAGATTCCGTTTCATTGGTATCTCTCATCTTCTATCGAACTTACATCATGTAGCCACTATCATTCAAAAGCCAACTTACTATTTAATGATGGAAGCCTCCACCACCTCCAAAATGACCGCCACCAAAGCCACCCATATGGCCGCCATTGCCGAAACCGTGGAAATGAAATCCTGGATCATACCCAATGTAATATCCGGGGTAAACACCCATTCCATTATCCGGGTAGTAGCCATAAGTACAGGAGCTAAGAGCAAGTAGAGCAAAAGCAACTACAAGTTTTTTCATTTATGTTTATCCTAAGCTAGCGTGAAGTTAACTAGATGGGTTAGAATACCTGCAAGCATACTCTGCCGTTGGGCAAACAACCACATGCGATAGTAATCACCCGACTTTTCATACTGGGTCTTTCTATCGCCGCACCAATTGATAGCCTTAATAAGAGCTTCCTTATCTACTTCACCTTTTTCAGACATGAGTGCAAAAGGCAAGAAGCCATAAGGAGGATTAACCATCCAAGGTTCACCGTTGTACTGCCTGATAGAAATGCTTTTACCTTCATGGCGAAGACTGGGCATATTCTTTAGCATACGACGAATGAAACGCTGGTGCATTTCTTCTGTGTACGTTTCAGCAGCTCTACGATCAGTAGCAGAGTCTCTCACTGGACCCGGCTTAAAGCTAACGTTTGGAGGGGAGGACGTATTCTTTGAAGTAGGCGGTGGTGGAGACTGAGGAATGGGAAAGCCATTCAACTCACTAATAGGAGGTGTACCCGAAATACGAGCCATGTATTATTCCTTTCCTGGCATAGAATTCAAAGCCTTTTTAATAACCTTAACTTCTTCTTCATCAAAGATATTAGACAATCTCTTGGTCTCTTCATTTGATAGAGTTCTACCTGTGAATTTATCACCTGTGGCAAATTTGTAAACTACTTGCCAACCATGAGGCCCTTTGCTTACAACGTAAACAATTCTATCTCTTGTACGAGACTTTACAGATACCATTGCGGTATGAATTGTTCTGTACAACTGTTGTGCAGCTTCTTCAGCAGCTTTTTCCGTTTTGATATCTGAATTTAACTCTACAGTGATAGAGTGCTCTTCAAAATCAACATTAGTAGCCACACCTTTATCTAAATGGAGCTGCTCAGGTGCAAACGGAACGAGCTTTGGGGCTAGAACAGATAGATGAGAATCAGCTGTCATCTGCTCTTGTATATAGTGCTCAATCTCTTTCATTGCCGCTTTAGGCTCATCGGGAAGCTGGAAGCCTAGACGGAAATTACCGACGGTTCTAGCTTTAACAATATTCGGATTAATCCAGTGGTGGCCTTTAGTCTCTGAAATAGCTACAGTAATGCTAGGCTCAACTTCACCTTTATCATTCTTGATATGCTCATAGGTGACGAAGTGAGTAAGGGTTGGAGAATCCGCATGAAGACCAGAAGACGCAGTAATTACACCTTTAGTTCCGAATTTACTATCTAGAAATTTTGTAACCTTCTTTACATAGTCCAGAGATTCATCAGAGGCATAGTTCTGGGCTGTAGCAGAGGCTGCTTTATTAGTAGACTGTAGAGACTTACGAATCTGAGTCTGTAAAGACGTAATGTTCTTTGTGAGAGACTCAATGAGGTGAGGGTCTACATCAGAAGTCTTGAATTGAGTATTTAAATTAAGAATCATATTAGACAGTGCAGAGTACTGGCTATTAAGGTCATTTATGATCTTTGAATTCTTGTTAATTCTTGCGATTGCATCGTCTGGTAATTCTTGCTGAACATCAATCTTAGGCTTGGCAGAAGGCCCTACCCTCAGTACTTTTCCAGCGGCCTCTACCTTGCTTAAATCCTTGGCTAGGCTTTTGTACTTTTTATTGATTTCAACTAGATGCAGAGACACAGCTCTTAAATTAGCATAACGTCGGATATTAGATACTACAGGCATTCTGCCTCCAGAAAAGTAAAGGTTGGGAGATGAACTCCCAACCGGAATAATGACCTATTATATTAAACGTTAACGCGAAGGACCTTAGCTTTCTTAACCTTCACAGTCTTTACTTCAACAGGTGTCTTAGTCTTGGTCTTAACTTTAACAACCTTTGCCTTTGCAACTTTTGGAGTTGCCTTCAAAGAACGCTTAACTGAAGCCTTTACAGTCTTGGCCTTCTTAACAGTTGCAATAACAGCCTCAACAGCCTTCTTTGCTTTCGGTGCCTTTGTTGCCTGAACCTTGGCTAGTTTCGTAGCCTTCGCAGAGGTCTTCTTGATTGCAGCCTTAACTGCCTTCACACCGTCCATACGCTTCTTCTTTGCGTCTGAACCAATTACAGCTTTAATAGCTGCCTTCACTACGCGCTTACCTGCCTTAGTGCGACCAGTCTTATTGGCCTTGATAACACCTTTAGCAATCTTGATCTTCGTAGAGGTCTTAACTGCTGCCTTCAAACCGGTCTTGGGCTTCTTGTTGAGAGCGGTCTTAACCTTACTCTTGATGCCCGTTTTTACTTTTGCTGCTTTAGCCATTTTAACTTAACTTTCTATATTATCAGTGGAACAATTTCACACTGACATTCGATGGACTTTATATCCACAAAAGAAATTATAATTATCGTCTCTATTTTTCTGTAAATTAAACAATAAAAAAGGCCCTAGCTTTTTTCACTAGGGCCTTCTTTTAACTTAGAACCTAATTAGTTCTAGATTCTAACGTTCGTAGTTCTTCGCCATTGTAGTCTATTTAGCTGCCGCCGCCGATAATTACAACGTTGGCTGCACCTGGTGCTGGTGCGGTCACGAATACGAAGGTCGTAACGTTATCGCTCGTATGAATGACCGTATAGTCTCCCGCAGCTACGCCATACGTGTACTCAAGTCCAGTGATCGGGTTGTATACCGATTCTACAGTATCGCGAGTTCCAAGGTTATGAGTTACAGGAAAGGCCAGTGTTACGCCATCAGTGGGAAGTGTCTCACCAAAGTATGTTGCTGTATCTGCAGTCGCCGCTGTAACGCTGTCTCTATGATGATCGTGATCGTCATCATCATCGTCGTCGTGGCGGTGATGCTTCTTTCCGATAGACCCGCCTATATTGGAAGCGTTGTTATCGCCCTCAATAGATCCACCTTTGTTGGACGCGTTGTTATCGCCTTTGATATCCCCGCCCTCATTAGATGCGTTATTAGACATGCTAACTCCTTATAAATAAAGTTAAAAGATAGGGCTCAGTCCTTGTGAGACTGAGCCCTTAGCTTAGTTAGATGCGAACGTTGGTCGGGTTGGCGGTCTGAGCGCCAGTCTGAACGGCGCCAGTATTACCAGCAATAACATTCTGGTTGGTAGCATGAGCTACCTGAACCAAGCCCTCAAGGCGTCCGAGAATGGCGCCAAGCTGGACCTGCTGCTGCTGTTGCTGCTGCTGTTGGTTCACGTTCTGATTAACGCGAACTTCGGTCTCGTGGTGACGAGAAATGGAGTTACGATCACCACGAAGCTCGATAACCTCATTCTGAGCAGTCGCAAGCTGACGGTTCAGAGTTTCGATATAGTTCTGGTTAATCAAGGCACGTGTACGATCACCGTCTGCAATGATCGCAGCATTCAGAACGCCGGTATTGACGGCGGCCTGGGTAGATAGATGGCCGAACTGCTGGGAGTTAAAGAGCGTCCCCGCATTAACCTGCGTGCCAACATCGCGAACCTGAGTGTTGGTATCATAGCGAGCCTGAGTAATAGCCGCGATAGTTCCAGCATTGATCTGAGCAGCCTGTAGCTGAGTGTTAGAAGTCTGATCGGCTGCCGCAAGAGCATTCTGTGCAGCGGTATTCTGAGCGCCCAAAGCATACTGAGCAGCCAGGTTCTGTTCGTTCAGAGCATAAGTAGAAGCCTGGCTCTGAAGACTGATATTACCACCGTAAAGCTGAGCAGACAAAGAGTTCTGCGCAGCAGAGATTGCGCTCTGAATTGCGCCTTCCGCAGTAGGAATATCAGACTGAATCTGAGAAAGACGGTTAAGGATATGATGCTCGCCATTATGGCGGTCATCGTTGGTAATCAGGTGAGCGAGGAAGTTCTCACCCTGTATAACTGCATTATTGCCATTGCAGTTTCCATTATTGCCGTTGCCCCACCCATTCCCATAACCACCATACATAGACCCGGGAGGATAGGAAACAGAAGTGCCAGAAGCAGTCGTAACGGTATCAACCATGTGAAGTATATTCCTTAGATTAGGATGTATTCACCCTTAGTCAAAGTCACGCCTCATTATATGGTTTAGAGTATAATACATCCTTAAACCATTTAGAGACCGATTTCTCTAAATGTCGAATGGGTGTACACCTACCCACAATCAAATTATTAATGGTTTAGTTCAGTATGATATAAAATAAAAACTCGAAATACGTACTTATCTTACCGTGGAGATTCTAGGATTTCTACGGCAAGTAGACCCTAGTTCCATTGTAGTTAAGTGGCTTCGTCTGAATTCACTAGGCGGTGACTTTTCAGGCGATTGCATAAAAGATGGTCCCACACTTACATTTTTTATAGACGCAAACCTGGGATTCATTCTTTTATCTATTTTAGCCATTTTAGACATTTTTATCATTATCTTCTCCTTCTTCGTCGTTCTTATCATCTAAGTACTCTTCTGTCCCTAGAACAGAAAAGTAAGCACCTACTCCGCAGCCTAGAATAAAGAACAGGCCATCCCAGATATCTTTAATAGCAGAGCTTAGTCCGAATATCTGACATCCGGCTAATAGAACAGCACACAAAGCTGTGCCTTTGGGAGAATCTTGACCAGCAAAATGATCCCAAAGAATACATAATGATTCGTATGCTGCTCCAGTGACAAAGACTATTAGAGCCATCAGAATGAAGTGTGACATATACATCCTAACGTATGTTGGGTTAGTATACTACCTTACATACCACGTATTAGAGCCCATATAATTAAAGTCGTTACCTTGCCCATAAATCATGCCTGATGGGTAATTCGTACCCAGGTCTCCTAAAGTTTGTCCTAAAGGAGGATATACAGCTAAGGTATTTCCAGTGATATAGTCTTCATGAAATACTCGAATAGAAACCCCAGGTTGTACTGTGGGTAACATTACTCCACCGCTAGCAGATACTGAGGTAACTGCATTTACTTGAGACACAAGTAACACGGCATCTTGTTGATAGAACCCTGTTGCAGCTATATTGGTAGTATATGTATTTTGTACAAATCCTGTACCCAACATTAACCCGCTAGCTGCAATGGAAACGTTTTGCATATTGAGCGGTTGCGTAGTATCAATAGCGGGAAGTAATAAACTTCCCTTGAACGAACTTATAGGCATCCCTGAAATTGGAACACCTGTAACTGTTTGAACAGTAGCCGTAGGCGTAGTATATCCTGACAATGTAAGTAACTCCTATCGTTTTCTAAAAGAAAGAGGATCAGTAACGTTGGGCGGATTACCTTCACGTTTTACAAAAGTGAGAGGCTGAGTAGTATCAGGTAGTATATTATCTACCTGTTGCCCATACGCTTCCTCTTCATAGCTTACCGCAGCATACCCACCTTGAACTTGTTCTAAATGTTCATAGTTTACAGCTACGCTTGCAATTTCGTTAAGCTGGTTAGGAACAGTGGAGTTATATTCCTGTAGCATCTGACCAGAAGCTCCAATAGGCTGTAGATACACTGGTACCTCTACATATAAATTATGTAGGTTATATAGCATCTCATGTCTTTGTATCACACGAGCATTTACAGTGTAACCAAATATCTGTTGGGCACTTGTCATCTGTGGAGTAACGTCTACAACCTTCCAGCATAACCCGTACTTGTTATCCGTGAACACAGATTCACGAGGTATCATGGCTATAGTAGGAGCTACGTCAAAGGTTGTGTTGATAATAGCATCATACTGATTAAAATCTGTGTTATAAGAAAAGTTAGGTGTCTGCGAAGGAACAGGATCAGAAGTTACAACCATTAGCTCTATATGCGTCAATAGAACTTCTGGATATTGGCTAGATCTTGGATCTCTTCTCGCTCTTATATACCAGATACGCGTAGAAGAGTTGGAAGTGCTATTTAGAATATCTAAAGTAAGAAGCTGCCAATTGGGTTCAGTGATGCTTGTTGTATACTCTATGAGTACGTTCTGAGCTGGCTTGAGGTTATTCCTAGCTCTTATATTCACCCACTGCTGACAGAAAACAGGAAGCTCTATCTTCCAATACACGCCTGTATTGTTTATAGGTAGTTTGAAAGAGTGCGGATACGTACTAGAGATAAGGTCAGCACCTTGTAATGAGAATGGAACCTCACCAGATGCATCCAGAATAATTCTCTTGCCGTTTACTAATGAATAGCCTTGTGTCCACCCCGAGGTGAAACAAATGCCACAAGCAGTTTTATCGCCACCGAAGATTGCTCCGCTATCACCGCCTGCAAAGAAATTATCTAATTCAAAATCACCTGTATCTTGCTGTCCCATCAGCTCATTAACGTTACCAATAGCGACATCTATGTCTTGATTATTGTCGAGATTAACTTCAACAGTATTAAGAGGAAGGTTCTCTGTAATTTCAGGGTTGATAGTCTTTGCACTAGCAGGTGTAAAGTTGGACCAAACATCTTCAGTAAGGTCTTCAACTAGATTAGTTCCACGAACGCGAATCACCTTAAACTTTTGCTCAGTAGGGTCAGGAAGGTTTACAGAATCAGGATCAGTATAAAAGTTATTCGTCTTAGGAATGTCATTTACAGCCGACGCTAATAGACCTGAGGTAGAACCTCCAGGTTTACAGCATGTACAAGGATAGCCGGTTTGTGTCTTCATCCAGAAAGTTAAAGGTACACCGTCAACCTTAAGCGCATTAATAAGCCTTTGATTAGCTCTACCTACAATATTATTAAGCCGGCGTTGAGCCAACCACCCAATGCCTGTGTTCTCTGGAGCTATTGCTTCTGTCCCTTGATAGGAACTAGAGTAATCTAAACCTGAATTAGAGAATGAAAAGCTCACTCCAAACACTCCTATTTGCTGGACTTGACATAAAAACGAAAATGTCGTATAATACACTTATAAATAACGAAACGCA
>Ga0302325_10019091_pt1 | contig 14431 bp, 10 predicted proteins | sample Palsa_T0_2_FD_201948 | JGI IMG/M metagenome (GOLD analysis project Ga0302325, IMG submission 201948) | Peat permafrost microbial communities from Stordalen Mire near Abisko, Sweden - Palsa_T0_2 | ecosystem: Environmental > Terrestrial > Soil > Palsa > Peat permafrost | place: Sweden: Abisko... | reverse complement strand
AAGACCCTGTTCTTGACGTCATCCATATACGTGGCAAAGAAATAACCGCCCGCTTTTGAAACCTGCAGCACATCCTTGGTCTCCGGTATGACATCCTTCCAATTCTCCGGCGCCGGGTTAGCTGCGCTGACCTTTACCAACCGGAAATTAGGCGCATTCCTGTTCGTCAGGATATACAGCCATCCGCCCCTGCTATCGAAAATATACTCATTAAAAGCATATCCCGAAGTGACCGGATTGATCGGGGCGTTCCCCTTTGTCAGATCCTTAAAATAGATCTCGTCGCCATACGTCGTCTCCGCCGCCTGGATCACCAGGTAGTGCTGGTCTTCAGTGACATCCGCAGAAAGGTAACGATGAGGTTGACGCTCGCCGCCGAATACAAATTGATCGCGGGTCTGCGGGTCGCCCATTTTATGATAGTAGACCGTATGGTGGATCGTTTTGTAAACGAGGCGGTTTTCACCCGGCGGGACATAGTAAGTACTATAAAAGAACCCTTCATTACCCTTCCACGCCACGCCGCTGAATTTCACATTCCGGATCGTATCGCCGACGAGCTGCCCCGACGCAGTGCTTCTTATCACCAGGTCCCGCCAATCCGATCCGCCATTCGACAAAAGGCAAGCCAACAGCGAACCATCATGGGAGAAACTCATACCCTGCAATGTGACAGCCCCTCCTTGCGAAAAGGAATTGGGGTCCATGAACAATTCAGTACCCGATGAATCGGCAAGATTTTTATTCCGATAAAGGACATCCTGATTCTGCAGACCTGAATTTTTGTGGAAATAATAATACTCCCCGTGCTTCTCCGGAGCCGACATCCGCGCATAATTGTACAACGACGTCAGTTCTTTCCTGACGCCGCTCCGGAAGGGGATATTCGCCATGTAATCCTCCGTTGTCTTCCTTTCCGCGCCGATCCAGGCCGCAGTTTCGGCAGCCGTATCATTTTCCAGCCACCGGTATGGGTCGGGCACCCGGGTACCAAAATAAACATCGGCAGAATCGACGGTCGGCGTCTGTGGATAAATGATTGTCGCTGCTCTCTCCCTATTTCCATGGCAGCCTGTCAGGAGGGCTGCAATTACCAGCATCAGCCGGAAATGTGTTTGATTCATGTTCGATCAATTAAAGTGCGGGATGGGATGGGTGGGGTTTAAATGGGCCGGGGAGAGGTAAGATAGTGAATTTTTAGGATTTACTCCGCGCTCTCCTCTTGCGGCCGGTCCTGTACCACGGTCAGGTCCGCCAGTTCAACGGTAATGGGCACCAGCCCCACCTGCACGATCGCCTTCTTCCCCCGGATCTCCCGTACCGTCCCGACCTGGTGGTTCTTTTTCATCATCACCTTATTACCGATCTGGGCGTTGCCGCCGACTTCGGTATATTTCGCGTCGAATTTTTTGCGGACCTTTTCATTGACCTGCTTTTCTTTCTGCTTAAAGAGAAGGGTCTGCATCTGCCTGAAGACTTCATTCTTGTCAACGGCCTTGCGCCAGTCGAAAATGATCTGCTTGAGCTTACGTTCCATTTCCTTGAGATAGGCGATCCGCTCTTCGGAGATCTTGTTTTGATGTTGCAGGAGTTCTACCTGCTGCTGGTGGCGTTCCCGATGGATCAGTCCCTCCATTTCCTTCTTCAGCTTTTCATTTTCTTTTAACAGCTTATTGAGTTCTTTTTCCCGCAGTTCCAGCTGGCGGAGATCTTGTTCGGTTGCATTGAGCAGTTTATCCAACCGGAAATGATCCTCATCCACGAGCGCCCGGGCCCGCTGAATAAGACGGGGCTCCAGGCCGATACGTTCGGCAATGGAAAAAGTATAGGAACTCCCGGGCTTGCCGATGATCAGCTTGTACAACGGCTGCAGATTGGTTTCATCAAAAGCCATCGCTCCGTTGATGATGCCGGCGGTTTTACCGGCCATCACCTTCAGGTTGAGATAGTGGGTAGTCACGATCCCAAATGCATGCTTGTGTACCAGCTCTTCGAGGATGACTTCGGCAAAGGCGCCACCGAGGTTGGGATCGCTGCCGCTGCCAAGCTCGTCGATAAAGAAGAGCGTCCGGCCATTGGCATTTTCCATGAAATACTTCATGTTCTTAAGATGCGAGCTATAGGTACTCAGCTCGAACTCCAGGCTTTGCGTATCGCCGATATGGATCATCAGCTGTTTGAAAATACCCAATTCGCTATCAGGATGAACCGGGATCAACAAGCCGCTTTGTATCATCAGCTGCAATAGTCCCACCGTTTTCATCGTCACCGTCTTGCCGCCGGCGTTGGGGCCGGAGATCACCAGCAGCCGGTCCTTGTCGTTGAGCGAAATATTCGTCGGGATCGTCGGCTTCTGATTCTTCCGGTTATAAAGATATAGCAGCGGATGGTATGCCTGCCGGAGAAGAATATGCGATTTATCCAGCAGCTGCGGGTAATTGCCATTCATATCCCCTGCCAGCCTCGCTTTGGCCCGGATAAAGTCGTATTCCCCGAGGATATCGTGCCAGACCTGCAGCAGGGGCGCGTGTTCCGACAGCCGGGCGGTCAGCTCCCGCAGGATGCGGTGCACCTCCCTGGTTTCGGCATGTTCCAGGGAGAAGACTTCATTGTTGAGCTCGATCGTTTCCTCCGGTTCAACAAAGGAGGTACGGCGGGTGTCGCTTTCTCCATGCAGGATGCCCTTAACCTGGCGCTTGTGTTCGGCAAAGATGGCCACGACCCTTCTGCCATTGAGAAAAGACTCTTCAATATCGGCTACATAGCCGGCTTTGGCAAGCCGGGACAGGATGCGATCAAAGGCCCGGCGTAGCTCGTTACGGCGACGGAAAAGCGAGAGCCGGATATTCGCCAGGTCTTCCGAGGCATTGTCACGAACGGTACCCGACTCATCGAGCACTTCGTCGATGGACGTAATGATGCTTTTTTCATAGTGGGTGGGGTCGATCACCCTGACAAGCGCCGGATAGGCGGTACGACGTTCGGGATCGAACCAACGGAAGACGCCCTGCATGTTTTCTGCCAGCCGCCGGATCTGCAGGAACTGTTCGCCGGAAAGGACTGCGCCCGGAATACCCAGGAGCTTTAGCTCCCGGGACAGATTGAGGGTATAATCATTGGGGAAATACTGTCCGTTCTGCAGGAGCAGCTTGAACTCATGCGTCTGCCGAAGCTGCAGCTCGATATATTCCCGGCGGGTATGGATACGAAGATCCAGTGCCCTGTCACGCGCATATTCCGTATTGCAATGCTCCGCCAGCAACGCTTTTATCTTGTCGAACTCCAACTGCACCAGGGCTGATTCCGGGAAAATTTTCATTGATCGCGTAAAGATCCGCAACCTTCGGTACCAATCCGATACCGGCCGCGGCGGTCATTTTTTAGGCCCTCAAAGGTAGGATTAATACGGCGTTAAACAAACCCTTAGAATGGGTATGGCTTATTGAACCTGGTGAAGTCTATCTCCGATCCGGGTCTGGACGTCGAAGCCCGCTGCAGATTGCATACATAGGAGAAATAATCCTGGTAGTTTAGTTGATCTGCAGTCCCATATCCGAAATTATTAAAGCTTAAGCTACTGAGGTTCTGCTGCTGCAGCATCCTGCTGTTAAGCGAACTCAACAGGCGCAAAGGATAAAGTTGCGTCGAATCGGGTGAAGAAAAGAGGGTCCAATTCACTTTTGACGATGCGGTTGTCCATTGCGTGCCGACATACGAAGGACGGACGCTCAGAAAGGTAAAGGAAAAATTATCGGGAAGGATTGAGTTCAGCGCGTAACCCGTTGAATCAGGGAAAGGCATGGTAGATGGCACCTGGGGGCCATAACTATAGTAGGAAATATAATTCTTCTTATCCTGGGTGTGAGCGTATACCCTCAGCTCATATTTTTCTACCACAGTGGGAGGATAGCAGAAATTCTGTACCGCAGTTGTATCGCCGCCCGGTCCACCTGTGGGCTCATACAACAGGAGAGCCCTGTCCACGTTATTGGTATCCATGTCCCCCATAAGATTGCAGGCAGTAAAGATATAACCAGGACGGTAATAGTTCACTTTTACAGCCGTATCCATTTGCGAAAGATCCACCGTGTCGGCGTCTGTAACAGGTAGATGAAAATTGTACAGTTTCAAGGTCGGATAGGCAAGGTAGACGTAATTACCGGAATGCCCGTTATAAGTTATATTCAGCTTGTCATAAAGGAAATTTGACGGATAATAAGACCATTCTGCAGTTGTATACGAACCGCCGGCGTCGGCAGCAAAAAGCATGTCCGGGCTTGAATTGTAAGGGATTTTTGTGTAATAAAGGCTGGCCGGGCTCGAAGTGGTATTGTCGTTCAGAATATTGTAGCCATTTGGATATGGCGTCGTCCACCCGGTCGGATCAACCGCCTGCCAGGTTGTGACATAGATCGTCCCCGCAGAACTGTCGTTGACGACCGTGGTAACATCGACGAGTTTTTGATTGGTATGAAGTGTCGTAACGAGGGGGGTGTTGACCCGGATCATACTGTCCATCAGAATTGCACCACCCGGCACATCGATGATCAGCTCAATTTGTTTCCCATATGCCGGGTTGCTTTCCGGGTAAGTAAGGTTGATGGCGATACCTCCTGTGGGAGTGGGAGATGGATGGTTCATCGATCTGTTACAGGATATTGCCAGGGTAACGACGAGAAGAAAAAGCAGTTTGGGAACAAGGGTATATTTGTACATAGAGAAGGGCTTAAAATCCCGGCCGGAAACCGGCCGGGATCAAAAATAGTTCAAAAATAAATGCTATGCAAGCCCGCTCATCCATTGCCCAACCGTCAGCACTTCCGCCTGCCGGGGAAATACTTTATTCAGCAGCACAGTGTGTACTTCATTGTCCATGTCAGCGCAACCATCCGACAGTACTGATAACCGGTAGTCCATATCGGCCGCCTGCCGCAACGTAGATAACACGACGCCGCTGGTCGAAATCCCGGCCAAAACCAGGTGTTCGATCCGATGGGCCCGCAGGATGACTTCCAGATCGCTGCCCGCAAAAGCGCTGACCCGGCGTTTGGTGACCACCATCTCGCCCGGCTGCGGTGCAATGGCGGCATCGACAGGGACCGGCTCTTCGAGATCGGGAATGGAGCCCCCCTTCAGGGCAGCAAAGGATTTGTTATACACCCCGTCGCCGATCTCGGGAAAGCCTTTCCGGAAACCCACGACAACATAAATAACCGGGATCTTTGCCGTCCGGGCCGCTGCAATGGCCTGCCCGAGCGTAGTGAGTAAGGACTTGCTATCGGCTACCCGGCCGATGGTGCCTGCCTGAATATCCATCACCAGCAGGGCCGTGGCTAAACGTTGACTGTTTTTTTCCATGTTTGATTATTATTTATTGCAGAAGAATGTTGTACATCTGTCGTTGCGGCTCCGTCGGCTCGGGCGGTTCTATCCGCTCCGGCAGCTCCGTCGGCTCCGGCAGTCAGGAAGCGCCAGAAAATGGCCAGCACGACCATCGCAAGGACACCCGACCCCAATACCGTATTCGGCGCTCCCGCATATTGCGAAACAGTGCCGATCAGCAGGCTGCCGACAGGCATCATCCCGAAATAAGCCATGGCGAAGTAGCTGATGACACGGCCACGCATCTCCGGAGCCACTGTCGTCTGGATGATCGTATTGGTCATCGTCGTCTGGGCCATCATCCCAAAGCCCGAAACGACGGCAAAGACCATCGCCAGCGGAAACCAGCCCGCATGGGAAAAAAGGATCAGACCGGCGCCAAAAATGAAGGTATTCATCCGGAGGATCTTCTTTCGGGCTATGTCCGTTCCAGCATTAGCAGAGGTCAGGTACAAGGACCCGCCGATGGCACCCAGCCCGATAAAGCTGTTGATCCAGCCAAATGTGGCGGCATTTCCGTGGAAAATAACTTTCGCATATATCGGCAGCAGCGTAGCAAAGGGAATGACAAAGAGACTCATGAGCGCCAGCAGCAGGATGACCCTTGCGATGGCAGGAGTATGAACAAGGTATTGCCAGCCTTCGCGTAATTCGCCCATCGCATTCTTATGCCGCGGGTTCGGGACATAAGGAACGAGCTTCATGCGCAAAAGCGAACCGATGACGGCCAGGAAACTGACCGCATTCAGTAAAAAACAGGTTCCCGCCCCTAGCTTATGGAGCACGATACCGGATATCGCCGGACCCGCCAGCCGGGCGAGATTTACCATCATCGAGTTGAGGGCGAGGGCATTGGGGAGGTTTTCCTTATTATCGACCATCTCATAGACCAGGGACTGGCGGGCAGGAACGTCAAAGGCATTGATGGCTCCCAGCACCACGCTGACGGCTAGTATCTCCCAAACAGCATAACCGCCATGAAAGACAAGGATGGTGAGGATCAGCGACTGCACCAAAGAAGCGATCTGGGTGCCCAACAGCACTTTAAAGCGATTATACCGGTCGGAGACGACGCCACCTGCTGTGGACAGCACAAAAGACGGGAACTGGGTGCAAAAAAGGGAAAGCCCGAGCATAAATGCCGAATTTGTCAGAGTGTAAACCACCCAACTGACCGCGGTACGCTGCATCCAGGTCCCGATCAGCGACACGGACTGCCCATAGAAATAGAGCCGGTAATTGCGGCTTTGAAAAGCGGTGAAAGTAGGTAATTTCATCATTCGTTTATTCGTCAATAAGTTTTGTCAGGATCTTCAACGCCTCCATCAGCAACTCCTTTTCGGCGGGGCTCGCTTTTTCCTGAAGCGCATGCGCCAGCCATTCCTGCTTCCGCTGACGACTGTCTTCCACATAAGTTTTACCCGCGGCGGTCAGCGAAAGCAACACCTTCCGTCTGTCTTCCCCGGATGGCGTTTTATGGATATAATTAAGTTCGGATAGATGATTGATGATCTGCGACATCGATTGAGTGGTCACTTTTTCCAACTGCGCCAGCGTGGATGGCGGCACCTCCCCCTGTTGATATAAGGACCCCATCGTGGAACGCTCCGTCAGCGAAAGCTGACCATCATTATGCGTCTCGCGGCGGAGAAGTTTGACCAGCCGGTGGATGACCGTGCGAAGGGCGGCGGCTACCTCGCTGTCACGGTCCAAATCAGAAGATTGTTTTTCCATAATGCAAAAGTAACCTTATAAAGTTACTTTACAAAATTTATAAAGTAACTTTACTATTTTTGATCACCCAACATATTTCGGCCCGGGCCGTTATTATAGCTGAAAAACAGTATTATGAACGAAAAAGCGATCCCTACAGGAGTAAAAACTGAGACCGCCACCTTCGGAACAGGGTGTTTCTGGTGCACCGAAGCGATATTCCCGGAATTAAAAGGAGTGATAAGAGTGACGTCCGGCTATTCCGGCGGTACCGTCGCCAATCCAACCTACGAAGAAGTTTGTTCGGGCTCGACAGGCCATGCCGAATGCCTGCAGCTCGTTTATGACCCGTCCGTCGTCAGCTTTGACGAGTTGCTGGAAGTGTTCTGGGAATCGCATGATCCCACGACGCTGAACCGCCAGGGGAACGACGTAGGTACGCAATACCGCAGCGCCATCTTTTTTCATAGCGATGAACAGAAGAAGAAAGCGGAACATTACAGAGCCGAATTGGACAAAAACAAGGCATATGACAAGCCGATCGTGACGGAGATCACCCCATTCACGGTGTTCTACCCGGCCGAGGATTACCACCAGAATTATTACAATAACCATGGCTCACAGCCCTATTGCTACCTGGTCATCCGGCCAAAAGTGGAGAAATTCGAAAAAGCGTTTAAGGATAAGCTGAAGATAAAGTTTCCATAGCCTTTTACCGCTGCCTCATTCGCTGCGCAAAGAGTCCACCGGGTTGGCCATAGCGGCCCGGATCGATTGATAGCTGACTGTCACCAGCGCGAGCCCGATCGCGCCCAATCCCGCCAGCACGAACACCCAGCCGTCTATGCCCACCCGGTAGGCAAAATCCTGCAGCCACCGATGCGCCAGTATCCACGCGATCGGTGAGGCGATCACCAGCGCCAGCAGCACCAGCCGAACAAACTGCCGGTTCAGCATTAACGCAATGTCCCCGGTCGTCGCGCCCAGCACATTGATGACCGTATATAGCTTGTTCCGCGCGAGGACCCGCGCCGCGATCCGGAAATAGTTTCCAAACATGATATTTATTTTTGCCGGTTCTATGGAAATTACGCCAAGTTTGCATCATCCCAAAATACTTCCGCTAAAATCCGCAAGACATTTATGGTAAGAAATTATCTCAAAATAGCCCTCCGCCATCTCTCCCGGGACAAAACCCACTCCCTGATCAATATCGCCGGTCTTGCAGTCGGAATGGCCGTGGTACTGCTCATCACCGCCTGGATCTGCAATGAATGCTCCTATGAAAAATACAACCCCAACTATGACCGGATCGCCCGCGTCCAGGTCACGTATACCGTGAACGGCCAAATCAACCCCAGCTCTTCTACACCCCTGCCCCTGGCCGATGAGCTTCGCAGCCGATATGGCAGCGCCTTTACCCGGCTTAGCCGCTCCTGGTGGATCCAGGAACGCGTCCTGGCTTATGACGACAAACAACTAAAACAGAAAGGCAATTTCATGGAACCCGATGGTCCGAATATCCTTGCGCTGACGATGCTCAAGGGGTCGGTAAATGCCTTGTCGGATGCCTCCTCCGTCTTCCTGTCCGCCTCCGCCGCCAACGCCCTCTTCGGCGACACCGACCCGATCGGCAAAACGATCACTATCGATACCAAAATGGTCGCCAGCGTCCGTGGCGTCTATAAGGACCTGCCGGACAATTCCCAATTCACCGATCTCCGGTTCATCGGCTCATGGGAGCTTTTTAGGAATACGCATGGTTTTGTCCGGCAGGCGCAGAACAACTGGGGATTCGATATTGAAGAGCTCTATGTCCAGCTCGCGCCAAATGTCAACATCACGCAGCTCTCCGCCCAGCTCCGCAACAGCATCAAAGACCACCTCGGAAAGAACAACGATGCGGCCGGCTATCACCCGCAGGTCGCCCTCGACCCGATGCCACGCTGGCATCTCTATTCGGGCTTTTCCACCGATACCAACGCTAAAGGGCTCATCCAGTTTGTCTGGCTCTTCGGAACGATCGGCGCCTTCGTCCTGCTCCTTGCCTGTATCAATTTCATGAACCTCAGCACCGCCCGCAGCCAGCGTCGCGCCAAAGAGGTGGGCATCCGGAAGACGATCGGCTCCGGCCGCAGCCGCCTTATCCTTCAGTTCTTTGGCGAAGCCCTGCTGATGTCCCTGCTCGCCATTTTGCTTGCCATCCTGCTCGTCCTGCTGGCCCGGCCGTTCTTCGATCAGCTGGCCGGAAAAAACATCGGCGTGCAATGGAACAATCCCTGGTTCTGGCTGGCCGCTGTCGGTTTCTGCCTTCTGACGGCGCTGCTGGCTGGCAGCTATCCTGCCTTCTATCTATCTTCATTCCGGCCGATCAGCGTCCTTAAAAATACGTTCAAAACCGGCCGCCAGGCCGCGATCTTCCGTCGCACCCTCGTCGTACTTCAATTCACGATCAGCGTCGTGCTGGTCGTTGGCACCATCGTCGTCTTCCGCCAGATCGGTTTCGCCAAAGACCGGCCTGTCGGCTATGACCGCGAAGGATTGCTCTCCTTTCTCATCAAAGACCCGGTTACAATCCGGAAACTGCCAACCCTCCGCGAGGAACTGCTTCGCACCGGCGCCATCGTCGAGGCGACTACATCGTCTACTGCTGCGACCGAAGAAGGCGATTACTACGCCGGTTATACCTGGCCCCAAAAAGATCCTTCCGTTGTCGGCGAGTTCGCAACCGTTGAAGTATCTCCCGGTTATGGCAATACGATCGGCTGGACCCTCACAGGCGGTCGGGACTTCTACAACGACTCCCGCGCGGACTCCTTTTCCGTCGTGATCAATGAAGCCGCCGTCAAATTCATGGGCATGAAACATCCGCTCGGCGAAAAGATCGGCTATTGGAACGGACACCAATACACAGTCATCGGGGTGGTAAAGAACGTGCTCGCCGGATCGCCTTACGACCCGCCCATGCGGACCGTCTATATGCCGCCCAACGACAATCCCGACTATATCTGGCTGCTCATCCGCATGAAACCCGGCCGCACGGTCCCAACTGCGCTAAGCGGGATCAGGGCCACGTTCAAAAGCGTCCTGCCCAATACCCTCTTCGACTATCAGTTCGTGGATGAAGAATATGGAAAGAAGTTCGCCGCCGAACAACGGATCGGCAGCCTCGCTGCGACCTTCGCGCTGTTCGCCCTCTTCATCAGCGGTTTGGGCATCTTTGGCATGGCCTCCTTTATGGCCGAACAGCGAACAAAAGAGATCGGTATCCGGAAGGTATTGGGCGCTACCGTCTTACAACTATGGCAGCTGCTCTCCAAAGAATTCGTCTGGCTGGTGGGATTTTCGTTTCTCATCGCGATGCCGCTGTCTTTTTATGGGATGCATCGCTGGCTACAACGCTATCCCTACCACTCCGGCATCCCCTGGTGGATCTTTGCAGGAACCGCGATAGGAGTGCTTTTCATCACCCTGCTGACGATCAGTCTGCAATCGGTAAAAGCAGCCCTGGCCAATCCGGTCAGGAGTCTGCGACCGGAGTAACACTTAGCCCATAAAATTCCAATATTCATTGACTTCTTCCAGGTGGATATTCGTGTCAGGCCAGTGATCTATATCAAAGCCGGGCGCATTGCTCATCATCTCTCTCGACTGATCGAAAATAAACTCCTTGTTATCCGGGTCGACTTTCAGCAGGGAAAGCGGAATGGCAAAATACTTAATCCCGATACCAAGAAAACCGCCGAACTCAATCACGAAATAATCAATCTTTCCGGTTACCAGGTCTATCATGATGTCTTTGATGACGCCAAGCTGTTCCCCCGCGGGATTGTGTACTTTATCACCCAGAATGGATTTACTGGTTAGGTAACGAAGCGGGCGGTTTGGATAAAATCCTTCCCGGTTGACGCCGGTCAGGTTGTCTTCTAAATTGTCCATAACTGTCGTTTGAATAAGATAATGACGCAATAATCATTCCGCTATGCCGGCGCCTTTGATATCTACCCGCCGTAATTCCAGCAGGTTGAGGCCATTGGGCTCCAGACCCTGCACCCGGGGGTTGATCAGGTGGACGACTTCGTCATACCAGAGCGGGACCACGGGGGCGGCATCCATCACCCGCTGATCCATCTGCCGGTAAAGGCTGTAGCGCACGGAATCGTTGCTCTCCCGGAGCGCCTGTTCATACAGCCGGTCGAAAACGGGGTCATTATAACGGGTATAGTTAGGCGGAGCAGGATTCCGCGAATAGAAGACGCTCAGATAGTTTTCCGCGTCAGGATAATCGGCGATCCAGCTGCCGCGAAAAAAGAGAGCCTGGGATTGAGCGGTTTCCTCCAGCAACAGACTCTTTTGAACCACCTCTACCTGGACATGCAGACCGATGTCTTCGAGCTGCCGGGCGATAAAACTGGCAAAATCGCTATAATTAGGGACCGTCAGCAATTTGATCGTCCCTACTCCCTTTCCATCCTGATAGCCCGCCGACGCCAGCAGCTGCCGGGCCTTATCCGGGTCATAGTGATACCCTTTGACCAACAGGGAGTCAAAAGAAGGCAGACCGGCCGGCACAAAACCGCTCTCCGCGGGCAACCCCAGCGAATTACGCAGATATAACATCATCTTCCGACGATCAAAGCCATAGTTGATCGCCTGCCGCACCGCCCTGAACCGCAGGGGGCTGGTCTTTACCATCGCATTGGCCGTATCGACAAGAATGCCGAGATACTCCGTGTTGAGCTGTGGAGCAACAGAGAGCACGATCTTGCCCTTCCATTCCGCCTTCAAAACCCCTCTCTTACTCAAGACCTCATCTTTAAAAGACGGATCGATCTCATTGATAAAATCGAGCTGCCCCTGCCGGAAAAGAAGGAATTCAGCCGCCTTTTCCTCGTTAAACGTGATCTTTACCGCATCCAGGTAAGGCAGGCGGCGGCCGGTACTGTCTTTTTCAAAGTAATGCTGGTTTTTCAGCAGGATAAGGTCCTGCCCCTCTTCCCAGGACCGGAAGCGGAAAGGTCCGGTGCCGCAGGGATGGCTGCGAAAATCTTTCCCATATTTTTCAACGGCTTCCCGGGCAACGACAGAACAGTATTCCATACTCAGCAACCCAAGGATTGGATTGAAGGGGTGGGACAGCCGCAGCCGGAACGTGCTGTCATCAAGAGCCTGAAAAGCGACGCCGGTCGTATCGATACGCCCGTGAAAGATCCAGGCCCCGCTGCTGGCCGTGCGCGGATCGAGCAGCCGGTTAAAGCTATAGACAATGTCCGCGGCCACAAGACGCCGGCCCCTGCCATCCGGAAAGACAGGATCGTCATGAAAAAATACATCGGTACGCAAGCGGAACGTCCAGGTGCTGCGGTCAGCCGAGACCTCCCAGCTGCGAGCCAGGGCCGGGACGATGCGCAAGTTATTATCCGTCTCGACCAGCGTATTGTACAGCTGGTGGAGGGCCCACATAATGGATCTGTTCTTGGCAAAAGCGGGGTCTAAACTAGCAATGCCATCGGATTCATTATAATAAAAGACCTTTTTACCGGCGGAGGACGACGAATGTCCACAAGCGCCGAACAGCAGGCCCAGGGCCATCCAACCACTCGTCCAAAAGGAAATCGGGAATGAAAAATGTTTGTTTAACTTCATCGCGGACAAAACAACCTTAAAGATAACCAATGCGTCTTAAACTCCTGCTCCTTGCCGTATTTTCTTTCCTGACCAGCTTGTCCCTCCGGGCCCAGCTGCTGACCCCCAAAAGAACTTTCACCCACGCAGATACCCTGAGAGGAACGATTACCCCGGAACGGTCCTGGTGGAACCTGTTGAAATACCAGCTTGAAGTAACGCCTGATTATGATAAAAAATCCCTTTCAGGGGAGAATGCGATCACCTTCCAGGTAACAGCCGACGGACAGATCATGCAGATCGATCTGCAGGAACCGATGAACCTCCTGTCGGCCACCTGGGGCAAAAGATCGCTTGCCTTTACCCGGGAAGGAAATGTCTTTCACCTTCACTGGCCCAGACTGCTGAAAGCCGGCAGCGTGGAGACCGTGCGGCTGAAATTCGCGGGTACGCCGCGGGTAGCCGTCAATCCACCCTGGGACGGAGGCTGGATCTGGACAAAAGACAAGGCCGGCAGACCCTGGATGAGCGTCGCCGACGAGGGGCTGGGCGCCAGCGTTTGGTTTCCCTGCAAGGACCACCTGTATGACGAACCGGACAGCGGGGTCGTGCTGAGCATCACCGTCCCCGACAGCCTGGTAGCCATCGGCAACGGACGGCTGCGCGAAAAAAAGGCGGACGGCAACGGTATGACCACCTGGACCTGGGCGGTAGTCAACCCTATCAACTCTTATGATATTATCCCCTATATCGGCAAATACGTCAACTGGTCCGAACAATACAAGGGCCTGAAAGGTGAGCTGGATTGCAATTTCTGGGTGCTGGATTACAACCTCGAAAAAGCAAAGCCCCAGTTCAAACAGGTCGATACAATGCTTGACGCCTTTGAATACTGGATGGGGCCCTACCCTTTCTACGAAGATGGATACAAACTGGTGGAAGCGCCGCACCTGGGAATGGAACATCAGAGCAATGTGGCCTACGGCAATCGATTTGAAAATGGCTACCTCGGCCGTGACCTATCGGGCACGGGCTGGGGGCTGAAATGGGATTTTATCATCGTACACGAAAGCGGCCACGAATGGTTTGGCAATAATATCACCGATAAGGACGCTGCCGACATGTGGATACACGAGGGATTCACCAATTATTCGGAAACGCTTTACACCACCTATATGTATGGTGAGGAGGCCGGCAACGATTATGTTATCGGCACGCGTAAAAATATCACCAACGAGTCCACGATCATCGGAACATACGATGTTAATAAAGAAGGCTCCGGCGACATGTATTATAAGGGCGGCAATATGCTGCATATGATCCGGCAGATCATGGGCGATTCGGCCTACCGCGGCATGCTGCACGGGCTGACCGGCACGTTCTATCACCAGACGGTGACGACACAGCAGATCGAAACCTATATGAGCCAGTATGCCGGCAAAGACTTTTCAAAGATCTTCGACCAATATCTCCGGACAACGCAGATTCCGGTACTGACTTATCAGACAAACGGCGACAAGATCTCCTATCGCTGGTCCAATTGCGTAAAGGGATTCAATATGCCGGTGAAGGTCTATGCCGGCGGATTACCCGAGCAATGGATCTATCCGACAGAAGACTGGCAGACGATGCCGGCAGGTACCGGCGGCCAGATCTTGCTGAGCAGCGGCGGCCAGATGCCGCCCGCTACCGCGCCCGCCCAGCAGGCCGG
>Ga0302325_10019089_pt1 | contig 14431 bp, 15 predicted proteins | sample Palsa_T0_2_FD_201948 | JGI IMG/M metagenome (GOLD analysis project Ga0302325, IMG submission 201948) | Peat permafrost microbial communities from Stordalen Mire near Abisko, Sweden - Palsa_T0_2 | ecosystem: Environmental > Terrestrial > Soil > Palsa > Peat permafrost | place: Sweden: Abisko... | reverse complement strand
CGCGGCATCGACATCGGCAAGAACGACTACGTCGTCGGTCTCGCCATCACGGCAAAAGCCAATGGCCACGTTGCCCGCATCCTGTCGGTCACAGAAGCCGGCTTCGGCAAGCGCACCGACGTCGAGGAATACCGGCTACAGACCCGCGGCGGCAAAGGCGTGATCAACGTCAAGACCACAGCCCGCAACGGCAAAGTGGTCGGCATCCAGCTCGTCGACGAAACGTCGGAGATCATCGTCATCAGCCAGTACGGCAAAATCATCCGCATCGACACGACCACGGTCCGCGCAGCAGGCCGCTCCACCCAGGGCGTCAAGCTCCTCAACCTCGAAGAAGGCGACAAGGTAGCCGCGGCCGTAGTGATTCCGCCGGAAGAACTCAAAGCCGAACCAGAAACCGGAACGTTGCTGCAGTAAGCGGAGTGAGAAAGGGGACTCCAGGGTCCCCTTCTTTTTGTTGGCCGATGGCCTACTGGAATCTCGTGAAAATCCAGTATCCAGCCGCGATCAGTACAGCGATCAACGCGCCGAGCAGAAACGGCTTCGCTAGTCCGCCCGTTAGCCGCGCTTGGCTTCGCGTCAACCTCGGATTGATCAGCACAAGAAGGTAATGATCATCCGAACTGAGCACCGCGACGGCCTCGTCCCAGGTCTCTTCATCGGCGTCTCCTGCCGTCTCGTGGACGCGAAGGACGATCTGAGCGATCTTCCCTTCATACTCGTCCTGGCTGTACTCCTGATCGAACTTCGCGCTCACTTGCGCCATATCCGGCAGCGTCCAGCCGGTTTCGGTGAAATACAGCATCTTGCGCTCGATCTCTGACAGCTCAGTGCCATCCTGTTTTGCCTGCGCAACAATGCGCTCGACCAGGTCCTCCTTCGCTGTACGTGCGCTTGAAAAACGTTGACTCATCCTCTTTTACCCGCCGCAACGAGTCTACCGATCGGAATCACCGGATATGAAGGCAATGAGCTCTCCGCCGATCGAACTGTGCAAGAATACCTTTCGTGGGGCGCGAATTTCCGGCAACGGTTTGGAGAGAGGATGCTTGCTTCGTCGCTCAGTGCCTCAACGTTGACGTCGCCAGTCAAGGCAATACAAGAGAGGAAGCGCTGAGCAACCTAAAGGAAGCGCTGGAACTCCACTTCGAACCGCCGCTCGCAAATCGCCCTACCCGAATCCGCCCGATCGAGGAGAAATAGCAGTTCCCCCGTACCCTATCTCCGTGCGCCTCACTCCCCGCGCCCGTGACCTCCTCGAACTCACCATCGGCTACGGCCTGATCCTCGTCGTCATCTGGACGCCCAACCCCGCCCAGCGCATCCTCTACTGGACCGCCTTTGCCTGGATCGCTATCACCGCGATCCTCCGCCGCAAGGAGCACGAGACCCACGGCCTCGGCTTTCGCGGCTTGCTGCCCTCACTCTGGATCGTTGCCGCCGCGATCCTCCTCGCCCTGGCCGGAATCGCGCTGGCGAAGCATCTCCACACGCTGCACCGGCTCTACGGACCCGTGCCGATTGTCACCCACATCGGGGGATACGCCCTCTGGGCGCTGATGCAGCAATTCATCCTGCAGATTTACGTCCTGCTCCGGCTCCTGCGCCTCGGCATGAATCGAACGCCAGCCGTCGTCCTGGCAGCGATTCTCTTCGCCGCAGCCCACATCCCGAATCCAATCCTTATCGCTCTCACCCTGATCTGGGGAGCCATCTCCTGCCTGCTCTTTCTGCGCTATCGCAACCTCTACACGCTGGCCCTGGCGCACGGAATCCTCGGCATGTGCCTCGCCGTCACGGTCCCCAACCACATCAACCACCACATGCGCGTCGGCCTCGGCTACCTCGAATATCACGCTCACCGTCGCCATGACCAGCCCATCATCGCTCCATGAGCTGCTTCTGGATGTGGACTGGGTCCTGAATTTTACTGTGCTCTGAGCTCTGCGCTCTGAGCCCTGTTCCGCACAGCAAAGAAGAACGGCAATGAAGCCACCCCAGTAGCCACACAGAAAATCACCGCGGCCTGTACCGACACGTCATACAAAAATCCAATCGCCGCGCTGCCCAGGAACCAGAAAACTCCATACGCCGCAGTGAACAACCCATACGCCGAAGGTCTGCGCTCCACGGGAACCATCGCCGCTACCGCAGCCGGAATGATCGATTCGTGCACGCCCATCCCCAGCCCCCACACCGCCGCTCCCACCAGCGCCAGATTGAACCCTCCGAGAAAAACCAGCGGAGCCGATGCAATCGAAATGAACGTCAGCGGGATCAGCACCGTCACCCCGTAGCGATCGAACAGCTTCCCAAACAGCAGCGAACCCGCGCCGCTGGTCGCCATCGCCACCGAATAAAAGATCGGAATCCAGATGGCCGAAGCCACTCCATGTTTCTGCAGATGAAAGGCGATCAGCTGATAATCTGCGAACCCCGCCGCCACCAGAGCCGCGCCGACGAGATAAATCCAGAACGACCGCCCCAATCCCCCCGCATGAACTTCGGGCGAATGAGGCTCCAGATCCTCCGGTCGCGGATACAGAAACTTCGTCACCACAATCAGCGCCGCCGTGATCACGGCCGGAATCAGCAGCGTCGCAAACGCCGTCCGATAGTCGCCGCGATGCGCCAAAATCAACGCAAGCATCAGAGGCCCAATCAGCGCGCCCGCCTGATCCAGCCCCTCATGCAGCCCGAACGCCCAGCCAATCCCGATCTCCTTCCCGGCATGCGACAGCATCACGTCCCGCGGCGGATTCCGAATCGCCTTCCCCACCCGCTCCAGGACGATCAGCACCGAGGCCATCTGCCAGTTCCCCGCCAGCGCCAGCGCCGGCACCGCAGCCATCTGGACGAAGTAGCCGAGCAAAGTCATCGGCCAAAACTGCCGGGTCCGCTCGCTGATCCGCCCGGAGAAAAACCGCAGTCCGTACCCGAGCAATTCCCCCAGGCCAGCGACCACTCCAACCACCGCGCCACTCGCGCCGAGCGTCGCCAAAAATGACCCGGCGATGCTCCGGCCGCCTTCATACACAAAATCCGCGAAAAAGCTGACCACGCCGATCATCAGCACGAAGCGCAGCGCGAGCTTCCCTGCCTCGCTCCGCTTTGATCCCTCAAACTTCGCCATTCGTCCCTGAGTCCTTCCTTTTATTGAAGATGCGGTCCGGCCCTGGAGGATTTCCACACTAATTAAGCCAATTGCAAGATGAACATCCGGTAAACCTCAGCAAAAAATCAATCCGGCTGAGTAGCACAACGCGTAGTAGATTATGTAGTCTAATCCGCACCGCGAGGTCCCCCGCCCGGCGTTCCCCAGGTATTCAGGTACGCTCGGTCCAGGTCCTCGCAATCCGATGGAGGAATGACAAAAATGAAGCAATCCTTGAAGACCATGATGGTGGCTGCAGCCGTATCCGGTCTGCTTAGCGGCGCGACAGCAATGCACGCGTCCGTCAACAGCACGTCCGGCACTGCGCCCATTCTGAAGGCGGGCAAGCTGTCGTTCGCCGGTGTCAATCTCGACAAACCAGCCAAGCATTCGTGTAAAGGGAAAAACGACTGTAAGGGTCAGGGCGGTTGTAAGAGCAGCGACAACGGCTGCAAAGGCAAGAACAGCTGCAAGGGCAAGGGCGGCTGCGCTACCGATGGCTCCAAAATGCCTGACTAGTTTTACTCCGGGCTCGCAATATCCAAAACCGGGGCCGCCTCATACGCGGCCCTTTTGGTTCAGTTCCTGAGGTTCCCTTGCCTGCAAATCGCTTCAACGGATTCACCGACTACGGCGTTGGTATTGGTTTGCGCATCCCGCATTACCAGCACATTCTTTCGCGCCACCCGGTCGTCGACTGGTTCGAAATCATTTCGGAAAATTACATGGTCGATGGCGGCCGCCCGCTCGAGGTTCTCGACCAGATTCTCGAACAGTACAAAGTCGTCCAGCATGGCGTCTCCATGTACTTCGGCTCGGCCGATCCGCTCAGTCGTGAGCATCTGAAGCGGCTCAAGCAACTCGTCCGCCGCACCAAAACGCCCTGGCTCAGCGACCACCTCTGCTGGGGATCCGTCGACGGCCGCTACACGCACGACCTGCTCCCCATGCCCTATACCTGGGAAGCTGTCGAGGTTACCGCGCAGAAAATCCGTCAGGTCCAGGACTTCACCGAAGTTCCCGTCGTCGTCGAAAACGTCTCGAGCTACGCGGAATTTCACGCATCCGAGATGACGGAATGGGAGTTCCTCAACGAAGTGGTGGAGCGCGCCGACTGCGGCATTCTCCTCGACGTCAACAATATTTACGTCTCGTCGAAGAACCACAGCTTCGACCCCTTCACCTACGTCAATTCCGTTCCCGCGCATCGCGTCGCTCAGATTCACATCGCCGGCCACAGCAAATTCGAGAAGTACATTCTCGATACGCACGACCACCCCGTGCTCCCCGCCGTCTGGCGGCTCTACGCGCGCGCCATCGAACGCTGCGGCCCCACGGCCACGCTGCTCGAATGGGACGACAACATTCCCAGCTTTGAAGAAGTCCACGCGGAAGCCCTGAAGGCCATGAAATTTCTGAAAGCCGCAGCCGAGGCCGCGCCAGAAAAGGACAGCCTCGCCGCCACGCAGGCCGCCGCCGCGGAAACTCCCGCCCTTATCGAGTCCGGAGCCGCGCGGTGACCGAGCCTACCGGCCAGCTTCTGGAAATCCAGCGCCGCATGGCCGCCGCCGTCATGCATCCGCTCACCCGCGGCGAGACCATGCCCCGCCGCCGTCGCGACGGCTCTTCGAATGTCAGCGAGGCCGATGCCATCATCCGGCCCAACGACCGCCTCACGTCCTTCGAGCGTCTCGAAATTTACAACCGCCAGTACTGGTTCCGTCTTTATTCATCCTTCGAAGAAGATTTCCCCGGCCTCCAGGCCATCCTCGGCCGCGCCAAATTTGACGCGCTCATGCGCGCCTACCTCACCGACTGCCCTTCAGAGTCCTTCAGCCTGCGCAATCTCGGCTCGCGCCTCGAAACCTGGCTCGACGAGCACCCCGAGCACCTCGGCCCGCACCCCACGCTCGCGCTCGACATGGTTCGTCTCGAATGGGCGCACATCGAAGCCTTTGACTCGGAGGAACGCAAGCGCCTCGGAGCCAAAGCCTTCGCCGCCATCGACGAAAACTCCACGCTGCGCCTGCAGCCGCATCTGCGCGTGCTCGCCCTCTCTTATCCCGTCGACGACCTGCTCCTCGAGGTCCGCAACGAGAACGGCAGCTCGGCCTCCTCGACCAACAACGCCAGCACCTCGCGCAAGCGCCGGCACGTTCGCCATGTCGCAACTCTCAAGCCCAGGCCGATCCACCTCGCCGTCCATCGCCACGAAAACACGGTCTGGTACAAGCCGCTTTCTCCGGAGGAATACGGTTTGCTCTCTGCTCTGATCGAAGGCAAGACCCTGGGCGAAGCAATCGACGCCGCGCTAAAAAACAGCTCCCTCCCCGAAGATCAGCGCCCCGCATTTCTCCAGGAAGCCTTCGCCACCTGGTCTATGCTGGGGTGGTTCACCACCTGACACCACCAAATAGAAACTGCTCATGCTCGATCAGATCACCGCCGGACGCACGGACCTCGTCTTTGAATATCTCGCGCAGGGGCATGCCCCCAATTCCACCGACGCTGACGGCGTCTCCCTCATCCAGTGGTGCGCTTATTATGGCGACGTCAGCGCAATACGCTATCTCCTTGCCAGGGGGGAATCCCGCTCCTGCCTCGATGACAAACTCAATGCAGCCGCGTTCCACGGACACTGGCGCCTCTGTCAGTTCCTCATCGAAACCGGCTCCGGGGTCAACGAATCCGAAACCGCTACTGGCGAAACCGCCCTCCACGCAGCCACATCGAAAGGCAGCCCGGCTCACGAACGAGTCGTCCGGGTGCTCCTGGCCGCCGGAGCTGACCCCAACGCCGCCACGATACCCGGCGCGGAAACGGGAGCCTTTATGCGTGATGTCCGCACCCGCGGCGAGGCCCCTTTGCACCGCGCCGCCGCTTTCGCCTCCGAAACCACCGTTCAGCTCCTCATCGACGCGGGAGCCAACCGCGAAGCCAAAGACGTCAACGGCGATTCACCTCTTTCCTGGGGCAGCTGGCATGGTCGCCCCGACTCGCTTCTTCGCAGACTCTGCTACGGTAGCTTCCACATCCGTCCGGGGCGCCAGTCGATGGAGGTCTATCTGCTCGGGGAGCCCCACCCGTGACGATCTCCCGCGCCAGTGCTATCGTGACTCCCTATCCCTTCCCGGCCAGAAAGAGCAACGAACCATGAGCACCCCTGCCACCAAGCCCGCGTCGAAGCAATCACTGGGGCTAATCCCCAGGCTCTATCGCCGCTTCCAGTTCCTCTCCGCCAAGCTTGACGCGCCCTTTCTTCTCCTGGTCCGCGTCTACTGGGGCTGGCAATTCTCCCAGTCCGGATGGGGCCGTCTCCACCACCTGGACACCGCCACCGGCTTCTTCGCCAGCCTTCATATTCCCGCGCCAGGCCCGACCTGTGTCGCCATTTCTCTTCTCGAATTCATCGGCGGAATCCTCCTCATCGCCGGCTTCGGCACCCGCTTCATCGGCCTGCTGCTCGCCGGCGACATGCTCGTCGCCTACCTCACCGCCGATCCTGGCGCCCTCGCTGCCATCATCAGCAACCCCGGCCGGTTCTACGGAGCCGACCCCTACACCTTCCTCTTCGCCGCCCTCATCGCACTCATTTTCGGAGCCGGCCGCTGGTCCGTGGACTACCTCATCTGGCGCCGCCAAGGCTGTTGATATCCGCTGCTTCGAAGGACGCCAAAACCCGCCCGAAACCCTCTGCCCAGTGCTAACGTCTAATGGGTGGTCTACGATACCCCCAGATTGCATTCCGACACATTCCGACACACCATGAAGATTCCCACCCGCCTCCAAACCTCGATCCCTGCGACCCTCGCCGCGCTCGTGCTTTTCGCAGCCCACGCGCCGACTCAAGCTCCGGCCCAGGCTCCAACCCAGCCCGCGCCGCAAGCCGCACCAGCCGCTGCCGCACCAGCCGCCGGCATCCCCATTTCGCTGCCGGTCACCGTGGTCGATAAAAAAGGCGATCCGATCAAAAACCTCGCCGCCGGTGATTTAACCTTCACCGACAACGGCCATATTCAGACGATCTCCGCGTTCGGACTCGCGCAGCCCACGCCCATCACCTTCGGCCTCATCGGCCAGACCAGCACCAACCTGAAAACCGAATTGGGCGACGAGCGCCTGTCCAGCATCCATTTTGTCGATCACACGCTTCCGGGAACCGACGACAAAGTCTTCGTGGTCCAGTTTGCGAAAGAAGTCGATCTGCTCGAAGATCCAACCGCGACCGTGAATAAGCTTCACGACGCACTGAATCAGCTCGGATCGCCGCAATTCGGCGGTCAGAACAGCAGTGGCGGCGACAGCAGCGACCAATCCTCTGGACAGCACCCCTCCGGCGGCGGCGGTGGAACCCTCTACGATGCGATCTATCTCGCCTCCACCGAGGTTCTGAAGAAGCAGCCCGGCCAGCACGTCATCATCCTCATCACCGACGGCATCGACCGCGACAGCAAAGAAACCGTGAACGACGCGATCGAAGCGGCGCAGGCCGCGCACGCAGCCATCTTCGCTATCTACTACAAGGGCGAAGAGGAAAAGACCAATGCCAATCCCGGCAACAACCGGCGCGGCGGAATGGGTGGCAGTGGTATTCCCGGAGGAGGCGGCTACCCCGGCGGGGGAGGCGGTTATCCTGGCGGCGGCGGTGGCCAACGCGGCGGCAGACAGACTCCCTCCGAAGCACCGCACATCGATGGCAAACCGATCCTCGAGCACATTTGTTCAGCGACCGGCGGATACATGGTCGAAGGCAAGAAGGACAAAGCCGACGAATCCTACGCCAAACTCCAGGCCCTGCTGAAGAATCAGTACACACTCACCTACACGCCGGATAAGGATGCATCGGAATCCGTATCCCACCACCTGAGCCTGACATCGAAGAAGAACGAAGTCTGGGCCCTGGTGCAGCAGGACTACTCAACGGCGCCGTAACCCAGTGTGCCCCTGAAGTTCAGACGGCCAGCGGTTCCGGCTTTTCGCTGGTTTCTAGTACGATGACTTCGTGCGACGTGCGTTCGGCATCCTGCTGTTGCTTCTCTTCAGCCTTCCGCTGATCGCGCCCGCGTTCGCCTCCGGTCCCGACGATTCGCAACTGCCCGCCTGTTGTCGCCGCGATGGCAAGCACCATTGCGCGATGAACATGGAGGCGGGGAGCATTCCCTCGAGCTTCCATGTCATCTCGGCGAGATGCCCATACTCGCCCTTCATCCACGGCCCGCTGATGCCGCAGCACGCGTTTGCCGCGCCGGCTGATTCGGGCTTCCCCAGCCCAGCCACCGGAACCGGAGCCGTCATCCGCGAAGCTGAAGCCGGCTACCGCATCTCCGCCGATCGAGCCCGCCACAAGCGCGGCCCTCCTCAGAAACCAGCACTGTAACCCTCGCAAACAGCAGAACCGCCGCCTCAGGGCGTGACACCGCTGTTTGCCACCGTCACTGTTACATTTGCGAGCTTTCCCAGGAGCCCACAATGCGGCGCAAGATGCTGCTGCCTCTGTTTCTGCGAACGGCATTTTCTCTGTCCGTCCTCTTTCTTCTCATCCCCGCGCCGACCCGCGCCGCCACGCTCGGCCAGGTGCAGGGCATCGTCCACGATCCCGGCCACCGACCCATCGCTGGAGCGCGCATCGTCCTCCATGCTGCTAACTCTGACCTCTCCTTCACCGCAGACACCAATACCGACGGAGCCTTCTCCATCCTCGCCGTGCCTGCCGGCGTTTATGTCGTCACAGTAACGAGCCCCGGCTTTGCCACCCTGCAGCAAACCATTACCGTCACCTCCAACGGTTCAGAAATCCTCCACTTCCCCCTCGTCATCGCATCATTGCACGAGACAACGGTCGTGCAAGCCGATGTCAGCACCGCCAATCCCGACACCGTCACTCCAGCAACGCTTGTCAGCCGCGCGGAAATCACGCAGACCCCCGGCGCGGACCGTACCAACAGCATGGCCATGATCACCGACTTCACTCCCGGCGCCTACATGGCTCACGACATGCTCCACATGCGCGGAGGCCACGAGCTCGACTGGATGATCGACGGGGTTCCCATTCCCAATACCAACATCGCCAGCAACATCGGTCCGCAAATCGATCCTCGCGACATCGACACCGTCGAGATCGACCGCGGCAGTTACGGCGCCGATCTTGGCGACCGCACCTACGGCATGTTCAACGTCGTCCCGCGCACCGGCTTTGAAACCAGCCGCGAAGGCGAATTTGTAACAACCATAGGTTCTTTTGATCAGACCGACAGCCAGCTCAGCCTCGGCAACCACACCGAGCGCTTCGCCTGGTTCGCCGCTGTCAACGGCAACCGCAGCAACTACGGCCTGATGGCGCCGATTGAAACTCCCACCCACGATGCCGAAAACGGCTACGGCGGCTTCACTTCCCTCATCTTCAATCGCGATCCCCGTGATCAGCTGCGCCTCGTCGCCCAGCTCCGCACCGACTACTACCAGATCCCCTACGATCCCAATCCCAATGATTGGGAGAATCAGCTCTACGATTCCTCCGGCCTGCGCGACGGCCAGCACGAGACCGACGGGTTCTCGGCCTTTTCCTGGATTCACACGCTCAGTTCTTCGTCGCTTTTCGAAGTCTCTCCCTTCTACCACTACAACGACGCGAACTACGAGCCCAACGCCAACGATCAGCCCACAGCCACGACTGCAAAGCAAACCGGCCAGTACACCGGCGCCCAGGCATACTTCTCCACCAGCGTCGCGCATAACACGTTCAAGGCCGGTCTCTACGGATACGGCCAGCACGAAAACGACGCCTTCGGCGCGGTCTTCAACGATGGCAGTGCTCCGAACTTCTCAGAAACCTCACTTATCAACGGCGGGGTCGAAGAAGCTTTCGTCGAAGACAATTACCGTCCCACCTCCTGGCTCACGCTGATCGGCGGCGAACGCCAGACACACTTTCAGGCCGGAATCTCCGAGAATGCCATCTATCCGCGCATCGGCGCAGCCGTGCAAATTCCCAAGCTGGGCTGGGTCCTGCGCGGCTTCTACGGACACTTCTACCAGCCGCCGCCGCTCACCAGTATCTCCGGTCCGGCCCTCGCGTTCGCGCAATCCAGCAACACCAGCTTCGTCCCCCTTCGCGGCGAGCGCGACGAGGAACACCAGTTCGGTCTGCAAATTCCGTGGCGCGGCTGGCTGCTTGACGCCGACACCTTCCAGACCCGAGCCAACAATTTCCTCGACCACAGCAACATCGGCGAGTCCAGCATTTTCATTCCCGTCACCGTGCAGGGCGCGCTCATCCAGGGATGGGAGCTGACCCTCCATTCCCCACGCCTCTGGCGCTACGGCCAGGCGCATCTCGCCTACTCCAACCAAATCGCACAGCAAATCGGCCCCATCACCGGCGGCCTCATCTGCTATCCCCCAGGCTCCGCCGCATGCGCCGTTCCCCCGGGCTACATTCCTCTCGATCACGATCAGCGCAACACGCTCAACGTTGGCTTCAATGGCACTCTGCCGCGACGCGCCTACGCGTCCTTCAACGTCTACTACGGCTCAGGCCTCACCAATGGCTTCACTGCTCCGCCTTCGCACTACGCCAGCAACTACCTGCCTGCGCACACCACCTTCGACCTCGCCGCCGGCAAAGAAGTCGGCGAGAACTGGTCCGTCGGCGTCAATGCCGTCAACGTCGCCAATACTCGCGTTCTGCTCGACAACAGCCTCACCTTCGGCGGTTTCCATGAAAATGATCCACGCCAGATCTACGGGGAGGTTCGTTACCGTTTTCACTTTTAGAATTCCTTTTGACTTTTAGAATTAAGGTGTGGCTCTCGCTGCTCCCCTCCCCGCAGTCGCCGAACGCAGCCGCTCACAACTGTGGGCCGTCCCCGTCTACTGGCACCTTCTCAGCGTCGACGCGCCGACCGTCGCGGTTCTGTGGGGCTGGAGCTTTGCCCGCGCAACCCAGGTTCACCCTTTACTGACCTCCCTCGCCGTTTTAGGCGTCGGAACCTGGCTCATCTACGTAGCCGATCGTCTCCTCGACAGCCGCTTCTCCCCGTTTCGCGATCTGCGTGAGCGCCACTTCTTCCACGCCCGTCATCGCCGCGCATTTCTGGTCGCTGCGATCGTTCCGGCGTTCCTTCTGCTCGGCCTCATCAGCGTCATGCCAGCTGCAGCGCGCCGCGAAGACGCCGTCATCTTCGCCGCGTCGATGCTCTACTTCGCCAGCGTGCACCTGCCCGTGCTGCGCGTCCGTCGATGGTTTCCCCGTGAACTCGCCGTCGGAATACTCTTCGCCTGCGCCACGGCGATTCCGGCTTGGTCCGTCTTGACCTCAGTCCACGAGCAGCTCGCCTGGCCGGTCCCCCTTTTCGCAGGACTCTGCACCCTCAACTGCGTAGCCATCGATGCCTGGGAACGCCCGGGAACATCAGCGCGCAGCAACACCGTCTCCGTCATCGCCGTGTGCCTCGCCGCAGCGTCCGCCGCGCTCCTGCTCATCCCCAGCCTTCAAACCCCCGAAGTCTTCCGGCTCCTCGCCGCGCTGTTCGCTTCAGCAATCCTGCTTCTCGCGTTGGATCGTTTGCATCGTCGTGCCGCGCACCAGGCACCCGGAGACAACACCCGCTTGCTCCTCGCCCTGCGCATCGCCGCCGACGCCGCCCTCCTTACGCCACTCCTCTTCGTCCTCCCATGGCATCCGTAGAGCGCATCCACGAAATCCGAGCCTTTGATTCAGGCATCAGCCGCCCCGCGCGTTTTGACCGGATCGCCCGACTCTACCGCGTCATGGAATACCTAACCTGCGGTCCGATGCTCGAGCGCTGCCGCTTCCACCAACTGCCTGCTCTTCAGAATTCTCGCCGCGCCCTGGCACTCGGCGACGGAGACGGACGCTTCCTCGCCAAACTCCTCGCCACAAACCCCACCCTCCAGGCCGACGCGGTCGACGCCAGCCCGGCGATGCTCGCCCGGCTTCGCCAACGCATCGCCCACCTCAAGGCCCTGGACCGCCTCACTACAACCCAGGCCGACGCCCGCACCTTCGACCTACCCTCCTCGAACTACGACCTCGTCGCAACCCACTTCTTCCTCGACTGCCTCACCGAGCCCGAAGCCGACCACCTTATCGCCCGCATTCGTCCGCAGCTCGTCGATGGCGCACAATGGCTCGTCTCCGAATTTCAGATCCCCGAAACCGCCCGGCTCCAACGATGGTTCGCCCGAACCATCATCTCCGCCCTCTACGCAGCTTTTCGCCTACTCACCGGCCTCACCGTCCGCCAGATTCCGCCGTGGCCCGAGCTCCTCGCCCGACACGGCTTCGAGCGCAAAGCGACTCGCCACTGGCTCGGCGGCCTGCTCGTCTCCGAGCTATGGGAATTCCGCGAAGCAACCGGCCCGAACGTGCAGCCTTCACAACCATGAATGTCCCAAGTCACGGAACCCAGCCTCACCTCCATCCCAGGAATCGATCCCGGCGCGCTCCCGGCACCCGATCCGCCCACGCCGACGCCCGATCCAACTCCCGGCCCCGCCCCTGAGCCAGACCCAGAACCCTACCCCGGCCCCATCCCCGCGCCACAGCCCGTTACCTAACTCGATCTATGCGTCTGGCGTGAGGTTCAGGGGACCAGCCGGAATCTTGTTTAGGGCATCTTCTCCCTTGAAATCTGGAAACACGTCCTGAATTAGCGCGGGGTGATGGCGGAACGCTGTGTGCGCAGTCTCCAGCACAAAAATTATTTCCCTAAGCCGCATATAGTGGAGCGGCTCTTCGATTTTCCAGCGAACATACATGGCAGCGGCCATCACCAGAATCGCTGGAGCCAGCAGCGGCAGTGTCATCGCGATCCTGGCGCCGCCAGGGTCCTTCAGGAGCGGGACACGCAGGAGTGCAAAGGCGACTCCAACAAAACTAACCAGAATCAAGCTGTGGCAAAGGTGCCACGTAGATGAAATCAGACGTACGTGAGCTTCGTTCCGCGAAATCGAAATACATTGTCCAGGGTGATAGAAGCTGAGCCTGATCTTCAGGACGTTGATATAGTTCTTGCTGCGAAAAGCACTCTTTCCCTCATCCTTCCAAAGGACAAACCACAGCAAGTGGGTAAGCCCGCGATGCTCCAGGTATTTGTGGAGAAATGGGTAGGGAAACTTCACTTCCGTGTCGCTCCCACACGCATATTCGTTCTTCAACTGCTCCGTCACAGTGCCGGAGGACGTGTCGCTCCCTCTTGATAGTTTGAAAGAAGCGCGCCGCAGGCGGCCGAAGCTGGCACGGTCTGGATCGTTCGGATCCTGACGAAAAAACAGGTGACCGAGAACGTACGACACGCACAATAGGGTCAGGAACGCCCCCAATTCCGCGTTTTTCCATATCTCCGGGGGCCACACGGTCGCAGAGTTGGCAGTCCCACGAGAAAATGCCGTGATGAACGCATAGAATGGCCAAGCCAGAACGAGCAGTGTGGCTGTCGTGAAGACGATGCCGGGGACCAGGCTGCCGAGAAACTCAACAATAAAATCGAAGACCGAGAATCGCTGCCAATTCCCGTCGCCGTCCGCCATGCCAATCCCTCCGGCCAATCAGCAGGAGAATTTGTCCCCTCACCGCATAATCGACCCGCGCGTTCAATAGGGAGCCCGAAAGGTAGCAGGATCGTAGCAGCCAGGTCGTTTGGCTAGCAATGCTACGGATTCTCTTCATCTGCCGGATGATCCCTCCGTTAGCCGACCGATCCCCTTCCCCCCAAAACCACTCCATATCCCGAGCCCGCGAAATTAACATTCGCCGCCCCGCCCAATTGTTACAATCACGTTAAAAGACCTCTCCCACCGAGGAACTGGAGCACGCTTCCGGCTTTCACCCATGAACCTCTACATCCTTCGCCATGCCAGCGCCGGCACTCGCCGCGCCAATCCTGTTGTTGACGTAAAACGCCCCCTCGACAAGGAGGGCAAGCAGCAATGCATCCTCGTCGGCAGCTTTCTCAGCGCGCTCAACGTCCAGTTCGACCGCGTTGTCTCGAGCCCGCTCAAGCGCGCACTGCAAACCGCCTCGCTGGTCGGCACTGAAACCGGCTACGAGAGCAAAATTGAACTCTCCGACGCCCTCTCGCCCCAGGGCACGGTGCAGAAATTTCAGGATCTAGTCCGCAGTCTCATGAAATATGAGAACGTCCTGGTCGTCGGCCACAATCCCAACCTTACGGTCTTCTTCGGATCGCTCCTCGCGCCCTCGGGCCGCATCAGCACGCGCCTTCGCAAAGGCGCCGTCGCGCGCATCGACTGCAC
>Ga0302325_10019088_pt1 | contig 14432 bp, 9 predicted proteins | sample Palsa_T0_2_FD_201948 | JGI IMG/M metagenome (GOLD analysis project Ga0302325, IMG submission 201948) | Peat permafrost microbial communities from Stordalen Mire near Abisko, Sweden - Palsa_T0_2 | ecosystem: Environmental > Terrestrial > Soil > Palsa > Peat permafrost | place: Sweden: Abisko... | reverse complement strand
TACTGTGGCGTCACTTCGGGCTCATCCCTATACGTATATCCCTGATGGGCCTGAGAGTAGTAATAACGATCAGTTCCATGCGCACGATAATTGTAAGTTTCTTCTGCCGACCGTCGAGCCACGCGGTAGATCACACCATCAACAACATAATCAACATAATCATAGTCATCCTCGTCCGAGTCCCCATAAGAGGGTCGATGAGAGAAAGAATTTCGCCGCTGTTTGCTCTCATAGCGCGGTGGCGCTGACCATGAACTTTTATTTCGACTCACATTGGCAGCAGTCGCGTAGTATCCGCTGGAGTTATATCTGGGCGAAAACGCGCCGCGTGGGGAAGAATATCCATAGGCCTCTCCAGATGAGGCGTGTCGCGAGTGTTGTGATGGTCGCGCGGCGTATCCGTACGCGCCTCCTGAGGGGGATCCGGCCGGAGATGGACTCGCGCTGAAGGGGTAGTACCTAGGGTCGCCAGGTGGAGTGTTGTAGGAGTAGGAGGCCATGATAATATCCTGCTCTTGCGATGTCTATTGACACCCGGAAAACGAAAAGGAAAAAGACGAGCAACGCGCCCAAATTTCGAGGCGCAAAGATTGTGACGAGCCTGTCACCGTGGTATGTAGTCGGTACGAGAGGGAGAGGAGGAAACCTGTGTCGTTGATCCGTACATGTCAAGAACTGGTTGTTCAAATTCCTGCCTCGAAGAAGTAAAGCTGGGATATCTCGAAGGCGAGCAGCGTCGTCTCCGGGAATCTTCTCGAATTGACTAGATCGGTGATCTAGTTCCAAAGTGTATTTGTAAGCGTAAAGCCGAGCAGGTTTAGATCGAGTTTGGGGCAAAGAGTTGGAAGCAAGTCGAAAATATTGGGGGGTTGGGGCTAGAGGAGATATTTATGATGAGTTGTGGGCGAAATTTCCCTTGGGACGGTTTCGCTTGGAATAGCGACGCAGGGTGTGTTGGCGTGGGAGACAGGGGCTGAGTGAATCTGAGTCTTGCTGGGTCAGCGCCACAAAGCTACAAGAATAATTCCATTGACCACTGCCCAAAGAGGCACTATTGGTGGTAGCATAAGGGGTTTCTGGAATGCCCGCGCTGCTTCTCATTTGCTGAGATGAAAGGCGGTCTGCGAAGAAAATGGGCAAAGGGGCTTCTTGGGGCACTTACGAGAAACGCAAATGGTTCGGTACACGGGCACCCCTGAAAAAGCGCTCCTCGAGCGGAGTCAATCCAACATCATTTCATCAAGCGAAATTATTGTCAAACAGATCACCCCCGACCACACGAGACGGTGCAGGCAACGGTCAACGGGGAAGATTGGCCAATATCCGCGAGCCGCGAGGGTCCGAAGATTCGGTCTTGGAGGCTGATATAAAATCCGGAGTTGCTGGGGCCAGAGAGTGGATGCAATATGACCTCGCAATGAGTCCGAGATTTCAGAACATCAGGACCCTGAGTCACTGAGGATCGACTATGGTGCGTAATGGTCAGCGTGGCGAATTCATCCGGTGTCTGGAGGACAAATTGCAACAGCGATATCGATGCAGAGGCCGCAGAGTGGCCAGCGAGCAGGAGGCCTCTGGAAACGAATTGCGATTGAGAATGTCGGGGCTGAAGTGAGGTCTTGCGCAGCGTGCAACAACTGGACACAGCGCCGTATATGTTGGATTTGCACAGCGAACAGTTCTCTTTCGTGTTCCTAGTCTGGTGCCACAACCTGGAAGGCCCGGCCTATGCCTCTGAACCGGTTAAGTGGGTGAGGGTCGGTACCGGGGGCCGCGGCTACTTGAATACGTCCGGACGAGGACTGGACCACAGCGCCGATTCTTAGGTAAAGGGGCGTCTGGTAGCGACGAACGGGCGGACGGGGACGAGGACAGAGTTGGATGATGAAGATGTTCTGGGTGAGGCAGGATACTTGAGGCGTACAGAGCACAGAGTTTAATATGCAATTGGCGATCTAAGCAGGAGCGTGGTGCAGCAGTCATATATTGTGTAAGACGGAGAATGCAAGGAATAGGTGAGAGGTGAGAAGAGCAAGTCATGAGGGAGCAGGAAGGAATGATGGAGGTGGCCCCTCCGGAGATCTCGCCCCTCCTTGATTAGAAGTCGTCACCTGTTGCTGATTGCTGACGGCTCCCCCTCCAAGCGGCTCTTTGGCCTCTCTTGCCGCTCTGGCCCCCAGCCTCCTCAATTTAGATATCACAACCACGGCGCCCTCCACTTCTATCACAAACACTTGCACACCCTCACGATTTGCTCACCATTTATCACCGCTTACCACTCATATTTAGGTCCAAGGATCTGCTGCCATGAGATCAATTCTTGACGCCCTTCATTTATCCACAGCCGGTGGCTTCCTCGTCTCTTGAAGAGGAGGTCCCTGCCAGCCTGTGCCAGGCCTGTCCTGTTCACCCATCCCCTCCAGCTCGGCCAATCTTTCCAAACCTCCAGCGCCAGCATCCCATGTCACTATCATCACGCGCAGGCCGTTGCGTCGCCTATTCTTTGGGGCGTCGCACAAACCGAATATACGACGACCCCTCGATTGGGGGACACAAACAATCGCCACTTTCTCTCGGCTTCACAACCCTCAGCTCAAGTGTTAAGTTCACAACAGCTGCAAAACTCAGGAGTTCAGCAAGCCCAGCAGCCGGAATGCATCTGTTACAGGCTATCGATGCAGTGTGCGGGCCCTAATGTGCGCCTCCGTTAGGGCAATCACCTCTGTGGGATCCAATCTTGCAGTGGGTGCCCCATCCCGTTGCAGCGGTTCTCGAGTGTGAACCCATGCACACGGCCAGCCTGCGAGTGGTTGCACCAGGGGCGTTGGATCTGCTTGGGTAATTGATATCAAAACGAATCTTCCTTGGCAAAGAGCCAGCCCTCCATGCTCAACGCGAACACGCTTTTGCAGTACGGTACGGTAGCGGAAGCAAAGCAAACACCACCGTGCAAGCATCCACAAGTCTTCACGGGGCTGGAACCCTGTTCCGCAACTGCCCTCTCCGGGACATTACCCCGGTGGCATCGCTCTCTCCCCCCAAACGGGAAATACACCTTTATTCTGCCGTTTCGTCGTCAAGCTCTTCCCTGGGCACAATTTGCAGAGTTTTCACTGCCCCTATTCACACGCACATCCTTCTCGGCCACTGAGTCATGGTTTCACCGACTCCAGCTTTTGTTGCTTCTGCTCTTTCCAACACCACCAGTCAATTGACTCCTTACGTTTGTTTGCACTGGAATGGCTGCTCTCTCCCTTTGCTCTCTACCTAGTGGGCAGCCGTGTGCATGACTGCGATATGAGTGGGCAAGATCCTTGCCCGCTCACGGTTGCACGGAGCCAGGGCTTGGAGTTAGCACAGAGACACCCTGGGCGCCAGCCAAGCAGACTCCCGCATCTGCTGCATGGCGAGCACTACATCCCGCTGCAGGACATGACTGGCTGAAGCAGCTAGCGCATGCAGCCGGATAACAGGCTACTTGCTGCCCATCGATACCAGTACCAGTACCAGCAGAACGATGGGTACCTCTGCAGTACTTCCCATGTGCGTTCCAAGCGGTGTATGCATTCTGTCCATACGTGTCGCAGCAGAGCAGGCGCCGTCGCTGCAATGTGACGTCGTATCATGTGCTGTGTATGACTGTTTTCTGCGGCAGAATCTAGGTCTTTTACTTTCGAAAAATAAAATGTGCGGCGCAATTAATGGTGGTGGGCATTGAAAATTCTGCCGTTGTCTCGCAAAAGAGGGATAGTTGGCCGTGCGCTTGGCTGCCTCGGCGCGTCCAGTCAACCGTCAACTTGCGCTCTGATCCTCTGTTGAGGCGTCAAATTGACCAATGGTATTGCAAGCGCAGTTGTGATGGAGGGCTGCAGTCCAGCCTCATGAAACATACAAGCCGGCGCTGTTGGATGGGGGCCAGGGAGACGTTGATTTGCCACCATCAGTGCTTTTGTCCTAGGAAAACGATATGAGGCCGGCGTTTCATATTTAACTCATTTCTATCGATAAGCTCGTTTGCTTTATTGCGTCCCCTTTCCGTCTGCGAGGCTGAGTCACGTGTGGTGAAAACCCTCAAACGGGTTTCTCGGACCCGACGGGCGAGAGTTTGCCTCTCGATGACGAGGTCAAGCAGCTCGCAGAGAGATCAGTAATACTTGATTACGACGATAACTTTGTCGTTGCAAGCATTACACGGCTTCCGCGACAAGCGATGCCTTTCTTCTCGGCATTTGTCAGCAACTCTGATTCCAACCCGCTAAAGTATAGGGGGGGTCATCTGACCAGGGATTCGCCCGATCCCGAAGCTTAACGTCCAAGTCATTCAGTTTGCCTTACACCTCTAAGTCTACGCCTTCCCTACAAGCACGTCTATTGCATCCATCCACCCGGTCCTCTCCGCTGGGATCGATAGAATTGATCAAGTGCTCACTATCTTCCCTGCCCCCATCCCTCAACTCTCCCATGGGGGGCGTTGACTTCATTCACGAACCTCCCAAGTGCCTAGCATCATCGGGGATAACAAGCGTTGTCCATGGTGCACTCTATCACCGGTTCTCAGAATCGTGAGGCTTACCCCAGCCCCCCTATTTATCTCTGAGTCATAAAATTTGATTCGCATCTCTATTGGCAGTATATTTTACACAGCCATCTGCTATCGACCACTCATACCAACCAGTTCTCGGAGCTGAATCCCGAAGCCTCACTACCTCCATCTTTCTGACTGTGTATTGGACCTCATCTCGATGACAACGTGCATTGTCCGATGGATTTGAGGAGGTTGGAGATGATACCTAAAGAAGACTGTATGAAAAGGACCTTTCCTCTTGCAGCGAGTGAAAGTGGCAGAATCACATGCTTAGGATACATATTTGAAGGCGAGGCTGTGAAGGTGACGAATCTGTCGATCGTGAGTATTTTTGCCTCTATTTACAGGTCGTGGTTGAGTCATTCGCGAATCCGACACGTAGTCACGGACTTCAATACTCGGTGACTGGATGGGGTAATGAGGTGAGTCTTCCTTGGAGCCTACGATGAAGTGAAGAGTCACTGGATAGCGCGAGTTGCTCGTGAGGGATCGGGGCAATCAGAAATCAAGATAACGGAGGGAAACGCGGAGGTCTGGGGAAGCGCGTTGGAGGCTGATGCCTAGACAAAGCTCGATGAGCGCGATCGAGTCGACTGTCTTCGGTGAGCGGTTTGAGACGAATGTTCCGTCGCTACTCGAACATTCAAACCTATCAGCGCTCAAGAACAGCTACTTCTAAGACGGTCCCAAGTTCAACGTGCCTCGTTTTCTAGGACACCGAGTATAAGCAGACTCGATATCTGAGCTCGAGGTCGAATAATCGGTTGGAATCGAGACCAATGTCCCTGACTTTTTCATACATTCAAATCTCGAATCATCACTTTGTTTCCTCATTCCCGTTCCCCAGGAGAGACATCATACCCCACAACGATCAGGAAAAGAATATCAGCGATGAACAAAACCCAAGTTTCCGAGGAGAAACAAGGCAACACTTGAAGTCGGAAAGCTAAGGTGACAATCGATACCTAGCAGGTCTCCCCCAACAAACCCAACAAAAGGGTCATGTCCTCACGACACGCGGAAACAACGTTGCTCTAGCGGGAACTCCCTCCTCGATATGGCTGTCTTCAATGAACTCACTCGCTCGAATACACCCCTGTCGGTCAAGTTTTCGCCAGTACTCTCAATACTCTATAGGGGAACTTGAAGTTCCTTTATATGTCGTAAGCGCTCTTGATACCAGAGCGCCGATCAAGTTGCTAGACCTGACAAAGTATTACAAGAACACACACTTACAAAAACCCGCTTTCGACATTGTGGAGCGTGTCTTGAAGAGATACGAGAGATGGGTACAAGAAAGAGAGTGGAGATTTGATAAGCTATCTGACCACCTCGCGTGTACTTGGAAAGGTCCAAGACCGAAAGTGCTAGCACCTGCTCCACCTGGTACGAAGGCAAAACATATGGATTCCGCACAGATGGCAAAGTTGGAACACCTCTACAATCCAGAACCAGAGGAATTCGACATTGGTTTGGTTTTCGGTCTCAATGCTGAGGAAACGTTTGACCTCTGTCACGGTTTTCCACAGAGTACCGTGAAGGAACAAAGGACTGTCAATCATTTGTTTGTTGTCAAGGATCTGCCTTTGTCAAGGACAAATCAAGCATAACCAACACCTTGCTTGGCAAGTGGCCTCAAAAACATTGAGTTTAAAGTTAAGTGTATCAGTTACACCTGGCTTTACACCTCTTTCACTATACCTCTTTTACAAAAAAGCAAAAACGAGTGTCCCGTTGAGTTCTCCATAGCTTGCAACTTGGTCGTCTTGCAGTTACAAGCGATAGCAGGTACAATATATACTTGTTGAATGACCACAGAGTACTAGGAGGGAACGAACTACTGTCAGTTATTCGTTTGTTGTCAAGGATCTGCCTTTGTCATCAAGGAAAATTCAAACATGAGGCCAACGTCATCACCGCTCTGCTTGCAAGTGGGACAGAGATCAATGACTCTAAAGTTAAGTATGCCTGTTGGACTTGATTTCAAAAAAGCAAAAACGAGCGTCCCGTTGAGTTCTCCATAGCTTGCGACCTGGTTGTCTTGCAGTTACAAGCGGTAGCAAGTTCAATATATACCTGTTGAACCATTCTACTTTACTCTACCTTTACGCTCTGATTTGATGTACTCCACTTAGGGGCCGGAATAACACCGACTCCTCTTTCCGCATCTCCTCGTTGATTTTCTTCTGCGAGTGGTAATCCACGTCCACATCAACGCCCAGCGGCTTGGGTATCAGAGTGCCACGCTCTGACTTGTGTGCTCAGCTTCAAGGAACGGAATAGTACTGGCATCCCTTTCCGCACCTCCTCGTTGATTTTCTTTGGCGAGTGGTAATCCACGCCTACAAAACGCCCAGCGGCTTGAGTATAAAAGAACCTCATGACATGGGCACTGCAAAGCCAGACCCTTCAAGGCACTTGGCTGGTTTCATTGGATGGGTGAAGCTGCTTGAATGCAGTAGTGTTACGCTGCGACACCTTTCCTGGACTAAACACAAGATACCGTGATTGTTTCCACGCGAGTAAGAAGTGGGCTGCGGAGTAAGATATATCTGGAAGTTAGTTACTGTCAATTTTTGCGTTTAATCGGACGGGTTTTTCAGACGATTCTTTCGGACGATTTTGTCGGACGATTTTTTTTTAAAATCGGACAGCCCTGGAACTTACATAGATGAACGTGGACGATCACGGGCACGGAGGGACTCTTTGCACAAGTGGGAATCATGTTCTTTGTTTCTGCTTAAATACTTTCTTTGCTCGGGCAGGTGTCCACTCTCTGTTCTTTCTGTATCTTCTATAGCGAGTCTTCTGCTCAAGAGACAGAGAGCAGGAGGCGTTAAATAGGTATAGATGCGCACAAGCGCTAGTTTGCTTGTGGGTTGGGGAGTGAGATATATTTGGAGGCTAGTTACTGTCAATTTTTATGTTTAGTCGGACGATTTTTTTTCAAGATCAGACAGCCCTGGAAATTATACGTAAATGAACGTGGGCTACTACAGGGCATGGACTCTTTCTTCAACATAAGAATCATGTTCTTTGTTTCTTGCTTGTAGTTGCTTCTCTTACTTCTGTTGGTGTTGTCCGTATCCTGCAAAGCTTATTCAAGAGGGAGAGGGCAAGAGGAGTTAAATATGTGCAGATGCGTAAATGCGCTAGTTCACTTGTGGATAGCGTATAGATCATTGCTGTTTTTTTCTGTTCTTGCAGATAGTTACTCGCTTAGTTGAGCAAGTGAATTACTGCTGTCTTCCTATTCTTTCAAATGCTCACTCGCTTAGCAGAGCAAGTGTATCACCATCCCTTCCTATTGCAATCACTACCAAGCAGCCTTAGGTATATAAGCTGTCTTTCTTGTACCCTGAACGGTCATCGCCAATTTACAGGAAGAAGTGTTCGCGCATGAGCAGCCTGTCAAGGTCTTCCATTACCCTCATGCCACTACATCCTATCCTATACAGAAATTTACTCCAGCTCTCCTTTCAAAAGTCTCCTATAACCCGAGACCGAGATCCTGTCTTGTGAAAAGTTAGTCTCAACTTTCTGTATTGTTATGCCGTAAAAAAAATCGTCTGTTCTTTGAAGACCGGACGAATTCGTCTGATCTTTCCTTACTATACAACTTGTGCGGTTGTCATTTCCAGAGAAAAATCGTCTGTTCTTTGAAGACTGGACGAATTCGTCTGATCTTTCTTTACTATATAACTTGTGCGATTGTCATTTTTATAAAAAAAAATCGTCCGTTCTTGATTCCTTTCAAAGCGGAATAGCAAGTCTCTTGTTATGTGCCAAACGTGTAATGTGCACAAAGAGCGATTTGCAAAAAGGGGCAAATGCATAATCTTATCTCCAGCCCGTGACACTTTGCATGTATAATTAATAGTCCCTGCTTCTAGAGGGAGTAGAGACTTTGCCTGGAGATCATTAATTTCTCGAGTAGTCTCGAGCAGTTGCTTTTATAAATATGATTTAAAGCACGTGACTATGCTTTAACAAGGAATAGGCAGGAGTGATTTTTCAGAATAAAATAACGAGTGTGATTCACGATATTATTATAAAAAGCACCGAGACTCGTTGCGATAATTCACGGCTCTAGTTAAGAGCGGAACAAGGTCCTTCTAGCCACATCCTACCTTTAACGAGTATGATTTACGATAATGTTATGAAAAGTACCGAGTCTCGTTGCAATGATTTACGGCTTATCGTTGAGAGCGAAACAAGGTTCTTCCGGCCAGAACTCAACTCCTTCGGCTCGTTAAATACGACCCTTTCAGACCATTCCTCTTTTACACACACACAATATAATGCGTAATATCATGGATTATCTCCAATTTTCCGAGCAAAGGAGGCGCCATCTCTATGCCTCTTGTAATGCTTTGGCCATGTCCCTCGCAGGGTAGAAATAAAGGCTTTGCGGAGAAGATATACAAACGAGTAGTACTCTGGAGTATAGAATCGCTGTCTGCATTTACTTACTGTCAAATCTATTGTTGTTGTCAAAGAAAGGATTCTTCCACTCTTAATAAGCGCCGAGCAGATTTTACGCAGCGAAAGCCAAGCCTTTCGTTATTTGAGATTAAACCTTGGAGGTAGAGTCCTGCAGGCAAATGCTCAGAGCTTGCCGTTATACTTTCCCTCTTATTGGTCTTGGATGCACCCGCCCAGTTCTTTCTTGTCATGATCTTACAGCTCTTTGACTTTGGTAAATGTGAAGGTCCTGTACGTTATATACATGTACAGGAGAGTACAAGGATTGCGAAGCTTGCAAGTAAAAGACATCTGGATGGCCGCTTTGAGTTTTTCAGAAGCTCGGCGTTGGGAGGGTAAGCGTGCTTATTTATAAGAGTGTGTGAATCACCTGAACACAAGTGTGTAAATCATCAGGCTGTACCCTTTTGCAAATTCCACGTGGGGTCTGTGAGCGGACCGACAGCCGTTGTTTGTGCAATCATTGCAGCTTTCTGAAAAACGATATAAGCAGGAGAATCGGTTATTGAAGCGGCAGAAAAGACTAAATCGACACCAGGACTTCACTGCAGTTTGGAGCCTGCTCGGAGCCCGACTCATGCTAGCTGTCGAACAGCACTCATGTGTCACTTCTATATTGAGCTGGCTTAATTGAAGTTCTTCCCCTGCAGCCCCAAGTGGCTCTCTTTTGCAAGTTTTACAACTTATCTTAACTTTTGTTGTTAATTTTATTTTTGTTGTCACTTCCTGACCTTCTCTGCAAACTGTCTCATGCTCAAAATTTTACTTAGAGTAACTAGTTAATAGCAAGAGTTGTGGATTCTTGGTGCTCTCTGTCTCTCAAGTGGCAAAAGACAACCAAGGCAGCAGGCAAGTGTCTACAGCACCTCCGTCTGTTCATCTTGCTTATTGATTTCGATTTGCTTCGTTAAAGCGGCGAGATGTAGACATTATATACTTGAAGTTGGCTGGCACGTGACTCCCTCCAGAAAGGGGTGAGCTCAAGAAGCAAAGAGGGTAGGGGGCCATATGTCACTTTTCTATTAGCCTAGCTCAATTGAAGTTCTTTCCCTGCAGCCCCAAGTGGCTCTCGTTTACAAGTCTTCTAACTCATTTTAGCTTTGTTGTCAATTTTTTTCTTTGTTGTCATTTCCTAGTCTTTTCTGCAAACTTTCTTATACTCAAAATTATGTCCAGATTAACAAGTTAATGCCAAGAGCTATAGGTTCTTGATGCTCTCTGTCTTTCAAATAGTAAACACAACCAGAGGCCGCAAGCAAGTGTCCATAGCACTTCCTTCTCGTCAGATAACCTTTTCGGGGAAATCAATTTACTTTGTTAAAGCGGCGAGAAGCAGACATTATATACTTGGAAAGCTGGCACGTGACTCGCTCCAAAAAGGGGTGAGCTCGGTAAGCAAAGGAGGGCTGTGTGTCACTTCTCTCTTGCCCTGGCTCAATTGAACTTCTTTCCTTATAGCACCAAGTGGCTCTCATTTGCATGTCTTATAACTCATTTTAGTTTTGTTGTCAATTTTTCCTTTGCTGTCACTTCTTCGTCTTCTCTGCAAACCCTTCTCGTACTCAAGATTATACCCAGACTAACAAATTAATGCCAAGAGACAATGTAGGTTCTTGGTGCTCTCCGTCTCTCATGTGGCAAACACAACCAAGGGCGCCAAGCAAGTATCCACAGCACCTCTGAACTCATCACCTTCTTGAGAGAAATCGATTTACTTTGTTAAAGCGGCGAGATGTAGACATTATATACTTGGAATTGGCTGGCATGTGATTTCCTTCAAAAAAGGGTGAGCTCAGTCCCTAAGCGAGGGGTCAGCCTTGTTTGGAGTCCACTTCAATAGCAGGATATATAACATGTCTTATGACTCATCTTAGCTTTATTGTCAATTTTTTCTTTGCTGTCACTTCCCTGTCTTCTCTGCAGACTTTCTCATGCTCAAGATTCCGCCCAGATTGCCAGGTTAATGCCAAGAGCTGTGGCAAAGACAACAAAAAGAGGCAAGCAAGTGTCCACAGCACCTGACTCCAACAGAAGATTTGTGGCCAGCAGAATGGTTGGATCCAGTCAAAAGAGCCTGAATCAAGTGGATTGCTGTTTGCTTCGTTAAAGCGGCGAGATGTAGACATTATATACTTGGAGTTGGCTGGCACGTGACCCTCTCCAAAAAGGGGTGAGCTCGGCAAGCGAGGGGTTAGCCATGTTTGGAGCCTTTTTGGTTGGCAGGATATATATTCAGCATAGTTGTGGCGCAAACGTGTAGGTACTCAGACTAGTGGAAGCATGGATGATGGGCTCTGTATAAGTTGGGATAGCTGCATTGGGGACCGCCTTGGCCAAGTGTCCCAACGCTGTGAAATTCTCCTATCCATGTCTAGTTGCTTATAGCAGAACTACGAAAACCAGCAAAATTATCCCCCTCAAAAAATGCTCTTGCTCATATTCTCTGTTGTCAAGGTTGTTTTGCTGTCATTCCTGTTCTTCGTGCTCGCACTCTAAAATTGGGCTGCAATCTTGGCAAGCAAAATGAGTTCCTCGTCTCAGAATATCATCAAGAGCAATATTCTACAGCGCGGTTGAGAGGAAGCTGCCTCATCTCTACCCTTCTAGCTCCGTCCACCTTGTTTCCGCCTCTCGCTCGAACTCTGACCTTGAGGTTTGAGTGTTGGAGTCTCCATAAAGTGACCCTCTCTCCTTTTATGTACGTGCTACTCTGATTTTACGGCTCCTTCGCTCGGATGACTCACGGTACCCTGTCAACCCCGAGTGATACAGAATAAGTATGCTGAATCTCAATGTGAATCAATAGAGTCATGCTCAGCTAGAATAAAGACTTCTGAAATACCGAGTTGACATACTTCAAGGATATAAGATATAAATTCAGATCATCTTTACTGAACCCTGAACAACAGAGTACGGTAATGAAAGATGCAGAGCCATGGGAACTCCATACATGGCCAGAGCAGCTTCTGGTGGCTACTTCTTGATTAGAATATATTACTCGTAGTCGAAACCAGAGCTGTGCTTCGAGTTGCTCAGTTCTTCGGAAAATATTCCATATCTTTATTCTTGTTGTCAAGAATGTCTTTGTTGTCATCACCGAGTCATGATACAGTTTCGAGAGCGAGTATACTTCAACGAGTAATTCAAGCATAGGGGATTGGTTAAAGTCCCCTCTAGAAAATTGAATGTGAACTCCGTTTTTGAACTTGGTGGCTTTAACCTGAAATACCTTCCCTTGTGGCATTATTGTTCATCACGAAGAGTGTGTCGTTATAGTTGAAACACGCTCCCCGGGCTCGGAATTCGAGAATTTAACGAAAATTATTGAGCTTATCGGCAAAATTTCGGGACTTTGTAGTTGGTCTGTTGTACACTTCTCTGTAGAAGACGTCAGAGATTCCTAGCGAAATATCTGCGGAGCGATAAATTCCGAGTTGAAGTTACCTTTTACTGATTGCAAGCACACATGCACGACAGAACGAGTAGAGACTCCAGATGCTTTGTCCAAGCCGAGGAAGACAATGGCTAGCATGGGGATGTCCTGCCCCCATCATTTTCAAGGAGAGGACTTCACTTGCAAATGGACCTGATTGATTCGTCTGTACTGGTTTTTGTTGCTAGTCAAAGCACTGCTGTCATTTCTCAGTCTTTGTCGTCGGATATTTTTCAAGTATAGTCTGCCTATACCCAGTTCCAAAAGGCGGAGGCTAGAAAAGTGACAGTCTTCTCCCCTTCCGAAGTTTATATAAGCAAACCAAGTCCAGGGCAATTGGAGTAACTACTCCTCTATGCTGCCACTTGCCAGGGAACGGTGGTTGATCTGTGTTATTACTAGTCATTATCTTCTTCCGTTTTATAAGCCGGGTGGTGTGAGTATGCCCTTTCATGATCTCGGATAAAGCAAAGCAAGCTGCGCTTTGGAAGTGAATAAGAGAACTCCAAAGTGAAGCTTCTCCCGGTATAGGCCGGATCAATCCATTGGCGTATTGCCAGCTTTGAAAGTTGTGCACTTCTGGATACCGGCTTATAGATATATATTAGTTGCAGATCTGCTCAAGTATCTCTGCTTTGTGCGGGGAGCAACTGTGAAGCTTTGTATAATAGATGGTTTGGGAAAGAGCAAGAACAAAAGTCTCTTCGATCTTGAGTCTATTGCCAAGTGACAACTCTCAGAACTGTGCAAGTTTATGCCAGTCCACAAAGTCAGATTTCCTTTCACAACGTCTTCGAGAAAACAACGAAGCAACAACGACGCAACGACAACTTGTTTTGATCAAGACCCATCTGCTCTTGCTCAAGTATAGAGTGCTTTAAATACTATTTTCCTCTTTGACTTACTCTGACAAGAGCTTCTCCGCTCAAGCCCACCACGGCCTCAAAGGGAATAGAGATTTTCCTGAAAGTCTCTCCTCGCCAGCAAAGAGTCTTTTTACTTGGTACATTTGTTGTCAAAATATCTCTTGTTGTCATTTGTAAATCTTTAGCTGCCACCCGTATCCCATAAGAGTAATAGGTAGCAGCAGCTCAAACTTGAGAGTTTTTTGAAAGAGAACTAACTGGGCGTGGCATGCTGTGAGGGCTGGAGCGTCGCAGACCAACTACTAACCCAGTGTCTACTCTCGTTCACCACCTGAGCCATGAGCCCACCCCGCTTACTCTCTTTACTTACGCCCTCACCTCTCGTTATATAGTTTTACTTCTCGGAAACTCTGAATTTTTAGTATACCCGTTATAGAAAAACCAAAATAAAGTTTATCCGTGAAGCAAGTATCGGCTTTCAGGAAGTCAAAGGGCTATGTATACTCATGGGTCCCTGTGACGTCTTTGTTCAAAGTTCTCTCCGATGCGAAAGTTTGTCACAGCCTAAATGAAAGACTTCAATTTATAAATCCAATTTAGTGGATTCTTTGAGGCAGACAAAGCTCTACAAACGAATCGCAAGTCAAGGTCATGAGCTCTGACTACGGGTAGGGATCCTGAGGGTGCAGCATTTCTCGTTCATCCTCCCACAGGGATACGGTAACACGGAAGGTGACTGCCCCAATCTGCTTCTCTTGCTCGGATCCTATTGTATGATTGCCTTTTTGTTGTCAATAAATTTATTGCTGTCACATTGTGGACTCCATCTGGTCTTACATTCCAGATCCAACCAAAGGATATGAATAAATCTCGATTTCGCCTTTTTTGGTTTCGGTCTGTACGTGCCTGTTGTGCGTTCTCGTTATTCACCTGTCTCGCGTTCTCGTCATCATCTGGGATAGTGATCACTTCTCTAGCCTCCTCCATACGTTGAGCCAAGGAACGCACGTTTAAATATAAAGGTTATAGCTTAATTGGACCTGTAGTAACGATAGCAAATAAT
>Ga0302325_10019087_pt1 | contig 14433 bp, 15 predicted proteins | sample Palsa_T0_2_FD_201948 | JGI IMG/M metagenome (GOLD analysis project Ga0302325, IMG submission 201948) | Peat permafrost microbial communities from Stordalen Mire near Abisko, Sweden - Palsa_T0_2 | ecosystem: Environmental > Terrestrial > Soil > Palsa > Peat permafrost | place: Sweden: Abisko... | reverse complement strand
GCGCAATCGCTGTCTGCCCATACTGCGGGTGTGGCTTTCCGAAAACCAGCGATTCCTTCACGCCCGGCATCGCGTTGATCACTTCCTCCACCTCTTCGGGGAACACTTTCATCCCGGCGCAAACGATCACCGTTTTGCTGCGCCCCAGCAGGGTCAATCTTCCCGCTTCGTCCAATCGGCCAAGATCGCCGGTGTGAAACCAGCCATCATCCAGGCACTGCTCGCGCAGGCGCCAGGGCCAGCAATATGCGTCGAACATTCCCTTACCCCTGATCTGCACCTCGCCGATGCCGTGTTCGTCGGGATGGGCGATGCGGAGCTGATAGTCCGGCAGAATTTTTCCCACCGTTTGCCGGCCGCGCGCGCCGCCTTCGGTGTTAATAAACGGCAAACCGATTTCGATGATGCCGTACGCTTCCGCCGGTGAAAATCCGAATTTCCCGGCGAACGATTCGGAAATCTCCACGGGCATTTTCATCGATGTGCTGATCGCCATCCGCACCTCTTTCAGCCGACGCGGTTCCACGGTGCTCGCGCAAGCCAGCAGATAATAATGGACCGGCGATCCGTAAATAAAATTGATGGGATGTTTTTGCACCGCCTCCAAGATCGAAAACGGAAACTGCTTATTGGCGACGATGATCGTCGCCCCGCGCCGAAGGAACAGCAGAATCGACACCACGAAATGATGGCTCATCCCCAGCACCCAGAGGATCACATCATCCGATGAAATCTGCAGCCCGCGGTTGGCGGCATCGGTTCGCTCCACGACCGAGCGGTGCGAAATCAGCACACCCTTGCTTTCGCCCGTTGTGCCTGAAGAAAAGCGAATGAAGGCCGCTCCAAGCTCGCGGCAGCGCTGGTCCATCACCGATCCCGATTGCCTCGCGTGCCAGCGGAAAAGATCGCCGATCTTCTCGCCGTTCTCGTCTCCGCAAATGCCGGGCAAGGTGATGTGTGTCAGAATCCCTGCGACGTCGATCCGCTCGATCGTTTCGCGAACCTCGGCTTCGGTGAGCGTATCGGCCAGCGGCACCACGGCCGCGCCGCGCTCCAGCAGCGCCAGCGAGCCGATCACGTAATCGATCCCATCACCGCAGCGAAGGCCGATGCGCTGGCCCAGCGAAATTCCACGGCCCGCCAGTAGTTTCCCCAATGAGGATACCCGCTCGAGCAATTCGGTGTACGTCACGGCGCGATCGCCCTCGACGAGAGCGGTCTTCCCGCGCACCTCTGCCGTCTCGCTGCGGATGATCTCAACGATATTCATGTGCGATCACTTCCCGTCGCGGGGGCAAGCGGCTGGAATTGCCGGGCGATCCAGTAAACCAAGAGCGCCGCCACGGGCGCTGCGGTAAACGCCACGATATGCGCCCCTGCGAATCGCGCCCAGTCCGGCCCGGCCACCGACCGTCCCACCCGCACACACAGCGCCGGCAGCGATTTCGGCAAACAGAGCGCCAGGGTCGCTACCGCCATGATCTTGTTCAGGTGCAATCGAATCGCCAGGTACCCCACGGCAAGCACGCCCCACGGCCACAGCAGGATTCCCAGCAGCGCGCTGATCGCCGCCGTCGCGGCCAGGCCCAGGGGCGTGGAATTCTGATAACACGCGGATCGCCACATCGAGCGGAGATTTTGCGATTTCGCATCGGCCGCAAACAACCGCCGATGCGGGATGGGCAGCAGTTGCCGCAGCACAAGCCGTGTGTGCATCAGCGAGATTCGCGCGTTGTCGGCAAAGGGCCTGAAGCTCGACACGCGCTGGTCGCCCTCCAGATATTTCACGCGGATCGGCACGCTGACGATCTTCATCCCCGCCCAGGTTGCCCGCGTGACGACTTCCACCTCCAGATTGTAATGCCGCGACGCCAGCCGCAGCTTGCGCACCGCCTCCAGCGGATAGGCGCGAAATCCGCTTTGTGTGTCGCGAGTAATCGCGCCGCATTCGATGCAGATCCAGAAATCGGAAAACTCTCGGCCGAACCGGCTGGAGTGGGGCATGTTTCCGATCACTTCGCGGCGCGAGCCGATTAAAATCGCATCGGGCGACAATCGCGAAATAAATTGCCCGATATCCTCGGGGAAATGCTGGCCGTCGCCGTCGAGAGTAATTAGATATTTTGCGCCTTGTTGCGCCGCAAATTCGAACGCCGTGAGCAGCGCTGCGCCCTTGCCGAGATTTTCTGGATGGCGAACCACCCGCACATCCAGCGGCTTGAGCAGCTCGCGAAGATCGGCATCGGTGCTGCCATCATCGATCACCACGATATCTGGAATTTCGCTCCGGCATCGGGTGATGACATCGACGATCGTGCCGGCGTTGTTAAAAACCGGGATGCCGCACCAGATGTCGCTCATGCCTGCCGCACCCGCTCGCGGAGCTTGTGGCAAAGCTCCAATGGATTTAGTTGGCCGTTCTCGGCAATCAGCGCATTCATTTCCGTAATGCCGGGGCCGCGATGGAGATTCAGACAAACTGCGGCATCAGGTCCGCTGTAAATTCCGAGAATCATTTGAGCTTCGCCGTCCGTGAGCATCTGCCCGCCGGTTCGGCATAACCCGGCCGTGGGATTTTTTGCATCGTGAGCGAACATGCACGGACCGGACAATCCCAGGGCGATCGCCACTTCTCCCAGGCCGCTGGTGGGCAGCGTGTAGATGAACAAATTCCCTCGTCCAAGCGTGCGGCCATGCTCGACATAATCCCTGAAATACTCGGCGCTCGCCTGCATCCATCCATCCGATCCAGCGGAGATGAGTCCGATTTCAGTTCCGTCCGGCCGCGCGCCGGAACTTTCCACGGCCAAAGTCGCCGCGAAGAGGCTGCAGCGCGTTTCGCGAGTCATACGGGCGTAATATTTCACCGGTCTCCCCATCAGCGCCGGGACTTCCTCAGCCGAGGAGAATGCCGGCGATGCCCGCTCCCAGGCGCGCGAGAGCGCCCACATTCCGCAGTGATCCGCGCAAAACCAGGCGATGGATACGATCATGCATCCACCGCCGCGCCGAGCACCAGCGCCGTATTGACCCCGCCAAATCCTGAATTGGTGGAGAGCGCCACCCGCGTCGTGCCCAGGTCCGCAGGCGCATTGCGCGCCCAACCGGCGGCCCCGGCGTCAACATTTCCCAGCCCCACGGTCGGCGGCGCATGTCCTGACGAAATCGCGCGGCCAGCGACCAGGATCTGCACCAGCCCCGCCGCCGCCAGCGTGTGGCCGACGCCGCCTTTCACCGAAAACACGGGGACAGAAGATTGGAATCCCCGCTGGAAGGCCACCATTTCCATCGCATCGCTGTAAACGGTTCCCGTGCCGTGTGCGGCGATCAGGCAAATATCGTTGTGCTTCTTTCGCGACATCGCCAGCGCTTTATCAATCGCCCGCGTCAGTCCGCCGGCGTTGCGATCCGGGGCGGTCATGTGAACCGCATCGGTGGTGTTTCCCCAACCGAGAATGGAAATGCCCTCGCGTCGCGTTGTGACGAGTGCCCAGGCGGCTGCTTCGCCAAGCGTCAGGCCATCTCGACCTGCATCGAACGGGCGAGCCGCTCGCGGCGAGAGCGACATCAGGCTCGAAAATCCTCCGTAGACAAATTCCGAGATCGCGTCACATGTCACCACGAGAACCGCCGGCGCTTCGCCGTGTTGAATCATGGACGCCGCGCGTGTGAGCGCTGCCGCCGATGAAGCACACGCCGATGAGAGCGCGATTGCCTCGCCGCGCAAGCCCAGCATCTGCCGCACGCGCTGCACAAGCGCCTGTGGGCGCGCTTCGGTGAGCATCGCCGAATTATTTTCCAGCACCGCGCGCTCGATGAATTCAATTTCGCCGACGGTGCTGGCCAGAATCAGCGGCGTAGCGGGATCAAGTGTGCCCAGAATCGGCGTGAGAAGCCTTCGCAGCATCGCCATGACGCGCGATTCGTTCGGCTCGGGAGATAAATCCTCGATGATCGCCGCCTGATCGCTGATGAATCCGCGCTCGGCGAATCGCTGCGTCGGCGCGATCGCGGTTTTTCCGCTCATCAGGCCGTTCCAGAGCGCATCCAGGCCCCAGCCGTACGCAGTGACGACATCGGATTGTGAGATGACGGCGTTCATTGGAGTTCGCGAAATTCTCCGCTGCGCCAGCGGCGGCGGCAGTTTTCCAGGAGCGGAGGCGTTGCGAGCAGCGGCGCGCCCGACTCGTCGATCAGCATCTGCACTGTGTAACCCGCGGCCGCCAAAACGCCGGAGGCGCGGTGGATTTCAAACTCGGTGTTGATTCGTGCCGCCTCGCACCAGAGAAGCTTGGCCGCGATTGTCACTTCCTCGCCCAGGACAATCGGAGCGAAATAATCGACATGTAACTGCACGATCGGGGCCTGCAGCTTGCTGCGGTGAAAATCCGCGTAACTGAGGCCCGTGCGGCGTCCCAGCTCCTCGCTGGCCTGCTCAAACAGATTTGCGTAGCGGCCGTGCCACACCACCGCCATCGGATCGACATCGCTGAATCGGGCGCGATATTTGAGGCGGGCGATCAGCGGCGCCGGCGAATCCGCCTCGATGGGGAAATATCCACTTCGCTGTCGCCGGCGTGAGGTGGAAATCATTCGCTGCCTCCCGGCAACTTCTCAGCCGATGCCACCAGTGACACCTCGGCACACCTGCGGTCTTCGACCGAAAGCCTGGCCTTGATGGCGAAATCGCCATCGGGCAGCGGGGAGATTTGCGCATCGACATTCACCGTCTGACCCGGACGGACAGGTTGCATGAATTTCAAATTTTTGAGCATGCGAATCCGCATGTCCGCCGCTCCCTGGCATACGGCCGCGGCGTGCAGCACGGCCTGCACGAGGCAGATTCCGGGAAGGATAGGTTGATCCGGAAAATGATCGGGAAACACGGGGAATTTCTCATCGACCACCAAATCCGCCGTGAAACCGCCGTTGCGCCGCTGGATGGTCAGCATGCCGGCGATCTGGTTGCGCAGCGGGTTCATTGGTCGATCTCCACATCTCGATTCTTGACGATGATCCGGTAGTGAAGCTGGGCATTGTCCATGACAATCCCGCGCGGGTAAAGCCCGCCGGGGTGCGGGGCATAATGATAATACCGCACCCGCCAGGCATCGCCGAAAAATCCATCGGCCCATTTTTCCAGCAGCACGGGTGGATTGCCGCCGAATTCGTAAAAGACCGTTCCATCACTTTGCTTGTCGCGGAAACGAACCCAGTTTGACCCGATGCGTGCGCCTTGTGCGCTGCTGGGAACCTCATCGAGAAAGATTCGCCCCACATCGCGGCCGACGAGCTGCAAGAGATCCTTGTGCTGCATGAGCGGGCCGATAGCAAAATTCACCACCACGCCGCTGCGATTGCCGCTCATGGCCAGCAGCTTCAGGCCTGTCTGGTTCATGACGACCAGCTCAAACGTTCCGGCGGTTCGGTCCACGCGCATCACGCCGAGAGCCGCGATGTCGTCGTGAAACGGCGCTTGGATAATGATCGAATCTTCCGAGACGAATTGCCGGGGCATCGCGCGGAGGAAAGTATCGCGCATCGTAACGGGATTGGGATTTTGCAGCGGCGGCAATGGATCGGCCACAAAGGGCGCGGGCGCACAACCGGCGATCGCCGCGCAGAGCAATATCCATGCGAAGCGCATCTTCACTGCGGCCTCCGGCGATTCCATAATTCGCGGATGTATTCGATTCCGGGGATCATCACAAACGCGGTTAGAAATGCGGAGACGAGGCCGGATGTGAGGCTGACCCCCGACAGCCATAGGCCGGGATGTTTGGCCAGCAGCATCGCGCCGGTTCCGGCGAGGGTGACGAGAAACGAGAGCAGGATCGACGACATCCCCTGCCCCAGCACGGTTTCGCGGCGATCCCAGGCATAAGCGGCAAAGACGCCGTAATCGCTCCCAAGCGCGAGCACCAGAATCGCCGCCACCACCGTCACCACGCTCATGCCCTGCCCCAGGAGCACGAGCACGCCGAGCATCCCGGCCATGCCGGTGGCGGCGGGAAGCATGATAAGGATCGATTGGCGAATGCTCCGGGTCAGCAGCAGCAGGGATATCACGATGAATCCGACGCTGATGCCAATGAGGACTTTCGTTTCCGAGCCCGCGGACTCGGCGAACGCCGCGGCCAGCATGCCGCGCGACACGATGTCCGTATCGCTTCGCCCCGCGATGCAGGATCGCGCCAGCGCGATATTCTGCGGGGTGTCCTCAAAATAGCTGAGTAACTGCCAATCACCGTTCGCGTTGCGGGCGGTGAACTGATCTTCAACCGCCTGAAGGATTTGCTGTGACTGCGGCGGTGGCGGGGCCGAATGCGTGAGGCTTTGGAAGAACGGCTCGAACGCATTGGCGGAAAATCCAAACGGCGCACCGGCGGCGGTTAAATCGGCGCGGAACTGGGCGATGCGCACATCGCTCCAGAACGCCCGCCACGTTGTCAGATTCGCCTGTCGCGTCGCATCCGAAGGCCAGAAGCTGCTCAGTGAAACAAATTGCCCGTCTGGAAATCGCGGCGACACCGCGGTATAGACCTGGTCATTCGCCTCCTCGGCCGCTTCGCGCGTTTTGCCGCTGACGACCATCATCGCCAGCGCCTTGTCGCTGCGGCCCCAGGTTTTCTGGAATTCATCCTCGTTGTGCTTCACCTCGGCGCTGACGCCATCCAGGCGAGTGATATCGGGATCGAGCTGGATGCGTGTTGCGTAAGCTGTTGCGGCCAGGAGAAACAAGGCGCAGATGATCGTGGGTTCGACCATCGATTTCCCCCAGCGCGTGAGGGGAACGCCGCGGCCGAGGAACGAGAGCTTTCCGCCCGGGCGGATCACGTTGGGAAGCAGAAACAGCGCCGCCAGCAGCGACATCACCAGCGAAATGCTCGTCATGCATCCAAGCTGCTTGTAGGCCGGGACGCTGGAAAACAGAAACGCGATGAAAACGCCCAGCGTTGTGAGATGGCTGATGACCAGCGGTTTGCGGACGCGCTTGATGTCGGATTGGAGATCGCTGCCCATCGTGACGGCGGTGTAGACGAAAATGCCGTAATCCACGGCGCTCCCGGCCATGGTCACGGCCAGGCCGATCATCATCGTGGATAGATGCGGGTAGAACAGTGCGCACCAGCCGATGGCAACAGCGGTCGTGATCAGCGGGAGCAGGAAAACGACCGCCACCCGGAAATCGCGCGACACCAGAAAAAACAGCAGCAGGAATGCCACCGCGTTGATGGCGCCGGCTCTTTTCATGTCGCGCTCCATCAGCGCGTCATTTTGCTCCGTGTGTATCTGCGGGCAGATGGGAATGATCTGCACATCGGGCGGCGCGGCGGCGGCGAGATCGTGAAAATGCTGCGCGAGCGCCTTTGAGCTGGCCAGGCTGGTCGCGGTGGCGGAGGTTTCCAGGATCAGCAGCATCTGCCGACCGTCAGGGTGCATGAAGCGGCCATCCTTCACCTCTACTTTGTAGCCCAATCCTTCCTTCAGGGCCGAAAGGCGCGAAAGAATCCGGCTGCTGATGCCGAGCGGATCGCGCCGCGTGATGCCCATCATGAACGAGCCCTGGGGCTCGACAAGCTGCAAATAACATTCGCGCATGCGTTTGCGCAGCTCGTCGGGGGCAGTCGCCTTCTGCAGGTCGTTCATATCCTGCGGGCTGAGCAATTCACCCGCATCGTCCATCAGGGCGAGCAATTCATCGATCGCCCCGGCTTCGTCCGGAGGATGAATCACCGATTTGACAAGGTTCGGATCGAGATGCTTTTCGGCGGCATCGGCAGCGGCGAAGAGATCGGAAAGGGGCGCGCCGTCTTTCAGACGAAGCCATAGGACGGCCTTGTCGGCGAAACTGGAATCGCGCAGGAAGAGGATCGTCTGGCGGGCCTGGCTGTTTTCGGGAAGCAGCGGCTCCAGCGAGCTGTCCACCCTCAGACGCAGCCAGCCGGCGCATGAAATCACCAGCGCCGCCGCGATGACGATCCATACCCAGCGACTGGGAGGCCGGGCGGCGCTTGGTTCAGGGATCATTCGGCGGCATCTCCCAGATTTTGTCAGGCATCGGCTGATTGATGCGGACGGACGTGAAATGGATGGTCGTCAGATCGCCGCCGGTTTCGTGCATCGTCATCGTGTCGAGATAACTTTCCTGCGCGTTGAAGGTGAGATCGATTCGGGAAATGAGCTTGGAAACCGCCGACTGTCCGTTGGGGATGAACGCGATCCAGATCGGCTGCTGCGCGATGAGATACGAATCATAGCTTCCGCCGAGCGATTTATAATCGCCGAGGAACCAGCCCTGGATCTGCTCGGAAACGGCCTTGAAAGTGGGATCGCCGCCGAGATGCATCACATCGACGTGATTGGTGTCTTCATCCCATTGCCGCACCTCGTCGCCTTCGATGCGGACGGCATATTTCACGGGATCGTGAACGATCCAGATGAGGCGATCGGGCTTTGCCATCGCCATGTGGCCGCGAATGGTGAGCGTGTGATTGAGCATCGCGAGATTTTTCTGCTCGAGGAAATCACACTCGACGGAGTTGATGCCGTGCAGATGCTGCTGGAGGCCCTGGATGACGTCGAGGGAAAGCCGCGTCGTGGGGGCCGGTTCATCCGAAGGCTGTGTCGCCGGCGCATCGGCAAGCGATAAATGCGACAGAAGCATGATGCAGGCGGCGAGGAGCGATGTGAAAAGAATTCTCATACGACCATCGCCTCGAGTTCCGAATCGCTGGGCCGCCAGATCTTGATCTGTCCGGTGGCGACGAGCGTACCATCCTGTCGGTAAATCGCACCTTCCACCACTCCAAAAGCGCCGAATCGGGTTACTTTTTTGAGCTGCACGGTCAGCGAATCGCCGATGCGTGCCTCGCCGCTGACGGCGAGGTCTTTTACACCCAGCAGGAGGCCGCGATGGTGTCGCCGCTGCTCGGGCGAGAGATGATATCCATGCGAAGCCGCGAACGACTGGGCGATCATTTCCACATATGCCAGCTCATCGAGCCGTCCGGTTTGATCGACCAGCAGGCAGTCGGCGGTCACGTCAAAGATCGTACGGGTTTCGCGCTCGCCGATCTGCACGAGGCGGTCAATCATCCGCATGCTTTTTCCATGCGGGACCAGGCCCGCGACACCGACGGGCAGCGATTCGACCTCGGCGCCGTTGACCTTCCAGCACATTTTATCGCCGGTGAGATAATCGCCCGTGAGTTGAAATGCCGCGCCGCGGCAACCGTAGCAATCGGTGGTTTTAGAGCAGGTTCCACACGGCTCCTTCACTTTTTCGTCGAACGCGCGAAGGTTTTCCAGGACTTCGCTCAGCTCCAGAATCTCGCGCAGCGGTTCCTTGCGGATATTTCCCAGCGGAATCGTGATTCCCACGCAGGCGAAAATTGTTCCGCAGGCGGTGACGTGGCAGGCGAAAAGATGCCGCTTGCAGGATCGGCCAACCAACTCGGGAGGGAGTTCCCAGGTTTGTCCGAATTCGAGTTGATCGATGCGCCCCAGTTCCTGGAACATCATTTTGGCGCGGTAGGGATCGATCATTTTAGCTGCGCCGTTTTCGCCTGGGCGCGGCGTGATGACCTGCACACGCGGCTCAATCCCCTGAAGTCGCGCCCATCGCCAGATTTCCAGTATTTCATCGATATTCTTCTGACTCACGCTGATGGCGATGGCGAGTTTTGGAGCACTCGGCTGACAAAATCCAGCTTCTTTCAAATTCAGGATTGCACAGTCGATTTCAGATTTTTTCGATGCATCGAATCGAAGCGTGACCAATGTCTCAGACAAGCGAAGTAATCGAGCCATCGCCGCATCAATTGCCGCCGGCGATGCGATCAGCTCGGTCTGCAACAGCAGACTGCGGGCGGTTTCGATCATGTCGCGCAGGTTTGGATGACTGGTCAATTCGCCGTCCACAAAAATCACGCGCCGCGCTCCCTCTGCTGCGGCGTGGCCAAGCAAGCGGCGAATTTCCTCCAGCGATAGGGCCGGCTGTGGCGACGAAGCGCACGCGGCGCATCCGCAGGCACCGGTTGCCAATTCCAGCTCGATCGACAGAAGTCCCTTGCGAGTGACGCACGCGGAAATTTCATCGCGGGTGAATCCGAGGCCACCGATTCGAATTGAACAATCTCCGCGCAAAACGGGCTCCTGAAAACAACTCCGCATTTCATCAGGCGGGTTGCGCTTCCAAGTGAGGGGACTGCAAATCCTGCGACTCCAGATGCCGGCCGATGGCGTCACGCACGCGATTCTTCAGGGCATAGGCGGTCAGATCGCGATATTGTTCGGGGGTAACGGCCGGGAGTTTGGTCATGACGATTTGTCCAGGATGCATTACGAGAGAACCGCGTCGGGGGATGTTTTCGCTGCCGGAGATCGCCAGCGGACAAATCTTCACGCCGTTGTGCTGTGCCAGGCGAAATGCCGAACCGTGAAACGGCCCCATTTTTTTCGATCCCGAGCGGGTGCCTTCGGGGAATGCGATGATCGACACGCCCTGCGACAGGAGCCGCGATCCCTGGGCCAGAAAATCGTCAAACGGCATTTCCCGCACGCGCAGGTAGCCTGCCGTGCGCGAGAGATAATTGATGAGCGGCACCCGCGACGGCCAGATATTCAGCATCTGCACGCATTCCAGCGAGATGAAGGCCATCAGAAACGCATCGGAAGCCGAGCGATGATTGGACACGAATACGAACGGTGGTTTTTCGCCCGGGGCGCGGTCCACATATTTCACGCGCACCAGCGGCCAGCCGGAATGAATGACCGCGGAGCCGTAGTTGCTGATGATCCGGCGAATGAGCCAATCCCCCCGCCGCCGGTTGCCGGACACCAGGCTGAACAGATAATGAAAGGGAATCGCGATCAGCGCCAGAATCGCGGTCCAGATCGTGAAGATGATCCAGAAAGAGAAGTTGAGCCAGATCAGCGCCACCCACGCGCCGGCCGTTCTGTCTTGTGACTTCGGGAGGTCCATCGCCTCACGCCTTTTTCTGTTCGTTCCTGATCAGGATCAGATAGTTATAAAGGTCCTGCATGGTACGGATCGACCGGACGCGCTCATCGTCCCTGACCTGCACGTTGAATCGCTTCTGAATCGCCGCCACCAGATCTACCACGTCGAGGCTGTCAAGCCCAAGATCGGCAAAGATTTGTGCCTCCGGTGTGATCTTCTCCCGTGGAATTTCAAAAGAATCGGCAAAAACTTCGTTAACGGCTTCGATCAGCTCGGAATCTGTCATCAATCAAGTACCTCTGAGGGGTTTTGCCCAAAGGGAAAAGTTTACAGGTGCGGGAACTCGAATTCAACTTGCCACTTGCACTTGCCACTTGTACTTATTCCCCATGAGCGCCGTCTCCCCCCCGCCGTCGCAGCAGTGGGCCGCCGAAGGCATCGGCCCCGCCTGGTGGCATAAGTTCATTTCGTGGCTGATCCGCACCGGGGGCAAGGCGCGGGCTTATCATCTCGCGTATATCGTCACCTTCTGGTACGTGCTGTTTTATCCGTCGATCCGGCGCAGGTGCGCGTTTTATCTGAAGCGGCGGTTTCCCGAACATGGCCGGCTTCGGCGCATGTGGGATGCCTACCGCCTCGTCAGTTCTTATGCCGTCACGCTTGTGGACATGATGGTTTTACACACGCTGGGGCCCGGGGTGATTACCGCAAGTTGCCCAAACCATGATGAGCTGATCGAGCGATGCTCGCGGCCCCAGGGGTTCGCGCTCGTGCATGCGCACGTCGGCTGCTTTCAGATCGGCGTCTCCACGCTCAGCCAATTCCCCAAGCGCGTGTCGATCGTGATGATTCCCGAGCCCAATTTCAAAGTGCCGGCCGGGGTAATTGATCCCCGCTCGGGGCTCGGCGGCGTCATGCTGATGACAGACGCGCTGCTTGCCGGCGATATTGTCACCATGATGGGTGATCGCAGCTTCGGCAGCGATCACAACGTTGTGCCTGTCCAATTTCTCGGCGGCACGGCGCTGTTTCCGGTGACCCCCTATCGCCTGGCCTCGGTGACGGGCGTGCCGGTGCTGGTGATGACCGCTCCGCGCGTCAGCAAGACATCGTATGAGCTTCGCGTCGCGAGGGTCATCGAGGTTCCCTCGGGCCTGGGCCGGCATGCGGCTGACTACGCGCCGTATGCCCAGCAGTTCGCCAATTGCATCGAACAGTTCGCGCGGGATTTTCCCTGGCAGGTGTATAACTTCTACGATATCTGGCAACAGGGATAAGCTGGGGGATAATCCGGGTTTCAGGCTTCCGTCTTTTCCTGGGCGATGGCGCCCATTCCCAGCATCCGCTCGACCGAGCATCGCGTCAGCCAGCGGAGAAAGATTCGCGTGTATTTTTCGCCGGAAAGAAACATTCCCGTTAGATAGCAAACATGCGAAAGCACGTAAATTGGCACGATCAGCGTCAGCAGCCAGGGCCTTTTGAGATGCCATGACAACCATCCAACCGATGCGACGATTACCGGCCAGCAAATGATCATGCTGAATGTGATTAGAAACACCCCGGTCAGGATTCGAACGGTAGGCGGTTTGCGGAATTCGCTGAGGTCGGCGCGGTCGTCGATGGCTCGCCGAACATATTTAATTCGAACCAGCCTCTGCCCAGCCTTGTTTAACATCGTGTTCAAGGGTATTTTCTTACTTCAAGAATAACGGATCGTTCGATACCCCTCCATAGCGCGAGGCCGCCGAGTGACGAGCGCATCTCTGGATATGCCGACAAAAGTGGGAGAGCACCCACTGGCGCGGCACTGGCGGGCGCTGGATCGAATCTATTGCATTTCGCTGTCCAACCGACCCGACCGCATTCAGCATGCTCGCCAGCAGTTCGAGCGGGTGGGCCTCGCGGACCTCGTCGAATTCGTCGTTGTCGATAAACATCCCACCAACAGTGAGCTGGGAATCTTTCAATCACACATGAGCTGCCTGCGCGCCGGGCTGGATGCCGGAGCCCAGCAAATCGCAATCTTCGAAGACGATATCCTCTTCAAACGGTTTTCCCCCGATCGCCTGAAACGCGCGCTGCGGTTTATGGAATCGGGTGAAGATTGGCAGCTTTTGTTCTTTGGCTGCTTTGTGAATTCGTCGCACAAAACGGACTATCGTTCTCTGGTGAAAATCGCCTTCCGCTGTTGCGCGCATGGATATGTCATCAACCGGCCGTTTGCGGAACAGGTGGTGGCGATGCCGTGGCAGAATGTTCCGTACGACGACATGATCCGCTCGCTGAAACCCCCGAATGTTTACGCGGTGTATCCCGCGTTTGCCTATCAGAGCAACTCTGCTACGGACAACGACAATCGCCTCGGCGTCGATCGGGCGCGGCGGATTTTCGGCGGTCTTCACCGGCTTCAGCATTGGAACGAATTCAGCACGCGACGGATGGTTCCACTGGTCCTTGCGCATGTAGCGCTATTTTTTATTCTGGTTTTGATTCTGCTGCTTCACTACGGCCTGCCGTGGAAATAATCCACATCAACTCGGGATTACCGCCGGATATCTGCGTTTTTCCCACGTCAAATCCCGCGGCAGCGAGCATGTTTGCAACCGCTTCAACGGGCCGATGACAGGCATACTCCCGCAGCAGCGTCCGGCGAGCGGCAGCGAATTTCCATGCCCATGAACCATCGCCGATCGGTGGAACGATGGCACGGATGACGAGCAATCCGCCGGCCGAGAGTTTGCCGCGGATATTTTTCAGCGTAACAGCGAGCTGTTCATCGGTGAGGAAATGGATCATGTCGAGCATGAAGGCCGCATCGAAATGAAGCGGCAATCCGGCGGTGTTGATCTCCGGCGCTCGCCCTACCACCGCATCGCCGCGCTCGCCGAACACCGCTTTGGCGGCCCGCACCCGGTTTGGTTGCGGGTCGATTCCAAAAAGGTTCAGCTCCGGCCGCCATTCCAGCAGCGCACATCCCGCCACCCCAAACCCGCAGCCGATGTCCAGAACCGTTTCAATCCGTGGAATCGAACCCAAAAACTCCGGCAGTTCCGCAAACATCGTATCGAGCCGCAGCTTGAACCACGCAAAAACCCAGGCAAACGTCGCGGCAAACACGGATAAGTCCGAGGTCTGGGAGAGATTTTGATATCGAAACAGAACACGGTCGCGCCAACCGTTCGGCGAATCGCTTTTCACCCCAATACCAGCCCGCACCACGAAAGGCACGACAAATACCGCCACGAGAAAAATGGCGGCCATAGCGCCGAGAATAATTGCCAGCACAGCGATCATGCGTGCGAACGATTATCAGATTCGCGAACTGCAATTCAAATTCTGCTGTGCGCGGACAGATTTTTACCGCAAAGACGCGAAGAGCGCGAAAGAGTAAAAATTGGCGGGAGAGTAGAGTAAAGGGGACATTCATAATTAAATATTATGAATGTCCCCTTTTTTCAACATCAAGA
>Ga0302325_10019086_pt1 | contig 14434 bp, 11 predicted proteins | sample Palsa_T0_2_FD_201948 | JGI IMG/M metagenome (GOLD analysis project Ga0302325, IMG submission 201948) | Peat permafrost microbial communities from Stordalen Mire near Abisko, Sweden - Palsa_T0_2 | ecosystem: Environmental > Terrestrial > Soil > Palsa > Peat permafrost | place: Sweden: Abisko... | reverse complement strand
GCTGAAGTGCCGCCGTTCGCCTGGCCCCTTACCAGGCGATCTGTGCCGAAGGTTTCTTTATCGAAGAACGTAGCCGTTCCTAGTCCGCGATAAACCTTGCCATCGGCGCACTTAGCCTCGAGCGCGGCTGGATCGATGCCCAATTCCGTCATCAGGCCGCGGGCCTCCTTGCTATAGCTATACGGCGATTCGATCGCGAGCGTGCCGCCATTCGCTAGTAGCAAGCGTCCGCCGGCCGTGATCTCGTTCCGTTTGGCATGGCCGCCAAAGTCGTCGTGGTTGTCCAGGATGAGGATGCGTGCCGACGGTCCGGTGCGCGCGCGGTAGAAATATGCCGCCGCCAGGCCGCTGATTCCGCCGCCGATGACAATCAGATCGTATACTTCACGCGTATCGACGGGCGGCCCCGCCGTTTTCCAGAATGTCCCGTCCCGCAACGCGTGAGCCGCTTCGAACGATCCGTCCGGGCTGCCTCGCATGCCGGTAAGCCCTGGCGGATAATAGCCGGGGGCGTCCTGTTGCGCGCCCTCCGCGGGCTCCTCCATCGCGAGGAGCCAGGCGGCCGTACCGGCGGCCATCGCCGTACCGTTCAGGAAATCGCGACGGGTAATCAGGCGATGCATGCCTAAGTCGTTGTTTGGCTGGTGGTCACTCATATCCGCACCGATAGCGCTTCTTAGTTGTATGCAGGCGGCCGGGCGCTCCAGATCATCGACCACGCGAAACCGGTTAAGAGTAGCGCTACATAGAGGTACGGCAGTATTGAGTACGGCGGGGCTGGAACCGGATAGAGGCTGCCAAGCAGCGCCACTCCCATCGCGAGAACAGCCAAAATGGAAATACCGATGGCCCGCGGAGTCAAGCGGCCTTGCGAGCGCAAGTAGAGCGGTGCGGCTGCGGAGACCAGAATATATACGGTAACGAATCCGAACGTTGCGAGAGTTCCGACCAGGCCGTAGATGTCGAATAGATTCACACCCCGCAAAGTCATGATCCCGGCGGGCAGGAAGGCCGCCACCGAACTCAGCAGTACGGCGCGATGTGGGGTTTGATTCTGCTCATGCGCTTCGCCCAGCATGGAGTGCAACGCGCCATGCCGCCCCATGAGAAAGAGCACGCGCGCGGCCGCTGTGATGCAAGCCAGAAAGCACGAAAAAAAACTGAGGACGGCCCCCAGATCGGTGAGCGTGCCCACCAGCGGCGGGAGTCCGGCTTTTTGCGCCAGGACGTGCAAAGGCGCGAGACTCTTGTCCAGAGGTTGTGTCTCGCCTCGAAAACCCAGTACTTCCGCGTACGCGCACAGAAAGAAGAACAGGCCGGCCAGCGCCGCGCTCCATTTGACGGCTCGCGGGATGCTGGTCAGCGGATTCCGGGCTTCCGAACCGAGCGAGGTTGCGCTCTCGAACCCTACGGAGCTGAATATCGCGAGCACCAGCCCAAGGCGAAGCTTCTCTGGAGTTACGCCTTGCAGCGTAAACTGCCCGATGTCGAGGCGCCAGCCGTGCTTGATTATGATGCCAAGCGCGACGACGGATATCAGGGCCACCGATCCTGCCTCCAGCCAAAGCATGAGGCGTGTGGACATTTGTATGTCGCGATAAGCCAAATAGCACGCGAACACCATGACCAGCGCGGTCGATAGCAACGGAGCAACCTGCATTCCTAAGCGATCCCGTAAGATGACGTTGGCATAGTTCGTGACGCCGGCGCTGACCGCCGCGGCCGTGCCGACGTATGCGATCAATAAAGCCCAGCCGGCCAGCACGCCGAATCTCGGATGCATGTGATCGGTAACGTAGGTGTACAGAGAGCCCGGCGAGGCCGAGATTCTGGCGAACTGGTTCACGTTGAGGGCCACCAGCAGAATGGTAATGGTGGAAATGAGAAAAGCAAGCGCGCAGCCATCGCCGGCCAGCCCGAATACCAGGGGCACGGTCATAACGGGAGCGCCAGTGGGTGCGATGAGAGCTACGGATTGAGCCAAAGTCTCGCTGGGCGACAGGGCGGCTGACTTCAGTCCATAGGAGGATGTTGGAGACTCTGGCGCGGACGGGGCGGCCGGGTTTACCAACCTTGCCGAGGTATTGCCAAGTTCCATCCAGTTATACTAGCATCGGATGAAGCGATCGCTCCGGCTTGGACCACCGGCCCACCTCATCCGCATTGGCGGACGTCCTGCCGCTGGTCAGCCCAGTTGCTGAGGGAATCGCAAGTCACTCTACGTCGGGCATGAGAGGCGGCCATATGGCGACAACAACTGACATCAAGGTCCCGGAGCACAGCGCGACTTCGGGCCAGATTTTGCACACACCCATTTCGCATCAACCGATGCATCCACTCGACCCTTTGTCCGCCGCCGAACTGGAGGAAGCGGTACAAGTCCTGGAGCGGGAAAAACACTTCGGCGAAAACGTCCGAATTGTTTCCATCAACCTGGCGGAACCCGCTAAGAGCCTGATCGAGCAGCATCAGCCCGCGAGCCCGATTGAACGGAAGGCGCTGGCTATACTCCTCGACCGCGGCAAGCGCTCAGCGTGCGAGGTGGTGCTGGATCTCGCAGGCAAGTCCGTCACGTCGGTCACCGAACTTCCAAGCGGCGTACAGCCTTCCATCATGCTCGACGAATTCAGCGAGTGCGAGGAGGCTGTCCGGCGTTCGCCTCTTTTCCTGGCCGCGCTGCGGAAGCGCGGTGTGACAGACGCGGATCTGGTGATGGTGGAACCGTGGTCGGCCGGCATGTACGGCACCGAATTGCCGGAAGATCGGGGTCTGCGGAGAATGCGGGCGCTGTGCTTCGTCCGGTCCGAGCCAAAAGATAATGGCTACGCGCGACCCATCGACAGCATGGTAATTGTCCTGGACCTCTATAAAATGGAGGTGATCCGCATCGAGGAATACGGCATCGTGCCGCTTCCGCCCGAGAACGGCAATTGGGCGCGCGAGTACATTCCCGACGTGCGGAAAGACCTCAAGCCGCTGGGCATCACGCAGCCCGAAGGTCCCAGCTTCACCGTGGAAGGCAACCAGGTCCAGTGGCAAAAATGGAAGTTTCGCGTAGGCTTCACCTCGCGCGAAGGCCTGGTGCTGCACACCATCAGCTATAACGACGATGGTGTGGAACGGCCTGTCCTTTACCGTGCATCGATTTGTGAGATGGTAGTGCCCTACGGCGATCCACGCGAGCAGTATTATCGCAAGAACGCGTTTGACATCGGCGAATACGGCCTCGGCATGCTGGCTAACTCGCTGGCGTTGGGATGCGATTGTCTGGGCGTCATCCATTACTTCGATTTTCCTCTGATGGATAGCCACGGCAAGGTCACGCCGCTCAAGAACGCGGTGTGCCTGCATGAGGAAGATTTCGGCATTCTGTGGAAGCACACGGATTGGCGTACCGGCCAATCGGAGGTAAGAAGGTCGCGGCGACTGTCGGTTTCCTTCATTGCTACGGTGGGGAACTATGAGTATGGATTCTATTGGTATTTCTATCAGGATGGATCGATTCAATGTGAGATCAAGCTGACCGGAATCATGAACACCACCACATTGGCGCCGGGCGAAAATTCGCCGTATGGCGTGGAAGTCGCCCCGCGATTGAACGCGCCGTTTCACCAGCACATTTTTGCGGCCCGGCTGGTGACCAGCGTGGACGGTCCGAACAATTCGGTCTACGAAGTGAACAGCGCTGGCGTGCCTACCGGCACGAGCAATCCGCACGGCAATGCGTTCGTCGCCGAAGAAACGCTGCTCTCCACCGAACAGGAAGCGCAGCGGAGGGTAAATTCGGCGACCGCGCGTTTCTGGCGCGTGGTGAATCCGCGTAAGAAGAACCGGCTCGGCCGGCCGGTGGGGTATCGTTTGGTTCCAGGCGAAAACTGCCCGCCACTGGTCCAGCCGGACGCCGCGGTAATCCGCCGTGCCGGGTTCACCTCGAATCACGTCTGGGTGACGCCATATCATCCCCAAGAGCGGTACGCGGCCGGGGAGTATCCGAATCAGCATCCAACGGGAGACGGTCTGCCGCACTGGACCAAGGCGAATCGAAATGTGGACGACACTGAAATCACGCTCTGGTACGTCTTCGCGCATAACCACGTGCCACGCCCCGAGGACTGGCCCGTGATGCCCGTTGCAATGATCGGGTTTCAATTCCGTCCCGACGGATTTTTCGATCGTAGCCCCGCGATGGACGTGCCTCCGCCGCCGACCAAGGCATGTTGCCACTAAGTCCTGGCACTCGTAACTTATGAAACGATTGGCTTTCCTGCTGACACTGTTCGCCGCCTATGGCGAGCGCGGGCACGCTCTACCTTCCCGCCTATCCGGCCGCAGTCCTGGTATTCGATGAGTCCCGGGGCCAGATCGTTGACCGCATCCCCCTGGTGGCCGGAACACCTATGTCGATGCGCCTGGCGCAGGATCACAAGAAGATTTATGTTACGACGGTCGATCGCAACGGCATCGAGGTGATTGACGTCTCGACGCGCAAGTTGATCAACCACTTCGTGCTGAATACGGCCACCAGGGAGCACCGGTTTCGCGACGGCGCGGCAGATGCAGACGGCAAATTATTCTACACGGTGGCCAGGCAGATCGATAACTTCCCGGAACACTTCGAAGTGGCGTCAGGTCCGGGTAGCCGAGCAGAAGGAAGCAGTTAGTGTGGCTGCGCCGCCCCCGAGCAGCCCACTCATTACTGAGCCGTTGAATCAATACTGGCCCATTCGGTAGTCATTAATGACTTCTGTGTTGAGGCTGTCGAGATACCGAAAGTCAGCGCCAAACTTTGAGCGTGTATTTCCTTTCGTCCAAGTCAAGCTGTCCACGACCTGGTAGGTACTCTCATGCGGATTTAAGTCGTTGGATTGAGCCTGATATTGCATGAACCCGGTGATCAATAGGGCGGGGGCGATATTTCCCGGAAGCTGGGTGCCTGGCAGAGCTCGCGGCCCATTCGTCAGACCGAGGATGTTCGCGGCTTGCTGTGATGTGACGCCATCCGTGACGTTTCGATTAACAATGCCATAGCCGCCGCGCAACTCATTCACAACAGTCAGAGAAATAACCCAGTTGTAGGAAGCCGCCAGACGCCCCCGAGGAGTGTGGTGCTTGGCGTACTCGGATAGAAACCCGAATCCCGCGGAGTTTCGATGCGGCGATTCCTGTAGGTCCACCGTACAAGGATCATATGCTTCGGGCCAAGCGTCTGATCGATACGTACATCGCCCTGGCAAGCCATGCGGAATCGCGATCTGTCCGCCTATCTCTCTGCCGCCAACGGCGGCGCAGCCAACCAATTGACTGGCTACCCAGGCAATATTATTCCCCCTCGCAGTTAAATTCCTACGCGCAGAACCTGTTGAACTTCCTCTATCCATTACCCAATCACGGTCCCCCCGACGCCGCCTCGAACAACTTTCTCGGTACGTATGCGGTGCCGATTAATCGCGCCCACGTGCGAACGCTGTTGACAAAGGTCTCCAACTTCGGCAGCTGGAGCACTTCAAAAGCTTCCGAAGAAGAATGTCTTGTTTCGGCCGTTGTACAGTTTCGGGAAGATGACCGGACCACCCAGGTATATACCGAAGTTGTTCAGCTTGTCTTCCGTGACTCTGTGACTGAAGGTGTCAGCGGCATTGAAGATGGTTCTAATATCGCCGACACCTCCAAACTTGGCCGGATTCAGCCTCTCGCTGATCTAAATCTCCTCGATCGCGTTGAAGGACTGGAATAGCTCGGCGAGCGCGCCCACTGATCCAGGTCCGACGGAGCTGATGCCGTCGATGGTGAATGAAAGCTGCGAAGGTCCCGCTCCCGCGACCTCAATGTTGTTGGCGTTATCGATCTGTACTGCGGGCTGCGCGGTCACGGGAACCAAGCTGGCCGGAAAGATCTTTCACAGTGCCCAGCACGGCGCCAAACGTGGACTGGCCGTACCTCGCCTGACGGAATGCCAGAACGTAAAGGATCGTGAACGCCAAGTAGAAAACAGAACCTATCAGCCGGCGACCGTCAGACACAACGAAAGCTGGTTAGGTTGCACAACATGCAGTGGACATCAGATCTCCCCTCCGGAGTTTCGATCGGTCCCGCCGATTCGAGGGCCCGCGTTAAGAAGCTAAACTCACTTCATCAATGTTTTTTATGGGTCCCATACCCGTTGCATTGGGCTGCTCATCGGAGAGCTGCCTGCTCTAAAGAAATAACCAAAGTGGGTTGAGCGAAATTTGGAGTAGTATAACTAACGCTATAATAAGTGTCAAGGAAAAAGTTCGCGCTGTCTTGTGCAGGCTGCGCAAAGAGGCTATACTCTCAAAAACGAGGACTTACATGTCTATTCGTCTTGCCGCTCTATTGATCCTTGCCGTGGCGCCCGCATTTTGTGAAGACTGGAACGCGCGGCTGGCCGCCCAATACATGGATTCGCGCCAGAAGGAATGGGTCGCGTGGCCGACGGCCCTGCACTCGGGTGTAGCGTGTGTGTCTTGCCACACCGGCTTGCCGTACCTGCTGTCCCGACCGGCGCTCCGTCAGGCATTAAAAGAAAAGTCCGGCCCCACGCTATATGAGGGGGTGCTGGTAGCCAGCATGCGATCCACTGTGATTCGCACGGATGCAAACGATCTGTTCGGCGGCCTCAAGGGTCTGATCGTGGACCAGGTGTACGGCGCGCAGGTGGTGCTGGCATCCTTGGTGCTGGCGATGGACGACGCGCCGCGCGGCAGGTTGAGCGCGGAAGGGGAAAAGGCGTTCGATCGCATGTGGTCGCTGCAAGTAAAGAGCGGGCCCGACAAGGGCGCCTGGCTTTGGTCGGACTTCGACCTGGATCCCTGGGAGACCAAGGACGCGGCCTTCTATGGCGCGGCGCTGGGGGCCTTGGCGACCGGTCTGGCTCCGGCGGACTATCAGTCTCGTCCGGAGATCCAGGAGAACCTGGCCGCCCTACGCGTCTATCTGCGCGAGGGCCAAAAAACGCAGCCGTTGCATAACCGGTTGTTCCTACTGTGGGCGTCTTCCAAGCTGCGAGATTTGCTGCCCGACGCCGATAAGCAAGCCATCCTGGATGAGCTGTGGCGCAAACAAGAGGTGGATGGCGGATGGACCATCCAGTCGCTTGGCCAGTGGAAGAAGCGCGACAAGGCGCCCCTTGCGGTTGGCTCCAACAGTTACGCAACAGCGCTGATTGCATTCTCGGTCGAGCAGGCCGCCGTCCCGCCGTCGCAGGCGGGTTTGTCGAAGGCGTTGGCTTGGCTCAGGACCCACCAGGACCCTCAGGGTGGCTACTGGGCCGCCGAATCGATGAATCATAAGCATGATCCTGGAACAGTTCCCGAGAAGTTCATGACCGATGCCGCGACCGGCTACGCCACGGCGGCTTTGCTGGCAGCCGGCCAGGAAGGCGTTCAGCGGACCGCTTCCAATTCGAAGCCGCACAATCGATAGCGAAAACTCAGGTGAGTGTTGAGTCTGGCATCGCACCATTGGATGCCGCGATCGATGGCGTCCAGTTCTGAACGCCATAGCGGAGTTGCCGCCCGATTCGTAGAAGCCGCGGCAAAACATCAGATGACGCTGGAACCCGACGGTCAGACGCGCCTTATAGTCCGATAACAGGTCGCCGGCGGAACCGCCGTTGACGAGCGCGCGGATCATGGCTGAGGCGAGGATCGCTTCTCGGATGGCGTGCGCCGTTCCGTCGCCGCAGATCGGATCGAAGGCCATCGGAGCAGTTCCGCAGGCCAGCCAGGGGCGCGCGGCGAGGCAATTCGCGCGTTGGCTGGAAACTTGCCTGAACAGTAGTCGCATCTGGCGATCTCCGCTGCCAACTCTCGCGAAACGTCGATCGCCGGTCCCGTAGTCGCCTTGGTTCTGGGACTCCTCCTCCTTGGGAATCTCCACGGTCTTGACGATCTTCTGCTGTTCCAGATCCACTCCGGTGTACTTCGGCTTGGCGACTTCATAGTGTTCCGGAAACTTGGTGATCTCCTTGGTGACCGCATAGAACAGCTTGCCCTCAGGGTCCGGCGTTCCTGCAAAGAAGCGATATTGTTTGGTCGCCGTGTTGACACAAAATGATTCGTCACCTTGCGCGTCGCGACGTCAATTACCTCGATGCCATTGATGGTCGATTGTGGTGACGTAGATTTTCTTGTGATAGGGCGACAGGCGAATGGACATTCTGCTCGTCGAAAACAAGAACGGCGGTGGGGTACGCGGGCAGGTACAGAGTGCCGGCGCTGGCGAAACCAGCGAGAGCGGCGCAACCGGCGGCCAGCAGTGGCAGTCGCGCTGTGGGAAATGCCCTGTGGGAATACCAGATCGAGATTGCGCCAGTCTTTCGTAGTGGCGGCACATTTAGTGGTCCAGTCGGGCGCGTTGTTCAAATGATTGGGGACCTGCGCCGGCCAGTAGCAACTGACAAAACGGTCGTAGATATCGCGCTCGACCGGCTGGCAAAACCCGGCCGCGCCGCCGGCCGCGTCAACTTCCCAACCGGGCGTGAACATCAACGAGCACCCCCATCGGAGCGCGGGGGCGCTGCTGGTTGGACGGCCGGTCCTGTGGTGAAGAATCGCATCCAGAGTTACCGGGATGGTCGTGTCCGAGCCCAGAATCACGTGCCCAAGTGAATCTCCCACCAACAACACGTCAATGCCGGCCCGGTCGAAGAACCCCGCCATCGTGGCATCGTAGGCGGTCAACATGACGATCCGCTCGCCGCGTTGCTTCATCAGGGCTAGATTGGGCACGCGAAGCTTCTTTCGTGTACCAGTCGTTTTTCGCTTAGACACTTCTCCGGTCGATAACCATCATGGCGAGCAGCAGCGGCAGGTACACAACGGAACCAAATAGCACACGGCGCGCGCAAGCGAAGGTGCGCTCGCGCTCAAGGCGCACTCCGATACAGAGAAAACCCAGGCCCGCGACAACCGCAATGGTCGCGTAGAATGGCCCCGTCATGCCGAAGACGCAAGGCAAAAGGCTTATGGGAATCAGCAGCGTTGAGCATGCCAGAATACGATCCGCAGTGGAGTGCCCGTCCGGCTCGACCACCGGCAGCATTCGGATGCCGCCCCGGGCATAGTCATCGCGATACATCCACGCGATTGCGTAGAAGTGAGGAAACTGCCAGACGAACAGGATCAGGAACAATGTCAGAGCCCTGGCATCGAGTCCTCCGCTCGCGGCCGCGTAGCCGATCAACGGAGGCATTGCGCCCGCCAGCGCGCCTACCGTCGTGCATGTTGGTGAGCGCTGCTTCAACGGTGTGTAGACAAGCAAGTAACTCAGTAGCGTCAACAGACCGAGAGCGGCAGCAAGCGCATTCGCTCCGAGCCATAACTCAGCCAAACCCGCGGCTGACAACAAAACTCCAAAGACGAATCCGTGACTGCGTTTGATCCGCCCCCCGGGCATGGGGCGGTTCCGCGTTCTGCGCATCCTGGCGTCGGAGTCCACCTCGTACCACTGGTTTAGCGCCGATGTGCCGGAAGCCATTAACGCCGTTCCAAGCAGAACTTGTATCAGCGTCACGGCGCGGAAGGAAGTCCGGCAACCGAATAAATAGCCGACAGCGGTGCAGATCAGGATTAGTATTGTGATTCGTGGTTTGGTCAGCTCTAGATAATCTCGCATCGCTTTATCCTTAGCTCAATCCTCAGCTGCATCCTCCGCCGAAGCAGCCATTCATGGGCGAAAAAGGCCGCGATCACCAACGGCGGAAACGCAATGTAGCCCCAGTACGACGCCACCATCTCGCTGGTTGGCGCCACGTCCATTGTTCCCATTGCTTCGGTCCGCTCGCCATTCCGCATAATCGTGATCGTGAGGTTCCATCTGCCAGATTCGGGTAACGTCACGGGCGCTGCATATAGCAGCTTGTTTCGCGCCTGCTCCCGGGTCGCGCGCGCGTGAATTTCCGCGCCCGAGTCCTGAGCGCGCAGGAGTAACGAGACGCTGGCATCCAACACCGGTTCCAGCCCGTTCCGATTCTGCAAAAGCAGACTGATATCGACCGCACCCGCAGACAGAGGCGCCGGTGAAGTAAACACCGTAATCGCAAATCCGCCGGCCTCCTGGCGGAACTGGACGGCGCCTCCGTCGGCGAAGGCAGCCGCCTGAGTCAAGATCATCAAGACCGGCAATAACAACTTTGGAGGCGTCATTCTTGCTCCTAGTGCATCAGCATCGTTCCACGCATTTGCATCGGCTGGAAGACGATCCAGAGGCCTGCCGCATAGAGCGAGGCAGTCAGGACAACCCAAGGCGACATCACGCGAAGAGCCCGGCGGCCACCGTGGACCACACGGCATGCCACGCGCCAGGTTGTGTACAGGGTTAGCAGTAACCCCAGATCCAGAAAAAGAAATTCGAGACAAGGCAGCCAGCTCGGACTCAACGCCGGCGGATAGTTGCCGGAGTGAACTCGCAAAAACCTTTCGATGGCGGGAATCCAACTGCTCCAGCCCGTAAACAGGTGGTTGGAGAAATGGGCGAGCCACATCGCAAAGCCGACTGGAATCAGGGCGAGAGTGAAACTACAGGTCAAATCCTTCCAAGCGAAACCGGCTTGTGCCCAGCGCACGCTGAGCCAGCCGCACGCGCCTGCCGATATCCCTGGAACAATCAGCAGACCGCCGGCATATAGAACCGTCACGATCGGAACCATCGAACGGAGTTCCAGCCGCGCGTGCCAGCGATGCATCCACATCATTACCGGCTCAGTCATTCCGGCCGCATTCACAAACGCGCCGAATACCAGGATCAGCACCAGGGCGGCCACATCCGGGCGCCGGTTCAGCCGTCCGATTCCCGAGCCACGACGGTCGTCACGCAAGCTCTCTCCGGGCAACACGCGTAAGATGCCAACATTTTGTTGAGGACAAGCCTGCACACAATCGAGGCAAAAGGTGCAGTCGAAATTTCCCAGCTTCCTTGGCTGAAACAAGTGTAGTTCACATCCTCGCTGCCGGTCGTTTCCGCGAATGCAATCGTGCGTGTCACAAGAGCCGCAAACCGCCGGTTCGCGCACCTTCACCTGCAAAGGCGACACCAATGCGTGAACGAAATGAAACTGACCAATCGGGCAAACGTACTTGCAGAAGCTGGCCCCCTTGAACAAACTATCGACCACGAAAGCCGTGATGAAATAGCCCAGGATAATCCAGGCCGTCAAGCGGGGGCTGTCCCACGGGGCAAGCGCCTCATATCCCCACAGGTAGGCGGCGAGCAAGCCGGCCGCAATCCACTTGGAGCGCAAGCGTTTCGGCCAGCGATAGCGCGGTGCAACGAACTTTCGGGCGAGATCGCGCGGCAGTGTGAACGGACACGCCATGCAAAAAAGATTCCCGGCCATCAGCAACACGATCACGGCCAGTCCTCGCCAGTGAGTCCATGGCAGCACGCCGGCCAGGTTCATCGGCGCGATTTGTGGCCCGAAAAGCCCATCGCCCGTTACCACGCCGGCGAGCAACAGCATCCCGGCTTGAACGCACCGCCGAAAGTGGCGATACCGCAGAATCGTTCCAAGAATGGGCGTCTGCAGGAGATCCCACGGTGCTCTGGCCCGAATCCGCGGAACTCCGACGCGCGGGATCGTTGCAGGTTGAACCCCCTGGGCGCGCCCGGACTCAAATGCCCGCATCCCTAGCATCACCGCCGGCACCAGAAACGCGATCGATCCTGGAACCCACATGATGGCTCCCGCGGCTGCTTGATCATCGAGAGCGGAGATGCCCCAGAGGCGGGGGGACAGTTGATAGCTCGGATACAATACGTGATCCGAGAACGTCAAAACGGCGGAGAGTCCTGTGTTAACCAAATCCGCCAGCCCAAGGTACGGAATCATGGCCCACCGCGGCCATACTGGGTTGCTCGGCCACACGCCGACGACGGGCCACCAAAACATCACGGCCGACCAGAAAAAACAGGCGTGCTCCACTCGATGCCAGGATTGCGAGTGGAGTCCTAGTTCGTAAAACCGCGGCAGGTGCCAAACCACGATCGCGGCTGCCATGGCGAACCAGGAAACGACGGGGTGCACCAACGCGCGGCCAAGCTGCCGGAGCTCCAGGCAAGAAAGAAACGGTCCGAGCGCGTCCCTGAAAACTCGCCGGGGCAGACCGCGCAACAGCGGCAGCACAGGCTGCCCCAGCAATATTAGCGGAGGCGCCACCATGAGAAGCAACAGGTGCTGAATCATGTGCGCTTGCAGCAACAGCCCTCCAAAAGTATCGACCGGCGATGCCAGAGCCAGCAGAAGGGCACAGAGGCCGCCGGCAAAAGCGGCCAGCCTACCCGCCGGATATTTTCGAGGCATTTCAGCGCGAAGGCGAAGCCAGCCCCGCAGGTATAGCGCGGCCGCGGCGAGTAGGAGACACACCAGTTTCAAATCCAACGTCCATGATGCGAACACTGCCGCGGCGACGGGATCCATGTGTGTATCTCAGCGGCTGACTGACTGGTTACGCTGCGTGGAATCCGCCGCCGCGGGCTGATACGACGGCCGCAACGTTTGCATGAATGCGACCAGCGCAGTTACTTCCGCGGGCCGCAGGTTCTTGCCAAACGCCGGCATATTTCCGCTGCCCTGGATGACTTGCCGAATGAGCTGATCGCGAGTGAGGCGCGTGGCTACAGTGTCCAACGCGGGGCCCCGCATCCCGCCATCGCCACCAAGGCTGTGACAATTCCGGCACTGCTTGCTCTGGACGAGAATTGCTCCCTGGAGTTCCAACGCCGACCGCCCATTTACGTATGCCGCCGGTGCGGGCGCGCTGGTCCACGCCTCCATATGCGGGGACCAAGGCGCGAACGTCCCGAGATAGGCCAGCAGCCCAACGGTAAGAAATGCCAACAGCACCACTACGACAGCCATCGGACGCCGCCGGAAGCTTTTTTCTCCCGTGCCGGAATAGAAGGGCAGCAGGATAAGAACCGCTAGCGCCAGCACTGGCGCTACCAACAGTAGAAAAGTTTCCATGTAGGCCGGCAGTAGCGCGAGGATCGCGTATATTGGCAGGAAATAGAAGTCCGGCTTCGGCGCAGTATGAATCAGTGTGGGGTTGGGAGGTCCGGAAGGGCCGGCTGGTCCGAATACCAACGCACATGTGACGATCGCCACAATCAGGCAGCCGCTGAAGATCAGGTCCTTGCCAATTACGTTCGGAACGAATGGCACGCCAGTCTTCTCGACTATTCCTTCGTACTCGGCGGCGTACGATTCCTTCCTCACTACAAAGCCTGGCTTCGGATACTCGTTGATGCCCTTTGTCAATACCAGCCGCAGATGAAGGCTCAGGAGCGCGATAATCATTCCGGGCACGACGAATACGTGCAGAGAGAAGAATCGGGATAGCGTTTCGCCCGCGATGGTCGATCCGGCCAACATCAGGTGGACCAATTGCGCGCCGATGAGCGGAACCCGTCCCATGATGGATGCGCCTATCCCCAGGCCCCAGTAAGCATCTTGATCGAAACGCAAAACCTGCCCGGTAAACGCCATGCCCAGGGTGCTCAGAAATAGAAAACAGCCACTGACCCAGGTCAGCTCGCGCGGGTATTTGTACGCTCCAAACAAGAACGTCTGAACCAGATGCAATGTCATGATACCGACCATAAAGATCGACCCCCAGTTGTGGACCGCGCGCAGGAACCAACCGAGGAACTGTTGGTTATTCAGGTATTGCAGGCTGGTCCACGCCTGACTGGTGGAAGGCACATAGACGAAGGCCAGGCAGGTGCCAGTGATAATTTGCAAAACGAAACACAAGAGCGTGCCGCTGCCAAACACGTAAAACCAGCTATTGGTGCTGGGCGGGACTTTGTGTCCAGCCGTCGATTCGAACAGCTTCATCAAGTGCAGCCGTTCCTCCAGCCAGAGCGCGATGGATCTCAGCATATTCCGTTCCTTACAGCGGTTCGGCCAGAGTCGGAAGATGGCCGCCCAATACCTTCAGTTCGCCGCTGTCGATTCTGTGCTGGTACTCGAACAGCCCGCGCGGCGGAGGACCCGAGGCGTGCGTTCCGTCCTCATAGAATGCGCCCCCATGGCACGGACACATGAACAGCCGCGATTCCTGAAACCAACGAACCGGGCAGCCCAGGTGGGTGCAGTTGATCGCGAAGACCTGGAACGTCTCTGAATCGATCCGGCGCACCCAGCACGGTATCTCAGCCGTGTCTCCGTCCCAAGGCTTGCTGACCGGGTTTCGATATACGGCCAATCGCGTCTCCCCCTGGGGAAAGCGGTCGAGAGGGCCGAGAGATATCCAACTGTTCGGCGAGCTTCGTGTGAAACTCGACAATACATAGCCTACCAGTGGGACGCCAATGAGAAGGGCCGCTATGCCGTTCAATCCGGCTCCGACCTTGAGGAGTAGGTTGCGGCGGGACAAAACCTGCGCGGGTGCATCCGTGGTGAGGCCTGATTTCT
>Ga0302325_10019085_pt1 | contig 14435 bp, 13 predicted proteins | sample Palsa_T0_2_FD_201948 | JGI IMG/M metagenome (GOLD analysis project Ga0302325, IMG submission 201948) | Peat permafrost microbial communities from Stordalen Mire near Abisko, Sweden - Palsa_T0_2 | ecosystem: Environmental > Terrestrial > Soil > Palsa > Peat permafrost | place: Sweden: Abisko... | reverse complement strand
GGCGTTCCCTGGGAGCTGGGGCTTTCCGAAACGCAACAGGTGCTGGTGATGAACGACCTGCGCAGCCGCGTGCGCATACAGGTGGACGGCAAGCTGCAGACCGGGCGAGACGTGGCGATCGCAGCGCTGCTGGGTGCGGAGGAGTTTGGTTTCTCGACGACCCCGTTGATTTCGATGGGCTGCATCATGATGCGCAAATGCCACCTGAACACCTGCCCGGTGGGCGTGGCCACGCAGGACCCGGAGCTGCGCAAAAAGTTTCAAGGGCAGCCGGAAGACGTGATCAATTTCTTCTTCTACGTCGCGGAAGACCTGCGGCGCGTCATGGCGCAACTCGGTTTCCGGACCGTGGACGAGATGGTGGGCCGGGTGGATTGCCTGGTGCAGCGCACAGACATTGAACACTGGAAGGCCAAGGGGATTGACCTCTCGGCGGTCATCTACAATCCCCCGATGCCCAGGCACGTGGGCCGGCGGCGGATGCAGGCGCAAGACCATGGCCTCGAGGCGGCGCTCGATCGCAAGATTATTCCGCAGGTTCAAGAGTCGATCGACAAGGGCACGCCCGCGTCGCTGAGCCTTCCGATCAGCAACGTTCACCGTACCGTGGGCGCCATGCTCAGCGGCGAAATTGCGCGAATCCATGGCTCCGAGGGCCTGCCTGACGACACCATTCGCGTTCAATTCACCGGATGCGCGGGGCAAAGCTTCGGCGCATTTCTGGCCAAGGGCGTGACGCTGACGCTCGAGGGCGAAGCCAACGACTATGTCGGCAAGGGCCTCTCCGGTGGCAGGCTGGTGATCTATCCGCCGCGCGCTTCGGAATTCGTGCCGGAAGAAAATATTCTCGTGGGCAACGTCTGCCTCTACGGCGCCACCAGCGGCGAGGTTTTCTTCAACGGCATGGCGGGCGAACGGTTTGCCGTTCGCAACTCCGGGGCCACCGCCGTGGTCGAAGGCGTCGGCGATCACGGATGCGAATACATGACCAACGGGCTGGTGGTGGTGCTGGGCAAGGCCGGACGGAATTTCGCGGCGGGCATGACCGGCGGCATCGCCTATGTCCTGGACCAGGCCGGCGATTTCGGCACGATCGCGTGCAACCGCACCGAGGTCGATCTGGAGCCCGTGCTCGCGGCGCAGGACATTGAGATTTTGCATCAGTTGATCAGCCGGCACAGCGAACTGACCGGAAGCCCGCAAGCCAAGTGGATTTTGCAGAATTGGGACGCCACGCTGCCGAAGTTCGTCAAAGTTTTCCCGCACGAGTACAAGCGCGTTCTGGGGATTCCTCGAGTGTCCGCCGGTGTGCTTGTCGCGCAGGCTGCGACGCAATCGAGTGGGCAGGCCATCCGTGGGTAAGGTCACCGGTTTCAAGGAATATACGCGGGAGATGCCCACGCGGCGTCCCGTGGAAGAACGCGTCAACGACTTCCTCGAAGTCTACCAGCCGTTCCCGGAAGAAAAAGTGCGCACGCAAGCGGCGCGCTGCATGGACTGCGGAATTCCCTTCTGCCACACGGGTTGCCCGGTCAGCAACATCATTCCAGACTGGAACGACCTGGTCTATCGCGACCACTGGAAAGAGGCGATGCGGGTCCTGCACGCGACCAACAACTTTCCGGAGTTCACCGGGCGCATCTGTCCGGCGCCCTGCGAGACCGCCTGTGTGCTGGGCATCAATGAGCCGGCGGTGACGATCAAAGTGATCGAGAAAACCATCGTCGAACGCGCCTGGGAGGAGGGCTGGATCAAGCCCGAACCGCCGACCAAGCGCTCCGGCAAACACGTCGCCGTGGTGGGTTCGGGACCCGCTGGCCTCGCCGCTGCCCAACAAATGAATCGCGCCGGTCACTGGGTGACCGTCTTTGAGAAGGCCGATCGCATCGGCGGATTGCTGCGTTACGGCATACCGGACTTCAAGCTCGAGAAGCACGTCATCGACCGGCGGCTGGAGCAGATGACCGAGGAGGGCGTCCGCTTCCAAACGCGCACGCACGTCGGGAAGGACTTGCCCGCGGAGAATCTGCGGCGTGAGTTTGACGCCGTGTTGCTGTCCGGAGGCGCGGAAGCCCCGCGCGACCTTACCGTGCCAGGCCGCGAGCTCAAGGGCGTCCATTTCGCGATGGAGTTTCTGCCGCAGCAGAACAAGCGCAACGCCGGCGACAAAGTAGCGAATCAAATTTTGGCCACCGGCAAACACGTGGTGATTATCGGAGGCGGCGACACCGGCGCGGATTGCCTGGGCACAAGTCACCGGCAGAAGCCGAAGTCGGTACGCCAGTTCGAGATCATGCCGCTGCCGCCGGCGGAACGCTCGCCGAGCACGCCCTGGCCCTTGTGGCCGCTGCAACTGCGCACGGAGAGTTCGCACGAAGAGGGCGGCGACCGCGCCTGGTCCCTGGCGACCACCAAATTTACCGGCGACGACCAGGGAAATGTGAAGCAGCTGCACGCGGTTCGGGTTGGCCCACCGCCCAAATTCGAGCCCGTGGCTGGATCCGACTTCATCCTGGACGCCGATTTGGTCTTGCTGGCGCTGGGGTTCACCGGCCCGGTGAAGCAGGGTATGGTCGAACAGTTTGGCGTGAACCTCGACGCCCGGGGCAACATCGCGACCGAGAACTACATGAGTTCCGTGCCAGGCATTTTTGCGGCCGGCGACATGCGTCGCGGCCAATCGCTGGTGGTTTGGGCCATTTCGGAGGGCCGCAAGGCTGCGGCCGCCGTCGATACTTACCTCATGGGTAGCACACTGCTGAAGTAGCGTCGTCCTGCGTCCTATTATTGCCCGCATCCTATTAGTGATCTTCGGGAAGTCGTCTAGTCAGCCTCACCCTCCCGCTGCACAGATGGCCACAGGCAGTATTGTTTTGCGGTGAACTCCGCTATCGTTGATTTGCATACGGTCGTCATCCTTTTCGCGACGAGGTAATCATCCATGAAGATTCGCACGGCGATTTCCTCGCTTCTTGTCTGCGGGATGCTTTCTGCCCCCGCGATGGCTCAGACCCGACAAGCTTCGGCTGGCCAGCAACCCGCGACGGTTCGCGCGCCGCAATCGAGCCCTGCGCCTCCCATGGACCCCGCCAAAGCCGCGGCGATCCGGCAACTGCTCGATCTCGCCGGCGGAACGGCGGCGATAAACCAAGTGATGGACGGAATGCAGAAAAATATCAAAGGCTCGATGGCCAATGTCCTTCCGCCCGGAGCCTATCGCGATCAGCTGATCGACCTTTTCTTTGCGAAGTTTCGCGAGAAAGCAGACACCCGGCAACTTCTGGACATAGCGGCCCGAATTTACGACAAATATCTGACCATGGACGACATCCAGGGCCTGATCCAGTTTTACTCGACCCCGCTGGGCAAGAAAACGCTCACCGTGCTCCCGCAAATGACCATCGAAGTGCAGAAAGAGGGCATGAAATGGGGCCAGGATTTGGGGCAGCAGACCATGATTGAAGTGCTCGCCGAGCACCCCGACCTGGCTAAGGCCATGGAAGAGGCCGCACAACCGAGTGGAGCTCACTGAATCCGGCGAAGCCCACGACCAGGCCCTGAAATGTCGCTGTAGCGCGAACGGATCAAGGCAGACGCGGTGCCGGAGATGCAATCGCCAAGCGTTTCCGATAGAATGCTTGGTCCGAATGGATTTCGATCAACTCAACACGTTTGTGGAAGTCGCCAAACACGGCAGCTTTTCGCTGGCCGGACGCAAGGTTTTCCGGTCGCAGTCGGCGGTCAGCGCGCAGATTCGCCAGCTTGAGCAGGAATACGGCGAGAAGCTGTTCGGACGGTTGGGGAAATCCGTCCGGTTGACCCCGGCGGGCGAGGTGCTGTTCGAGTACGCCAACCGCTTCCTGGGCCTGCGGCAAGAGTCGTTGCGCGCCGTAGCCGATCAGTCCTCTACCCCGCGCGGCATTATCACCATCGGGGCGAACGAAGCCACTTGCCTTTACGTGCTTCCCGACGTCTTCGGAAAATACCAACGCCTTTATCCCGACGTGCAGATCAGCATCTACCGCAACTTCAGCCACAAGATTTTGCAGCGCGTCGAGGACGGCACCATTGACTTGGGCATCGTCACCTTGCCGGCGAAATCGCCCAGCCTGAAAGTGCACTCGATCTATCGCGATCGCGTCGTGCTGATGGTCAGCCCGAAGAATCCATTGGCCAAACTGAAGTCGGCGAGCGCGAAAGATATTGCCGGCCAGCCGCTCATCTTCCCAAAGACGGGATTCACGCGGCAGGTGCTAGACAAATATTTTCGCCCGTACGTCTCCCATCTCCGCATTGCCATGGAATTGCCCAGCATCACCATGATCAAGCGCTTCGTGGGCGCGAACTTGGGCGTCTCGCTCATCAGCGAGGGCTTCGCGGGCGACGATGTAAGAGCCGGGCGCGTGAAGCTGATCCCGCTCCGGGATGTCGATCTGTCGCGCGAACTCGGTCTGATCTACCGCCGCGACCGCCACCTGCCGCGCGCGGCCAGTGCGTTCGTCGAATTGATGCGGCAGCCCGACACCATCTCGGTCGAGCACGTGAAAAACTCAACGTAATGCCGTTTCGAAGGATTGGGGCGAACGCTTTCGCGTGGCATTGTTGGCAAACCCGCACAGGCAGAGCGCCTGCGCTGCGAATGGCGACGGATCGGACGGGCACGCGTAAGCGCCGCGAGGCGGGGGTTCCATGCCATCATCGGACTATTTGCTCAAAACCGAGCCTTCCGAATATTCCTTCGAGGACCTGCGAAGCGACGGCGAGACGCTGTGGGACGGCGTGTCGAATCCTGTGGCGCTGAAGAATCTTCGCGAGATGCAGCCGGGTGCGAAGCTCATCATCTACGAAACGGGCGACCGCAAGAGCGCCGTGGGAACGGCGACCGTGGTTTCCGTGAATGCTGCAAATCCTAAAAATCCAGCCGTTGAAATCAAAGCCGGAAAAGCGCTTGGGCGCCCCATATCGCTGGCGGAAATCAAAGCCAATCCGATTTTTGCCGATTCCCCGCTGGTTCGCCAAGGAAGGCTGTCGGTGGTGCCCTTGACGGCGGCCCAATACAAGGCCCTCGCAGGCAGTTAAGTCACGGTCGCGCCGGCTCTCCCACAGTGAACACATCCGAACTCGCGATTGGCGCCATCTGGTACGTCGCCTTTCTTTTCTCAACGACCTGTCACGAGGCTTCGCACGCGCTGATCGCGAAATGGGGCGGCGATCCGACGGCGTTCGAGGGCGGGCAAGTCACACTCAATCCCATTCCGCACATACGGCGCTCGCCGTTTGGGATGGTGGTGATGCCGATTCTCTCCTACGCGATCGGGGGATGGATGATCGGCTGGGCCAGCGCCCCCTTCGACCCCAACTGGGAGCGCAGCCACCCGCATCGGGCGGCGCGCATGGCGCTCGCCGGACCAGCGGCCAATTTCACGATCATGTTGCTGGCTGCTGCGGCGATCCGCGCCGGACTCGCGCTAGGATATTTCGCCCCGCCCACTTCGTTCTCCGGCTATTCGTCGATCGTCCAGCTGGCGTCCGGGACCGAGCCGACGTTCTTGACTTCGGCACTCAGCATTCTATTCGTGCTCAATCTGCTGCTGGGAACGTTCAATCTCCTGCCGGTGCCGCCGCTCGATGGACACTCGGGAATCATGCTGCTGATGCCGGAAGGCGTGGCCGTCCGTTACATGGAAATCCTGCGGAATGGCAACTACGCGCTGCTCGGACTGATTGTGGCCTGGTATGCCTACGGTTACATCTTCAACTTTGTCTTCCGCCAGGCGTTGCACCTGTTGTATGCGGGGACCGGTTAGGCCGCCGATCTTGCGCACGATGCGACCCCGGCGGCAGACGAGACGATCGGCAGAAAGCCAGCCGCTGAGTTCGCGCAAGGACCTGGAACCTGCGCCGCTCAGGAACCCCCAAAAGCGGTGAGCGGCGCCAGCCCTGGGACCGTGCCGGTGTGGCCCGTGGCGATGAATTTCACGTCGGCCGCGTGGGGCTGCAACTCCTGCGCCAGATGCTTGAGCGAAGCCTCGCCTTGCGCCCTGTCGGTGCTGAAGATAAGCGAGGGACCGATGAATTGTCCGTTCGACTTGATTTGAATGGCGTCGCCGGCAAAAAGCACGCCGTCCATGAGGTAAGCGGCGCTGCCCTCGGTGTGGCCGGGCACGGCATAAGCGGTCACTTGCAGATTGCCGACCATGAACATCTCGCCGTCATCGACAGGATGGGTCACGTTAAAAGGCGTGGCATTCTTCTCCCCCATGAGTTTGAAGAGCGGGCCGTTGAAGGGCTCCTGCCCCGCGGCGAGGGGCACTTCGCGCTTCAGTGCATAGACCGTCGCTTTCGGGAAGAGCACCAGGGCGGCGATGTGATCGGGATGCGAGTGGGTGAGCAAGATCGCCACGACGTCGTCCGGGCCGGCGTGACGCGCGTGCAGATCCTGGATCAGCGCGGTGCCCTTGTTATCGGCGCCAGCATCCACCAGCGCAAACTTCCCATCGCCGGCATCCAGCACGTAGGCGCTCGAGAAGCCAGCCTGCACGCGATCGATGCCCATGCCCAAATCAGCAGGCCCCGCCGTCGCGGACTGCAAGCCGCCAAACAGAGCGAAGCCCGTAACGGCTATGGCGAGAATGATGATCCCCAGTACGAAGCCGATGATTCTCATGACTTGCACCTCCGTAAGCGCCAAATTCTCGAATTCAGCGCGATGCGATGGGCCTGACAACCTGTCTGCTGGTCGCCAGCGATCTGGCTCCCGGCTTCATGGCGCGGCGAGGCGTGATTCTATCACTCCAAAGGTCGGTTCCGGACTCCGCCCGATCGATTCCTGCGATTTCGCGGGCATTCCCCGTCGGGCAAGGCGCCCTGGCGGCGGGACCAAAAATATTTCTGTAACGCGGCAGATACAAATTGGGTGTAGGATTTTGGCTTCCGCGGAGGAGCCCGAATTCGGCGCAGCGACACTTCCGACAATTCCGGCCCGCGGTTCCATCCTGTACAGCGAGGTTACAAAATGGCCATCGTCAAACCGATTCCCGATCAATATCACAGCGTGACGCCGTACCTGTTCATCAAAGATGCAGCTGCCGCAATCGAGTTTTACAAGAAGGTTTTTGGCGCCACCGAAATCGTGCGCATGCCGGGTCCCGGCGGAAAGGTTATGCACGCCGAGCTGAAGTTTGGCGACTCGATCGTCATGCTGGGCGAGGAAAATCCGCAAATGGGCGCGCTCAGTCCGCAATCGATTGGCGGCGCAGCCACGCTTCTGAACCTGTACACCGCGGACGTGGACAGCGTCGTGCAGAAGGCCGTGGATGCCGGCGCGAAGCTGGTCCGCCCAGTGAAGGATCAGTTTTACGGAGATCGCAGCGGATCGCTGATCGATCCCTTCGGGCATCTGTGGGGCGTGGCGACCCACATCGAAGACGTCTCGCCCGAAGAAATGCGCAAGCGTGCCGCCGCGGCGATGAGCCAGGCTGCCGGCGCGTGATGGGCCGGTAGCTGCAAGGCACTCGTTGTTTGCTTTGCTCGACAGGCGTAGGATAAACGGGCAACGAAGCCCGCGCAGTAAATCCAAAACGGGGAGAGATCCATGGCAGCTGACCACCCAAAGAGATGTGCACACCCGCCGTGTACTTGCATACCGAAGTCGGGCAAATATTGCAGCGCCCAGTGCGAAGCAATGGAAGAACGCTCGGATATCGACTGTCGGTGCGGCCACCCAGAGTGCAAAGGCAAAGCGCACTAGAGGCTGCCGCCCAATCTGGGAAGGAAAGTTTGGGAAGGAAAGAATGATCGCCGCGTTCCGGCGGCAGAAGCAATCTCAAATCTTAGATTCGAGGAACCATGGACGAGGCCAAATTGAAACCGCAACACCTTGAGGGCGAGGACGCGAGCACTAAGTGCACCTATCAAAAGCCCGAAATCGTGCTCCTCGGCAATGCGACGGAAATTACCCGAAACTCTAATTCGGGCCCCTTCACGGACGGCTCCTCCGACGATAACTATCGCTGGAAGGCAGGCTAGCCGAGGGGCTAGCGTTCTCAGCAGGGCCGGCAATCTCCCTGTAGATTAAAAGCTGACGCATCAGTCTGCCCAGTATTTGCGCGTCGCCTTGACACCTCTTCTGCGAAGCTGTTAGGTTGGGGGCTCTTGATAGAGGAGCGGAGGCCATCAGTAGCCGGGCTGCTTTTCCGAGGCGCTTCGGAGGCCCGCGCGCACGGGGCGACGAGGGCTGCGCGCCGAAATCGCCGCTGGAAGCTGGCTCCGTGGCGGTTGGGGGGCCGGAACAAGATCCTGCCCACGGTCATCCGCCGGAAGCGGATGGAGCGCTATCGGGAAGCGAAGATACCCGAGTCCTGCCCTCGCGAATTTTCCTTCCTTATTAGCCTCCGTTTATTTTCAGCACGCTATTTACGAGCCCGAAGCACCGCTGCGGACGGGCCTTTGCTGAACGAGGCTGCCTCTGCTCTCTCGCGGGCACGATCGAACCGATGACAAATATCGCCGAGCTAACGCGCGCGCTGGTGGACATCGAGTCCATTACCAATCATGAAGAGGCGGTGGCCACATTTCTCCTCGAGCATCTTTCGCGGCTGGCAGCTCGCACCTCCGGCCGCGCGGAGCGTTGCGAGGTGGAAGCGCATCGCTTCAACGTGTTCGCGTACTGGGGCGATCCGGTCGTCACGCTCTCGACGCACATGGACACCGTGCCGCCCTTCTTTCCTTCCCGCGAGGACGATGAGTTCGTGTGGGGGCGAGGTTCGGCCGATGCCAAGGGCATCATCGCGTCCATGGTCGGAGCGGCGGAGGGCTTGCTCGAAGCTGGAATCCGCAATTTTGCTCTGCTCTTCGTCGTGGGCGAGGAACGCAACAGCGCCGGGGCGTATGCGGCCGCGCAGAATCCGCGTGGCTCGCGCTATTTGATCAACGGCGAGCCCACGGAAAATAAGCTGGCGCTTGCGAGCAAGGGCGTGCTGCGTTACGAGATCGAAGCGCGAGGGAAGCTGGCTCATTCGGCCTATCCCGAGCTGGGCGAGTCGGCGATCGAAAAGCTACTGGATGCGCTGCAGCAGGTGCGCGCGCTTCGCCTTCCGACGGACGCGTTGCTGGGACCTTGCACGCTCAACATCGGAGTCATCTCCGGCGGGCACGCGCCCAACGTCATCCCGGATGCGGCCATGGCCGAGATTGCCATTCGCCTGGTCGGCGATCCCGAGCCGGTGCGGCGAGCGATGAGCGAAGCGGTTGCGGGCCGTGCAGAAGCGCGGGAGATTTTGTGCATCCCGGCGATCCACTTCGAAGCGCTCGAGGGATTCGCGACGTCGGTCGTAGCGTACACAACCGACATTCCGGCATTTGCGAACCATTGGGGCAGACCCTTCCTGATCGGGCCGGGAAACATTCACGTCGCGCACACCAGCGAAGAGCGCATCGCGAAGCGCGACCTCGCTGCTGCCGCGCAGATCTATCAGCGAATGGTGCGCGAGCTTTTGGCCGCATCCGAAAAGGGCGCGCCCGCCAGACTATGAACGCCAGACCATGAACTCCGAGCCCAAGAATCTCGCCATTGTCGGGTATGGGAAAATGGGCCGCCTGGTCGAGCATCTGGCGCCCGAATACGGCTTCGCAGTTCCCTTGCGGCTCGACATGGAAGACAATGCAGAGGGCGCTGGCATCACGGCCGAACGCTTTCGCGGCATCGATGTGGCCGTGGAATTTTCGGTTCCGGCGGCGGTGGTCGGGAACATCGAGCGACTGGCGGCGATTGGCGTGCCCGTCGTGGTGGGCACAACCGGATGGATGGAGCAGGCCGATCGCGCGCGCGTGGCGGCCGAAAAGGGCGGCATCGGCTTGGTGTGGAGTCCCAACTTTTCGATTGGCGTGAACGTGTTTCTTCATTTGGTCGCCGAGGCTTCGCGAGGCCTGGCTGGGTATCCGGAATATGGCGCGTGGGCCTGGGAGATTCACCACATCACCAAGAAAGACGCGCCCAGCGGCACATTGCTTAAAATGGTCGATGAGATGAAGCGCGCCGATCCACACCGCGAAGTGGACGTCAGCTCCAGCCGCGCCGGTGCGCACCCGGGAACGCACGAAGCCGGGTTCGATTCAGCTGCCGACACCATCACGCTACGGCACACGGCGCGCAGCCGCGAGGGCTTCGCGCGGGGAGCCTTACAGGCGGCTCGCTGGGTGATCGGGAAAAAGGGATGGTTCGAGTTTCGCGACATTCTGTTTGAGAAGTAAGCGGTCTCGATGGACCGCGGAGGAGGAACTGTGTGGAGCGGATGCGGAACGGCTTTGGTGACCCCCTTCCGGGCCGATCTTTCTCTGGACGAAGCGGCCATGCACCGGCTGGTGCGCCGGCAGGTGGACGCCGGGATTAATTTTCTGGCTCCCTGCGGGACCACGGGGGAAAACCCTACGCTAAGCCGAGACGAGACCCTGCGCGTGGTTGAGATTACGATCGAGGAAGCTCGGGGGCGCGTGCCGGTGCTCGCCGGTTGCGGCGGATACAACACGGCCGAGATCGTTTCGCTGGCCAAGGACCTGGAATCGCTTCGCGTGGACGGCTTGCTGTCGGTCACGCCTTACTACAACAAGCCCACACAAGAGGGACTATACGGGCACTTCAAAGCCATCGCGGAAGCCGTCTCGCTTCCGATCGTGCTTTACAACGTGCCGCGCCGGACGGGAACAAACATCGAGCCCGCCACCCAGAAGCGGCTCGCCGAGATTGAGAACATCGTTGGCGTCAAGGAAGCCTCGGGCGACGTCGGACAGATCGCTACAGTTCTTGGCGAGGTGCCGGAGCAGTTCTGCGTGCTCTCCGGGGACGACGTTCTGGCCTTGCCGACGATAGCGCTCGGCGGGCGCGGCGTGATTTCCGTGGCCTCGAACGAAATCCCCGCGGAAATGACTAGCCTCGTGCAGTTCTGCCTCGAAGACGAGTTCGCAGCCGCGCGCCTGTTGCAGCGGAGATATCTGCCGCTGATGGAAGTCAACTTCGTCGAGTCCAACCCCATCCCTGTGAAGGCAGCCATGGCCGCCATGGGCTTGCTCGAACCGGTGTGGCGTTTGCCGCTGTGTGCTCCGATGCCGCAGAACGAAGAAAAAATTCGCGGCGTTCTGGAGTCGTTGGCGCTGCTGGAGGGCAGGCATGTTGCAGGAACAAATTGAGGCGCTGTTCGATAGCCCGCCCGCGCACTACACCGAAGAACACCTCCGGCTGTTTCAAACCTTCAAAGATGGGCTGAATGCCGGCACCGTGCGCGCGGCCGAGCCGGAAGAGTTCTCGCAATGGGGCTGGCGCGTAAATCCCTGGGTCAAGAAGGGCATTCTCCTCGGCTTTCGCATGGGCGGCATTGTGGACATGTCCGTGGATCGCGTGCGACAGCCTTTTTTTGATAAATCCACCTACCCGGTCAAAGAGATCGATTTGCGCAGTGGCGTGCGCATCGTTCCCGGCGGATCGAGCGTGCGCGATGGGTGTTACCTGGGCAAGGGAGTGACCTGCATGCCGCCGATGTTCATCAACGCCGGCGCGTACGTCGACGATCAGACCATGGTGGATTCGCACGCACTCGTGGGAAGCTGCGCTCAGGTCGGCAAGCGGTGCCACATTTCGGCCGCCGCGCAGCTGGGCGGCGTGCTCGAGCCGGTGGGAGCCATGCCCGTGATCGTCGAGGATGACGTGATCGTCGGCGGAAACTGCGGGGTCTACGAGGGAACGATCGTCAAGCGAGGCGCGGTCCTCGGGAGCGGCACGATTTTGAACCGCTCGACGCCAATCTACGACGTGGTGCGCGGCGAAATTCATCGCTCGACCGGAGATCAGCCTTTAGTGATCCCAGAACAAGCCGTCGTAGTGGCCGGCGCGCGGCCCGTCTCGCAGGGACAAGGCAAGGAATGGGGGCTCTCGGTTTACGCCCCGATCATCGTGAAGTATCGCGACGAGAAAACAGACCTGCGCACCCAGCTCGAAGACCTGCTGCGTTAATCGACAATCGAGAAGTCGGAGTGGTGGCGCGAGGTGCTCTACTCTACGACTCTACGCGCCGGATTGCAGCGCGTCCGCCGTGAGCCTGCGAACGCCGGAGAAATCCGAGATTTCCGCGCCGCGGTTGTTCGCTTTCAAAACCAGCGCGTGGGCCACGACCCCCTGGCGGCGAAACTCCTCAACCAGCGCTTTGCCGATCTGCTGCGCGCTATGCCGCGCGATGGCCATCACGGCCGATCCCGCGCCACTCAGGAAAACGCCGGCCAGCCCTTCCTGGCGGTACGCCAAACACTGCTCGATGCCTGGAACCAAGGGACTGCGGTAAGGCTGATGCAAGCGATCGTTAAACAACTCAGGCGATAAATGCTTTCCCGAGAAAAAGCAGGCGGTCAGAAGGGCCGTGCGCTGCAGGTTGGCCACGACATCCTTTCGCGAATACTGCGCCGGCAAAACGGCCCGCGCTTTTTCCGTGCGCAAAGGCACTTCGGGAATCACGGCGACAAAATCGAGATCCTGGGAAACTTCCGCTTTGGAGACGAACACTTCGACGGGTTCGCCGGCGGTCATCGCAATCACCATCCCGCCGTAAACCGCGGCGGCGATGTTGTCCGGGTGCCCTTCGATCTGCAACGCGAGCCGTAAGACGGTCGCCGCGTCAAGCTTCGCGCCGCACAGCGCGCCCCCGAGCGCGATTCCGGCAACGATGGCCGCGGCGCTCGAACCGAGGCCGATTCCCAGTGGAATTTGGTTGTCGACCTCGAGAAACGCGCCCGGCAATTTCATTTTCAGATGGGCGGCGGACCGCAGCATCGCTTGAACAACCAGATTATTCTCGTCCCGCGAGACTTGCTGGCTGTCGACGCCTCGATAAACGACTTCAAATCCGGATGTCCGCGCCGTCGCCGAGACGCGCAGAAACAGGCCGAGCGCAATTCCGGCGCAGTCAAAGGCACAACCCAGGTTGGCGGAAGTGGCTGGAACGGTAACCGAAGCCGAACCGCTGGTTGGCGCAGCAAACGACGGTTCGCCGGCGTTCATCGACACCACCAGCGCATCATAGTCCTGCCAGCTGCGGCAGTTTCAGGGGCATGTTCGGGATATTTCAGGACGCGGCAGCCGAAACCGCCATGGCCTGACCCATATACTTCTCGAACGCAGCCATCCGCGGCTCGATCGGCGCATCGAGAGTCATGCGCTTCACCAGCGCGTCGGTGGTTTTGAGGCCGTTGCCCGTGATGCAGAGCACGGTCTCCTCGTCCGGAGAGATTCGGCCCTGCTCGATCAGTGACTGCGCGGAGGAAACGGTGACGCCCGCGGCCGTCTCGCCGAAGATTCCTTCCGTGGAGGCCAGCAGCTCGATGCCGTCAACGATCTTTTCGTCGGAAACGTCCGCCGCCCATCCTCCGCTCGCCCGAATCATTCGGGCGGCATAGTTGCCGTCCGCCGGGTTGCCGATGGCCAGCGAGCGAGCGATGGTCGAAGGCTTCTGAGGATCGAACTCCTCCTTGCCATTTTTCACCGCGTCGGTGATCGGGGAGCAGCCCGTGGCTTGCACGCCGAAAAACTTGACGGGCTTCGGTTCCACCAGTCCCAGCGCGGTCAATTCCTGAAATGCTTTGTGAATCTTGGTAATCAGCGAGCCGCCGGCCATGGGTACGACCACGTTATCGGGCAGTCGCCAGCCGAGCTGTTCGGCAATCTCGTAGCCGTGAGTCTTCGATCCCTCGGCGTAGTACGGCCGCAGATTGATATTTACGAAACCCCAATGGTACTGCTCGCCAATCTGCGAGCAGAGGCGATTGACCTGGTCGTAATTTCCGGCGATGCGGATCAGCCGCGCGCCGAAGACCTGCGTGCCGATGACCTTGGCGGGCTCGAGATCGGCGGGAATGAAGATCCAAGCGTCCAGGCCGTGGTGCGCCGCCTGAGCGGCAACGGCATTGGCCAGGTTTCCCGTCGAGGAGCAACTGACCACCTGAAAACCAAACGCCTTGGCCTGTGCCAGTGCGACGGCCACCACGCGGTCCTTGAAGGAAAGCGTTGGGAACGAGACCGCATCATTTTTCAAATGCAGCCGCCGGACACCCAGGCGCTTGCCCAGGCGGTGCGCTTCGACCAGCGGAGTCATGCCCACCGGCAGGCTTGGCTGGTAACCTTCCGGCAATGGCAGCAATTCCGCGTAGCGCCAGAGGTTTGCCGGACGAGAGGCGATGTTTTCGCGGGTGAAGGTCTTGCGGGCTGCGTCCAGGTCGTACTTGACTTCCAGAGGCGCCAGGCAATTTTCGCAAATCGAGGACGGACGATTGCTATATTCGCGCTGGCATTCCCGACAGCGGAGAAAGAAGTGTTCGCTCATGCTCGTGACTCCGGGCTGCGCTCGGTCCTGCGCGCCAAAAAAAATGCCTCGTCCGGGTTTAGGGGAACGAGGCAA
>Ga0302325_10019084_pt1 | contig 14435 bp, 18 predicted proteins | sample Palsa_T0_2_FD_201948 | JGI IMG/M metagenome (GOLD analysis project Ga0302325, IMG submission 201948) | Peat permafrost microbial communities from Stordalen Mire near Abisko, Sweden - Palsa_T0_2 | ecosystem: Environmental > Terrestrial > Soil > Palsa > Peat permafrost | place: Sweden: Abisko... | reverse complement strand
CGCTAATCGGTACGTTGTTGGGTGCTGCTGCCGGGGCGGCCTTTGCTTACGCTATGGTGCGGTCAGAATCGCCTGAGAGAGAGCGACGACCTCCTGCTGCAATGCGAAGAGCGAGTTATGACAACCAGACGCATTACACGCAGGTTGTTCAAAGCCCACGAGAGAGGGCGCCGCCGAGGAGTTATGTGTCAGCCCGCGGCGAGGGCGGACCACGATATGATGTTCAGTATCTGGACGCCGCGCCGAGAGTGCACCAGATTGACAACAAGAGCTATGTCTCGGAGCGCCCAAATCGCTCAGTGCGGGGGGCCAGCAGCGCCAGAAGTCGAAGTGAAGTTGGTTCGCGGTACGACAGGCCGTTGACGATCCAGCCGGCGAGATCCCAGAGCAGAGCGAGGAGTCCAAGTCGGAGTCATGTGAGCCAGAGGAGTAGCTACAGGACTGCGAAAGAAGGGAGTCCGAGTCGAAGTCGGAGGACAGAGAGTCATGTTTCTGCCAGGAGTCATCATTCTCATCATTCTCATTCTACAGCCAAACAATCGCCTCCGCCAGCGACGTCAACAATCAAGATCCGTTCTGTGCCGAGTGAGGGCAGCAGGAGGACAATGCATTCGGGCTACGAGAGGGATGTTGAGAGGGCGAGGCATGTGCCTCTCCCTGTGAGTATTGTGAGTGGGACCGGGTATGCGGCGAGTGTGGCGCCGAGTGATAGTGTGAGCAGTATTGGAATTAAGAGGGAGAGGGAGAGGTTGAGAGACAGGATGAGCGTTAGGGATTCGAGAGGACCGTGGTGAACTTTGGTATCGACAGATATATGAGATGGGAAACAGGACATAGATTTGGTTTCGGCCTGGATTTGGAGGGCTGGGATGGGATGGAATGTCGGTGCATTGGGATGGATGGACTTTGACTTGGAGTGAGGGGTAGGAAAAGGACAGGTGCATTGGGAAAGGAAGTACTGATTGTGGTGGTGCATTTGGACGGATTGGAGGTTGTGGATTTGATGCATTTGGGCTGGGAATTAGGTAATCAACCACTTGAGGATCCAATAATACTTTTCTTTACTTTATTTTCAGCCTGGATTCAACATTGTGCCTGATTTCCTTGCTGTTGCTGCAGTGGGTCCCGTATAGCCTCGATTCGGTAGTGATGGAGCGGCTTGCTGCCAAGGTGGCTGTTTATTGCACGGGAAGAAACAAGGAATCTGAAAATGCGATATGCAACAGATGAGCGGAAATCGAACTTGAAACATGTTATTGAGATCGAAATGGTGAAAAGTAATTCCAAAGAGAGAACTTAGACGTCGGAATAAGAAAGTTGGAAAGGAATAAAGTTCGTTGGAAAATTGGGACTCGTGACTTAGACCTATTCCCCTGCAAGATCAGGCTAAGCCGCTCAACAGCATCAGCATCTCAGCCTGGTTGTGTGCAATTGACGGTCCCATTCAGTTTGCTTGAAAAAGAGATGAAATGAAACCAATTCGTTCAATTACAATTATATATGAAGACACACTGAGCTTCTCTATATCCTCGAAGTAAGGTTAAAAATCTCTCCGACTAGTCACGCTTCCCGTACGTCATTGGGGTCCATTCCCAGCCCTAGCCTCGCAACCATCCAAGCTTCTCAGCCCAGCCCACCAGGACAGAGTCTAGAACTTTGATCTTCCTACGGCCCGCGAAATTGTCATCATTATCATGGATATACGCGAAGCCGACCCCAGAGGCCCACCTGTACGGCAAGGAGATGCCGTGGGTGCAGTGGACGACTCCCCAAGGGCCGTTTTGCAGTGCTGGTGCATGGGGAACCGATACTTTATTGTCAACAAGTCGACTCGGGCTCGCAAGAGACTGATGGCGAAGGTTCTGAATAACGAAAGAGAGGACTATCAAATGAGCGAGTGAATTGTTCGGATTGTATGGGGAAGCATTGAAAAGGACATAGCCTGTGCGTCATTGATGAGTTAGAGGGTGGCAAGACAACAGCTGACAATTGCTCTATCAATAGTATCGGCCCCCGATGCAGGGCACAATGCATGCCCAGAGCGAGCCTGCGACGCATTCGAGCCTCGATCTCCAGCTGGGGATTCTGCGGCATCTCCCCACGCCTGTCGTGGCCCTCTCACCGAGCCGGAAAGCGGTCTTCTTGAATCGAGCTGCTGAGGGGGTCATTGGGAGTCCGGATACTTTGCAAACACCTACAAACATACTTGGGCAGGAACCTGTTGAGTTGGGGATAAAGCTCCTGTATAATCTGGCTTGGGAGGTGGTGCTGGATGAACTTGTCGAGGCACAGAAGGATGCCATCTCGGCGGGGACTGATTGTCCGGTTCATGAAGTTGATGCGGTGGTTTCGAACACCAGTCTGACTTTCGACGACAGAAGTTTCCGGATATTGTTGTCGATATTGACAGCCGACGATGGAAACTACTTCTTGCTGTCGTTTGAGAGGTCTGCACAAACTGAGAAGAAAGTGATGTCTGGTGGTGAAGATCAATTTTCTTCAAATGACGAACATCCAGTTCTGCCGAATAGGATACGGCACGACACTGGTATTGACGGGGGAAGAGACATCAATCGAATCAAGAAAGCTGTATTTGACAGCAGTAATGTCATGGGCTTCATATTGACTGTGGACGAAAAGTTCTACTTGGCTAATAAGAAGACGAGAGAAGTACTTGGAGATGTTATGGGTGAAGCTGAAGGTTGTGACGGTTTGAGCCTCAGAGAGAAAATAGATATCTGGGACGAGAACTTCACGAGGCAACTGGAGCCTGCCGAATTCCCTGGTATGACGCTCGTGAGAGCGAAGAAACCGTTTACGGATTTTCGATACGGATTTACTCATACTAAAACCGGAGACAGGATTGTCATGAATGTAAGTGGGGAGTGTTTGTACGACGATGATACAGGAGAATTTATGGGAGGCATATGCTGGTGCAGAGACCTTCAGAAGTATTCGGAATTCTTGAGTGATCAACAGCAACGAACGTTGGAGAGTCACGAAACTATTTGCAATCTTATGCCGCATCTTGTATGGACGACTACGACGTGTGGTTCTTGTGATTGGTTTTCTCAACGAGTAAGGCAGGAAATGCACGTTAACGAAGCAACGACTAAACGTTCGGCAGTGGTACGACTTTACGGGTATGAGCAGAGAAGAATCGATTGGATCAGGCTTCCAACACGCCATCCACCCTGATGACCTCCCAGTTTTGATGGGCAAATGGGAAGAACATCGTAAGCTAGGAAATGAATGCGAGGTTGAGATTAGATACCGACGACAGGATGGAGTCTACAAATGGATGCTTGCTCGAGCTTGTCCATTGAAGGATGAATCGGGCAAGATTTTGAAATGGTACGGTACGAATACTGACATCCATGACTTGGTGATGGCTCGAATTGAAGCAGCAAGAAACAAGCTCCAAATTCTTACTGTACTCGCACATGCGGAGGTCAATTTGTTCTCCATCAACAAAGATCGAATAGTTACACTGGCTGAAGGTGGAATGCTATGGGATTCTGAAGCAGAATCTTACGACATCAATAATAAATCCACCTTGGTTGGGAAAGATGCTATTGAAATCTCACAACAAACACAACCTGGAGGGGTACCTGGTTTGTACCCGAACCGCACGCTTTGAAATATCACTGACCCAATACTTAGGCTACGAGAAAAATGTCATCGACGTTCTGTCTGGAAAGGTTGGGGTTGCACAATCCGAAGACAAGATTGGGGATAGGGTATTCCGAACTCGCGTTGTAGCAGAGCTCGAACACAACTCCTGCGATGGCGGCCAGAAGCCTAAAGTGAAGGGCTGTCTTGGATTGAGTATCGATATCACGGATATGAAAGCTCGAGCTGCATTGGAGCTTGATAATGCCCGTCTGACAATGGAGGAGCAAGCTGCAAAGGATTCGAATCGAGTCAAGAGTCAATTCTTAGCAAACGTGAGTTCATGTATCCACGGGAGGTTCAATGCTGACGTGTCTGCAGATGTCGCACGAAATGAGAACGCCGACAGCAGTATGTCTCTTGATCTTCTCACTCCACCCAGCTAACAGGAACAGGGAGTCATCGGGATGGTCGAACTGCTCAGCGAGGATCCAAATTTGACTCCAGAACAGAAAGAATATGTCAAGAGCATCCAGCTCTCAGCCAAAGCGCTTCTCACAATTGTCAACGATGTCCTCGACTTCTCGAAGATCGAAAGCGGACGCCTGGATATTGAAGAGGTACCCTTTAATCTCGCATCAATCGTCGGCGAATTATGCAAATTGCTCAGCATGTTTGCATGTCAAAAAGGATTAAAGTTCAGCTACGAAAACACCATGGATAAGGACCTTGAACTTCTCGGAGATCCTGGTCGGACTAGACAAGTATTGTCAAATCTACTGACGAACGCATTAAAGTTCACTAAAGAAGGAACTGTCCACCTGTCCGTATCGGCGAGACCAATGAGTCCACAGGTGATCGGCGACGAGATCTTGGAGGTTCAGTTCATAATCGAGGACACTGGGATTGGCATCGAAAAGCATGTGCTTGACAAACTATTCCGGCCTTTCAGCCAGGGCGATTCGTCGACTGCTCGTCTCTATGGTGGAACAGGTCTTGGACTTACGATCTCGAGAAATGTAAGCAACCTTCAATCTTTTACAGTGCCTGGTTCTAATCTATCCAAGCTCGCGAGTCTCATGAAAGGCTCAATCACTCTTCAATCCACCCCCGGCGTCGGAAGCAAAGCAATCTTCACAGTGCCTCTAAAAGTTTCCTCCTACTGCCGCAACCCTCGCCTCGACGCATCCACCTGGTCCCCACCCCACCCAGGCTTCCGTGTCTCAGAGCGAACCAGCTTGAGCCTGACACCGACATGGTCGCAAAACCTCGCCCACCGCTCCATAAACCAGGACTTAGTCAACCAGCAAATCTCGAATTGTGTGGCGGACTACCCGCCACTGCCATCGCCGCCCATAGACCGTTCATTGCTGCATAGCTCAATTGAAACCCTGAATTCCAGTCTTCCTCTCACACTTTCTCCGGAGCAGAGAAGTAAGGTTCATGTTCTGGTTGTGGAGGATAAGTATGTCCCCTCTCCACCCTGCCCTATTCTCTCCAAGATTATCACACTGACTGGCAAAGCGCAATCAATCAAACCATAGCAATTAAAAACATCCGCAAACTCGGCTTCCCCGTAACGGCCGTCTGGAACGGCCGCGAAGCACTCTCTTACCTTCTTTCTCCTTCTCCATCGCAGCCAAGACCGAGTATTATTTTGATGGATGTCCAGATGCCGGTTATGGATGGTTATGAAGCTACGCGAATTCTCCGTACAGGTAGGGAATACTCGCTAGAAGATGGTAAGAGCGATGAAAACAGGGTGGTAGAGTTAGGTAGGAAGGATGATGACGGGGAAAAGATACTGATAGGAGGGAGATTGAGTGACATTCCCGTCATCGCGATGACAGCGTCCGCTATCCAGGGCGATAGGGAGAAGTGCCATGAGGCGGGAATGGATGATTATCTCGCTAAGCCGGTGGAGAAGGCGAAGCTGGAGGAGATGCTTGTAAAGTGGGCGAACAGAAGAAGGGGTTAAGAAACAGTCACGGTTGTGGCCCTTTAATCAATGGCTAGACGAGACCAAGATCTCTACTACCATGAAAGCTATCGTGCTTTCATCTCAAGTCGTCGGTTTGTTCCGGTCCAAGGAGCCCGTCAAGCATTTTGGCACCGGTCGAGTTTCAATAGACAACTTCGCAGGTTCTGCACAAAGGCACAAGGCACAGGTAACTGATGCCAACTAGAAGGCGATAGGGGCAACTTATTTCCCCGTCTGGTCCTCAACGGCAAATTTAACGGCATCAGCCAAAGTATCCAACCCCTCCTCGGCCCCAATCACCCCATTATCTCTCTTCTCATACAACGTCCTTCCCTCTGCCCAGATCCTCCTCAGCGTAAACCCAACCGCGATTGGACTTCCATCTTCATAAGCCTTCTTCTCTAACTCTTTCGCTTTCTCAAGACTTTGATACTCCACCTCCCATTTCTCACCTCCAGTTTGTTTTTCGAACTCTGTAATTATGTCAAGAGGTGTCGTGGTAAAAGAATTCACTCGCAGTGCCCGATTCTTAGCTTCTTCAGGGTGAAGAAGTGCTGCGACGACGAGCTTGCCTACACTGTTTTCCGTCAGCCAACCTGCTATTCCGATGAAGAGCCGAGAATGCCTACTCCGGATCAGTAGTAAGACTAATCCTTCCTTTCCCGTCACCAAGCACAACCGCCTTTTCCCCCTTCACATCGAATCCTCCCAACCCACCCCTCGGCTTTCCCAGATACCCATACGCAAACGGCCCGGTAACAACGAAAGTATAATCCAGCCCCTTCCCCTCCTTCTCCTGCTTCCGGAGCGCAGCACGCACTTTCAGCTTCTGCTGATGCGGCACCTCATTCGCGGAGGTTTCGTCGTACTCGATATCAGTGCCGTACTCAGACGGAAAGAATCGCTTGACGGACGGCGCTTGGATCGCGACGTTGATCCAGTCTATTTGCTGGGCCATGATCGGACGGCCCGCGGCGCTGATTACGGTGTCGATGCCGTCGAAAGCGCGAAGGAGGTCCGTGGGATTGGATGTGTCGCCGATGATTACTAATACGCCTTGACTTCGTAATCTCTCTAGTTCGGTGGGTTTATTGGTTGCCGTGCTGTGGGAAGTGAAGATTGATATCTTGCCAAAGTTCGATTTGGCTTTGAGGATCTGCTCTAGGATATAGGCGCCGATGTAGCCTGTTGCGCCGAGCAGGAGGAGGTTTTCTTTCTTTGGTGCCATGACTTTTGCTCAATTGCCCGAGGGTACAAAAAGTTTGGATTTAGAGGTTTGATGCAGGTTTGTAGTGATGGGTGATTTGGAAGAGTTAGGAAGTATGGATAGCTGGCATACACCATTCAGAGTTGAAGTCGCGTCTTCTCTGCACGCGTCAGGTGTAAAAAGAAAGGCGCAAAGTTCCGTCTGTAGGCGCAAGTGGGGGCGGGGTTGCCTGCTAAATTTGCGGACCAGTTTTTAGCCGAAAAAGGGGCTCGCTTACAGTATTCCCGACCGGGAGGAAAGGGGGAGTCCGGTCGGGGAACATGAGGGATCACAGCTAGAAATGGGATGCCACGATCGAGAAAAGATTATGTATTAAATCCTACTTTTATATATCTTTTCCTATCTTTGAAACCGAGGCCAATCATATAAAAGCTACATTATCTTCATCTCCCCCACGTCTAACGACAATAACACCCCGTCTTACATGCAGTCCAGAAATTCTTCCTATTATCCTATAACTCCATCCTCCTCCCCGCGACCTTCAACGTGCGCCACAAAATAGCCACCTACTACCTACCGACTATTGTCTCTTTCGCTTGTGGCAGCATCACGCGAATTTCTGGCCCTAGCCTGTCACCATAGCCCACTGTAGATCCTCTGGATATGTTGGAGATCGATGAAGGCATGCTGCCCGAGGAAGTGGAGCACAAGGGTTGAGGTTTACTGGGGAGAGAGCGTGGCTGTGGGATTGCTTTTCGAAGGAACGGCACCGTTTCGTGTTATTTGTTTCATTTTTGGGGAGGGGGTGGGGAAAGACTGGGGTGAACGGCTGGGAACCGGGGGGGAAGCGGGATTTAATGGGGTGGTTGGAATGTTGAGTGGGTTGGCGGGATGAAGTAATGGGAATGAGGAGGGTTTTCGAGCGGGAGGTGTTGTAATTTTGCTGCAGAGAGAACTTATTAAAACGGTAGGGAACTTTTAGTAATGTATGAATTCGAGGCCTATGTGGTGTTACATTCGCGTTCGCACTTACTGCGGTGAACAAAAGGGGTATTTAGCGAACATAAGCGAGCGCCCCTGAATCCTCGGAATGTGTAAGGGCGAAAGAGAGCATGTACAGGAGGATGAATAACACCCAATTATTTTGTGGTGAGAACTGGAAGTTTGAAGATGTGTTTTGTATGTTCAGGCTGAAATACGTCACTTTACACGTTTATCAAGAGTCGAATGGGAGATATTGGGCTCTGGCAGCGGTTAATAACTTGGATTGTGTTTCGATATTTGAATGCTACCGAATCCAAAATAATAATCTTTCGTGATATTAAGAAATGAAATAACCAGCGGCATGGTCTTAGTGCTCCTGATATATTTCCCCAAAAATTTATATGATGTTCCCCTGCATTATTGATATCAAAATCACCTTGACTATTCTCGAACTTTTCCCTTTTATAACTTGGCAAGGTTGCTTGGTTGTTTTTTTAGCTAATAGTTGATAACGTCTGTAATATCTCCTATTTTAAATTTAAGCCTCATGTATCTTTTCTCCCTAATGCTCTGGGGACGTTTGGTGGTGGGGCCCTAATTCTGCAAAGCTCATCGAGTTTTACTCCTTGAAGGTAAGTATAACCAGATACACTTGCATTCTCCAGAGCTATACGACGTTCTATTTTGTATGTTTGACGAGGTGAATTATGGTTTCTCTGAGATTGATATCAAGCGGCGCAGAATCGACAGTTTGTGGGGCAGTCCAAGTCATGTTTCTCAGGAGCATCACGAGTGTGTCGGCATTGGCTCTGAATGGGATTCTCTGTAAGCATCTCGATTGCACTCATAAATCCCCTCAGCCAGCTTGTCCGCCATCTTAACAAAAGCAACTTTTAGTTCCGGATAGAAAGATATTGTACTGGTACAGAAATCTTATGTTGCGATGCAAGATAAGGAAGTTTGCTTTATCGTAGTCGACTTCAAAGTTTTAGGGGAATTTTGGTTCCGAGGTCGATAGCTTGTGATGTTAAAAAGAGAGAGGAGAAGGGAAGAGAGCGTACCTGGATGTAAATACATTTCAATGTCAATCTATCTCAAAATGGAGACAGTCAAAAATTGACAGTCGCCCCTAGCTAACTTTCGTTATCATATGACAGTTAGCAACAGAATTTGTTTCTGCGACCTAGGATATCAATCTGCCCCCGATCTGGCTGGGTTCATTCAAAGACGAGGCAATGCCAGGAGAAATTGGCAGCTTGGGGATTGTGGCGGAATATCGCTTCAGACTTCGGCAGTCACCAAAATGCAGTAAAATTCAGGTACGCGATCACGCTTCGGAGCTTCTCTTCTCAATTTTCTGCCAGGTAACTCTTCACACACGTGAGTCGTTTATATCTAGATACAAGCAGTAAGAGCCCGGGAATATCACTGTGGACCTGGTGTCAGATGTAAACTGTTCTTTGGCCTCGCCTCATTTCCTTCCACAATCCTTGACCTTCGTTACCCTTCACTGCTGACACAGAGTTTTCTCGCCGCCCTTGGTGAGAGAGAAGAAGCAACATCATTTGATAAGGTTCGTCGCCTTGAGGGCGATATCCTGATTCTTGATTACCGACGACGTGGGTGGTGGGACGTGGGGGTCCAATTCTGCGCTTTCTCCTCGTCATTGCGGGGTAATTTTCTGTTGGGAAGCCATGGATGCAGAGCAAAGGGAATACGAAGTTTACCTCAACCAGTCTTGAATTGGCGTTTTCAATTCTGCATTATTCGGTTGCATATGCATGCTCGTAAGCCTCACAGTTGCACGAAGTCAAATTCGGGCCGGAGAGTGGTGCAGGAAGGGATTGGTCACGTGATGCGTTGTCCCTGTTAACAAGCATTCATCTACGTTCGGGACAGAAGGAGCTTAGACGCGTTGATTTTAATGGAGCGATGAACATAATTTGGCGTGGGCTCAAGCAGTGCTGCTTACGAACGCACCTGTAGATATGTAGAAACTAGAGCTTCTAGTTAATTCTTCTCAGACAAGACAAAAGCGTTGAGATAAGGTGAGTTACCCGCAACTGCTCAGACATTAATCCATCATGTAGCATAGTTGAACGCCAGTTAGAGTGACAGTTCAACAAGTTGTGCCACTAACACGGATGTAACTTGATATTTCATTGTAGTTGTCGCATTTTTGGCCATCTGGCCCCTGATCAGTGCGCCATCCACCTGATTTTTCGTGTGACCAACGTCATTTATGCTGTTCTGAAGCTCAAGTGACCGCTTTAAGTAGAGCAGAGAGAACAGAGAACGAACTATTGATTTACTTCCTAGCTCCGAGGGTGTTAAGTTAGTGAAAAGGGTTCCATCTGACCGGCCCGCAAAATTCTAAATGGGCTCTATATGGGTGATCTTCGTGCCAGCCTCATCGAGTGCTGTGAGGGGGAAATGTCATAAAAACTAAGAGATATAAAGGGAAAATGAATCGCCGTCCATGCTGCTAGGCCTTGGTCGGCCCTGGGTACCACGAAATAAGTCCTCGATGAGAGGAGAACTTTGTCTCCTAGTTCTGGTGAATAAAGGTCGAATAGTTTTGGGGGAATTAGAAAATGTGAAAAGAGGCTTGATGCGAAGCGCGTAGAAAGCAGAGAACATCAACTCATTGCCCTCCTCGTAGCATACCGCCTTGACGAAGAATTTCAACCCCTTCATGCAGGTTTGCCCTCCGAGACCGGCTGTTTGGTGCATCATATCCAGACTCCTGAGTTTCGATCCAATAAATTCGCCTGGAATAAGTCGCCGTGTAAAGCGGGACTTGACATGAATCAAGCTACCCCAGCGATACCACTTTTAAAAACTCCGAGCTCGCTGTGTCCCATCTTCTCGAATCATCAGAACATTGCATATGCCCCATGCCCCGTATTTCATCGAATCGGACCAACGCCTGCGGCGAATGGAGTTTGGGCTGCTCGGCAGGTTCGCTCGAGGATACCTTCCGAGCGTACCTATGCATACTATCCATTAAGCTGCCACCAGGAGCGCATCTCGCTTAATTGAAAGAACATCCAAAGCCTGCCATTGCAAACTCGAATTACGGAGCCAAACTTGAGTACCTATAATCCAAATGTATATTAAATGATTAAATAACAGTAGCTTTAATGAACCATACTATGTGGTGGCATATTCAGAGATGTAGAGGGGAAAGTCGTAAGCGAGATGCGTTCCTGGTGGCAGCGTGAGGCTAGGACCCGTGGTCACCGCTTCGGCCGCCCTTGCTTCTGCAGGTTGCAGGGCCGGCACATTATTTGGGTTTCCGATAATCTGTGTAATTCTCAATACTCTTTTCTCTTACACAGCTCCACAGATCTTTCCAAAGAGCGGAAAACAATCGATGTACGAGGGTACCAGAGCTACATCGTGTAAATGTGTTTTGTTTAACCTGATGCAATTCCAAATGTTTGAACACCTTCCCCTGTAAGATCAACGGGGGGTGTGGGGGCGCTGTAGCGTCCTCGTGTTGGGTCCGTGGGATTTGAGCGGTCTGCGAAGCAGGGCAACGCAGGGCTGCAATGTTTGTCTATAGACGAGAGGGCAGCAACGTATGCAAGCCATTTCCACTGAGTCTTGCGTGGCACCGAATTCTCCAAAACCTGGGATGAAGAAAAGTTCTCTGCGAAGAGAGGGAGACAGCTGGTTTAATATTGAGATTCTTGATGCGGCTGAACCTCAAAGCTGGGAAATTGGATGGCCCTTTCTAAACAGTATTGCGGGGAATACCCTGCGAATTTTATATTAGGGCACCATCTGGTGGCGATAGCGCTCCAGAGCTATTTAGTCCGAGCTTAATCCTTCAAAAAAAACAACAAAACTTGAAAACATCACCAAACACTTAAGCATGATGCAACATCAATTCACATCACAAAGCCATGAGCTCATGGATCGAGTTTTGCTCGAACATCAATGCACCTGGGTGGAATGCATATCCTCTGCATTGGCCAATCAAGCCAACCTTCCTCCCTGAGCGCACAATTGGTTGAGAATTTCGCACGACCTGAAAATGTTCAATACGCTCTCTTTTTCTGTCCTGAACATTAATTGATCGTTACCACCTGTGCAGCCTTTTGCTGTAACATCTGTCCGACAGCTTTGGAGCAGCTTGAAAATTCGTACCTCCACCTTGTCAAACCGGTCGGAGGACTGAAGATATAACTGCCGCAGACCATGTCATTGGTCGGAATCCGCATCCATTCTCGAATCATCAGGGAGGATAAAAGAGCCTTGCAGGTTCTGGTTATTTAATGTCATCCAATGGCAGCGAGGTTGCGTCCATTGGGCTTCATCTGCGTTTGTCTTTCGGGCACAGGGAGGCATATGCATTCGAGCCTGACGAAATTCTCGAGACAGCAGCACCCTCATGTCTCCCCATACATCCACTGGAATTCGTCTGTTTTACCGCCTCACTTCTGCTAAACGTATCATGCTGATGTGGTCCTAGGGTCCGAAGCGCAGATATGTGTATATCTGGCAGTGCGTAAGTGATGTCCGAAAGCACAGCCTACCTTCATCGAAACCTAACGGAACGCCCGGTTAGTGTTGCTGCGGATGCTCAGGCATCAATATCATGGTCACTACATGTCCAGAATGCGTTGTTCCACGATGCGCGAACTGCCATACACAGAAGGTCCAGCTGCGGTAGAATTGGGTTTGGATGCTGGCTAGTTAAATACTGTCATGGGATCCGTTCACATGCGTGGATTGCCTCGTCGGGTAGAATTGATTTTTGGTTGCCTCGTGTCGTGGTTGGGCTCGCAAAGCAAGGCTGGAGACGTGGACTGGCTTTGTCCAGGGAAGAGAAGGATTTTAATATTTTGAAATATGCTGGCGTCCTCAAAAGCTATGGGTTGGTCGTGCAAAAAGGCGAAAAGACGGTGTGTCCTTCTAATACCCTGTAATGACTCAGTTAATGCTCCTTCCTATCAAGACATTCAGCTATCATGGCGGAGCTTCATTTCTGGAAAGAAAACCTCCCCCTTCCCTTATACTTCACTTGAAAAAGCGCTTGAACCTCTCTCCCTCTACTCAAAACTCTGTGGCGAACATGTGTTTCGCCATAGCTACGAAAAAGCTCACGGCATTACCAATGCAACCGACTTAATTCTAATCCATTCTCCCATAACACTCAACAGTCATTCGAAGCGGGACTTCTTATACTACCGTCTGTAGAAACCGAGGAGGATACGTATACATTGGGTGGTTTTTTGTTTTCAATTGGAAGTTGCGAAGCGGTAGACAGCAATGGGCGATGTGACTCCCAACTGCTTCTCCAAGAGATGGGATCCGATGTTTTCAACCGACCGCGACTTTAAAGAAGATTGGTCTCGTTCGTGGTTGGATATCAAACGGGTCTTCCAGGCCAATTTTTGTGACGGACTTGAGCTCTTCCTTCGAGATTACGACGATGCGTCTATTCCTGATGTTAAAATTGAGGAGCTGCTTGAGTTTGCTGGATCTTTCTCTCTGGAAGAATTAAAGGCAAGAGTTGGATCTGCTGGGTGGCGCCGGGGTGCCTGGCTGGACGAAAGGAGTTCCCCTGATTGCAATATTTCTCGGACGAGGGACCACAAAAACCCATTAACGGCGCCCCAACTTTACGAGCGTGTGAAAACACGGGTAAGAAAGTCTCTTTCTGTCCCATGAGCGAGCACTTTCACTGACGGAGCTAATTCAGAGAATTGGCGATGAGACTGCGCCGGATGCCAACAGACGATTAGTGTAAGATCAATGAGCTGTACCTTTTTTGTGAACAAGTCCAGCTAATTCTACTCTGCAGATACATTGAAAACCTAGATGCCCAATACATGCTTGCTCTAGCGGAAACAGCAAGATTCCACGAAGTGCCATTACTGAGAGACGCTCTTTGGAACCATGTCGCCGGGCAAACATCACTCCAAGTTAGGATTTCTGTAAGTATTCATGACAGTCCTACTCAATCCTGATTTCATCCTGACTTTCTTCTTTCTAGAATACATATTCAGTCTTCCAGCTACAATTTCATCTGAACTATTTCGTATACAGACCGTTGCCCCCAACCGGCGAAACCCAGACGCTGAAAAATCAATGGACAGATCTATCGTTCTTGGAGATACAGACGCCCAAGCCACTAGATGGAAGAAAATATGGCATGTTTGAGTCACGTTTCTCGGTCGTTATCTGTGGTTCTTCTGAAAAGCAGTGGGCTGTGTATGCATTTGATGACACCTATTCCGATGGGGATAATTTGGAAGAGAAAATGACTGGGGCTCTCCAAGCCTTTCATGCAGACCCAATAGTCTCTTGTCTTTGGGGTGACGATGTAGAAGCCGACCTCCCAATCTGGAATCCTCGAAGATATTTCCTCCTTGCCGTGGCAAACAGAATTACTGTGGCGGCAAACGGTTGGATGACTTTGATGAGGACGGTGGAGCGCAGCATCAAAGACTACGTAAGTTCCACAAAATCATAATTCGGAGTTAACTGTTTATATACCAAGTCCTGGCATACTGACGCCTCTACTAGACGGAAAGGAATCCTTCCAGCTTGTCACACCCAGGCGGCAGCACAAATGGTCGCGGCGACAGTGCCAAGAAGGCATTCGATTGGAGCCATCAAACAAAAGAGTTCTTAAGT
>Ga0302325_10019083_pt1 | contig 14435 bp, 14 predicted proteins | sample Palsa_T0_2_FD_201948 | JGI IMG/M metagenome (GOLD analysis project Ga0302325, IMG submission 201948) | Peat permafrost microbial communities from Stordalen Mire near Abisko, Sweden - Palsa_T0_2 | ecosystem: Environmental > Terrestrial > Soil > Palsa > Peat permafrost | place: Sweden: Abisko... | reverse complement strand
TTCGTCCCGCGACCCCTGCTGGCATCAGTGCATTGAGCTGCCAGCTCGTCGACCCATTTGTGGTGACCGGCCCCGAGTTATAGGAAAGAATTGTGCTGATGCCGCAAATGAAAACACTGGCTCTCCCGAGCGTGTAGGTGTTCGCAAACGCGGCCGTCGCGGTTTGGCCAAGGTTCTGTCCGAGTATGCTGATCCAAGCGCCGGGGGAAATCGGCTCGGATTTGAAATCGGCCCCATTTACCACGCTATTTATCGAGGGAACGGGAGGAGCAACAGTCAAGTCGGCTACCAAAACCGGTCCATGATTCACGACGGCGAAGACGGTCACCGCCGTCGGGGTGGTCACCGCAGCGGGCGCAGTGTAGAGGCCCGTTTGCGAAATAGAGCCCACGTCAGGAGTAATTGACCAACTTACGGTAGCGTTGGCTAAAGAGCCAGCGATACTGAACTGCTGCGACTGAGCCTGCAAGATGTTGGCCTGCGAAGGAGACAATGTCAGGGGTGCGTTACCCGTGGCTTTTATTGCTGCACTGACGAGTCGAGCCGCATTGACTCGTCCCCATCCAAAATAGTTGTCAAAACCCGGCGTTCCGAGATCATCAGAATTAGTTTCTAAAAGGGTCAATAGATTAGAATTCGATATAGTCGGATTAACCGATACAGCAAGTCCCGCTGTTCCTGCTGCTATTGGCGACGAAATAGAGGTCCCGCTCCAGTAAGCGTATCCTCCGCCCCTGACTGCGGATAGGACCAGATGACCAGGGGCGACGATGGTCACGGTAGGCCCATAGGTCGAAATAGTGGCCAGGGTGTCATCCTGATTTGTTCCTCCCACAGCAACTACGTTACTGCAGGCCGCAGGATAATAAGGAACTGAGTTTCCGGAATCGCCCGTTGCGGCAAATACCAGCGTGTTGTTGTTCCAAGCATAAGTGACAGCCTCTTGGAGCAACGATGAGGGCTGAGTGGCCCCAGCGCTCACGTTAGCGATTCGAACGCCGTGCTCGGCTGCATACATTAGGGCTGCGGCTATATTTGAATAGCTAACGCCGCTGCTGGTTCCAGCCCGCAGCGGCATCAACTTGCAAAAGGGGCAGACTCCAACCATACCTACGCCATTGTCAGTGGCTGCCGCTGCAGCAGCAGCGACTGCGGTACCGTGTCCGTTGTCATCCGAAGTGTCGATTGAATTGTCGTTAAGAAAGTCGTATCCGGGGACGAGCTTAGAGGCCAAATCTTCGTGTGTCGGATCGATTCCGCTATCAATGATGCCAATAATCACGCTTGGCGAGCCAAGCGTCGAAGCCCACGCCTGTTCTGCTTGGATAATAGGAATGGCCCATTGAAGCGGGAGATCGGGATCGTTTGGAACGAAGCCAGTGTAGTGCGCCAAGAAGTCTTTTTCAACATACCGGAACTGACCTGATTTCACGAGCGCGTCCTGTACGCTGTCGATTTGACTCTCGTCTGCAACTTCAATTATCGAAACATTGATATCCGGTAATCGTTTCCTTAGTGTGAACCTCGAAAGCAATGTGGCTCTACCTACAAGCTCGGTTCTCTCGCCGACGATCAGCACTCGCGGAACGTGTGGGCCCGTCTGGAGATGAAGCGGGGTTTGAGCTACGGCGATTGATCCAAAGAACTGCACGAAGACAATGAGTCGGAGAACCTTCGGTTTTAGGTCCTCAACAGCGCGCATCTTTGACAATTCTCCTTTGATCAGGTGTCATGTATAAACCCTCGACCGGGTTCAGGGCTCCGTCCACGCTAGAGCCGACCTCACATAGCGTTAATCGTTTCCTTGTTTTTCACAAGGATACCCCACGTGATCCGTCGCCGTCGTCATCCAAATGGATGACTTTACACGCTGAGGACAGGCCCGCGCGGTCCAGCGATTTCAGACTACGGCGGGGATATGGCGCAACATCGTGGATTTCTGAGTTGACGATTGTCTCTTCGCGGTACCCACTCGATTTGTACTTGGCGCGTGATAAGCAACTCCGCCAAAGTCGTGTTTGCGCAAGTTCAGATGTTGACAATTGGGCTCAAACCAGCGCAACATGTTTCGGAGCGCAAATGATGAGTTCCTCTAACGGCACCGCCGTGCGCCTTACCGGTGTTTCCAAGACCTTCCCCGGCTACGTCGCGGTCCAGAACATTTCGCTCGAAGTGAGAACCGGCGCTTTCCTCTCGGTGGTGGGCCCTAGCGGATGCGGAAAATCGACTCTGCTGAACATGGCTGCCGGCCTACTCCAACCCAGCGAAGGAACAGTCGAAATCTTCGGGGAACCCCTCAATGGCATTAACCGTAGCGCTGCATATATGTTCCAGCAAGACGGGTTGCTGCCGTGGAAAACAGTGCTCGGCAACATCATGCTCGGACTCGAACTCAGAAGCACAGACGCCAAACAAGCCGCGCAAAGAGCGCAGTCGTGGGTTCGTCGCGTAGGCCTCGCGGGCTTCGCGGACCGCTATCCGCATCAGCTTAGCGGCGGCATGCGCAAGCGTGTCGCTATGGCGCAGACTTGGATCGTCGACCCTGCCATCGTCTTGATGGATGAACCATTTGCGGCGCTAGACGTTCATACGCGCATGCGCATGGAGGGCGAAATCCTCACCCTTTGGGCGGAGACTGGAAAAACCGTCATATTTGTCACCCATGACCTGGAGGAGGCGATCGCGCTCTCGGATGAAGTGGTGGTGCTGGCGGCCGGCCCTGCGAGCCGCGTGGTTGGGGTCTACCCGGTCGATCTGGAACGGCCAAGGAACCTGATCGATATCAAGACCGACGCGCGTTTCGTTGAAATCTATGGCTCGATCTGGCGCGATCTGCGCGAGGAGGTATTGAAGAGCTATGAGCGCGACCAAAGGGCGTAATAAGGTCCCGATGTTCGTTTGGCAGGTACTTCTGGGAACCGTTCTGCTGCTGACATGGCAAGCGGGCGTCAGCGCTGGATTACTAGACAAATTCTTCTTCAGCCGCCCCAGCGATGTGCTCGGACGGGTCGGGCAGATGCTCGTGACCGGTACCGTTTGGGGCCATCTGGCCACCACGCTTCTCGAAGCCGCGCTCTCCTTCCTGATTGGCGTCACCGCCGGTGTGCTGTTCGGCTTCGTGCTCGCGCGCAATCGGTTCCTGTCCCGTTTGCTCGACCCCTACATCCGCGTCGCCAACGCTCTGCCACGCGTCGTGCTGGCGCCGATATTTCTACTCTGGTTTGGATTGGGCATCTGGTCCAAGGTCGCTCTTGGGGTGACGGTCGTATTCTTTATCGTTTTCTTCAATACCTTTCAGGGCGTGCGTGAAGTGGACCCGGTCATCATCGACAACGCGCGCATGCTCGGCGCCAGCGAGCGTCAGTTAATCCGGCACGTGCTGATCCCAAGCGCCTTGACTTGGATTTTTTCAAGCCTGCATATCAGCATCGGCTTTGCCATCATCGCGGTGGTTGTCGGTGAATATCTGGGATCGTCCAGAGGGGTCGGCTACCTAATCTCGCAGTCGGAGGGTGTCTTCGACACAACGGGCGTCTTCGCCGGAATGGCGATTCTGGCCGGCGTGGTGCTTGCGGTGGGGCTGCTAGTTGATCGCTTGGAGCGCTATCTTTTCCAGTGGAAGGCTCAGGAGTCAAGCCGAGTGAAAGGGGAGGTGGCGTGAGGATTGCCATCGCTGTGTGTCTTCTGCTCAGCGGCTGTCGTGGCTCGTCCGAGAGAATCCGAGTCCGAATCGCCGACATTGGCCCAGGTCTTCAAATGGTCAATTTTCCCGTCTCCTTCGCTGAAGCGTTGGGCTATTACAACGAGGAGGGGCTGGACGTTACGCTGGAGAAGTTTCAGTCCTCAGCGAGGACGATGCAGGCCCTGATTGGAGGGAGCGCCGATGCAGCCAGTATGGGTTATTCACTGACAATCCAGGTGGCAGCCCAAGGGCAGCATGTTCGATCTTTCTTCGTCGCGGGCCGACGCGCTTCGAATGTACTGGTCGTCGCTCCCGCGGCGAGCAAGCGGATCCGTCGTGTCGAGGACTTGAAGGGTCGTGTAGTCGGAGTTTCTGCTCCCGGCGCACCCGTGCACCTCTGGACAAACTACTACCTGGCTGCGCATGGTATAGGGTCCTCGGACATCAGCTTCGTCGGCATCGGGATAGGCCAGTCGGCGATCGCATCGCTTGAGAGTGGCCGAATTGACGCGGGATCACTATCAGGCGGGGACCACATCCTATTTATCAGGCGAAACCCCTCAGCAAGAATTCTCGTAGATGGAACAAGCCCAGAAGTTATGCGGGAGACCTTTGGGGGCGATCTCTATGCCAATGGAATTTTTGCTGCAAAGCAGGAGTGGCTGGGCCGCAACCCCGACACGGCGAGGAGGCTGGGGCGTGCCCTCGTGCGCACCCAAAAATGGATATTGACCCATACTCCCGAGGAAATCCGAGAACGCCTCCCGGACTCGCTGCGCACGCGGGATGCCTCGCTGGATACCGAGATCATCCGATGGGGTCGCGCCTCCTACACCACCGACGGCAGAATGCCTAACGGTGCGCCTGAGGCGATGAAACGCTTCCTCGACGCAACCGTAGACAACGTTCGGGATTCGAGGATCGATCTTGCCGGTACGTGGACCAACGAATTCCTGCCGGAGGCGAAATGAAGGCTGGTTTTGTCGTCCTCGCTCTTCTGCTTTGCGGCTGTGGAGCCAAGTCGGGCAACGTCCCGGTGCGGATGGCCATCGTCGGCCCCGGAATCCAGGCACCATGGATTCCCCTCACCCTGGCCAACACACTGGGTTATTACAAAGACGAAGGACTTGAGGTCACGTTAGAAGATTTCTCCTCAAATGCAAAGACGCTCCAGGCTTTGATTGGCGGAAGCGTCGACGTCGCGGGAAGTTCCTATTCGCAAATCGTCCAGATAGCGGCCGAGGGACAGCCCGTCAAATCTTTTTTCATTATGAGTAAGCGCGACAGCATGGTGCTGATCGTGGCCCCAAACGCGAATGGGAAGATCCGGCGTATCGAGGATATGAAAGGAGCGGTGATCGGCGTACCAGCTCCAGGGTCCCCTGTTCATCAGCGAGTCAACCACTATCTGGCGGCGCACGGCATACGTGAAACCGAAGTCAGCGCAGTAGGTATCGGAGTTGGGGCATCCGCTGTCGCGGCGGTGGAAAGCGGGCGCATCGACGCCGCGGGCCTGTCGGGCGGCGATCACTTTTATCTTCTTCGACGGCATCCTGATCTGCGTATCTTAATTGACGCAAGTACCCCGGAAGGGATGCGTGAGACCTACGGAGCTGACGTAAACGCCAACGCGGCGCTGTCTGCGAAGCAGGATTGGCTCGACAGGAATCCCGAAGCCGCGCGGCGTCTGTCGCGCGCACTCAGGCGCACGCTCGAATGGATCGCCGCGAACTCCCCGGAAGAAATCCGTGAGCGTCTGCCGGGTTCCTCCCGTTCGCAGGATACGGCGGTGGACATCAAGATCATTCGCTGGAGCCTCCCGTCTTTTACCGCCGATGGCGCAATGCCTAAGAACGCACCGGAGACTGTGAAGCGTTTTTTGGGCGCGACGATGGAAAAAGTCCGGGATTCGAGGATCGATCTTGCCGCCACTTGGACCAACGATTTCCTGCCGGAGTCGAAATGAGAAAACCACTGCTGGCTATATGTCTTGTTCTGTTGGGTTGCACTTCAAAATCGGAACGCCCCCGCCTGCGGATAGCAGTTCTGGGGAGTGGTCTCCAGACACAACAGATGCCAATCGTTCTCGCCGATACACTCGGTTACTACAAGGATGAGGGGATCGACGTTGATCTTGTGAATCTTTCGTCAAATTCCAAGACCCTTGAATCGCTCATCGGAGGCAGCGTCGAGGCTGCGGGTATCTCGTATATGCAGACCATCCAAATGGCTGCCAACGGACAGCGCGTGCGCGCATTCTTCATCGCGGTCCGGCGCACCAATACTGTTCTCGCAGTCGCACCGGCTTCAGTCGCAAAGATCCGTCGCGTGGAGGACCTCAAAGGTGCGGTAATTGGTGTACCTTCTCCCGGCTCCCCAACTCACCTGTGGGTAAACTACGTTCTCGCCGAACACGGCGTGCGTCCATCCGAAGTGAGCGCCGTAGGCATCGGGATTGGCGCGTCCGCAGTCGCCGCCGTGGAGAGTGGGCGAATCGACGCGGTGGGTTTGTCGGGCGGAGATCACCTTCGGCTGCTTCGCCGGGACCCTTCCATGCGGATACTTCTGGACGGCGGCAGCCCAGAAGGAATGCGCGAGGTCTACGGACTCGATCTCTACGCAAGCGGGGCTTTGGCGGCGAAGCAGGACTGGCTGGCCCGGAATCCCGATGCTGCGCGGAGGATGGTGCGCGCGTTACAGCGTTCCCTTCAGTGGATCGCGACGCACACCCCGGAGGAAATCCGGGAACATCTGCCGGAGGCTTTACGATCACAAGACAAGGCGATAGATGTTGCCATCATTCGCGACAGCCTCTCGACTTTCACCACCGATGGCGCGATGCCCGAGAGCGCACCGGAAGCTGTTAAACATTTTCTCGATGCGACCGTGGACAACATGCGAAACGCGAAGGTCGATCTCTCCGCCACCTGGACTAACGAATTCCTGCGCGCGTCGAAATGAAAATGGCCTTCTTTCCTAGCTAATTTCCCGCGCGGAAAACCCTCGTAGTAGGGCCAGCTTCGAACGCCGACGGTCATGTTGAATGGACCCTATCAGGGCGTTGAGTGCACCTATACGTTAGTCGACCTACTCTGCTAGCCAATTACCGACTTCGTTGTCGTCATCCAAATGGATGATGACTGCACAGGGGCGAGCGGTGTATTATTTCCAAAATGAAAGTTCACCCCGCGCTGCGCTCGTATTGGCTGCCCGTAGCCCTTGCCTTGTTGCCCTGTTGCCTAATTGCGCAATCGGACCGCATCATTCAGCCGATCGATGGCAAGGCCACCGTTCTTCTTAAAGGCAGCCTTAGTCCGCGGATCAGATCTGCGACCGATCGTGGGCCAGTGGATGGCTCGTTGACGATCCCCGCAATGGAGCTAGTATTTCGACGCACTGCAGCGCAGGATGCAAACCTCCAAGAGCTGCTGCAAGAACAGCAGGACTCTACGTCTCCGAATTTTCATAGGTGGTTACACCCAGAGGAGTACGCCGATCGCTTTGGACTCAGTCAACTCGATATGAGCCGCGTTATATCCTGGTTGGAGTTAGAGGGCTTCACCGTCAAGTACCGTCCAAGAGGTAGGACTTTTATCTTCTTCAGCGGCACTGCCGAACAAGTCAAGGCCACGTTTCATGCGGAAATTCACGACTACGACGTTCGCGGTGTTGTTTCGGTCTTTTGATAAATTCGTTGGCGATTCGGGACCGACCATGTTGTGACTGATGCCGAGCGGCTCCGCCGCCGGTTTCGCTGCTGTATTGCTTACTGGCACCGGGGGGGCTCCGGGCCAGCAGAAACATCAAACATTCGGCTGGTATCTAGGATTGAGGTTGACTGGGCCTCCAGCATCGCTTAGCGAACTGGCGAACGTCAAACATAGGTCCCGGTTCTCGTTGGTGGGTAGCTGGAGGCCGTTGGAGAAAGTCGCGTTCGAAGCGAAAGATATTTGGAGACGAGGTCAGCCCCCATTGGGCAGTGAGCTCGCCTGACTATTTTTTGTAGTGTAGGTGAAGGCCGTGAGTTCGGTACCTGACGTGGTGACGATCTTCTAGTTTGTTACTGCTCCGGCGTCCGCATCAAACTCAACCCCGCCTGTGGCGGTACCACCATCGTTGAAGGTGGCGAATCGTTAAAGTCCACGTGATCGGTGTGCAGAGTGCTGCCCCAACAGACAAGATAAAGTGCGACGCGAGACGAAATGTCCGCGTTAGATTCGTCAAGGAGCGGTTACGGTCAGCAACCCCGCGTTGCTAGCAACTCCACCAATGGTTACCACGACTGGATATGTTGTTCCGGACGTCAAAGTCGACGGAACCGTGAAATTGATTTGAAGCACGCCAACTGACCAGTCCGGGATTCCAACATACACTGGAGTCACTGTGATGCCTCCGATCGTCGCAATGAGTTGTAGGACGGGAGCCGGTGCGGTTCCTTGAACCGGGACATTTCCGGTTTCCTCCGAAGGCGTTACTTGCCCGGCGCCCGTCAGGTAGAACGCAATCGGGGCTCCAGCGCTGGCCGACTCATTGGGCACGATGTGGCCGGTTTGCGGATTGAGGAAGATACCCGGAGCCGAGGCTTGAACGGAAAAGTTGATAGATGCGCTCTGCCCGCCAGTGGTAACGGTCAGCATTGCCGGGCCTGCGAATACTTCGTACGGGATTTGCAGGTTGATCTGAGTCGCTGAAATGTACATCAGAGGGGCTGGGATTCCGTTGATGGTGACCGAAGTACCGCTCGACGAGGTGAACGGCAAAGGCGCCGTCGCGGCGGTTTGGGGATTGCCCGTGGACAGGCCCGTTCCGAAAACGCTCATCAGCATTCCGGGTGCGAAAGACTGCGCGTAAGACGCAGCGTTTCCCACCGATGTCACCAAGGGTGTCGGAGGTGGCGGTGGGAGGGTCGTGAAATGGCTTACCTGGGCAGGCTCCCCACCGGCGCTGAATGCGCACGCCTCGAAGCTATATGTCGTGTTGGGGCTCAGTCCGGTGATATTGGCACTGAACGGCACATATGTAGTCCCCGCGCCCACGTCCTTCATCGACGTAAGCGTGGGAAGAAAACAACTTAAACTGCTGGTGCTGTACTGGAACCAAGCTTGTGTGTCAAACCCGTTTGGATTCACCGTGTCGCTCAACGTGGCAGTGCTGCTGGTGACCGCTGACGCGGAAGGGCCATTCAGTGAGGGGGTGAGGGGGGCTCGGTCGTGATAAAGCTCGCCACAGTGCCTACCAGCCCGCCGGGATTCAGCGCACACGCAACGAAGTAGTACGTCGTGCCGCTGCTCAGCGGGCTAGCAACGGAGCTGAAGGAGCCGCTGGTGGTTTGCACCGGGGTGAGCGTCGGGGAAGTGCAATCTAGGGCGCCGCTGTTCGTGCCGTACTGGAACCAAGCCAACGTGGGTAACCCGCTCGTATTCACGCTTCCGTTCAACTGGGCAGAGGTCATGGTCACTGAGGACGCGGGGGCTGCAGTCGGGATTTGGTAAGTGGCGGCGCCGCCATTGTTCTCCATAAACTCAATCTGTCCCGTTGTGCCACTCTCTAGGCTGAGGTCGTAAGTAAGGCAGTATGGCATCGAGTATGGCAACAGTGTAAGGTTGGTGAACTCGGACGGAAAGCTATCGATGATACACGTCGGGAAAGACGGGGCGATCAGGCCTATCTCGACCGCGAGGGTCGATCCGCTGGGGAATTTTGCCTCGCTGCCGTGGGCGACGCCGAAGACGTTGAACTCAACGGTATTCCAGTTTTGCCACAGATTAAGCATGCTATCCTGCTCCATCGCATAGAGCACGGGTTCGGTACCAGAACCTTGCAGCTCGGCCAAGTCCCCGCCGCTTGTGGATTTACCTAACAGATTCAGGTTGCCCAGGTCTGTGATGGGGATCGGAATGACTTGCACCATCTGACTGTTGAAAAAGCAGCCGGGCGCCTGGCCTGGCATCGCCGGGGAAGGGGTCCACGTTTGTGGGCACACATCATCGTTGAGCAACCAGTACTCGATGAATACACCGGAAAGGCTTGGGCTCTCGGGCAAGTTGACGAAAACGAACTGTTGCCACCCCAGGCAGCCCGCCGGATTCGCGCAAGGCATCGGGATTTTGTTCGAGTTGAGCTGGACTGAGAACGCGTTAGTGCCGTAGGTGGAGTCGGCCTCACCCGCCACGCCGCTAACGATGGGGAAGTCTCCCGCTGCTTCGGTGATTACACCCGCCGGTACATTTGCCGAAAAGTCTGTGAGGGCGCCGTTGCCCACAATTTCCGGCCCGGCCCCGCTCGTCGGCCCGTGTCGAAGCAGCGGTGCGGTCGCCGGCCCGTGCGGAATCTGCGGCGCAGCCACACACTGGACCTCCTGCCACTCAGTGCTCGGATATGAGGCATGAAAGCATCCATGCTTCGGCAGAGGGGTCCGCGACATGGACTCCCGCCAACTTTCTCGGTCCACAGACTGCCTGGGCGAGGGCTGCGGCGTCACCTGCGCTCGGCAGTTACTCGAACTTGCCGTGAGTATCAAGCTCACAGCGATGAAGACTTGGAAACTTGTCCTGTAGGTCATGCGCATCCGGCCAATCCTCTGTGCCCATTGGAATCGAAAACGTCCGCAGCTTGGCGTTGATCCCAGCATTCAAACAACGAACTAATTCGGCGCGCCTTAGGTACGGTCCGCCCTGGATAGACAGCCGATGTGATGCTCATGGGTACAATCGGCGAATTCTTAAATTGAACACTTACAGTTCCACTTAGATCTAGCGAAGGATTTGCGTCCTTCACATTCTCGGGACTCGTACTTTCCAAACGGCCTCCTCATTGCCGGATCGCTCATCCCAACAGAAAATATAGCCTGCAAGGACCCCTTGAGTCGTCATCCAAATGGATGAGTCAGAACGCAATGCGTTCTAGTACTCTGCGGCGTGCGAATCTACTTGTCGCAACAGGGTCATGCCGCAAAAGCGTCCTAGCGAGCGCATGTTCCCAGATGTTCGGTTACCTCAGACAATGAAAGCCGGGCCGGTCCAGCCAATAGTAGCCGGACGAGCTCTCCCTGATGCATTGTTCCGGTCTTCCGGTAGATTCGCTGGAGATGCGTACGAGCCGTGTTGTGACTGACGCCAAGCCGCTCCGCGGCTCTGACTGCTGTTTCGCCCTGCATCAGCAACTCCGCTACGCGCGATTCGGCGGTGGTCAGGTTGTAAAGTCGCGCCAGGGCTCCGGCGAGGCTTTCGACCTTATGTTCTGGATCGGTTACGAACAGAATAACGGAAGGCGTCTTCACATCTGTTGCAAAGAAGTTTCTCCCGACGGGTGCGACGAGAACAGTAAGCGGTCGTTTGCCGGATGGTCGGGTGAGCGCCAGCAGTCCACCGGCCCCAGTGCCTTCACCCTTAGCGGTCCTTGCGGCGCCAGCTATCATTCCGCGAAGCTCTTGCGTGTCGTCTGGCCGCGAGGCCCTGATACCGTGGCTGCTGGCTAACAGGCCGTCATTCTGGCGGAGCACCCGGTCGGCTTCTCGATTTGTTGCGACAGTCCTGCCGCTTCCGTCCAGAAGAATGACGCCGGTCGGGAGGCGGTCGAGAGCATCAAGGGAAGCGTGATAGCGGCCTTCCAGTTCTGCCACCTTTCTGCGAAAGGTCACCGCTCTTTGAAGATGCGGAAACAGCAGTCGCAATAGATCGAGTTCATCTGGCCCAAAGGCTCCCGTCTTGCGCCGGCGCATGCAGGTGAAAGCCGCAAACGTTTGATCCGTTTTGGTCAGCATGCATCCCATTTGGTGGGCGTCCGACTGGGGTAGCAGGTAATCGTTGTAAAACTCCGTCTTTTCCAACAAAGCAAGCTCGACGTTTTCATCTCCGGCTTCAATTGTTTCGGGACCTGCACAATTCCAACGTTTCTTCCACGCTTGTGTCCAAGGGTTCACGCTATAGTAATGTTGAACGTACTGGCGGGCGTAGGCAGGGTCGTAGCGCACAGAAACGTCGAGTTTTGCATCAGACGCCGACCAGTCATAGAAGATCAGGCCAGTGGTTGTCCCGTCGACTGCGTCCGCGAAATCTTCGAGAAATGCTGGCCACAATCTTACATCAGCCGCCGCGTCATAAATGCGGCCCACGAGAGAAAGCACCTTCTCCTGTGACAGCACGAGATTATGATAGCCGATGCCCCAGAATGAAGGCAAACTTCCCCCCGCTGGTCAACGAGGAGAGCTTTCGCGTTCGCGCACTCTCTAAACACCGCCTAAGAAAGATGCGGAGTTCCGGAGACCAGCACTCGGATCAGATCGCCTTGATGAGAGGTGTTCGTTTTCTGATAGATTCGCTGCAAATGCGTCCGGGCCGTATTGTGACTGACGCCAAGACGCTCTGCCGTCCGCACTACCGTTTCGCCTTGCATCAGAAGTTCTGCAACGCGTGATTCTGCGGCGGTTAAATCGTATAGCCGTGCCAACGTTCTAGCGAGGCTATCCAACTTTTTTTCGGGATCGGTCACAATCAGAATCACGGACGGGGTCTTGACATCCGTTGAAAAGGAGTTTCTTCCGGCGGGTGCGACGAGAACAGTCAAGGAGCGTTTCCCGGATGGTCGCGGAAGGGCCAATAGTCCGCCAGCCGCAGTGCCTTCACCCTCAGCGGTCTTTGCGGCGCCTGCGATCATTCCGTGAAGCTCTCGCGAGTAGTTTTGGCCCGATGCTCTAATGCCGTGGCTGGTTGCGAACAGACCGTCATTTTGGTGGAGCAGTCGTTCCGCCTCGCGATTAGTTGCGACGATCCTGCCGCTTTTGTCGAGCATAATGACACCGACGGGCAGACGGTTAAGGGCTTCAAGGGAGGCTCGATGTCGGCCCTCCAATTCCTCAAATCTCCGGTGAAGCTGTATTGCCCGTTGGAGATGCGGGAACAAGACTTTCAACAGATCTATCTCCACCGACCCGAACGGCTCACGATTTCCAGGCCGGTGGGATGATAAGTTTGACACCCATCGCGGATGGAGCGCGAGGGGCGAGCCGAAATGACGAACAATGCGGTTCGGCACGACGTAATCGTTGTAAAACTCGGTTTTTCTGAACTGCTCCGATTCGATCAATTGTTCGCCTGTGTAGACCGTATCAGGACCGGGATGGCGTGCCGAGCGAGTCCAGCGGCTTTCCATGGATCGATAGCACCATAGTAGTTTTTGTAAGCTGCTTGGAACTCCGGACCGCCTCGGACGGATATCACGAAAGGGGTTTGCGGCGACGCTAGATTATGAAACCAAAGCCCAGTCACTGTTCCATCGACGGCGTCCGCGAAATCTTCAAGGAAGAAGGGCCAGAGACTCTCGTCAGCGGCCGAGTCGTAGATCCGGCCAATGAGCCCAAGCAGTCTCTCCTGAGACACCACCTAGACATTATGCGGGAGCCTGCATCTGAAGACAATAAGGGATGGGTGAGGACGCTGCAAGGGAGCGTGGGCGCTGCAACTATGGGAGCTTCGCTTCTGCGCCTGCTCGACGACATGAAGGAGGGTCAGCGGGTTTGCATGCCGTGGTGTCAATACTCTACCGATTTTGGTTCTTGCAAAAATCACCCTCTCCAGGCAGCTTTGTGTCCCAATTGTCGTCTTACACGGGGAGATTAGATTTCACAGGGTAGTTGGATTTCGCCCCCTAGCCTAGGAAGGGTGCGCGACAACAAAGAACCGCTCAGCCCAGCCAGGCGCATGTCGGCGACGTTAAGGCATGGCCGGAAATGAAAGACTCGCCGGACCCGCAATCAACAACCGCACCAAATCGCTCTGATAGTTTGCTTCGGTCTTCTGGTAGATTCGCTGGAGATGGCGTCGGGCCGTGTTGTGACTGATGCCAAGCCGCTCCGCTGCCCTCAGGCGACAGCCGTGATACCGTGCTTTTCGACCAGAGACAGGAGCTTGAGCGCCGGACCGGAGGGCTTCTTCTCTCCCCGCTCCCACTTGCTCACCAGATTCGGCGTCACGTTGAGGTAATTCGCGAATACCGTCTGGCTCACATGCGCCCGCTCGCGGACAGCCTTGATTTGTTTCGGCGAGAGCGCCCGCACCGGTGTCAGGCAAGCATCGTCAAAACGCCGCATGGTCTGCTTGCCGATAGCCCCTGCCTTGCGCAGGGCCTCCATGGTTTCGTGGACTGAGGCCATCGCGTCACTTCGATATTTCCTGTTCATGCCCATTTACCTCCACAAAATCGCCTTCCCTGACCAGCTCCGCGATCTGCTTTTCCGTTAACCGAAGCACGTGGCGCACGGCTTCCCGTCTGCGTCACTTCACCCCGACGGTCGGAAGCGTCAGATGTTGAGCGTTCGTTCGGGAGGCCCCGCCCAATCGCTGTGACGACGGGTCTCTTGCCTGGGCAGTTCGTGCGGATTCGGCACGTTTGATCCACCTGGCAATGTCGCTTGCCGTAGCTCCGATGGAGAGGAGCGATCGCATGATCAGGTCGAACGACACTGAGCGATCGGCTGCTTCCATCTTGGCGATGCGCGATTGACTCGATCCCAGCCGATCCGCCAACGCGGCCTGTGTCAACCCCTTTCGCTCGCGAAGTTCACGGACTCCAGTGGCGAGCGCCAGCTTAAATTCGATAAAGCGATTCTCTTCCACGCTCAGTTGCAGGAACTGGGCGCTGTCGCCAACCACCCAGCCGGCACGTTCCAAACGTTGCTTCTTCACACGCTTCATTTTTGCTCCTTATCCGAAATCGCTCGTAAGTAGGCCGCCAGGCGCTTTTGGCAGACTTCTAC
>Ga0302325_10019080_pt1 | contig 14436 bp, 11 predicted proteins | sample Palsa_T0_2_FD_201948 | JGI IMG/M metagenome (GOLD analysis project Ga0302325, IMG submission 201948) | Peat permafrost microbial communities from Stordalen Mire near Abisko, Sweden - Palsa_T0_2 | ecosystem: Environmental > Terrestrial > Soil > Palsa > Peat permafrost | place: Sweden: Abisko... | reverse complement strand
AGGCGGCGTCTTCGTCGAATCGCTCTGCGATGTGCTCGAGCGTTGCGAGATCGGCGGTTTCCGCGCCTGGATCGCCGAGGCGTGCGTGCAACCGGCTGCGGAGCAGCAGGAGCTCGAACCGTTCGCGATCACCGGGGCAGCCGAGCTCCAGGGCACGGCCGATCAGGATGCACGCTTCCGCGTTCGCGTGCACGTTTGCGGCCCCGCGTGCGGCCTTCGCGTAGTGGGCCGCCGCACGCGCCGCCTCACCGCTGCGCTCCCAGTGCACGGCGATCTCGCCGTCCCGCTCGCCGGTGTCGTCAGGCTGCGTTCTCTCCAGCCAACGCGCCATTCGGCGGTGGCGCCGCGCACGAACGTCTGGAGGACTGCCTTCGTAGATCACGGCGTGCACCAAATGGTGCGTGAAGGCATATTCGTAACGCGGCTCGATCGACTCGCGCACCAGATGGCGGTCGAGCAGTTCGTCGAGGCTGTCCAATAGGGTCCCCTCGGGCAACCCTGCGATCTCGCGGACCACATCGAGCGTGAAGGCTTCACCCGCGACAGCCGCGATCTCGGCGATCGAGCGGCTCTCCACCGTGACGCTTTCGAGGCGCTCCCGCAACATGCTACTCACGCTCTCCGGGATGCTGCCGACATCGGCTCCCATGCGCTTCGCATCGCGAAGCAGCTCCGTTACGAAGAGCGGGTTCCCCGCACTCTGCCGTGCGAGCAAACTCAGGAACGCCGGCGAGGCGGATCCGCGCGGCGCGAAGGCGCGCGCGAGCTGCTCGACATCGCGCCCGCTCAGCGGTCCGACCGTGATACTGTCGCCGAGGACCGGGGACGCACGCTCGAGTGCGGCGAGCCCGAGGCTGCGCGTGGGGTCGTCGTCGCGGCACGTCGCGATGACGAGAATCGCGGACCGCGCGAGCAGCGGAGTGAGCACGCGCAGCCCCTCGATGGTCGCGGCGCCCGCGTTGTGTACGTCCTCGAGGATCAGCAGAAGGGGGCGTGGGCGCGCGAGCGCGCCAAACAGTTGAGCGAACGCGTCGAACAATCGGCCGCGCTCGCTGTCGGGGTCAAGGCGCGTGAGGGGCGGTACGTCGGAGCGGTGGGCCCGCAGCTCCGGCACGATCTCCGCGATGGCGGAAACTAGCTGGAGGGGCATCGCGATGTTGGCGACGAGCGGAAGGGCTGCTCGTACCGCAGACGCGAGGCATTGGTATGGAGCGCGTTCGGGCGAGCTCGTCGTCCCGAGGATGACCCGCCCTCCGTCGGCCTCGGCCTGGAGTGCGATCTCCCCGGCGAGGCGGCTCTTGCCGATGCCCGCGGTCCCACGCACGAAGACCAGAATACCGGTGCCGTCTGCGGCCCGCGCCCATTGCTCGCGGAGCCGCTCGAGTTCCGACTCCCGTCCAACGAACGGCGCATCGGTTGGTGCGCGCTTTTCCGCGCGCTCGCGCCGTGGTGCGCTCGGAATCGCCGCGCCGCGCGCCACGGCGTCGCGTAGCGCGACCGTTTCGGGCATCGGATCGGCGCTCATCTCGCCTCGCAGCAGATCGGAGAAGCGCCTGAACTCCGCAAGGGCACCTGCCGCGTCACCAGCTTCGTATCGTGCCGACATCAGGTGGCGAAGGGCGTCCTCACGGAAGGGATCCGTGCGAAGAAGTCGTTGCGCGTGCCGGATCGCGGCATCGTATTCCCGCCGACTGCGAGCGGCAACGATCAACGCGCTCAGATCGCCAACGAGGAGACCGCGCAGCCGTTCGCGGTCCGCCGCGATCCAGTCGTCATAGACGTCCTCGAGCAAGTCACCATCATAGAAGGCGACAGCCTGCTCGAGCGTCTCCGGAGTGCCGCGGAGTCGCTCGAACTCGGCGATGTCGAGCATACACGCAGCACCGCCGTTCCATGCAACGCCGTCGGCATCGGCGACGAGCAAGGGCTCGCCTCCGCCGGACGTTAGGGCGCTCTGGAGGACGTGGAGCTTCCGTCGCAGGTTGTGGAGCGCGACCTCCTCCGTCTCGTCCGGCCAGATCGTAAATGCGAGGCGTGCGCGTGGGATCGTCTCGGCTCGACGGAGGGCGACGTACGCGAGCAGCGGTAGCGTCGAGTTGCGACTCGGCAGCGCGATCTCGGTCGCGCCCTCGAATACGTGACCACTGCCGAAGAGCTGAACCCGTAGCACGGCACGAACGCCTTCCGCTTGGCCGCGCAGACGGCCTGCGCATCCGCCTCTGCAGTCGCCCTGGCTCCCAGAATCTGCGGTCCGCGTTGGTAGCCTTGGAGATGATGCGGATCGCGCGTGACTCGCGTGTGCGGCTCACGATCCCGGACGGGCCGAACCCCGGAGGGCTCGGCTCAGAGTGCTCGGTTGCCCTGCTCTCGAGTTTTCTCTTTCGGACCGATGAAAGTTCGCTCGCCGACGGTCTCTATGAACAGAACGCCACACCTCACGCTGCGAAAGTCGAGAGAACGATGAGCGATCGGAGTTACGCCACGGCCTGTACGGTAGACCAAATTCCGGAAGAGGCCTTTGCGGCCATCACGGATGTTCGTGGCTGGTGGTCCGGAAGAATTGCGGTAGCAGGGGATAACGTGGCGCCGAGTTCACGTAGCGGTATGAAGACGTGCATTACTCCAAGCAAAAGATAACAGAATTCATCCTCGGCGAGAAGGTCGTGTGGCTCGTCTTGGACAGCTGCCTGAATTCTACCGAAGACAAGGCCGAGTGGAACGGCACAGGAGTGACCTTTGCGGCTCGAGAGTGGGAAACGAGACCGAAGTCCGCTTCAGTCACCGGGGGCTAGTTCCAGCGTGCGAGTGTTTCAGCGCCCGTTCGAACGCGTGGGGTTCGTACGTCAATGGCAGTGTACGACGCTTGATTGCGAGCGGTAGAGGCGAGCCCAACGAGCCGTAAGCCTGCCGCTAGATAACGTGAGACAGCTGCGGCCAGCCACGGACACGTAAGAGAAGAGGACGATTATGGGTGACTTGTCGGGCAGAACTACTGTCGTGGTCGGCGCGAGCCGAGGTTTGGGGCGTGGGATCGCGCGCGCCTTCGCGCAGGCCGGCGCTTCGGTTGTCGCCGTCGCTCGGACGAACCCGGCGCTCGCCGAGGTGGCCGGCACCAGCGAGAATATCCGGACCGAGGTCGCGGATGCGACGGACGCAGCGGTGGCGTGGAGCTTGCTGGACCAATACCAGCCGGAGGTTCTCATCCTGGTCGCCGGCGCCAACCCTGTGACGCGTCCGCTCCAGTACCAGACGTGGGAGACCTTCTCGGCGAACTGGCACTCCGACGTCAAGATCGCGTTCACATGGTTGCGCGAGGCGCTGCTACAGCCGCTACCGCGCGGCGGCAGGGTGGTGGTGGTGAGCAGCGGAGCAGCGATCAACGGGTCACCGGCCAGCGGAGGCTACGCCGGGTCCAAAGCCACCCAGCGCTTTATCGCGGAATACGCGCAGGATGAGTCGCGCCGTGCCGGGCTGGACATCACTGTTACGGCGGTGATGCCCAGAATGACGCCGTTCGGAGACGTTGGCAGGCGGGGGATTCGCGCGTATGCGGCCCGCGACGGCCTGACCGAGGAAGCATACCTTGAGCAACTGGGAGAGCTCCTGACTCCCGAGATGGCCGGCGCAACCATGGTGGATCTGGTGCGGGCAGATCCGGCGACCGTTGCGACCGGCTATCTCCTCTCCGCTGCCGGGTTGCAGAAGCTGCCATAGTCGCAGCCGCGAGGCGAGCCGCCGCGTGACCAGATGCACCGTCGCATAGTGACTGGCGCGGTCACTTGACTCGACGAGGCTCTCAATGCCAACTCGCGGCAGAGCGACCGAGCAACGAACGCGAGGTTGTCATTATCGAAATGCGGAAGCTCGACCAAGGGAAACGTGCATGGCGAACCGGAGGGACGCGTTGAATCAGGTTACGACGGCTGATGCCGAGGGCCGTGAAGGCTTCCAGCGCGCCGCCGAGTCCTATCGCCGAGAGTTGCAGCTCCACTGTTATCGCCTCCTGGGTTCGATTCACGAGGCGGAAGATGCAGTTCAGGAGACGATGCTGCGCGCATGGCGTGGCTTCGGCTCGTTCGAGGGCCGCTCGTCGCTACGATCGTGGCTGTATCGCATCGCAACCAACGTGTGCTTCAACGCGCTTGCAAAACGCGCCAACTCCCGCCGTACGCTCCCAGAGTCGCACGGCTCACCTGCGGCTCGCGTTCCGGGCGAGTCGCCGCCCACGGAGATCGCCTGGCTGGAGCCGTATCCGGACGCGGAACTCGAAGGCATCGTCGACGCTAGCCCTGGCCCGCCCGCACGCTACGAGCAACGCGAGGCGATGCAGCTGGCGTTCATCGCCGCGATTCAGTATCTTCCCGGGCGCCAACGAGCTGCATTGTTGTTGCATGACGTCGTCGGATGGTCGGCCGGTGAGACAGCGGCGATCTTGGATATGTCCGCCGTGGCGGTCAACAGTGCGTTGCAGCGCGCCCGCGCGACGCTCAAGCGGCACTCCTCGTCCGAGGGCCGAAGCGAGCGAGAAATCGCGACCGCGCGCCAGCGCGCGTTGCTCGATCGCTACGTGCGTGCGTGGGAGGCCAAGGATCTGGACGGCCTCATGGCCCTCCTAAAGGAGGACGCAATTCTGAGCATGCCTCCGGTCAGCGAATGGTACCAAGGGCGCGAAGCGATCCGCACGCTCTTTGCATGGGCGTGGGAAGAGTTCTCGTATTCAGCCTTCCGGATGATTGAGACGGCGGCAAACGGACAACCGGCATTCGCGCTGTATGCCCGTCGCAAGGGCGATCTACAATGGCACGCGCGCGCGATTCATGTTCTGACGTTCGAGGGCGAATCTATCTCCGTGCTGGCGAACTTCCTGGACACAGACCTCTTTCGTTCCTTCGGGTTTGCCACGACCACGGGGTCGTAGGTCGTTGCCTCTGGGTCCGCTCGCGGGCCCGATCATTCGGAAGGTGCAGTCTCGACGGTCCAGCTTCTGACGAACCACGTTGCCTCAGGGTGCTGGGCAGCCATCTCTTTGAGAGCATCTACGATGCCGACGTACTCATCGGCGAGGACCAGGCCGGCCACCGCGTCGTAGTTTGCGTTGACTGCGGTAACGCCGTGAAGCGTCTGGAACATCCACTCGTCGCCTGAAGGCACGATGACCTCGGCGTCTTCGGTCGCTCCGCCATCATCGCCGTCAATCCATCGTTGTGCCACAACGTTCCAGGGACTCTTCGGGATTCCGATCGTGCCGGCGTTCTTCCAGGAGAACCGATGCGAACGGACCTTCAGAATCTCGAGGCGTGGCGGCGTGGCGGCCACCTTCGAATCCCAGGCAACTGTGAGCAAGATGCTGAGGGTCATCTCCGCTGTCGACTCATGTCGGGCTCCTCAAAGCGCGCATCGAGTTCCTCAAGAGGCCGCACGGCCTGCGCCGCACTTCGACCCCACGGTGATCGTTGACGCCTACGTGCGACGGCTACTGCTTCGCCTTCGCGGCGCCAGGTATTGCTGCCGAAGTCTCCCTATGGCCGCAGAACTTGTATTGGATTGCAGCCCGCGTGTATCGGGCCGCCGGCCGAGATGCCGAGTGGCCCACACTCCTGGCGTCGGCTCATGCGATCATGCGCGAACGCGCCGTGCCGTTGACGGATCAGTGCGATCGCGAGGCCTTTTTCGCGGTTCCACTCAATCGCGAAATCGAGCGCGCTTTCAACGAGAACGAGTGGCCAGGAACCGAGGCTGGGCCAGCGTGAAGCGCCGGGAGGACTTCAGGGCCGCAAGCCGAGGCCAAGTTCCGGCGCGATTGCATCCGGACCGCGACTAGCCTTCCGCGGTTTCCTCGGCGAAGCTCGCGACGGCCGTTCCGATCTCCTGCGCAGAGTCTTCCTGGATGAAGTGAATGCCCTTCACGCTGATCTCGCGCTGATTGGGCCACATCCGGCAGTACTCGCGTTGGCGCCCGATGAGCTGCGCTCCGGGATCGGCGGAGATGAAGAGCTTCGGGATGGAACTCTCGGAGAGCCATTCCCCGTACTGCGTGACGATCGACGTGACGTCGGCCGGCTCACCCTCGATCGGCAGTTCACGCGGCCAGACGAGCGTCGGGAGTCGCGCTTCGCGGTCGCGAAAGGGTCGGCGGTACGCATCCATCTCCTCGTCCGAGAGCTTCCGTATGACGCTCTTGGGCAAGACGACCTCGATGAAGAAGTTCTCATCGAGCACGAGGCGCTCTCCCGCGTCCGAGCGGAGCTCGCGAAACATCTGGTCTCGTCCATTCGGGAAGTCGTCCCAGCGGCGCGGCAGGACGATCGATTCCATGTACGCGATCGCTCTGATTCGATCTGGGTGGCGAAGGGCCCAGTAGAAGCCCAGGGCCGAGCCCCAGTCGTGCAGGACGAGGACGATCTTCGTCCCCAAGTCCATCGTTTCGAACCACGCATCCAGGTAGCGCGCATGGTCGACGAACCGGTACGTGCGCGACGGCATCTTCCCCGATTCCCCCATACCCACCAAATCCGGTGCAAGGCAGCGACCGGTGCCGATGACGTGCGGGATGACATTGCGCCAGAGGTATGAGGACGTCGGATTCCCATGTAGGAAGACGATTGGGCGTCCGTCACCTACGTCGACGTAGCTCATCTCCGTATCGAGGACATGGACCCGCTTCCGCGGGTGCTGGTCGGGGGAGTGCATGCCGTCATTCTCTCACAAATCGCAGCGAACTGTGGCAGTTGCCGTACGAGCGTCGAAAGGGGGCTCGCTGCCCTGGCTACTTTGCGTCGCCGGCGGCAGCCGTCTTGGCCGCGTGATCCGGCGCGTAGAACGGGGAACGGGCGGGTAGCTCCTGAGGCGCTACGGGCCGATCGCAATGCCCGCAAGGCCGCCGTGCAGGGTCCGAATCGGCTGCTGCAGTCCGCTCTTCGTAGCGTCGTAGACCTGCACTAGCCCAGCCGGCTGCCCATCGATGCACGACTCGAACAGGTATCGCTTAAAAACCGCAACGCCGTAGCCGAGCGCCCCGCCGCTTGCCAACTCATGACAACCGCCGCCGACGATCAGGCGAAGCGGCGCGCTCGGCTGATCCAAGTCGAACACCTCGGTGCCGAGATACAGCGACCGCCGGACTGGATAGTAGACTTCGGCGTAGAGTTGCCGGCCATCGATCGCCACGCCGTTCGCTGAGTAATAGGGGTAGCGATAGTACCGTACCCCGCGCCCAGTCGAGTGCTCGCCGGCACTCTGAACCCAAGACTCACTTGTTTGAATGTAGACGAGGCCGTGCGAAGCGGCGAGCGCATTGACACCCGTCGTCTTGAACTCGTTGATCGGCGGATCGTGCCCGCTGGCGTTGGGCGCGTACACGTCGGTCAGAAGGTAACCGGTCTTGTAGCTGTGGACGTCGAGATAACCGCGCTGATCGATGGCGATGAAGAGTGGCCCCTGCGGTATGTCGAGGACACGAATTGGTTTTGCGCTCCCCGACGCACCGGGGACGAACACCGCGACGAAGCACGTATGATCGCACGCGTTCCCATTACCTGCCGACGATACATAGAGATCGCCTTCGGGTCCGATCGCGATGCCCGCGGGAAACGGAAAGCCAAGGGTCAACTCGCCATCCGGCAGCGTTGACGGCAAGCCGTCGGGGCGAAGGGAATAGCGGTAGACCTTGCTCGTGACGTCGGAACCTTGGGCGACGTACACATGCCCCGGCGGAACCGCCGCCAAAGACTGCTCGCCGGTGGGGCGATGCCCCCAAAGGCAGCCATGCCAAGCGAAACGCATAGAGCCAACGTGCCGAAGACGCACTCCGCATTGTGCTTCCTCCGAAGCAATATGAAAGGGGCCCACGGCCTTCGCGTTCCGCCCCGAGCGGAACGGCAACGTGGCGCCTTCGGTGTCGATCTCGGGAAGCAACACCGGTCTCAGTAGACCTTTCGCTCTGGCGTTCGATTCTAAGGGTCGACTGCTCGTGGCCGATGAGGCGGCCGGGGTGATCGTCTTCGCTAAGGGGGCAAGCGGCGATGCGACACCGCTCGCAACGATCACCGGGATTTCGTATGCGACCGGCGTTGTGGCCGACTCGAAGGACCATATCTACGTCGCCGACTTCAGCGGCAACTCGATCAAAGAGTTTGCCGGCAATGCGAATGGCAACGCGACGCCAATCCGCACGATCCAAGGAGCCGACACGACACTCGACGGCGCAAACTACCTCGCCTTGCACTAGGGCTCCCCGCGAGTACCAAATCGCTCGCGCGGATGCTACTCCGGCTCGAGATAATCCTAGCGCTTGCTCGTTAGCTGATCGACCATACGCGCTGACATCGCCGACGCCACGCGGCTCCCGCTGGTGCTCGCGCAGGCGGGCGTCGTCAGGATTTCGGCAGACAGAGGCCGGAAGTGTGCCTCTGTCCAAGGCGAGCAACCTGAGAAGGTCGGCGGGGGAGTACAAACTCGAGCGGCGCCGACGGGCGGCAGCGGACGGCCTATGCCGTACCTGCTGCGCCGTCCACGTTCCTTCGGGCAGGTCGACTTGCCAGAAGTGCTCGAGCGACGCCTCGGCGCGCAGCGCCCGGCGACGACGTGCGAGCCGTACCAAGTGCGAGACCGAGCGCGGCGTTGCGGCTCTCGAAGACCTGGGCGATAGCTACTCTTCCGACGGCGATCATCGCGCGGCGATGAACAACTATCAACGCGCGTTTGCGCTCACCAGCGAGGACGGGTCCGCGCACATGCGCCTCGCCTTCAAGGTGGGCCGGGAGGCGGTGCATCGAGGGGTTGCGAGCAGTGCGGACGATTGGTTTAATATTCCACTCGCGGCGACTCCGCCCGTGCCCACGACTGCGGTCCACGTCGCTCAGTTGCACATGCAGCGCATTCGGGCGCTGTGGGCGAGTTCGCGGACCTCCGAGGTCGTAGCGCTCTCCGAGCGCCTACTCGAGCTGGCCGCGGCCGCGAACAACACGCAACTCGTCCTTTCGATGCAGCTCTCGTTGGCGACCGTCCTGCACTTATTGTCCCGGCACGACGAGGCAGAGCGTTACCTGGGGGCAATCGACGTACGAACGTTACCACAGGATCACAAGATTCGCTGCATGTACGAACGCGTACGCGGATTCGTCTACGCAACCTCGGGAAACGCGGCCATGGCCTTTGCAAGCCTTGCGAGAGCTCTGCATCACGCCGAGCAAGATCACGACACGTACGCGCGCGTGAGCGTCCTTATCACAACCGCGATGTGCGCCTGTTCGCTTGGGGATATCGAGCTAGCCGCCGAGCTGTTTCTGAAAGCCTTAGGCATCGCGCGCGACGATAACCAGGTGTGGAACGTTGCCTACATCGCGCTCGAGTACGCGCGAGTGTTGAGCCGCCGGGGCGATTGGCATATGGCCCATGCGTACGTCAACCAGGCCGCCACCCTAGAGAATCCTCCCCCTGTCGTACTCGAGGCGTTGGCGGAAATCGGGATTCCCATCGCGATCCACTGCGACGACGAGCACCTTCTGCGACGCTGTGCAAACGAAGCGGCGCTGACGTTTGCATTTCGATCTGGCGAACCGCCTCGGATCGGGCCTGTCGCCTCTTCATTCGCTCGCTACTTCCACAAGGTGGGGCAACCGCAACGGGCGCGTAGCGTTCTCGCGAAAGCGCTGGAATCGGTAACGGTCGCCGATCAACACTTCGATTTGCCCCTGGCCGTTGTAGAGTTCGGAGAAACCCAAAGCTTCGCGCGCGCCCGGGAAGTCCTGCGAGCGCGGACGCTCTTGCCAAACGCAGCCGTCGCGGTCGCGCACCTGCACTACTTCGACGCGCTCGTCTTTCGCCGCGACGGGAACGTTGAAGGATGCTTGCGAGAGGCCGCGACGGCTATGACGTGTTTTGAAAGGCTGCGGTGGACGAGCCATGAGAAGGCAGCGGCACGCCTTTGCGACCCCGCCACTTCGTCGCCGCGCGTCAAGACTGTCGACGCCAGTAGCGCGCTGGCCCCATTCGGCCTCAGCGAACGGCAGAGGAATGTCGCCGAACTGGTGATTGCCGGCCTTTCGAATTCGGAGGTCGCCGAACGGCTCTCGATATCGACGCGCACAGTCGAGTCGCACATGACGGCGATCTTGCGTCGAGCAGGCCTCCGGTCTCGCTATCAACTACTCGAAATGCTCCATAGGTAGTTTCCACCTAGTGCTTTCCACGATATGCGACGTGGGGCAAAGATGGTAAGCTCCAACCAGGGTCGCTCGTCAGCGGTCCCTGTAACGGGGTTGTTGCCTTGCCGTTCGCCTTCGCAAACGGAGGCGCTACGTTAAGGAATGTGAACCTATGGGAATCCGACACGCACTCGGTGCATCGGCCGTGCTCGCTATGCTGGCGGGTTGCTCCGCCGGAACATCCGCAGTAAGTCCGGCGCCACTCGGGCAATCGTCAGGCGCCAGCGCGCAGGCCGGCCAGCGGCAAAGTGAAATCGCTTTCCGCACCGACAACAGCCTGCTTCCTCCAGGTGTGACGCGTATTTGGCGACCGTCGATCACGGGGCCGGGCTTTATGGACCCGAATGCGTCGGCGCACGCGCTGATCTTCGTGTCCGACACGCCGGACGGCGTCATCGACATCTATCCCCAGGCCGGCAAGAGTCAGAAGTTGGCTGGGCAGATCACCGGCCTCAGTCAGCCGCAGGGTCTCTCGGTCGATGCTGCGAGGAACCTCTACGTCGCAAATACCAACGGCTCGAACGTCCTCGTCTATGCGCCGCCGTACAACAAGTCGCCGAGTCTGACGCTGGACGACTCCGGCCAATTTCCGGCTGACGTCGCCGTCTCGGCGGCAGGTGTCGTGGCGGTTACGAACATTTGCAGCGCTCCGCATTGCCGTGCCGACACGGCCAGCGTGAGTTTCTATGCGAAGGGCAGCACGACGGCGTGCGCGACGGTCTCCGACGATACGATCGGCGTGTTCAACTTGGTGCGCGTCAACTTCGCCGGATTCGACGCCAGCGGCAATCTCTACATCGATGGCAACGACCCATACAACGAAGCGTCGTTTGGCATCGTTCAGGGCGGTTGCCAAGCGACGTCGATCGTGCACATATTGCCGTCTCCGACGTTCTCGTTCTTCTTCCCCGGGACGGTTCAGGTCAACCAGGCCGGCCAGATCGCCATTGTGGATCTCGCCCAAGAAGCGATTGCCACGTTCGCCCCGCCGGTGAACGGCGGGTTTGGCAATCCCGTCTCGGTTACGACGTTGACAGGGAGTTCGCACGCAGTGTCGTTCGCGTTGCTCGCCTCGGGCAACGATCTCTATACGGCGGACTCCGGCGGCTCCGGATCATCGAGCGAGTATGCGTACCCGGCGGGCGGCGCGGCAGCGAAAACCATCGCTGTCGGCGGCCAACCCGTTGGCGTGGCCGTGAGTCCGGCGGAGCTTCCATAGCGGTGCGGCGCGCACGTGAGAACCAAAACATGCTATCGACGAGCCTCGTGCTTCTCGACGCGTCGGCTTCTTGAAGGGAACCGGAACAGTGCGTATTTCGAATCTACCCCGCGGCGCAGTCGGCGCCGCTACCCTCGCCGCGCTCCTCGCGAGTTGCTTTGGCGTCAGCTTCGGTGCGACCATGCAGCCAGGCTTCTCGAGCGCGCTCCGACCGAGCACAAGGCCCGGCTTCATGTCTCGCGTCGACGCGAAGGAAGATCTCGTCTACATTTCGGATTTTGCATCGATTCCCGACGGTGACGTCAACGTGTTTACGTGGGACGGTTTGCAGGTGGGCCAGATCACCAATGGGATGGCCGCTCCGGAAGGGCTCTTCGTCGATGCGAAGAGGAACCTCTGGGTTGCGAACATCACGAATGTCCTCGTGTTCCCGCACGGCTCGGTGTCACCGAGCGAGACCCTCACCGACCCGGTTGGCCCCCCGACCGACGTGACGGTCTGCCCAGATGGCACGGCCTACGTCGCAGACCTCTACGACCTGAACAACACAGATCACGCCAGCATCCAGGTCTATCCTCCGGGCCATACCAGCCCCACCCGCAATCTCAGCTACGATCAGGATTTCCGGAGCCCTGCGTTGACGTGTGACGCGGCCGGCAATGTCTTCGTGTCGGTGTTAATCAGACAGTCCCTACCGAACGCCGGCGTGATCGTCGAGTTCCCCGGCGGCAAGCAGGGCGGAGTCAAAGATCTGGGGATCGTCTTCCAGGACGTGTACGGCATCAAGCCGGACAACGCTGGAAACCTGTTGGTGAGCGATTTTGTATCCCGCACGATTACGGAGTACACGGAAACGGGAGTGGCGACCGGCGTCCAAATCGCAACCGGGAGGTCGCAAATATTTGGCCTCGCCGTCAGCAGGAATGGCCGGTTCGTCCTCGGCGCCGATATCGACAACAGCAGAGGGGTTCTGTGGTCTTTCCCGGAGGGTGTAGTCAAGAAGAGATACACCTGTTGCTCGCGCTTTGGCCTCCCCATGCAGTCGGTGCACGGCGTTGCCTTCGACCCCGGTCAAGCCGGCATCTAGACGTTCGATTCCACGGAGCGAGCGAAGGAGCGGGCCCGTTTCCTTCGCTCGTCTCGTAGGCCTCGAGTTGAAGCCTCAGACGATCGTCTTCACGACTCCGCCGTCAACACGCACGGCAGAGCCGTTCGTGGCCGAGGCTGCGGGCGTGCAGAGGTAGACGATCATGTTCGCGACCTCGTCGACGGTTGCGAAGCGCTTGAGCAGCGACGTGGGCCGCATAGTCTTGAAGAACTCGCGCTCCACGTCGGCCTCGGAGACTCCTTGCGCAGCCGCAAGCTGAGCGACGAAGCCGCCAACCCCCTCGGACCGGGTCGGGCCGGGCAAGACGCTGTTGACGGTGATACCCGTCCCTGCGACGGATTCGGCGATGCCGCGCGCGAGGGCAAGCTGGGCGGTCTTGGTCACGCCGTAGTGAATCATCTCGACCGGAATGTTGATACCCGACTCGCTCGAGACGAACAGGATGCGACCCCAGTCTCGCGCGCGCATGCGCGCCAGATAGGCTCTGCTGAGCCGAACGCCACTCATGACGTTCGTTTCGAAGAAGCGCATCCAGTCGGCGTCCGAGATGTCTTCGAACGGCTTGGGCTCGAAGATGCCGAGGTTGTTGACAAGCACGTCAACGCCCGGGAACGCGGCCACGAGGGCGCCCGTCCCGGCGGCGTTCGCCAAGTCGAACGGAGCGCTCGAAAGATGCGCATCCGGGTAGTCGTCGCGGATCGAGCGGATGGCGGCCTCCACCCGCCGCGACGTCCGGCCGTTCACGATGACGTGGGCGCCGAGAATCGCGAGACCCTTGGCGGTCGCCAGGCCGATGCCCGCGCTCGAGCCGGTTACGAGGGCAGTGCGCCCGGTCAGATCGAGGTTCATTCCCTCGCTAGGGACACCCTTGCGCGGCGCGCCGGTTTCGAGCGTGCTTGCGGGCCTGCGGTCCGTTGTCCGCGCTACCTCCCGGGTTTCTGCCCCGGGAAGAGGGCCACGCCTTCGAGTTCGTCGGCCGGTCCGTACGTGAATGAACCCGTCTGCGTGCCGGTCGCATAGTCATAGAGCTCGACCGCGAAGTTCGCCGGGTCGGCCATGTAGAGCGTCGTGTCCGTCGCATCGAGTGCGAGTTTGCCAGGTTCTTGGTTCTTCGTCGCGATCGTGCGGGACGGGCTGGTCTGACCGGGCGCGAAGATGTCGATGACCTCGTTGTAGACGTCACCCACAAGGAGGTTCCCCTTGGAATCGATTGCGATGCCCTGTGCGAATCCTGTGGAGATCCCACGATTCTTGCACTTGGTCTTGAGCGGCTTGCAGTGCTCCACGTATCCACCGTTCGACGAGAAGTGTAGGTTGTACGTGAGATACAGGTCGTCGTTCTTCGAGTTCGTCAATTCGCTCGGATGCGTGACGCTGATCGTCGTGTCGGGTGACGTGCTGCCCGGCCGAAACTCGAGGATCGTGTCGGCCGAGCTCTCGCCGACGTAGAGAACACCATTCGAGTCGACGGAAACGTCGAGCGGCTCTGAAATGTCCGTCGAGAGTGTCACGCTCGGGTCGATCGATCCCGCGGGATACTCGGTTACGGTGTTGTTTCCTTGATTGGCGACGTAGAGGGTGCCCGACTTGTCAACCGCGATTCCTTGAGGGCTGGATAGTCCGTTGACGATCTCTCCGATTGGTCCCGACCCCTCCGCTCCCTGCGCATATATCAAGACAAGGCTCTCCGTATAATCGGAGACGTACAGCAGTTTCTGTTTCCTGGCCGCCGACGAGAGCCAGCCCTGGTGCACGGCGTGCTGTTGAACCCTTGTCGCAGCCGGGACAGACTGGCCTGTCGTGGCACGCGGAGTTGCTTCTCCCATGCTTCCACCGAGCAGCACGGCGCTGCACGAGCCTGCGAGAATAAGGGGCAATCTGCGAGATACCATCGCGTTCTCCTC
>Ga0302325_10019079_pt1 | contig 14436 bp, 18 predicted proteins | sample Palsa_T0_2_FD_201948 | JGI IMG/M metagenome (GOLD analysis project Ga0302325, IMG submission 201948) | Peat permafrost microbial communities from Stordalen Mire near Abisko, Sweden - Palsa_T0_2 | ecosystem: Environmental > Terrestrial > Soil > Palsa > Peat permafrost | place: Sweden: Abisko... | reverse complement strand
GATGCGGATCCCGTGCAGCTCGATCGCAGAGCTGTCGGCGGTGCCGGGAAGCTTCACGGCGCGGAGCCGGAGCTGGCTCAGGTCGCCGGCGGTGATCCCCGTATCGGACGGACCGACCCCGGTGCGCTGGGCGGTGAAGTTGAACTGAGGCCAATTGCCTGCGGGGATCGTCGCCCTGGCCCGGTGCGCGACCCGCGCCGCGGACCGGCCGGGCTCGGTCGCGGTCGTCCTGCGCGCCCTCGCAGCCGGCCGGGCGGCCTGCACGCTGCCAGAGGCCTGGTTCATGCTCCCGCAGCCGGCGAGCGCCAGCTCCAGCGCCAGGCACGCCAAGGCGAGGCCCCGCCGCGTCACGACCCACCGACCGGAACCGGCAGCACGTGGGCCAGCGCCGAGCCCGCGGCTTGGAGCGTGCTCGTGGCGATCGCTCCGACCAGCGAGAAATGCTCCTGCGGGCCGCGATCGCCGTCTCGCCACAACACCATGATAAGCGTGCAGCGATCCATACAAGCCGGCAGGCAACGCTCCTCGTTCGAGAGCATTCGAATCGTGCGACGGCCCGTGCTGCAGACTGAGGGGGTGACTCAGCCTGTGGACGCTTCCCGCTCGTTCGGCGCGATGGCCGATCTGTACGACCGGAGACGTCCGACGTATCCCGCCGCCGCTCTCGAAGCCGTCTTGCCGGTCGGTGCCCGGCGCGTCGTCGACGTCGGAGCGGGCACCGGCAAACTCACCCGCCTTCTCGTCGCTCGCGGACTTGACGTCGTGGCCGTCGAGCCCGACGACAGGATGCGCGCGGTACTCGCGGCCGCTGTGCCGCAGGCGGACGTGCGAGCCGGCACTGCCGAGCAGCTCCCGCTCGGTCCCGACGAGGTCGACGCCGTGCTCTTCGGGCAGGCGTGGCATTGGGCGGATTCCGACCGCGCCGCCCAACAAGCGCTCCGCGTCCTTACCCGTGACGGGGTTCTGGCCATGCTGTGGAACCTTCACGACGACCGCGTCAGCTGGGTGTCGGAGCTCAACCGGTTGACAGGCAGCGGGGCCGCGGTCACCGCCTTCTCCGATCCACCGGACCTTCCCGGCTTCGGCGCAGGGATTCGCGTCGACATCCCCTGGCAGAAGTCTCTGCGCAAGGCCGAGCTGATCGACCTGGCTCGGACCTGGAGTGCTGTCAGCACCCGTCCCCCGCCGGAGCAGGAGCAGGTCCTCGACGGCCTCAAGCGCATGCTCGACGCCGACCCTCAGCTTTCAGCGCACGACCTCCTCGAGCTGCCCTACGTATGCGGAACTCACGCCTACCGCCGCGAACACCGCGAACAGGAGGCGGTCGTCTAGAGCGACTCGCGAACGCCGTCGGCGGGCCTGGGAGGACGTCGGTGTGAGCAGCCCTCGCCAGACTCCGCGAGTTCTCGTCTCGGCGCGAGACGGCCGGCATTTGGCGACGGTCGTGAGCGCGCGGGGCTGTTCCGGGGATTCTCGGCGCATTCGTATTGGTAATCTTGTGGTATGAAGATTCCCATTGATTCCGTCGGCCGCTTGGTCGTGCCCAAGGCGCTTCGCGCGGAACTTGGCATCACCGGGCCAGCCGAGCTGGAGGTCGTCGCCCGCGACGGAGTCCTCGAGCTCGCAGTGGCCGACGTGCCAGCACGAATCGAAGATCGCGGCGATGGTCCGGTGATCGTCACCGACGCGCCGATGAATCCGCTCACCGTCGAAGACGTTCGAGCGGCGATCGATCGCGTCAGGCGTTGATTGCTCCCGATTCGAGCGTGACGATCGCCGCGGCGGCGCCGTGGCACGTTGCCCACGAGGCCGCGACCGTCGCCTTGGCCGCAGGTCAGGCGGCGCTGATTGCGCACGTCGCGTTCGAGACGACGGCCGCGCTCAGCCGAATGCCCGAGGGTCAGCGCCTCTCCCCAGCCGTGGTTCTAGAGTGGCTCGAGCGCCGTTTCCCGACCACGTGGCTCATCCTCCCCGCCGGTGCGACACGGCGAGGTCTCCGCACCGCGGTCGGTTCCGGAATCCGCGGTGGGGCTCTGTACGACGCTCTGATCGCTGCGACCGCGGCGCATCACAAGCACACGCTGGTCAGCGCCGATCGGCGAGCAGCGCCTGCCTATACCGCGCTTGGCGTCGACGTCGTCTATCTCGTTGCCGAATGATCTCGCGGCTCCGTCGCTCAGCGGCGGCCGGAGCTGGCACGTTAGGCTGCCGGGGGGAATGCTCTCCGACCGTTTCCGCGCCGCCGTCGAATCCGGCAACGTCGATGCCGCCGCAGATCTATTCAGCGAGGCTGCGACCTTCCGCAGCCCGGTTGTGTTCAAGCCGTATCAGGGTCGCGATCAGGTCATGAAGGTCCTTCAGGCGGCCGAGCGGGTGCTCGGGCTGGGTGACGAGTTCCGGTACGTGCACCAGCTCGAGGATCCGGACGACCGGGTCGCGATCCTCGAATTCGCAACCAAGGTGGACGGGAAGCAGGTCGAGGGGATCGACAAGCTCACCTTCGACGAGGACGGCATGATCACCGAGCTCAAAGTGATGATCCGCCCCGCCTCGGCGCTCCAGCTTGTCGGCGCGAAGATGGCCGAGGAGTTTCGCAGGGCCGGACTTCCCCTGCCGAGCTGAGTTCCATCCCGGCAGTGACCGTCGCGGAAGGTGTGGATACTCCCACACGAATAGGAAGGCGCCGGAGCGCGGAAAGTCACGCACGTTCGGCATCCCGCACTCACACGTACGCGGTGACAAGGTGTGGACCCGACGACCCCGCTCGCCAAGATGGTCGCGCGACGCTGCAGGGCGAAAACCGTAACGTCGAATCTGCGGCAGGCTGGTAGCGATGGCTCGCTCTCGGCTTGCCTGGGTTCTAGGATCCGTTGTCGGGGGGCTCGACGATGGCGAGTACCACGCGACGCAGGGCTGCGTTCAGGGTGGCAGGGTCGGTCTCTGGGTGGTCGAGACGCCAGAGCCCGAGGCTGGAGAGAGCGCTGCGGATGATCTCGCCGAGCGGCACGAGTTCGCGGTCGGGGATGTGTGGGGCGAACTCTCGCAACAGCACCACGTCGGCGGCGCGCTGGCGGTCGTGGAGCTCCTCGACGAGGGCCGCGACCTCGGTGTCCCCGCTGCTGTCGTGGAGCAGCAGGCGGATGAACGGGTGCGTCTCGACGTAGGCGAACCATGCGTCGAGCATGGCATCGAGCCGTTCGGCGAACGGCCGATCGGCGCTCGCCAGGAGCGCGTCGAGCGGCGCCGTCGCGAGCTCGTCGCGGTGGCGCTCGAGGAGCGTCATCACGAGGTCCTGCTTGGACTCGAAGTGGCGGTAGAGCATCGGCTTCGTGACGCCCGCGCCGGCGACGATGTCATCGATCGTTGTCGCTACATACCCGCGCTCGGCGAACAGACGCGCGGCGGCATCCTCGATCAACCGGCGACGCTCAGCGGCAGCTAAACGCCGCGAGCCGGTGGTGTTCCTCGACATCCGCGATATGTTACTCTCCAGTACACCCGATGGTAACTTCCGTCCATCTCGCCGACGTCCGGCCATCCACCGGGCTCCGTCTGCTCCGCACCCGGCTGACCCCGGACGAGATCCCCGGACTGCGCTACGCGAAGAGCGTGATCGCGGCTCCACTCGGCCCGCGCCTTCTCCCTTCGCCGCGACCGGGGCGCGTCGGCTTGATCGCCGCCTGGGAGGATGACGGCGCGCTCGACCGCTTCCTGGCCTCGCACCCGGTGGCCGAAGCGCTCGCCGGCGGCTATCGCGTCCGGCTTGAGCCGGTCCGCGTCGTCGGAGCCTGGCCCGAGCTCGGCGACCTCCTCCCAGCAGCAGCAGCGGACGGTGTCCCGAACCGTCCGGCCGCCGTGCTCACGCTCGGTCGGCTGCGTCTGCGCCGCGGACTCGCGTTTCTGCGCGCGAGCGCCCGTGCCGAGCGCGACGCACTCCGCAGCCCGGGCCTGCTCCTCGCCGCAGGCCTCGCCCACCCACCGCGGATCGTCGCGACCTTCTCGCTCTGGAGCGACGTCACCCCAATGCGGGCGTACGTCGAGCAACACGGTGGCGGCCATCGCCAAGCGACCACGGAGCACGCCGCTCGTCCGTTCCACAGTCAGTCAGCGTTCATCCGCTTCCGCCCTTACGACGAAACCGGAAACTGGCACCCCCAGGCACCTGACCGCGCAGCTCACAAGCGTATGCTCACCCTGTGGCCTCGTATCCGGCGCCCCGATCTCACGAGGAAGCTGCGCGGCTCTTCCGAGGTGCCGGGTACTCGGATGACGTAATCAGCGAGGTGCTCAGTCAACTGCCCGATCCGATCGACCTCCGGCGCGACCAGCAGATCCTCGCGCGCTACGGCTTGAACCCAGAACGACTGATGGATCGCATGGGAGGTAGTCCTTGACTGGCCACCTCGAGCACGTGAGAGCGGTGGTCGTGGAGAGGTTGCCCCGCGTGGCGTACAACTGAGGTGGCGGTCCTCCCGGTTGTAACATCTATCGCGCGAGCCAGCGACATTCCTTACTGGTCATGGGGGCTAACGCGTGAGCAGCGCAATTGATCGTGAAGCCGATATCCGGGCTCGGCTGCAGCAGCACTGGGAGGCCTCCGAACGCGGGGACGTCGACGCTGAGCACGCGATCTACGCTGCGGACGCGATCCTGGACTACCCGCAGTCCGGCGAGCGCTTCAGAGGTCGGTCAACGATCCAAGCGCAACGCGGCGGGCATCCGGCCGAACGCCACTTCACCGTCCGCCGGATCCTGGGCGGCGGCGACGTTTGGGTGAGCGAGTGCGTGATTACCTATGACGGCGTGCCCACATATTCGCTCAGCGTCATGGAGATCACCGACGGTCTCGTAACGCACGAGACCCAGTACTTCGCCGACCCCTTCCCCGCGGCTCCGGGGCGCGCTGCGCTAGCTGAGCCAATTCCGCCCCGCGAGCAATAAGCTCGATGCTCAACTGCTGCGCGTCCTCGGATCCGCAGGGTATGGCGGCGCGGATATCGGCGAGTGTCTCGAGGCCGCGAGACACGTGCGGGAGGCTGAGCTCGATAGCTGGTATGAGGAGTGGCGCAGGCTCGGCGATCGGGTCGAGGTGCTCGCGCGTGCGGCGGAAGCCGCCGGGCGCAGCGAAACCGCACGGCTTGCCTACCTCCGCGCGTGCAGCTACCACCGAACCTCGGGCGTGATGTTGCTCGGCCACCCGCTGGACGCGCGCGTGGTCACGGCTCATCGTGCTCAGAAGGCGGCGTTCCAGGCCGCGATGCGACTGACGCAAATGCCGGTCGAGGGGGTCGAGATCCCGTTCGAGGGAGCGCGCCTACCGGGGTATCTGTTCAAGCCGAGCGCGGCTGCAGGGCATCGCGCAACGGTGATCCTGATCGGTGGTTATGACGGTACCTGCGAGGAGCTCTACTTCCTCACCGGAGCCGCAGCGCTGCAGCGCGGGTACAACGTCCTCGCGGTCGACGGGCCGGGCCAGGGGTCCGCACTCCTCGACCACGGTTTGACTCTCCGGGTCGACTGGGAAAACGTTATCGCGGCGATGATCGATGACCTCGTAGCGCGCCCCCACGCGCCAACCACGAGCGTGTCCTTGAGTCCGCAAGTGTTTCCGCGGAAACAGTTTGAGCGCTTCCGCGCGGAGTTCTCCAGTGCGATCGCGAGCCGATCGCCGTCTCCACCACCAGCCAGTTCTCGAACGCGGTCGTCACAGACGGCTTGATCCACCGCCAAGTCCTGGAAGCAAGCGAGCGCTCGACGGGTCACGAGCCAACGTGTCGCTTGTAGCAATGCTCGTCGACGACGAGTTGCCAGAAGCCGTGCGGGGGCCGGGTTGCGCGGAAGTGCTCGAAATCGAATGGGTGTAGGTCGTCTGGAGTGAGTATAAGTGCCGTGATTTAGGGCGTTTTGGGTCGGATGCGGCGGCGGGTCGGCGGGTTTTGGGGTGTCAGGCGGCAGGAGGGTGCGGGTTGGCGGTGAAAGTCGGGTTGTTGCCGTTGATCTCGACCCCTGGGAGGTGGCCGCGTGTCCCCCGATCTTCTCGACATGTTCCGCCGGGCACGCGATGCTTCTGTGGCTGTGAGCGAGTCTGAGCCGATCCGGTTGCCTGAACGAGGCGCGCCCGAGGGTGAGCTCGCCGCGCTGTCGGGCGAGGCGCTCGAAGCGTTTTCGCGGTCGGCGGAGCGGTTCTCGGCGCTGGCCGGCTGGCTGGCCGGCGGACACGCGCGCGGGCTTGAGCACGCGCAGCTGGAGGCGCGGCTGGAGCAGGACGGACGTGAGCTGATCCGGACGTTGCTGCAGGACCATCTCGATCTGCGCTCAGACTCCGAGCGGCGGGTTGAGCTGGTGGTCGGTGCGGACGGGGTGAGGCGACCGAACGTCGAGCGCTCGCACGCGCGGGCGCTGGAGACAGTCTTCGGCGAGGTGGAGGTCAAGCGGCTCGCGTACCGCGCGCGCGGCGCGGAGAACCTGTCTCCCGCCGACGCGCAGTTGAACCTGCCTGTCGAGCGGCACTCGCACGGGATCCGCCGTCTCGCGGCGCTCGAGACGCCACGCTCAAGCTTCCAGGACGCCCAACAGGCGATCCTGCGTCAGACCGGACAGCGGCTCGGGACACGGCAGTTGCGGGAGCTGACCGCGGCAGCGGCCGTCGATTTCAAGGCGTTCTACGAGCAGCGCCAACCGGCGGACAGCGATCGGGACGATGTGCTGGTGCTGTCCTGCGACGGCAAAGGGGTGGTGATGCGCCCCGAGGCGCTGCGGGCGGCAACCCAGAAACAAGCGGCAAGCTCACAAGCGAAGCTCAACACCCGTCTGTCGAAGGGCGAGAAGCGAGGACGCAAGCGGATCGCCGAGGTATGCGCCGTCTACGAGATCACCCCTGCCGAGCGTTCCGCAGCCGACATCCTGCCCGCAGACGAGCACGAGCGCCAAGCCGCCCAGCCCGCCCCGAAGGCCAAGAACAAGTGGCTGTCAGCCAGCGTCAGCGAAGACGCGTCAACGATCGTCGCTGACATGTTTCAAGAGGCCGACCGACGCGACCCCGAACACCAACGTTCCTGGATCGCGCTGGTCGACGGGAACAACCACCAGATCGACCGGATCAAAAAGGAGTCCAAGACCCGCAAGCTGAAGGTCACGATCCTGATCGACGTGATTCACGTGATCGAATATTTGTGGTCCGCCGCGTGGTGCTTCCACGCCGAGGGCGACCCCGCCGCTGAGCGCTGGGTCAACGACAAAGCCCGGCAGATCCTCAACGGCAAAGCCGGGATCACCGCCGCGTCGATCCGCCGCAAAGCGACCCTCCTCAAACTCGATCCCGACAAACGCAAAAACGCCGACCGCGCCGCCGACTACCTCCTCAACAAACGCGCCTACCTCGACTACCCCACCGCCCTCGCGGCCGGCTGGCCGATCGCGACACGCGTGATCGAGGGCGCCTGCCGGCACCTGATCAAAGACCGGATGGACATCACCGGCGCCCGCTGGGGCCTGCAAACAGCCGAGGCCGTCCTGAAGCTACGCGCCCTGAACAGCAACGGCGACTTCGACACCTACTGGGACTATCACCTCACCCAAGAACACCACCGCGTTCACACCCCACGCTACGCCCTCGGTGCCATCCCCCAACCGGCATAAGTCCCCCCAAAAGACCTACACCCAAATCGAATGTAAGTACAGGTAGCCGGTCGCGCTCAGCGATCGCCATTACTGCGGCGTCGGTGTATCCGAGTCCGAGATCCGCGAACGATGCGTCAATCACCACCGCGCGCCGCAGCAGCGCCGGCGACAGATTCACGACCGCATGCTCACCGTCAGCGATCGCTTCCAGAAACAAGCGCGCGGGGTGACCGCCGACCCTCGAGCGCAGCAACTAATCGACCTCGGCGATCACTGGCTCCGGGACGAGCAGGTCCCTCCCGAGCTCTGTCACAAGGGCCGCAGCGAGGGCATGGGCTTGGTCTCGGCAGTTGGCCGCAGCGACAAGCGGGCCCGTGTCCGCGACGACCTTCAGCGGGCCTCGACCAGCTGGTTCAGGTACTTCTCGGCCGCTCGCCCGAGATCCTTGGGTCCGTCACCGGCAGCGACGTAACGCGGACGACGCGCGCCGCTTTCAGCCCGCGCTCCCTGCTCAATGAGCCGGGCGACCGTCGCCGAGAACGACTCACCCTCACGCGCCGAGTCGCGCGCCAGATCCTCGATGCTCTGCGGCAGGCTGATTGTCCTTCGAGCCATTCAGTGGTGTGAGGGCCGTGGCGTACCTTTTTTCATGTTGTGCGAGGGATTTCGGCGCTCGCGACGATGTGAGGGGCATGGGATTCCGTTCAAATGATGCGGAGCTGCTGGCGCGGTCGGTGGAAGAGCCGTCGCTTTTCGCTGGGCTCTACGAGCGGTACGGGCTTGCGGTTCGGCGCTACGTCGCGCGGCGGATCGGGAGCGAGGCCGCGGAGGATGTAGCGGCCGAGGTGTTCGTCCGGGCCTTCGGGTCACGGGCGCGGTTTCGTGCCGAACGCGAGACCGCGCTTCCCTGGCTGCTCGGCGTGGCCAACAATGTGATCGCCGATCACCGCCGGCTGGAGCGTCGACGGCTCGTGGCGCTCGAGCGACTGCTGGCCGACGCGCCAGGACTCGTGGAGCACGGCGAAGCCGGTCTGGCACCTGAACTGGTTGCCGCGCTCGGCCGGCTCCCGGCAGCCGATCGGGACACGCTGTTGCTCGTCGTCTGGGGCGAGTTGACCCAGGAAGAGGCCGCGGTCGCGCTCGGCGTCCCCGTCGGGACTGTGAGCTCGCGGATCACGCGAGCGAGGAAGCGGCTCGCCGTTTCCCTGCCGGCTCGCTCGAGGGAGCAGGCCGTTGAACTTCGACTGAACGGAGAGGCGAATGCCTGACACGACCGACCTCCTGCTCGCGCTTCGGGACGTGGGGATCGAGGCGCCAGCGGCGGGCGACGCCGGTGACGCGCGCGCCCGTGCTGCCCTGCAGCGAGCGATCGAACGACCGCGCAGGTTTCGGCGCCGGGTACGGCTGCCGTTCGCAACGCGGAGCATCGCGCTCGCTCCGGCCGCCCTGCTCGTAGCGGTGGTCGCGACGGCGGCCGCCGGCTCAGTGGCTCTTGTTGGCGCGGACCCGACCACGTTGTTTGAGGCCAACCCCGGGAATTTCGGCAACCCCGCCCAGATCCATCAGACGGTGATCCCGTCAACGGTCCGCGAGATCGACTCCTACCGGGTCCCTGGGATCGGTGAGGTGCAGTACTGGGTTGCCGATACCGAACAGCACGGGCTCTGCCAGGCAATGCGACTGCCGAATAAGACCTGGGCCGTCGTTCCCGGCACTATTCCCAACACGGCCGGCCAGGTGCCCGGCTGCGGGCCAACCCGGCAGCAGGAGGTCCGGGCACAGGGCAACAGCCTCACCGGCTTGGCGCCGACCTCCGTCGACGAGCAGTCCATCTCACTGAAGAACCCCTCGGGCCTGTGGTGGGACGTCTACTACGGGATCGTCAACGCAGACGGCGCCGCCGGCGTAAAGGATCAGGCTAACGGCCGGACCACGCCGCTGATCGATGGTCGCTACTTCGTGCTGGTCGTTCCGCTCGGTCCGTTTCGCCGCGGCATGTGCATGGGATGCGACAACCTGCGCGCAATCGATTCCGCGGGCCACGCGCTGCCAGCCAACTACGGCCCCGAGCAGTACCGGAACCACTGACGTGAACGGGTGGCTCGCCTACAGGGTGGGCGCCGGCACCGTCGCGAGCTTGTCCGGGTTGCGGACGATGTCGATCGCGACGATCCGGTTCGGAATCGACGGTCAGCGAGATTACGCTCAGGAAGCCAAACGTGTCCCCCAGCACCAAGCCGGGCGAGACGGCCCGCTCCTGGTGGGCGGCCCGCAGCGTCGCCGCCGCCCCGACCGCTGCGCTGACGCCGGCAAAGCCGCCGCCGATGATCACGACTCGCTTGGATTCCATAGGATCCCGGCCGCATGCAGAAGCTCCGGGTCATATCCATCCTGACGCTTTGCCTGACCTCCTTCGGGGTCACGGTGGCGCTCGCTGCCGTGACCATCCACGCTCCGAAGTCTGCCCGGATCGCCGGTGGCACCATCCACGTCAGCGCCCGCGGTCTCCGGCGGGCCACTGGTTATTCGCTCACGCTCGCGGCCAATCCGGCTCCCACGCGGCTAACCGTGTGCGTAGCCCGCCTCGCTACCCACAAGAAGCGCGCGACGACCGTCAGCTTCAACGTGAGGATCCCCAAGCGCCTGCACTGCTACGAGAACGACTCGGTGTCGCTCGGCTCGACTGCGACGAAGCCCGGCACGTACCACCTGATCGTCGCGGTGCCTGACGGCCCGTCCGGCTTCGCCGGCACGGGTAGCTTCGCCCGGGTGGCGATCAAGCTCACGCGCTAGCCCTCGGCGCTCGAGGGTGGTCGGCCCCGCGCCTACGTGGCCGATGTGCCCGACCCATCACCGGCCACTGCCTGTGCGGTGGCGTGACCTACAGCGGGGTAACCACAACATGCGCCGCTCAGCCGATGCCAACGGTCTGCCGCTCGGCTTCGATCACGGCAACGATGCGTTCCTCTCCTCGGGAGTAGGGCACGCCGGTGTACTTCGTTGAGATCCGGTCGATGATGTCCCAGGCCGCGTCGCCCTCGAGCCATTCGACGACCCGCCCACGCACGACGACTGGCGTGAACGGGTCCTCGACGGGCGCGATTGACAGGGCCACACGAGGGTCGCGGCGCAGGTTGCGTGCCTTGCGCGACTGGGGACCGGTGAGGAAGACGACCTGGTCGCCGCGGGTGCCGACCCAAAGCGGGACGGTGTGGGGCGAGCCGTCTGGGAGGAGGGTGGCGAGGTGGGCGATCGGGGTGCCGTCGAGTACGCGGCGCACGTCGGGGTCAAGCATGTCTGTGCTCCTTGAGCGGCGGGTTGTCGAGGATCATCGGACCACCTCGTAACGGAGGTGGGTCACGCCCGGCGCCGGTACGGCTTCGACGAGGTTGAGGTGCACGTGCGCGGGCAGCGCCTGGAAGAACGGCCTTCCGCCGCCGAGCAGGATCGGCACCTGAATCCGTCGAACGCCTGGCTGGGCGTGTCCCCGTCGCGGTACCAGTCGAAGAGCATCGGCGCGTCGCCGAGGCCGCGACCGAACCCGCCGTCAGCGTCGCTCGGATCGCGACCGCTGATGTAGCCGTCGACGGACACTGCGTGGGCGCTGAAGACCTTGCTCATTTCATGCTCCTCTCTGAAGTTCCTTGAAGAGACGCCGAGACCGTATCACACTAAGTTCCCTGAGGGAACTCTATTGGTATGCTCATCGCATGCAACGGACCAACTTCGGCGAGATGGCGTGCTCCATCGCACGCACACTGGACGTCATCGGGGAGGCCTGGTCGCCGCTGATCCTGCGTGACGTGTGGGTCGGGTTCACCCGGTTCGAGCAGATCCAGGCCGACCTCGGCATCTCACGCAAGGTCCTGACCGAGCGGCTCAACCACCTCGTCGAGCACGGAGTGCTCGAGCGCCGGCCCTACGACCGGCGACCGCGGTACGAGTACGTCCTGACCGACAAGGGCACTGAGCTCGTCGACATGCTGATGGTGATGGTGGCCTGGGCCGACAGGCGGCTAGCCGGGGAGGCAGGCCCACCCGTTCTCTACCGTCACCACGCGTGCGGCGAGATCAGCCACGTCGACCTGCGCTGCGCCCACTGCGGAGAGCCGATGCACGCCGGCGACGTCGACCTGCTTCCCGGGCCCGGCGCTGCGGCGTAACCCACGTTGGCATGACCGTGAGGCGCGGGCGTGCGGGCGCGGCCCGAATGTACGACCGCTACTCGAACGAGGAGAGGAAGGTGCGCTGCGCTTTGCGCGTGCCGGTCAGCGCCTTCTCGGCGATCCCGATCTCCTCCATGATCCCGCCCCGCGCCTTGAAGATCGCCGTGACCGAGCCGTCGGGCGCCAGATACCAGTCGTTGAGCCCGATCACGAACACCTTCCCCAGCTTCAGCTTGGCCCGCGCCGCGGTCACGGTCGCCCCCGGCCCGACACCCGCGACCGCATAGTGCGCGCTCGAGGTCGAGATCCAGATCACCTTCCCTCGGTACCTCTTCGGCAGCTTCGGGGACCCGTACCCGACCCGCACCCCGATAGGCGTCAAGCAGAAGAACTGCTCGTACTTCTGGCCCCGACTCGAGGAGTGCGTGAACGCCTTCGCCGCCTGGTGGCGCGTCATCCCCAGATGCACGAGCCCGAGCGTCGACCCCTTCACCTTGCCACTCGCCGCCGGACACCGCGCCACATGCGGCACCGGCACCACCACCCCCGCACTCGTCTGCACTGGCGAATAACCACCCACGTTCCGGGCATCGACACCGCACGTCAAAGTCGTTCCCTCGTCGGTGGACTGCACGGTGTACGTCGACTTCGTTGCGCCCGCGATCGGCGTCCCGTCCCGGCTCCACTGATAGAAGAACGTCGTCGGGCTCCCGCGCCACGAACCCGTCGAGCACGACAGCGTCGCGCCGGCATTTGCCGTCCCGCTGATCGCCGGCTTGGCCGTGCTCGCCGGCGCCGCAACCACCGTATAGGACACCGACTCCGACCCCATCTGCCCATCGGCGCTCGTCGCCGTCACCGTCAGCGTGAACTCCCCCGCCGTCGCCGTGCTGAGCGCCGTCCCCGACGAATGACCGTTCTGATCCACACACGTCGCGATCCCCGGACCCCCCGCCCCCTCCGAGCACGTGAAGCTCGACTTCACCGACGCCCCCACGCCATACTCGGAGCCGTTCCCGGGCGCCGCGATCGACACCGTCGGGGCCAGCGGCTTGACCGTCAGCGCCACGGTCGCCGTGGCGTAGTCGCCGTCGGCGTCCTGGGCCTCGTAGGTGAAGCTGTCCGCCCCCGCGTAGGCACTGTCGGGCGTGTAGGTGAACGACCCGTCCCCGTTCAACGTCAGCGACCCGTGGGCCGGCCCCGTCACCACGGACGCCGTCAACGCATCGCCGCTGGGCGCCATCGCCCCGGCGAGCACCCCGGTTGGCGCCGTGACCACGAGCGACTCGTTGGTATGGGTCGAATACGCCTGCGCCACCGCCGCGACCGGATCGGTATAGGTGATCACGACCTGCCCGTCACCCGACTGCGTGCCGGTGCTGTACGCCACCGACTGTACGTCCGCCGCGGCGTAGCTCGATCCGCCACCCCCGCCGCCGCCGGCGCCCTGCTCAGTGCAGGCCCCCGCACTGCCGCCGCCCCCGCCGCCGCCGATGAAGCCGCCGCCCCCGCCGCCGCCGTTCACATCATGGGGATCACCCGCGCCACCCTGGTTCGTCATCCCAGTACCCCCGCCGCTGCCGGTGCTGGACGTGCAACCCCCAATGGAGCCGCTGATCGTGCCGGGGGCACCCCCTGCGCCACCTGGGCCCCCCTGTCCGCCATCGCCGCCGCCGAAGCTGAAGCCGCTACCACTGACGCCGGCTCCGTTCCCGCCATTGGTGCCCGTCTCGCCTCCGGCGCCGCCGGTGCCGACCGCCGGAGTTGGGTCTCCATCGCCGCCCCCGCCGGCACCGCCGCCACCACCGGCCTGGAGCTCAAGCACGCCGCCAACGGTGACCGCACTGTAGCCCCCGCCGGCGCCAGCGGCGCCCTGGGGAGAGGCGTTGCCGCCCCCGTTGTAGCCGCCGGCCCCGGTGTCGGGGGGTATGCCGGCAGTGCCCGCGCCGCCGACGCTGACCGTGACCGTGTCCCCGACGGACAGCGATGGGAACGCCCCGGCCACCTGCCCCCCGAGCCCACCGGGGACGACGGTGAATGAGGTCTGCGAGCCGGCGCCGCCGGCGGCGCCGGCGGCGGAGATCGTAGGGTCCGCGACCCCGACCGGCACCGTCCATGTCTGGTTCGTCGTCCCGTCGTAGCCGAAGGTGACGGTGCACGCCCCTGAGGCGCAGGTCGGCGCCGGGCCCACCGCGCTGACGACCGACGCCAGCATGGCGGCGAGCACGCCCGCGACGAGAAGCACCCCTGCCAGGAGCGTGAACTGAGCGCGGTGCCGAGCCACACGAGCCACGGCGCTAACTTACACGCCGGTCTCCGCTCCCCGTCTCACCCCATTGCCACTGCCGGCTGGTCTCGCCGTTCCCCGAGCTGCGCGGCCAGGGCGGTCCGCGTGGCGATCCCGAGCTTGCGGTAGGCGTTCGTCAGGTGGTACTCGACGGTGTTCGCCGTCACCGACATGGCGGCCGCGATCTCACGGTTGGTGAGGCCGGCGGCGGCGAGCTCGCCGGCCTGGCGCTCGCGAGCGGTCAGCGCCTCGACGCCGGTGATCGCGTAACGCCGGGGGCGCGCGCCGAGCACGACCAGCTCGTGGCGCGCCCGCTGCTCGAGCGCCACCGCGCCGCACTCGTGGGCGAGCTGCAGCGCCTCC
>Ga0302325_10019078_pt1 | contig 14437 bp, 19 predicted proteins | sample Palsa_T0_2_FD_201948 | JGI IMG/M metagenome (GOLD analysis project Ga0302325, IMG submission 201948) | Peat permafrost microbial communities from Stordalen Mire near Abisko, Sweden - Palsa_T0_2 | ecosystem: Environmental > Terrestrial > Soil > Palsa > Peat permafrost | place: Sweden: Abisko... | reverse complement strand
AGAAGGTACCACGGGGAAATACATGTCCGAAGCCCCTATTATCAGCACAATTCCAGAGAGAGTGAGGGAGCAAGGAATAAGACGCCTGTTGGTTCTTTCAGGACCAGGGATGTACCGAGGATCAGAGTTGCCTGTATGGGCCTTCCAGTCGCTGTCTGGTTTCTCCGTCCCCCAATTGTGGGTCAACTCAAGGACTCCCTCCCTCTCAAATGCCTTCTTGCCCTTATCGAGCGCATTCTCCGCCGTATCATAAGCCAAGAAGTACAACGAAAACTTGGCATTGTCAAAGTCCCATTTCTGGATCAAGCTCATGCCCATGATGTCCCGGTAGAACTTGAGTGATTTCTCCGGATCCTTGACACGGAGCATCGTGTGGTTGAAGATGTATCCCGTTGGCTTGGTCGACATGGCGAATGTTCGAGCTGTGCGTCTTGTAGCGTGGGTGGTGGTGAGTGTGCCCTGTGCAGTGAACAAGGACCGCGAGAGTTGAGTGAGTCGGCGCAGTGTGGTGATGGCGGTCAATTGAGCGCGGCAAGGCAGACTACGTAGCTGAGTGCGTGTTTGGAGTAAGCTTTTGCAGCACGTGTGGAGAAGGAACGGGAGTGTGCAAGCGGGCTGCGGCCGGCTGTTGGCTGTGGCAACACTGGTTGCTGTGGTTATTACGCAGGCCGACAGTGGCAGATGACGAACGCCGCACGGATCCTAGCGCGGCGCCGCGGCCCCAATCAGCTAATTTTCCACCCATGCACGCTTAGCCAATGTCGCAGCAGACAGCACGCCCTGAGAGTTGTATTAAATAATTTGGCAACGCTCCCTGAATCACGGTGAATGCAGTCCTTCGGCGGCAGCAGCACCCTTGGCTCCTGACACAATTCCCCTTCACTGCGCTCGCCGGACTCCCTGAGTGTCCAGGCCTCTGTTGCTGGCCCTGGTGGTTCGCGTGTAACATGTCCCTGGCCACATGGATTGAACAGAGTATTCCCCCCTGACAAATTCCCGCTGAGCCTGAGAATTAATCCCGATCCCTGAAAATCGAGACAATCCCCTTTTTGCACCTCGATTCACATTCAACCCGTTCCCGTATTTGCCGCCGGAACTCATCGTGTCGATCCTGTCCTACGTCCCTGCATCGTCCATCCCGCAACTGTACAATACAAACCATTTCTTCCGAGTCCATGTCGATATTTACAAGAAACAGCTCTTCAAAGTCCGTCTCTCGCGGTATCCCCCACAATTTCTCGCGGCGTATGTCTCCATCCAGAGCGTTGACTTGGGTCTGATACACACCCTTCCGAATGCCTGGGATGTGTTGTATGTGTTGGAACACAAGGCGGACGTGTGTTTGGCGGTGGAGAGGATACTGCCCGGCATCGGAGGCGACAGATTCTACCGCGCCTTCCTGAGACAGTGGGAAAGTCGCCAGGGCATGTTTTTCAACAAGGAGGAATGGGCAGAGGCTTTGGTCGAGAGATGTCATATCTACGAAGACTGTTTACGCTGGGAAATCTGCGATATCATTCACTTGCAGATGGTGTATCGGAATATCCTGTCCCTCCTTCCGTGGCACGATATCCTCGAGCCGTGTCTTCAGGGGTGTACTTGTCGAGTGCATGGGGTATGTGTTTCCGACATGCGCGTGCATTGGAATTATAAAACGGATTTATATCGCAATATGGTCGATCAAATCATTGGGTGTGGGCCGGAATTTATCCTCTCCCTGTTATCATCTTCGGAGGCGGTTCATGTGCTACGGCAATGTATGCAGGTAATGAAGGAGAGGGGCGCGAGGTACTGCTGTTTCGACGATGTCATGGCAAAGTTACTGAGGAGATGGGATGGGGGAGAAAACGTCGCCACCAGATGGCAGGAGGAGGACAGTTATTTCGAAGTGTGTGCCTCAGGGAGGTACTTCACCGAGGGGGATGTCCGCGTCATTCCCTTCAAACAGAGGTACTCGTAAGATCACTTTGTGGAAGCAAAGGGCTATGTAAAGTACATTTCCATTTGACGTATTGAAGGTCGTTCCTGTACAGAGTCATGGAATTGTGGGTTGGGGATATCATTGCAATGATTGGAGATGGATAGATACTATGAATATTCGTCGGGTGTAGATGTGCTATATCTCTGTTGTACGCGCATACTGGCTAGAGTCGCTTATTGTAATACCCACTTCGGATTTCTATCACTTTGCCATGCTTTGTAGAATCATAGACATAGCCCCTTTTGTGATCTCGCAGAAAGTGTCGCCGAAATGTGCTATACACCGCCCAAAATAGCTATTTCCTCGAACCTAATCCCTGAACTTTTGACTTTCGGGGTCCAGGACACCGCGTTACCAAAGCTATCCCGTGGCACTAAAAATAGCCGCCTTCTCCAAGGAACAATCATCGAAAGACGCTCGAGCATGATAACTTTATTTGGTAGTGAGATTAAGAGTTGGGATTTCGGAGATAAGGGGTTATGGGTCAAGCAACTTTATTTTGCGATGCCAAGAAATGCAGCAACTAAACACCTACCCTCCTGTCCCCCGAACACCATATTCTGCAACCAAACAACCAAAGTAACGATCGTCTAAAACAAACCAACAATTCACATCCTTCCAAACCAAAGAAAAAAAACCCTGCGATAAAGCATCCTTGCTATCCTATAGATCCTCCCCGCAGTCCGAATGTACCTCCACATTCCTGATCTGCAAACAGTGTCCGATGTCGGCGTCGGCTGGCAATGTGGATTTCTGTTTGCATACGAGAGATGACCTAGTAATTGCCCATCTGCGTGGAGAGTTGTCTCCACAGGGAGAGGAATAGTTTTCTTTTCCCGGAGGCGCCGAGGCCGTGTTTATCGTCTAGGTCTTTCATTTTTCGGGCATCGCCTTTGTTGAGGAGGTCGTCGTCACGGTGTGTCCAGACGCCTTTTTTCTCGGGCAATACTATTGTCAATGGTGTCCAAAAGCAAAGTCGTCCTAAAACTATTGTGGAAATATAAAAGTACATATCGTGGACGGGGAGATGAGGGATTCCAAGGGAGGACGATAGGGGACTAACCTTTGTAACGGATAAAATGTTTTAATGCCTTTGCAGCTGTTTTCTTCTTCGCGGAAGTCCGTTCGAGCATCCACCAGACAAGTTCTTCATCGACAGAATGTTTGGAAGCCTGGTCCTTGATCCACTGTATGATCTCCTCCTCAAGCTGTAAATCATCATCATCCCCATTCACAGACTTGGTCCCTGTGCCATTGTGTTTCTCTGGCGAGGGCGTGATTTCGAGATTCGGCAACGTGAGATCCTCGTTCTCTTCAAACAGGGCTTGTGTTTCCGGACCGAATGCTCCTTGTTGATTGCCCGCAAGACCGGCCTTCAAGATGAACGCCGAGACTTCTTGGATGGTCATGTCCTTCATCGTTCCATCGTGGCCGTTGCGCATCGATCCGTCGTGGCCATTTCGCATTGTTCCGTTGTGGCCGTTGCGCATTGCAAGTCCGTCTTCTTCATCCTCATCACTATCTGAAAGGTCGCCTGTGTGGATCCCTTTTCCGTTGGTCATTGGTGGTTTCGGGATTTCTTCCTGTTCCTTCACCTTTTGAGCTTGACGCAATGTGCGACGTTGTCGGGCCGCTTCCTCCGCGGTAATAAGACCCGGGACATCGGAATCTGTTTCGTACGCCTGCTGCGGCGGGTCCTGTCGCGGTTCAACCTTCGCTATCTCCTCGGCCTGGCCACTCTCGCTCTTGAACATGACGGGACTGCTGCCTGGGGTACTACGGACTTCCTGCCCTGCTGTGATTCTCCTACCTCCAGCTCCGATACCTAAGCCCATACCCTCGTGCATGGGAACACCCTCCTCCCTTACGGGATGAACCTGTACACGAGGAGTGATGGGCGAACTCTCAATGTCGATTGTGATATTACCAAGACTGACTCTGACTTTTTCTTTCCTCGGGGGTTCGGAGATTTGATTGTGGATGAGTTGGTCGTCGTCGTCCCGTTGGGGTGTCCTATACGCCGTAACGCGACTTCCTGGGTCTTCATACAATAAGGTGCTATTAGCAAGATCGTAAGACGAGGCGAGTGGCGAGGAAGCATGTTCATGGATCGGGATGACGGATGACGGGCGCAAGGTTCGTGAAAGGGGGACTCTAGCCCTTCTTTCGGAGGTGGGGACCGATAAGGATCGAGCGGGGAAGTCACTGCGCAGGGCATTCGTGGGATGATAGGAAAGTTTCGACAACTCGGGTTTCGTCTCAGTGGCCGCTTCCGGAGCTGCGGATTTCATTCTCTTAGATGATGAAACAGGTTCGTCCAAGGGAGGTCTTTTTGGAACCCTGGGCATTTCGTTGTCGATATCCATTGGCGTTCCAGGTTGCTCGTCCGCGTCTGCGTCCGCTTGCACATCCTCCTGTGCCATCTCTTGTCCTGGATCCTCTTCCTGCAAGAGCGGCTTGATCCTCTGCACATATCGTCCCCTCCATTGCTCTGCATCATGACCTTGTGCAACATTCTAAATCAGCACGTCTCACCGAGGGGAGATACAATAGCCGCAAACTGGTCCCAGAAATCGGCATCCTCAGGATCTGCGTCAGGTTGCCGGACTGCATGCAAGATCAACCTATCGTCCTCTTTGCTGAATCCTATTTTTCGAGAAGCTTGTGGTGATGAGGAGGTCATGGCTTGCGTTTCGGGGCGTTTGGAAAGGACTTTAACCCATCTGTTTCGCCAGCTCTGGGACGTATGTTGCGGGTGCTAATGTCAGCCCAGAGATCCTAGGCAGGCGAGGATATTGGGGAAGGAACCGCTTTGGCTATATCGTCGTAGAGTTTATTCCCACTGAGCCCGAGACCCGTTTCTGTGGCCTTGAGTACCGCGTCCATAAGAATCTGATCGTCCTTGACGGAGAATTCGTTTCTCTTAAATGTTCGTCCCCCATTAGTTTTGACACTAGCTATACGATGGTCCTCCGGATCCTGCAGCTGTCCCTGGCGGATACTCTCTTCGATCCATTTATAGGATATCTGGCCCGCACAGGCAGCAGCTTTCATATGATCTCCAACTTCCCACTCCGCCGCATTCTGTGACGGACAAATCTTTCCTCCTCGTTCCTACCAAAGTCAGCGCTGTCTCAAATTGCAAGCCAGAAACATACCTCGACCATTTTCTGGAAAGTAGAGCGAGTCGGGACATTCAACGACAGCCATATTTTGAGAGGCGTCCCCGACGGGGCGACAAAGATCTTTTCCATGGCCTCGCTGTCGTCTTTGTATTTCTGGATGGGCGACGCCGCTTCTCGCACCATCGCAAGCTAATAAGCGAGAGCAAGGGTGGCGGCAGGACTGAAATCGCTGCGTCGTTTGTTTGGGTTGTGTGGAGGCAATTGACTAGCCGCTGCGAAACCTGCTGGGGGCGCGCGTTGTGCATTGTGACATCGCCGGTGCTGATTGGTTGATCCATCGCGCTGGTTCAGAGCTTCAGATGGTTGAGGCCCGGCTTGATAAAGCCCTCTTCTATTGATGTTTGGATTACTATGAGTAGATTGTCTTATCTCTAGAACATTAGTTCTACATTTGAGGGAGACATTGTTCAGATGAAACAAATGGGCTGTGGTTCGTGCATTGGCCGCAAGATTTGAGGCATTAGCGAAGTGGCTTTTCTTGATATCTAGACTCTTAGAAGTATTATTGTCTTGTATCTAGACAACTAGCACTATAAGAGAGGACCAGCAAGTTAACTTCCATCCGACAACTACCCTACACTGCACCTTCACTCGATATGGGACAAGGATTGCATGTGGACTCATTACATGTACAGTCGCGTGCCTCGCCATCGCTCCCTTCTTCAGCAAAACTCCCTTCTCTAGAAGGTAATTGGCATCATCCGACGCTAAATGATAGGATCACTTACACCATCTTCCTCATTCATCTTCTATTCCGGTGATAACCCGGAGTGTGGAAAAAGCAAAACCTTCGGCACTGGCATGTAGCATCTTTGCTGCCGTGCTGGGGGTTCTCCTCCATGCTTTCCTGGGACACAATCCCCACTCTTACAACGTTGGCCGCTATAACGCATCTGAAGAAATACATCGCCAAACCTCACAGCAATACTTTGGGATCGCGGGCGGAGACCTGGGGATAGTCTAGTGCAATATCCCACGAGAAGAATCGCTCCATGATATTCTTCTAAAAGCTTGAACCAGACCTCCAAAATCCCCGAAATCTCAACACCACGCACTCCCACATAAACCTCCAAGATATCAGCAGCCAACTCACAGGCCAACGGAAAGCACATATCGTGCTGAAGGAGCCAGGGCTGAGCATAAGAAACCCGGGCGACGCTCAAAGCGAGAATAAACACGGAGAGGGAAGGTAATCGCTGCAAAATAAATTAAACTAACAACAGGTATGACAAATAGACAGGAGAAAGAGGATGAGGGTGAACGGGACGGAGAAGAGATGGAATTAGGTGAAGAAGAAGAGATGGAAGGTGGAGAAGAAGGGGAAGGGGATAGCGGGGAAGGGGAAGGGGAAGAAGATGAGAAATATCATGGCGGGGAAGGGGAAGGGAAAGAGGAAGAGGAAGGATCGAGAGTTCAGGAGCACCGGTCAAAAGTATCGGTACGGGAACTCAAAGGATTGGATATGGAAGCGGTCCTGGCAAGTCGACTACGTCGGCGCAGGGTATGAATTAAGGGTATGAATTAACGAATAGCCAAACGCAGAGCATCCAGTGAATGCCGGAGGTTCTAGTGACTTTTCAACTGCATTCCATGTGTTGTCTCTCTTTGATAATGTCGAGGATATTTAATATGGTCTTTTCTCCGCGTAATTTGATCAACGGAACAGCTTGCTCGGAAGTCGTCAAAATGATACGTCCCTCGGCTCCCCTCTGGATCGGCTCTCCTGTCCAAACCTCTCCTCACTCTTGGCAATTCCTCATCGCTGAGGCAAGTCAAATTAAGGATTACTTATATGGCCGCGCCGAACAAAAATTAGAGATGTCCTCAAAGTGGAAGATACCGGGCGGCAATAGTAGATCCAAACTACGCGCTCAGTACACCATTCTCCGAAAACAAATCTTCCAGCGTCTCGATCAGGCCGAAGCAGAAAATAGAGTAGAGGAAGCGGACGAAGACCAAAGTAGTTCGTGTACCCATTCATGACATACATCTATTATCCTCATCTGATTGATCAAACGACTAATATCCATCCATCTCAAGTCTCTGTATCTTCGCCGATGCCATGCCGACACATAACTATATTACAACCATCCCAAAGCTAATTACATCATACAATATCCGAACCATCGCCCTCCTCTTCATGAATCTTGCTTCCCTCCCCCCTTTGTTCCTCCTTAATATACACCTCTTTCCGTATCGTCACGACATTCGCATCCTGTCCCGCAGTGTGATGTGTATCTCTACTCCCCCTCCGCCCCATCCGCGCCATATGCTGCATCAACGACATGGGCTCCTCCTCCGGGGTCTCCCTCCCGTTCTCCGTGAGCGTCGACCCCGCTGAGATGACCGTCTCGACCGTCTTCTCAGTCCCCAGATATGCGGCGGCGGGAAACTTCGGCGACGCCATTTCGAGCGTACCCTGTGTCCCCTGCGTGCCCTGCTGCGTGGAGTGACTTGACGCGCGGGTGTTGCGTACTAGTGGTCTGGACTTGTACTGCGATTGGCGGAAGTAGAAGGACCGGGAGCGGTTAGTCGTGTTGCGGGTGAGGATGTGGCGCCAGCGGGAAATAAGTCGGCCTCCCAGGACGGGTAACGAGGCTACTAGCAGGGCGACTGCGCCCTCAATGCCGGCCCACCAGGATATACTTCTGTCAGAAAAGGAGGCTAAGGGAGGGTACGCATAAATGTTTTGTTGTTGGAGGAAGTTTGGTTGTGTCAGGAGGGAGACTCTGACGATTGCGGAGGCAGTGACAAGGCCACATAACGCAAAGATACACACCAGCGCGTAGCGCAGTGATGACGGGATATTGGCCATGAAGATGATGGGGAAGGGGTAAACGAATAGAACGACATCAGCGACGACATTGAATACTGCCGGGGTGATGACTTGAACATTCCATCGACATCGAGTGTATACTACCATTAGGACCGTGTGAAGGGAGCCGTGTACCCGGCGGACTTGAAGCGAGTGTCTCAGTAACGAAATCGTTGGGGGGACAAGCAGTCCAGAAAATGACGATGACACAAATAAACGAGACGACGATATATCCGACTAGGATATGTCTTAATCTGCCAAACCTGATCAAATTATTTGACAGGCGCGATAAAAACCATGCAATCCCAAGTTTAATGAACCACTAACATCAGAAGCATTTTTTTCTAGGGACATACCACCGAGAAAATATAGGTCGCGATACTAGAGTACCAATACCGTACCAGTTTGGGAGCATTTTCCAGAACGTAGAGGAGATCGCCTTCAGCGAGAGCCGCATTGAGTGCTCTGACCCATTTTACTATCACCGTGGCGACAATGTACGTTTCCACGAGAATCACGCCTCCAATTCCCAAAAACAAGTCGTCCAGCCTGAGTCCGTCAGCTTTCGCACAGGGAGGGAGAATTACCCCAACTTCTTGGCTTGTATCCGAATGACGACTCTGCTGAAAAAGGCAATGACGGCAACCCCCGCCAGAACCCATATTATAATAAACTCGGGCTTTACTGTCATGAGTCCGGCCAACGAGAAGGACGAGGATGCTGCTGCTGCTGTTGCTGCTGCTGACGATGTCGGTGTGGGCGCAACTCGTATCTTTAAAAGGAAAGCGAGCACTCAGAATGCAGCGATTTTATAATCTATGTCATGTAAGATGTCGATCCTGATTCCTGCAGTGCGTGATGTGTACGTGTGTGTGTATGCATCAAATCCTCGGCCAAAGACGGGGACAACCGTATGTATTTATTTAAGGTTCGTGCATAACTGTGCATCGTCTGTGCGCGCGATCAACAGCCACATTAACTGCACGCCGCCCTCCAAGCCAGTAGTTATTCCGCATGAAACAAGCCAGCCGCCTAATCAAAACGAGGCCCGCAGATCCCGTGGGGGGCGAACTGCAGATCAATCAGCCGCCACGGCTGACGCACCGCAAAGGCCCCCGCCACGCTCGCGCGGTCACTGGCTGCCTGGCACTGGGCTGACTTCATTTGGCGCCTCTTGTTCCGAAGCATGGACGCCCAGACGGAACGCGGCGCTTGATTCGGCCTGCTGGCTTAGACCGGCGCGCTTTCCTGGCCACACCTTATTCCCACACAAGTGCCGGTATGGGACGTATGCAAGGGGTCCAGCCGTGCACCAACAATGCGCCCCAGCCAATCATTTCCGCGACGGGAGATGATCCGGCGACAAACGCGCCGGAGCTGCAAACTTGCACCAGGAGCACAGACAAGCTTTTGCCGATCCTTCTTTTTTTAGAATGATAACATATCTACCAAACATGTATACAAACGTACATCTTTCGCTCGAATTCCGTGCTTCGGCCGGAGGTGTTGTTCCGAACCCCCCCCCCTTTGAAAGGAAGTGGTCTGGCTTGCGGGATGGCTGGCACGATATCGCCGGAAAGGAACAAGTGATATATATTAACCATTTCCACATTCCACGAGGTCTGACAGCTCCACGCGTGCGACCCCAGCCGCAATCCTCGGCACGGCAAAAGTCCCGGAGGTGTAGTACATATCCTGTGGTGCTGTTTTCTAAGGCGTTAAGGGTATGAATGCCTATCCATCCATTGAGCGTTCCCAATTCATTTCTCCCACGCGCGCAATTTCACCCCTGACGGATCCACAAGATTACGTCGATCATACTCCTGGGAACCACCTACCACAATCTTTTCTTCGCTATATGGCAATGAACTATAAGCAAATACCGAACTGTATTATTGAAAATGTCAGGGACCGGGACTTTCATTAGACTAAATCTCCGCTGACCTCGTTTGTAGCAGTTTTTGGCGGCGGACCAGATTAACAGGTATGTTGTATAATCGCTTCGAACCTTCATGTAAGAAATTTCATTGCACACTAAATGGGCTCATAGTATCATATCCTATAAATATACAAACTGTCCCCTCCTCACTGATATATATCGCTGGGCATTCCCATAAGATCATCAAATAAACCACCGATAGTCCTCCGCGGCCGGCCCATCTCTCAACTTTTCAGTCGACACATCCCTCGCCTTCAACTTGACCCCCTGCCTGATATCTCTCCTCTTATTATCCGCCATCATCCACGCCCCCAAAAGCACCGTCAACAGGGCGCCCAGCCCGCCAAACGCCGCCGTCGTCGCCAAGGCAGGCAAATACTTTGGTTGATCTTGTGGTCTGAATATATTACTACTGACCACGCCCATGAGGTTGGCGATGGGGACAGCCACGGAAGTCAACATCACGCGCCGATTTTCATCGGCAATGTTGTTGTTGTACCAGACATCGAGGATGACGCTCGGGGCGGAGGTGCCCCATGTCATCATGAAGCAGGCGAAATAGGCGACTTGGAGATGTGTTAGGACGTCGATGCTGGCGTAGATGATGAACCCGATGAAGGTGAAGAGGAAGCCCGCTGCGATGTACGGGAAGCGCAGTGTCGTGAGATCCGACGCGAAGGCCAGGAGGAGCAGCATTACTGCGCCGGAGACGTTGGGTGCGACGGTGTAGAGGTTGGTTTTTACGGTACCGTAGTCGAGGCGTGCGATTATGACGGGGAGGAAGAGTTGTACTGCTTGGAGGGGGACGCCGAGACATATCTCGATCGCTACAGTTACAAAGTAAAGGGAAGGGAAGGAGTACCGAGGATAGCCCAACTTGTTGGATGCTTAAATATTCTAACAGAGTCTTTGAAATTGAATTTCTCGTTCACGACACTCGAAGAATCGACCTGGATACGGTAGTGTGCGAGTTTCTTTTCCTCTGCATTGAAGAAACGACATCTTTCCGCATTGTAAGGGAGATAGAAAAACGCAAATATGCCGAAAGTAAAAGTACACACTCCCTCAATAAGGAACAGATACCGCCAATCATCCAAGGATCCCGACTGAATCTGAAACACCCCAAAGGCAAGAAGTCCACCAAACGCCGACGCAATTGACTGTGCGGCATAAAACAGCGCCAACCGCCGCGCAAGTTCTCCTCTCCTATAAAACCTACTCTCAGCCGCCGGTCTCCCTTTTGGCCTAGTATGTACGTAGTCTGGTAATAAATCACCAGCGGAAAGAAGGCACTTTCCGCCATGCCAAGGAACCATCGAATAGTCATCAGCCCGGCAAAATTCTTCACCACCGTCACCATCGTGGTAACCAATCCGAAACACAACATCATAAGTGGCAACACCCTATTCGGCCCATACTTCTTCCCTAGGATGCCCAGAACCGGCGCGGTCAAGACGTACGGCACAAAGAACACGCTTAGGATGATATTGTATTGGTTCCCCTGGAGATTCAAACTCGATTCCAGGCCCGCTGTTTTGGCATTCCCGAGGTTCGATTTATCTAGGCTGTTGAAGAGGTACATGGCCGCTAGGACGGGGAGAATTCGGGTGTCGAGTTTCCATACTAGTTTTCTTTCGGCGATGGGATCGAGGATGTAAAGTTGTGAGTCTTCGGCGATATCGAGGGGCGATGAGATTCCAGTTTCCTGTGACAGGTGTTTATCTTCCGAGGGGAAGTCGGTTTCGGACATTGCGGCGAGGGATACATATTAGGAAAGGGTCTGCTTTTGTAGGCTGACGTTAGAGATAACGATGGTGCGCTGCGTTGATCAGCAGACCTTATCGATGCGAGGGATCAACGAAGGTTCCGACGATCGGCGCATAGAGATTGATTGGGCCTTAAACGAATGGAGGATGCCTGAATTCGTTGGGATACGCTGCCCGAACCGTGTATTGTACTATGAATTCGGAGGAAGGAGGTTCCGTAGTTATCCAGGGTTATTGGGATTATCTTTATATCTGAGATGGGAGAGATCCAATTAGCGGTGGACCCGGAAAGTGGGCCGCAGCCGATCTCACCAATCAATCTGAAGGGGCGGTCGGAAAATAGTATCTTCAGTGGTGCACTTCAAGTCGGAAGTTACATCAACTTGAAAGAGGGTCGGATGTAAAGTTCGTCTGTGCATTGGAATTGAATTGCTCTGATCGATAAAATTGGGTATTGGGGCAGGTGTCCAACTGATCCCACAAGCCTGCCAGAGTTTCACAGGAACAAAGGAACTTATTTCACTCTCTCTTAGTAAAGACATCGTAACAACAGCTGGTCCTACTATCTTCACAGGCTTGATCTCACCATCTAACTTCTGCCCCAGGAATTAACCCCCCTTCTTATTGGCTATCTATTCTTGACGCGTGGTTACGTGATCGACAGGGGACCAATAACACGAGCCACGCCCGAAATAGCAACACCTTCCCAGCTTTTCATTCCCGAGCCATCCTCCCGCACTCCCTCCTCATTCACTCAATTCACTCTTCAAACCACTCGTCGTCATCATCAGCGCGTTTCATTCAAGTGCTCTCTGCGCAGCACAATGCAATCCAATTTTTCAATGCGAATACCTCTCCTTTTGCTGCTATGCATTCTTTTTTTCTCGTTAGGACACGGTCAGAGTATTTTTACCCCCCTTTTCGAGATTGACGTTTAGGTGTCACCACCACCGACTCGAATACATCGTCGACAACAGCCACTGCAACGGCCACTGCAACGGCCACTGCGACAGGGAGTGCAACTGGGAGTGCTTCCCAGACAACCGCGACGGGGAGTAGTGCTTCAGCTTTACCTTCGGAATCAGACTCCACGGATACCGATTCAAGCACAAGTAGCATCAATTTCAGGGATCCACCTGGTGGAGTCAGTATGATCACCCCGGCCGCCACGGACGCAAGTTCGACGTATTATAAGATTGGAGCGACAGTCACGTTGTCGTGGAATTATACTTCTGTGCTAGTTACTCCCACGGCCGTTGTCGTTCAGGCATATTGCAATACAAACAAGTACTCCCCAATCCCCCGTTGCCCGTTGCCCGTTGCCCATTGCCCATTGCCCGTTGCACGTTGCACGTTGAATGTTGTTGTTGTCCGTTGCTGCGCCTGTTTCACGTTGTTGTTCATGAGCTAATGAAGATATTACTATCCTATTGCGAGTAATTTGACATTCGATGACACGAGAGTGTTATGGGATACCAGCGCCTACGAAGCAAACACAACCCAACCCCTCCTCACGTACCCCCCCTCCCCTCCTCCCGAGCAAAACACTTACATTCAGCGCGATGTATACATTATACATCCTCGACGCAAGTAGACACGTCACCGATATCCCTGAAGCAGGCGTCCTAGGGAGTAATCTTGGCTTCGCCTTCGGGATGTACGAGCCCCAGGCTTATACGCCGTTACCTAGTATGTTCTGGTATTATGGCAATGTTGACGGGTAGCGAGTACTTGTGTTATTTGTAGTGGTGGGGGACGCGTGTGGAGGGATGGGATACTGTGGAGTGTGGGATTGGGATGTATGGCTGTGGTGGGTGGATTAAGAGTGCTTGCTTGGTGACATGTTTTGGATGATGAATTGATAGGTTTTTGTGGCATTGTTTGTTTGGCGTTGGGAATATTCAAAGGATAAAGAAAGGTCATAATGAAGTAATGTAAGTGTACTACTATTCCGCAAGCATGACATTGAAGTTCAAAAATTAATCTTCTCCGTCGATCCGCGGTCAACCGTGAATTCCGCCGACAACGAACCTCAACTTCATCCGCGCAATCCGCCATGGCCGCCAAAACAGTCCTCATAACAGGCTGTTCAGAAGGCGGAATAGGCCACTCCCTCGCCGTCGAATGGTCCCGCAACGGCCACCGCGTCTTCGCCACGGCCCGCCGTCTCGAAGCAATGTCCCTTCTTTCGTCCGCGGGCATCGAAACTCTGGCCATGGACGTCACTGATCCGGCGTCGCTAACTGCCGCGAAGCAGGACATCGAGAAGCGCACTGGCGGGACATTGGATGTTCTTGTCAACAATGCGGGACAGGGTACGTCCCTTGTGTTTTTGGAGCGTGTGTTTGGGGGGGACTGATGGTAGGGTATTCGATGCCGGTGTTGGATATTGATGTTGATATTGCGAAGGCGATGTATGACGTGAATGTCTGGGGAGTCATTCGCACGACTCAAGTTTTCGCGGACCTTGTCATTGCCGCAGAGGGGACGATTGTGATTATTGGATCCATCGCGGGAGTCATGCCGTACGTCTTCGGAGGTCCCCCCCACCCCAAGCATCCCATGCATGTGTCAAGGCTAACAAACAGGGGCATACAACTCCTCCAAGGCCGCAATCCAATCCATAGCCGACACCCTCCGCATAGAAATGTCCCCCTTCAACGTCAAAGTCCTCAACATCTGCACCGGCGGCGTCCGCACAAACCTGTCCCCCAACTCGATCTCACGCTGGGACCTGCGCCTGCCAGCTAC
>Ga0302325_10019077_pt1 | contig 14437 bp, 21 predicted proteins | sample Palsa_T0_2_FD_201948 | JGI IMG/M metagenome (GOLD analysis project Ga0302325, IMG submission 201948) | Peat permafrost microbial communities from Stordalen Mire near Abisko, Sweden - Palsa_T0_2 | ecosystem: Environmental > Terrestrial > Soil > Palsa > Peat permafrost | place: Sweden: Abisko... | reverse complement strand
GGAATCCAATCTACGAGACCACCCCATTAACCTCAACCCGACCACTCTCCCCCTCCTCACTTCCTTCCTCCACATCCTCCAACTCCTCACTCTTAAACATCATCAACACCCCCGCCGCAAGACCCTTGTCTCCTCCGCCATTCATCATATTCCGACTACTAGGTCGACTGCCCTGCTCGCTCATCCAGCTTTCCGCGGTATTAGCTCGCGATCGTCGTGTACTCAACATCATTAAGCGTTTTTCTTCGTTGAGGACTTCTCTGCGGAAGGCGAGTCGGCCGGGGGGGACATTTGTATGCGCCACGGTCTCCAAGTCGTCTCCTACCACATGTTAGATTGGCTTGTTCTGAACGGGTGCGCAGGGTGGGTAGGGGGGGTGTAAGGGGGTACCTAGCCATTGCTTTTTGATTTGTAGTTCCCAGCCGCTTTGGACGATGGAGTTGCGTGCTAGTTCACACATGTCAATGGAACTTAGACGGTAAATCTAGCACGTCAGATATGCTTTGTGGGAGGGTGATACGTGAGCTGCGATACTGTATTCTTCGACTAGGGGTTCTTTTGTAAAGTGGAATTGCAGGGGATCGTCTGTGGATAATGATACGTTGAGACCACAACGGAAATAGTGATGGAAGGGGTTTCGATCGTATGATAGGAAGAGGGCGTTGTTGGAGATTGGGGACATGGCGATGGGGATTTGATCCAGGTAAAACAGGTATTGAATGAACGGCGTCTTCCGCAATAACAATCCATGCGAAATACCTACCATCAACCACCATCCCCAAACCATTGAACAACAAACAAGCGACACAAAAAACCCATACAAAGAAGAGAGCGAGAATATGAGGGGAATCCACGAGACAGGTGTGCTTACCCTGTGAAGTGAGAAACGCCGCCGCCAAATGATCCGTATCACCTGCCTCCCCACAATGCGGCCTCAACACAAAAGTGTTAAAATTCCTCTGTTTCCTCCATGCGTTCAAGGAAGTCATATTCGCAAAAAGGTAGTAGATATAGTAACTATATGGCGGATTCTGTTCCGTGTCCCATTGCTCTGGGGCGGGAAATTTGCGATACAGCCGACGCTCGACTTTGGATTCGTCGTCGACCGAGTCGAAGCCTACGACCCTTTGGAGGAAGATGTGTAGTTTTGGGTGCGAGGTAGGGTCTTTTGTTACTTCGAAGAGGGGTTGGAAGACATCTGAATTAGTAAAACCCCGCAAAAGGAATTGAATGAACAAGGGAAGAGTGAAGCAGAGGGTAAAAAGAGAGGGTGGGTACTTTTGATGATGTCGTCGAAGGTTTTGACTATGTTTGTTGATTTGTAGACGTTGTATAGACGGGGGACTTGGACTAGCCATCTCACGTTATGCGAAAACAATTTATTATCCACGATCCAACCCGCAAGTTTATCCCACTCATCCAGAGACCTACAAAAAGTCAGTCCAAATAGTTCCCAAGTAAAGTAAACTCACCTTCCGTATATTGAAATCCTGTACTCTGCCATTTGATACTTACTTGCCTCTAAGTCCGAAAACACCTCTACTATTAGCCCTGTGTGAGAGACGTGCTGCCTTTGGTCAGTTCCGCTAGGTATCGTCCATCGACGAAGTTGTCTGTTTTGAGGAATATGGTGCGCAGTCTACTTTCGCCGATGGGATTGTATTTTAGATTGAATTTGTCGAAGCGGTGGAAACTATCTGTGTGGGCATGCATATCCAATGTATCGATCGATAGATCGTAGGGAGTAAGATGGAGCGATTCGAATACTTGTCGTAATGTCAAGTGTTTTCCATCTCGAACGATCACCACCTCCTACAAATTAGCCATGTCTCAACACTATCAATGGAAGGGGCAAACCTCCGGAGCACGCTTGAGTTTTGACTTTATGAAGCGGAGGAGATGTTTTTGGTTCATGCAAGAGGAGTGGTGAACGTGCGTATCTACTTTTCTAACGTTGTAGTAATCGCGATGGGGTACTCTCTGAGACGTCAGTAAGGCAAGAGTGACAAAGGACCTTTGAGTCTAGCATTTCTTGACGCTCGTTTAGGAGGATGTAGAGATTCCATTTGCCGTCAAGATATTGGAGACGTTTATACGCGAAGGATTTACTTTCTCCATCCGATGCGGCCGCGATAATCGAATCAAGATCTCTGTAGTAGTCTCGCAGACTTGGCACAGGCGTGATGGGCTCGGTAGCTAGCGTCAGTCTCATCAGGAGAAGAACAAACATTGTTGGTCAGGGAAGACTTGATAGACTCCTGCCTCGAGCCTGTATATCTTGGAATCCGGCCCAGGGATTTGACAATCATCCATATCGAAATCCTCTCCAATGTCCATCTTGGGGATATCGTATTTATGATCTTGCCAAGTATTTGTCTCTGCATTAAAAGTCCATCGCGGCGATGGTGGAGGGGGATATATTTTCCAGTGATCGACATTGTTTTTGGGATTATCGGAAACTCGCTGGCGGGATGCACGAATATATTTGCGACGCAACTCTAGACAATGCTGAACTCCATGATATATCTGTATTATATCATCTGTAATCGCGGAATGAATATCTATATTAAAACGCGATTAACTTTGGGGACAATACTCGTGTAATAAGGTTGATCGCCGGAGCCAAGAAAATGGGGATCCAGGGCAGCCATCGAAGGCATCTGTATTTCAGGCATTGTTTCGGACTTGTCTAGATTTGCAAGGCCGGTGGGGAGACAATGTCCGGGACTCATATGTTGACCTGTCCCTGGTCTCGAGGGGTAATTAAACCCTGATATCGCTGAAGTAGACGGACTCGCCGGTAGATTGGCTCCAAAAGAAGGCGTAAAGGAGTACTGTTTCGATTCAACATGTTGTTTATTCTTTTCGTCTACACAATCAAAGCCTCTCCAAAAAGGAAACTACAAGCGTAATCATAGTAAGGCGTCTCAGGAGGATTATCGCCATGGCGATTGTGGCTATTCTGGTTTTCAAGATCGCGATCTTCGTCGCTTGTACTGTTGTCCATTTGAAGATGCAGAGGCGGCGACGGCGGAGACTCGAGGGACAGCGCGTCGAGGTCTGTGTCTATGTTGCTCATTAGGCGTTGCTGGCTGTAACTGCCTGGTCGAGACATCATGGGACCCGTTTGCGCTTTCGGTTAGAGAATGCCGCACGGTGCTCAATCGCAGGAACGGGGATCCGTTTCATTGAATCTTGTTACGTAATGGCCCATATCATTGGCTCAATGAGAACTTTATTTCGTACCTCGTGCCAATCTGTCGCAATACACTTCGTCTAAATCGCGTCTAAATATCTGTTTTACCTAGGTTCCTGTTAGGGGTCGTAAACGTTGCTTGCGCCCGTCCGAGAACGTGATTACGTGAAAAGATTAACTTTTTGGCACACGTCTATCTCACGTCCTGATATTCCATCTCACCGATCTTGAGGAATCAATAAAGGGAATGATGAAACGTCGCTTGACATAGAACTTTTCAGGATCCCTAAAAAGGAGCTGTGAGAATCCCTGCAGACCCCTAAAATGATACACAAATATCTTCCCAAAAAACATCCTAAATCATAATCGTCAGTCCTTCCGTTTCCACTACACCATCTCGCAACATGATGTCCTGCGGTTCGTCACTCTACTTATAATCGCTAATAGGACAACTCCCCGGATTCTCCAACTTCTTCAACCCTCCCGCCCCCGGCAAAATATCAAAATCAAAAATATCCACCGGCACTCCCAACGTAACACACGCATTCGGCACTACAATCAGTTCGTCCGCCGAGTATACAAGGGAGAGAAGCTAGTACCATCCACGACTCCGGCAACATGGCCCTCCACAGGTGCCGTGCTCAACAACAGATAAATCTGATATTCACTGTATCCGAATTCTTTCAAGTATCGTATACAGTTTAATACTGCCTGGCGATACGCGACCGTGACGTCCAAGTAATGTTGTTTACCCTGTTCGTCGACACTGATTCCTTCGAACGTGAGGTATCGACCTGGTCCGAAATGAGGCTGCACGGGGCCAGGGAAGAAAATCGGGTGGGTCATTTTAAAAAGAGACACGCCGTTGGGGATGATATTGAATTTGAGAGTGATTATCCCTGCCATCTCAATCGCTCCGCAGAATGCTGCAATTAGCGATGCACGTACAAGAGGAGGGAGGGAGTACAGATTTCGCCGTCGCCTTGGGAAAAGTGCAGGTCACCGATGGAGAATTTGCCGCCTTCGATGTAGACGGGCATGTACGTCTTGCTGCCCCTTGATAGGTTTTTGATATCACAGTTTCCACCTATGGATTAGGTTTTTGGAGGAACCGTAATACCGTGTTCGCGAGGAGGAATTGTGCGGGCTCCCTCTTTTGCGATCTTAGCACCTAAATCACCTTCTGCTTGCCCCAGATGAGCTCCCTCTGCTTGTGGCAGCAATGCAGGATTCTTCTTGTCGCCTTTGGCTTGAAATTCCTGCTTGTTAGCTCTGTCTGCTCAGAATGTACATCAACTAGATCCGTCTCGCGTTTTGTCCATGTTGCCAGTAATTCATGGCTGGGCGCACATCCCATTAGACCGGGATGAATCAGGCCGGGAAATCTGACTCCAGGGATATGTCGACTACTTGTAAAAATCCCCTCGAAATCCCAAATGGCTTTCGCTGCAAGCGGGTAATGTTGATCTAGGAAACCACCGCCGTTCTTCTCATGGAAGACTCCGGTAAACCCCCAGGGATGACTTGCGAAGGGTTGAACATCCAGGATCTCAACGACCAGAACATCCCCTGGGTGGGCGCCTTCGATCTCGACAGGGCCGGAAAGGTAATGAACGCAACTGTTGTAAACAATTCACAACGACAATAGAGATACCTAAGGTCTACGTTAAGAATATCATCGGCGCTGTCATTGTTCTTGATCTGGCCACCTGTCCAATCGACGCATTCAATGTTCACTGGCTCGCCCGGCTTGACTGTTGCAAAAGTCGGGATATCAGGATGCCAACGATTATGAAGATGGGGTTGAGAATTGGCGGGTTTGTCGAGATCGACTTTGATGGCTGTGCGGATTGCAGGCATTGACGTGACGAATATTCAGACGTATTGTGATGACCGACTTCCGTGAAGGTGTCCGAGATGATGAGGAGAGACGGGGGCAAGTTAAAGAGAGACTTCGTATTGGAGCGGAAGTGCTCATTGTAATGCCTCAGCTGTGGCTTATCTGTGCGAGGACGGCGTGGCGTGTCTTATCATCGAATCAGTGTATCGCGCACCATTTTTATTTGTGATGGCATTCGCCGATCCTTTTGGCCCTTTGCGGTGAAAACTCGCGCAGCAAGTCAGATGACCGTCTACTTTTTCAGGGTGGTGGAAGTCAATTTTTGAGATGCAACTCTTCAGATGTGTCAGACAGGGGAAATTGGCACCTTTAAAATCACGACGTCTGACCCGAGATGAAAGCAATAGTTGGCAACAACGTCAGAACGTCGTCAGCGTGCTTAATCTGATCATGATATGATAATAGCGCCGCCACCGGGTCGATCGAAGGAGGTGGGACGGGTGAAAGTCGCATCTCTCTTGCCGCAGATAAAAATGTCCCGTCCCGCCTCGCCACTATCTCACTAGAGTTGTCCCGGGAACTCTGACCAGATGCGAAGTCAAGCGCCGCAAGAATCTACAGACAACCAAGTCCTGAACACTCACCTGGGAGGCATCCCTCCCGAGATATGGATCAAGGTCCTCCAATTTCTCCCTTTACACGACCTATGGAAGACGGCTCGTCCAGTCTGCACTTTTTGGAACATGATTGCTGGTGAAATAGCTCGCACTCTATTCTATAAAGATAGCAAATGCGAAATATCAACGTTTGTCGCCGGGGAGGACGGGTTTAAGCACTACGAACGCGATTACCTGATGCCACTTGAACCGAAAGACAAGATCAACGTTTCAAAATCGCTTCCAAAGTCCGCAACAAGGGCTCAAATCCACCAGTTGTTGGTTTGGCGGCGCCTCGGCACCAGCGAACACGAATTCACGTCGTTCACCAGTCCCGACAATATATGGCCACGCGTAATCCAGTATCATTCAGCTTTCGGCATAAGGGAATTTCGCTTGGATTACGATGGGCAGTTTTATCTCACGGACGGTATGGATCGAGTGTTTTCAAGGAACAAGGAAGTGTCAGATCCAAAAGTCCATCGGGCGGATTGGAGGATTCGGGTTAATAATACGGGGAACGGGGCAATGGTCGTGGCTACACTTCCGCTGTGGCAGTTGATTAGACTGCTTTTAACCGGCAGCATTTTCAGCGAGACCGTCAATGAGATCCCCTTCGGTAACAGGGCGACCGAAGACATCAACTCCTATTACGTATGGGAATCGGAGGGAGAGGATGAGACAGATGACTATCGGTTCCAAGCAGCAAAGGAGAGATTTGGATATATTTAAAGGGCAATGGTTTTCCTACATGTACAGGGGCGTGAGTCTGTAACTATATAAATAGATTGTTGCATGGGTATATCACGGACAGTCTACCAGCGAGGTCAATCATACACGGCGTTTGGCTGTAAAGCATATTTTAGACATACTACTATATACAAGAAGATGGCCTTGAGAATCGAGAGATGTTATTTACTCGGACACCAACCATTTTCGCATTTGTTTCCACTTCTCGCTTTCTTTCCTTAACATTGCAACTTCCTGTCTTAGAGTTGCGTTCTCCTTTCGCAACTTGTCTAGTTCCGCAACCGCTCTGACAGCGCCTTCACTTTTCTCAACGTAGTCTGTAATCAGAAAGGCTCGAGATCTTAGATATAACCTTCAACATATTTCAACAACTGAGTTCCCGTGATGTCGGACACCCCGTTAACGAAGTCGCCGTTGATTTCCTTATTCTTGACACCATTAACCATAGCATTTTTCGAAAGTGCAATCGGTTCGTCAAGAAACGTAATCCGTCTCAGCACCCCTCTAAGCTTGTCTCGACACACCTCTGTTTGGGATCCAGTACCCAGGGGCACTCCAGCTGCCTTCCAGGCAATGTACGCATCTGGTCTGACAAGTACACACCCCGAATGTGTAATCTTATACAGACTGCAAAATCGAGGATGCGAGACTACTACCGTCTTTAGAGGAAACTCCTTCTTTAGTGCATCGCCAGCATCCATCCAATATGCGAGATGATGTGATTTCGGCACCAACAAAGTATACCCAGTAATGGAGAAGATGTCGTGAATCGATGTTTCCGCGGAATTATCGAGCCAAAAATGAGGCGCACGAGAGCCGGCGGTTGCAACCGGATCAAGAGGATCTTCGTGGATTATGCCGGGTTGTGAAAGTCCGTATTCTACCCCTTGAGATTGATTGTATCGTTGTCCTAATTCGAAGGAATAGTCATTGACTTCGGCATGGACTCGGTGGTCCCGTAGCTCTGGAGCGGAACGATTGACGTACCGTGCATACGCTTGGTCGACCGTAAATGTTCCTATGGGCAGACGCTCCTGTTCATAGGTTTTGAGGAGACTGGGTCCTGCTTGTTTTTTGAGGACCAGAGCCAATTTCCATGCCAAGTTATGGGCATCGTGGATACCACAATTTCCACCGAAACCGCCTGTAGGAGGCACGACATGGGCTGCGTCGCCGGCCAGAAAGATCCTGCCATCTATGAATCCTAATAATCAATTTTGAAACGAGGGGTAATACTTTCTGCGTTCTCAGATGTTGCGCTCCACGGCATGACGAGATCGATCTTGCATTCTACATCGGCGCCGATTGCCGCCAGTAGTAATTCCTTTGCCTTTTCATTTGTTATCCCATCGGCAGGATATCGGGATCCTTCCGATCCTGGAGGCCCTGCGGTGAAGACCACCAAGAAACCAGATTGTCCGTCCTTATCGATCCGATAAAATCCTCGCAGGGTTTTATTATTAACATAAATGACTCCATTGTACTTTTTATCAATGAGATCGAACACGTCGGCCTAGGATTAACACGTCCCTTGGTGAGCTTACCTTGAAGTAAATTGTAATACTTCTGCTCATCTCACCATATCCAATTCGATTTATCCCCAGTCTTTTACTCATGGGACTCCTACTTCCGTCACACGCAACAACGTACTGACTTTTAATTCTCGTTGTCTCACCCGTCTGCAAATTCTTGACCGTGGAAACACACCCCTCCGCATCTTGTTGCACATCTGTGACTTCCATGCTAAAGCGCAATTCTGCTCCCAACTCCTTGGAAGCTGAACGCAAGAGCGGCTCAAACATATGCTGAGTAAGGAACAGCCTCATGCCGGGCGTCACAGCTCCAATCTCAGCATTCATATCTTCGAGATAGGAAGCGATCTTCTTCCCTGCAAGAGATTCGACTCCTACGATTCCGGCATGAGAGTCGTAATGTCTAAATAAATTAGTAGAGACACAGGGGAGGCAAACTTCTCAGATTCCGTCAACATAGTCTTCATCAGTCCGAAAGCTCGATAAATCTCAAGTGTCCTGCTGATAAAGAATGCCGCGCGGGGATGTATAGCGGTGCTTGCATGTCTCTCACAAGCAAGTGACTTGATCCCCTGAGACGCAAGAAATACGGCGAGCGACATGCCGACCATACTTGATCCGACAATGAGCACTGCAGGTCAGCTCCATCGCACAATAAATAACATGCCTGGAACCTCTTCATCGTACTGATCCATGGTGTTTGTACCAGATCTGGAATGTCGATTTTAGCGATGGACTTTTGCGGTGGTTGTATATCCTGGGGAATCCCCGTACATATGTTGGTTGGCGGGGGCAAATGTGGGGAACGGGATTATGCTTGCGCCACAGAAGAATGGCTGAATGGTTGATTACTTTTGCTGACAGATGGCATGCACGTCGTCGCAATTGGTCGCGCAGTTGTGACGGAAAGAAATTCCGTGTTGGCATATACGAGAGGTCTTCTGCATCGGCAAGCAGGCCGAGGTTTCCAGCGCTCGCGACCATTTAAGCCGGACAGCTCAAGGCACATGAAGCCCGGTTATATAAACGAGACGAACGCAGGATCCCATCCCCCAAATAATCATTAAGAGTAACTGCAGTTTCAGACGGGAATATCCAATTCAATTCATGATCATCCCTGCTAGCCTATGGCGCTAAACTATTCTGCGATCTGTCCTTGAACAAGTACGTGAGCCAATGGCTCCGCTCAAAGATCGAATACTACTTAGAAAAAGTCCAACATGAAATTCATTTGCAAGGTCGTACGGCCGGAGTAACTGAGATCCCAAATGTCCCGTATATTCGAACAGCGATCAGCAAGGTCCCAGAACCATGGCGACGGCGTCCAGTCTCCTGAATTCGGAAGACTTTGAAGCTTGTCATCCGAGATCTTGAACTGATTCATAATCCACTGGTGTTCTAAAAAAATGAGACAATACATGAGTCAAAGTACCTTCTGGATAACGTGATTTCGTCAGGACAAGGCCGGCGAGGAAGAGGCATCGGATGGACAGTCGAGGGTGAGTAGATGAGGAAGCTACAAGGCGACATAGTGTGGACGCAGCGAATACGGCTACAGACCCCGTTGAAGAGTGGCCAGCAACGGTGTTTCCCATAGTTGCTTCAATCAACATTTTCGAGAAGTATTCAAACAACTCGAAGCGATTCCGTAATTGAAGACAAATCTCCTCTTCAGAGTGCCAATCTAGATTGACTCGACATAAAGTGGAAACGTCGGCAATTAGTGTTGGAGAACTATGCAAGTAGAGGGTATACTCATGAATCGCTTGTAATAACTTTCTTGCAGTCACTTCTAAGCCTCCATAAGTTTGTGTCGCAACCGCGTTCTTGAGTTCCAGATTATATTGTACAAGGTAAAATTCGACACTGTAACGCAGTCGTCTTCTCTTGACGTGGATATACCGCCCATCCAAAAGTGTGATCGGATAGTTCTGAAGAGCATCTTGTAACCTGCCGAGCTGTTCAAATATCCCAGCGTATCCGTGATGCGCAAATGCCGTATGATCTTGCACATCCTCCGCAAACATCATGTAATCTTGCACATCACGCATGGTTGTGTCCCATATCGGGGCTATCCACGGGAATATTGCGTTGCTAAGCTGCTGTGCTTCTGTTTTGAGCAGATATTTTAGAATGTCGAATGCCAGAAGAAGATGAGCCATGACATTCTGTTTCGGTAGGTTTAATTTGATAGCCATTCGAATGTGGTAAAAGACTTCAAACGCTGTGTCTATTTGATGGTCACGAGTCGTGCACATGAGCTCGTAACGTTGTGCAAGATAAGTCCCCGGCTGGGCATCTTGATGAAAGGGCCTTGCTTCCCTGCTGCTGATTGCCCTTTCGAGTGCCATTAGAGTCAGTATAGCAGGTCGAAGAAACGCTGAAGAGACGACGAGAGTTTTAAGTACTTCCGGGAGCACCAATTTGCCGAGTCTACCTGTAAAATAGTAGCTGTAGGGTACAAGGGGATTTTCATCGCATTCAAGTGAGAGGAATTCTTGAAGGAGATTGTAATCCATTGACGTGACTCGTTGGTCCTCCGGTATAATCGCCAGCGGGTTCTCGAAAGGCAGAACCCATTGTCCCTGTGTCCCTTCGAGAGGTATTTGATGTGTTTCCTCCCAGCAGTCCACTTTGGACGCCGAGATCTTTTGCCCACAATTAAATCCCAATTTCGCGCAACGCTCGCATGGTTGTTCTGCATTCTCGTAAACGCACTAAATAACGTTAGTAAACTATTTTCCAAAATAACAGGGCCGATTTGAACGAGGTACATACCTTCTGACGGTGATCGCGACATTTTTTACACCGCTTACACCCCTTGCGACCATATGGATTGGCGATTCCAGTACGAGGCTTCTTATCGATTCTCTTCCTGGGGCTTAGAAAATTAAGTATATAAGAGGGGAATACCTCGGTTTCTTAAGAGGGTTGGAGTCTGTCTCCGAGAAGGGATTGTGCACCGCTTCGACGACTTCGTTCTGATCACCTGTTGAAGGATCGTAGCTACCCAATATGTCGTTCAGGGGGAAGAATCCAGGACAGTTAATTGCGCGAAGCTGAAGCGATGGATCTGGATAATCGGGAACAGCGCAAAACGGAGGTCCTGAGTCCCAAATAGAAAGCGGAGCAAGAGCCGAAAATACATCCCTCGGCGATGAAAGTACTTCAGGTGTGTGCTGCAACCCGTATATCGCTGATATGTCCGGGAAGGGAATTAGAGGAAAAGGCGGAAAATTGTCGATAGTATTAGCCGCCGAGGTAGCCGACCCAGATAAGTTAAGGTCTTGCACGGGAAAGGACGCCCCTGGTGGAGATATCGGAAAGCCGCTATACAGAAAGTTTGAGTTGGTAGCTTTCGTCGGCGAAAAGACAAATTCCTTCTCATGGCTAAACTTAGTAAAATCAGACAACAAGAGTATACAACTCGGGATTCATGGCAGATATGTGTTTTCTTCACTGCTATCAATGAAATGTAGAAGCCATCGACGAGAGGTGACGGTGCGTTATATACTTGGTCCTAACGCCACGCGCAAAAGAATTAGTACGAAACGTAGTTCTCCAGAATACCACCCCTAACGGCGATTAGTAGAAGCCGAAACGATCCTTTCAAAAGCGTTAAATGGCTGCGATGGCGACGGGAAGTGCGCTCGAGCCTTCATGCAAGGTGCAACCTTGTTTGTTGGAACCTGGGTTGCCCGAAAAGGAGTGCTTGATAGAACGGCACTCCGTAATTGCGCGGAGTCGCGAATTGAGTTAGCGGATAGTTATCGGTGTAAAGCAGGAGCGGCGCCTTCGTCTGCCATATATTTATGCTAATCGTCCTCCATAAACGAGGTAAAGCGCATATTCCCAACGGCGCTCGTTTCGGCGATTCGGAGGCTGGGAAGAATTCCCGCGCCCGGATCTTTGTAAATTATGTGCTTAGCCTGACACGTCCGGTTGATATGTGCAATTTACATGACGCAAAACGGGGCCTCTGTCATAAAGTTACTGTGAGAATCTGAACCTTAATTGTCGTCGCACACGGATATACTGTCTGGGAGGCGCGTGAGGTCCGAGCGAAGCATTGAAATTGTGCCTTCTGCAGGGTCCAGCACTTTGTGGAAAGAATTGACCAAAGCGTGTAGCTTGTTGTCAGAGCAGCAGCGCGTCGGAGCGAACCACAAACAACGTGACGGACCGACGTGAATAGATGTTGGTGTTGAAACGAGATCTTGGGTCGGTCTGTTGCCAATCCCGCCCTGATCCGGAAATAGGTCTGCGGCATGATTTCGATCCGGACGGGGCGAGTTGGGGCTTTGTGTGGCCTGCGTGCGAGTTGGCAACCTCAAATTCCAATCCTCACATCGACGACAAACAGCCTCTGTGGCCCACCTCTCTGTCCTCCACCAACGCACAACATCATCCAGCGTGCAGATAGACGCTTCAGACAGGGCTTACGGTTCATCTGTCGACCCGATTCAGTGCGAAATCCAGCAGAGGAGTCCTGGTCAGCCTTGTATTCCACTCCGTTCGGTGATTGTAATCAACCGGCTGGAGCGCGACTAGAGCCATCATGGTCAACGAGGAGCACACCACTCCAAATTGGCATTTTGCACAGTATCTTCCCATGCTCCTGCTTATACGACACTGGCTGATACATTGCTAGATGTTTCGGTGATAAGGGCGATGTCGAGGACATCACAGAAGGTAGCCATCCTTTCATCTCGATTGTGTTCACGTGCTAACCTGTCTGCGGTATAGCCGATATCATATCAACAGTAGAGTTCGATCATACCGGGGACTACCTTGCTACTGGCGATAAAGGCGGACGGGTGGTTCTCTTCGAGCGCTTTGAAGGGGTATTTGATATCGCTTTGATCCTACTAACAACCAGAAAAAAGGATGCGAATACAAGTTTTACAATGAGTTTCAATCGCATGAGCCAGAATTCGATTACCTCAAGTCCCTAGAGATAGAAGAGAAGATCAACAAGATAAAATGGTGTCGGCGACAAAACGCTGCGCACTTCCTCCTTTCAACGAATGGTACGTCATCTCCCCAGAAGGCTGCTAAATCCAGATAAAACCATCAAGCTATGGAAAGTGTACGAGAAATCCATCAAACTCGTGGCAGAAAACAACTTGAACGACGGAAACGGTATACTTGGCAGATCCCCCAATCTGGCACCGCTTGGCGGAGGGTTTTCTTCGAACAACGGCACCTTGAGTTCAAGTACGAGCGGTATCGTAAACACACCCCATTTCACGCCACAAACCCTGCGTCTACCAAGGATGACGCATCACGAGACAATCGTCACTGCAACCCCACGAAGGACATTCCAGAATGCACACGCCTACCACATTAATTCCATCAGCGTCAACTCTGATGCCGAAACGTTCATATCCGCCGATGATTTAAGAATCAATCTATGGAACCTCAACATTCCAGATCAGTCATTTAGTATTATTCTCACAAGACAACATTGACAGTAGATATCGTCGACATTAAACCAGTCAATATGGAAGAACTCACTGAAGTCATCACCGCCGCCGAATTCCATCCCGTTCATTGCAATTATTTCGCCTACAGTAGCAGCAAAGGCACAATCAAATTAGCAGATATGCGAGAATCCGCCCTATGTGACCACCATGCAAAACGTCCCTTCCCATCAAAATCGTGCTAATTGTAGTATTCGAAGTCGAAGAAGACCCCGTTTCCAAATCCTTCTTTTCTGAAATCATCTCCTCAGTATGCGATATCCGCTTCTCCCGAGACGGTCGATATATCCTGTCCCGAGACTTTCTCACCCTGAAAATCTGGGATCTGGCCATGGACGGCCGTACGCCTCTACAGACAATCAACATCCACGACCATTTAAGACACAAACTCTGCGATCTTTACGAATCAGACTGTATCTTTGACAAGTTTGAATGTACATTTAGTGGAGACGGAAAACACGCGCTCACCGGATCATACAATAATAATTTCATGATTTATCCCACTAATGTCGGCGGTACTCCCGGAAGGCAACAACCCCCAGCTCAAGAAATCCTACTACAAGCGGACAAGAGCGCCTTTAAAGCCAAGAAATCGATCGCCGCGGCCAAGAAAGCAGCTGCCGCGAGGGGCGCATCTCCCGCTCGAGGCGGACGGGCTACTCCGCCTCCAAGCGCCCTGACACGGACCGCCCTGGACGTCGATTCGATGGACTTCAACAAGAAAATCCTCCATCTCAGTTGGCATCCATATGAAGATACTGTCGCAATAGCTGCTACCAATAACGTACTCCCCTTTATTTGCCTTCCTGGACTAACCTCAGCTTTTCCTGTTCTCTGCTACCTCTCCGTAATGTCTAGACTCGGGTGTATAGCGATTTATGTCAGACAAAACAGCATTCTTGCGTTTTCAACTGGTTTTGGTTTGCTCTTATTTGTGCACGATGGAAATGGGGTTATGGGGTGTAGACTGGGATGAACTG
>Ga0302325_10019075_pt1 | contig 14438 bp, 12 predicted proteins | sample Palsa_T0_2_FD_201948 | JGI IMG/M metagenome (GOLD analysis project Ga0302325, IMG submission 201948) | Peat permafrost microbial communities from Stordalen Mire near Abisko, Sweden - Palsa_T0_2 | ecosystem: Environmental > Terrestrial > Soil > Palsa > Peat permafrost | place: Sweden: Abisko... | reverse complement strand
AGTTTTTCCAGCGTTAGAAGCGTAGTGGCTGTTTTGCCGTAAGTGACGGCGCCATACGAGCTGCCGTTGAAGAACTTCCAGGCGAAGCGAGTGACCGGATCATAATCCGGAGTGCCGAGGTACGTCATGCGCTGGGCCTCGTCTTCGCTCATCGTTCCGAAACTGGAGTTGATCATCGAGGTATTTCGGCCATATTGCGCGTCCATGGTCTTTACCTCGGTATAGCTGTTGATGCCTTCGTCAAGCCATGCCTCTTCAAATTCGTTGGTGGCCACCATGCCGTACCAATACTGATGGCCGAATTCATGGTCGACGACAATCTCCGGGAAAAGGATGCTGCCGGGGGCCAGACGATCAGTATCAGCAGTGATGAGCGTGGGGTATTCCATACCGCCGGCCTGAAGACCGCCGTGCGGCGGGTCCACGACGGTAATGCGGTCATACGGGTATGGGCCATACCACTTATCAAAGAGCGCCAGAGTGCCCTTCAGCGCTCTCATATACCGTTCGTCAGACGATTCGTGATCCGGGGACATCAACAGGCGGATGTGTACGGGCCCGGCGCTGCCCTGCCACGTGTCGGTGACCACGCGGAAGCTGGGCGATGCGGTCCAGGAAAAGTCGTGCGTGTCAGCGGAGTAGAACCGCAGCGACTTGGTGCCGTTGGGATTATCCGTCTCGTCAACCAGATCGCCTCCCGCGCCGACGACATAATTCTTGGGAACCATCACGCGAACGTCAAATGTGCCGAAATCGGCGAAGAATTCCGTATCGCGGTGAAATTGATGGCAATTCCACTCCCCCTTCCACCACACGCCAACCTTGGGAAACCATTGCCCGATCATGTAAAAATCGCGGAGATAACCGGTGCGGGCGACGACCTCCGGCAAGCGATCGGCGAATTGAATGTGAAACTCCACCTGCGCATTGGGAGGCACAGGTATAGGGAGATGAATCTGCATCACGGTATGGTCGTCGCGATTCTTATCGTCGGGCTGGACGAAATGCATGCTGGGTTTCAGGTTCCCAAGGACGCCCGCGTCAATCGAGGTAATCTCGATGGACCCGTATTTTTCCGGTTTCCATTCGAAGTCCGGATTGTTGAGGCGGGCTTCGGTAATCCAGGTAGAAGTGGGCTGGAATGCGTTCAAGTAAAGATGGAAGGGGAAATCCTGCTGGGGCTGTCCGGTGAGGTTCTTCCAGTCGAGCGTCTCGCGTCCTTCAATCGTGTGGGTGACGGGATTAAGCTGTGCGTCTATGGAATAGGCGACGACGCGGGTGGAAAGCGGCGCTGGGCCAACCGGCGTGGGAAGCGCGGCCGTTTGCACGGATTGATTCCTATTATCGACAGGCGTAGGAGAGGGTGCCTGCGCAACGGCGGAATGAACCAGCAAGCCCAGCAGAATTCCCGCGATGACGCACGAAATCCATTTCTGCATGAATCCCCCCCCGCGCGCGACGACCGCGGATCGCAGCCGGGCGCCTGAATTCCAATCGCAAAGCATAGTCCACGCGGCATTTCGCTGCAAGCTACAGGAGGCCGAGACTGATGCTTGAGGGACCCTAGCTAAGAAAAGCCGGGCTCGAATCTTCCTCTGCTCGAAAACCATCAAACGTAGAATCACCTTGGATTGAAATTAGTCTTGTGAACGTATTTGTGTTTTGATGGAATTGGGATTGTGATTGACAGGGAGGACAGATGAAGTCGCCGGCGCTGGCCCCCAAGCGCAATCAGCAGATTCTGGCCGACATTGTGCGGGCGTACGTGGAGACGGGGGAACCCGTATCGTCGCGCAGTATTGCGCGCATGCAGCCGGAAACGCTGAGTCCGGCGACGGTGCGCAACGTGATGGCGGACCTGGAAGACGAAGGCTTCCTCTTCCAGCCGCACACATCCGCCGGGAGAGTGCCCACAGCGGCGGCGTACCGGTTTTTCGTCGAGGAAGTGGCGGCGCAGGGTATCGCTTCTCCGGCGGACATCGAATGGATGCGCACGGAACTGCAGAGCGCGCAGACGCCGGAAGCGCTGCTGGAGCGGGCGAGTCACGTGCTGGCAACCGTATCATGCGGATTGGGAATCATCATTTCTCCGCCGCTGGCGCAGACGGCCGTCGAGCATCTGCGATTTTTGCTGCTGCCGGATAGCCGCGTGCTCGTGGTGCTGGTGGCCAAAGGCGGGATGACTCGCGATAAAGTGATCCGGCCGGAGCGGCTTTTTCTCCAGGAAGAGCTGGATCGCATTTCCGACTATTTGAACCGGCATTATTCCGGCTGGATGCTGGAAGCGATTCGCGCGGAGTTGCGCGGGCAGGTGGAGCGCGAACGGGAACTCTATGGGCAGTTGGCCGGTGGGGCGCTGCTGCTGTGCGATCCTGATTTGCTGAACGAGGATTCCAGCCGGCGTGTTTACGTGGAAGGCGCAGCGCAGATCGCCACGGCGGCGGGATTCGCGAACCAGGACGCGCTGCGGGAACTCCTGGCGGCGATCGAAGAACGGGGACGCCTGGTGGCGCTGCTGACGAACTTTTTGGAAGCGCCGGAGCCGGTGCACGTGGAACTGGGCGTTAAGGGAATGACTGCGGCGGGAAAACACCTCGCGCTGGTGAGCGCGCCGTTCTCGCCGCAGGAACACGTGCAGGGCACTCTCGGAATCCTCGGTCCCATGCGTATGCAGTATGAGCGCGTGGTGACCGCTGTGGCATTCCTGGCGCAGTATTTGAGTGAGAATTCTCACGGGAGCCAATGAAAGTGAGTTTCCAGCGCAGAATCAAGATCAATGACGAACAGCGGATGCGCGAAGCGGAGGAATCGGATCGCAAGCGCACCGCTGAAGATCCAGGGGCATCCGTTCCTGACGTACGTCCCGAGGCTCAGGCGGACGGGGACCCCGAACGGAATCCGGAGAGCGCCGAAGCGAAGGCGTCGGAGAGCGAAGTCGGCAAACTGTTGACGGAAAAGCGCGCATTGTTGGATACGCTGATGCGGCGGCAGGCGGATTTCGACAATTACCGCAAACGCGTGGAAAAGGAGCGCGGAGAGGAGCGTCGCCGCGGTGCAGCGGGAATCGTTGAACGGCTGCTGCCGGCGCTGGATGCGCTTGACCTCGCGCTTGCGGCGGATAGCGACCCGGCGCACGCCAAGTACCAGAAGGGATTCGAGGGTATTCGCAGATTGCTATGGGATACGCTTGCGAAGGAAGGCCTGGAAAAAATCGAAGCGGCGGGGAAGCCGTTTGATCCGCACCTTCACCACGCCATTGATAGGGTGCATACCGATGAAGTTCCGGAAGGCACTGTGATGGAGGAATTACAGGCGGGCTATGTTTTTCACGGGCGCGTGTTGCGGCCGGCGATGGTACGCGTGGCGGCGCCGGCGCACGAAGCCGCGAATTGAGACGTCCCGCGACCGTCAGTTTGAGCGCGGAAGAGAATTTCCAACAGTGTAGCGCAATTTTCCGAAGTATTTTCTTGGGGGCGTAACTTACATAATGGCAAAGGGGCAGAAGCGCGATTGTTATGAGGTGCTGGGCGTGGCGCGGGATGCCACGGCCGATCAGGTGAAGAGCGCGTATCGCAAGGCTGCGATGCAGTTTCATCCCGACCGCAATCCCCACGATAAGCACGCGGCGGAGGAAAAGTTCCGCGAGGCCAGCGAGGCATACAGCATTCTCTCCGACGCGCAGAAACGCTCCGTCTATGACCAGTATGGCCATGCCGGGCTTTCCAGCAGCGGAATGGGCGGTGGCGTGGATAGTTCCATATTCATGGACTTTCACGACATCCTGGGCGACCTTTTCGGATTCGAAGATTTGCTCGGCGGCGGGCGGCGGCGCGGAGGACGAGCCCGGGCGCAACGCGGCAACGATCTGCGGTATGACCTGACGCTGACGTTCGAGGACGCGGCAGCCGGCGTCACCACAAAGCTGCGGATTCCCCGGCGCGAAAATTGCGCGGCCTGCCACGGCACGGGCGCGAAGGCCGGGACTGGCAGCACCACGTGCGAGGCTTGCCGCGGGCGTGGGCAACTGATTTACCAGCAGGGATTTTTCTCCGTTACACGCACGTGTCCGACGTGCCGCGGCGAAGGGCGCACTATTCGCGAGCATTGCACCGAATGCCGAGGCGAGGGGCGCATTCTGAGTGAGCGCACCATTGAAGTGCGGATTCCGGCGGGCGTGGATACCCAAACGCGGCTGCGCGTGGCCGAAGAAGGGGAGCCGGGTGTAAACGGGGGGCCGGCGGGCGATCTTTACGTCTTCCTGGACGTGAAGGAGCACCCGTTTTTCGAGCGGCGGGGGCCGGACCTCTACTGCACCATCCCCCTCACCATGGCGCAGGCGGCGCTGGGCGCTGTCATTAGCGTGCCCACGCTGCAAGGCGAGCAGGAACTGAAGATTCCTGAAGGGGCGCAGACCGGCAGTATTTTTCGTTTGAAGGGGCGCGGACTTCCCAATCCGCAGGGCGGCAAGGGCGATCTCTACGTGAATGTGCGCGTGCTGACGCCGACAAAGCTCACGCGGGAACAGCGTCGGATTTTCGAGGAGTTGAGCGGAGTGCTGAAGGTGGAAAATCGGCCCGCTTCGCGCGGCTCAAGCTTCTTTGACAAGGTGAAGGATATATTCGGCTAGCATTTTCGTACCGCGCGGCCAACCAGTGTGATAGACGTTGCTCGGGGCATCGATTCAATATTTTGCAGTGACAGCAAGGAGACTTCCATGACATTCAACTTCCGAAAATTCGAAGCGCGGAAATTTAGGGGATGGACTGTTTGCGCCGTCGCCGTGGTTTCCTTTATCGCTGGGTCGCTCGCTACTGAGCGAGTGATGTACGTAAATCAAGTGAGGGCCGACAGCAATCGCGTCTTCGAACTTCGCGTCTATCATGCCGTGCCGGGGAAACTGCCGGCGCTGGAGTCACGGTTTCGCGACACGACTTCAAGGCTGCTTGCCAAGCACGATCTGAATGTCGTGGGTTACTGGGTACCCGAAGGGTCTCCCGCCTGGGACAATACATTCGTCGATATCTTCGCTTATTCCAGCCGGGAGGAAGCGAAAAAGAACTGGGACGCGTTTGAGGCCGACCCGGCGTTTCAAGAGGTGGTGAAGTCCGAGCAGGCCAACAAGCTGGTGGAAAAAGTGGACTCGACGTACATGCGTCCGACCGATTTTTCGCCGATGAAGTAGCGCCCGGTTTGGCAAGATTCAGTGCCGGAACCAGCCACCTACCGCTACTCTTTCGGAGATTCGCCCAGCGTGGCGAATTCGACGGCTTCATGTGTCGCGCCCTTCAACTCCGCCAGCAGGATACCTACAAAAATCAGGCCCGCGCCGAAGAACTCACGGCCGGTCAAGTGTTCTCCGGCAACCATCCAGCCGAGAATCGCTGCAAACACCGGTTCGAGGCTGAAGACGATCGCGGTATGCGAAGCGGTGGTGTAGCGCTGTGCCCAGAACTGCAACGCAAACGCCAACGCGGTTGAGAGTACAGCCGCATAGAACAACGCCCATGCCAGCCCTGCGTTCATGATGATGCGCGGCGCTTCGCGATGCAGCGCGGCAGGCGCCGCCAGAACGCTACCCGAGAGCACGGTGGTCATGGCCGACTGCACTGTATTCAACGCGGCCACGGAATGGCGGCGCGCCCATGTTCCCGCGGCGATGATGTGCAACGCGAAGGCAATCGCGCAAAAAGCAATCAGCACGTCGCCGCGATTGAGTCCGCCCAGGCCTTCAGCGGGCACGGCTACGAAATACAATCCCGCGAAAGCGGCCAACGCCCCCGCGCAAATCCATGCATTCATGCGGACGCGGCCAAAGGTCGCGCTAAGCAGCGGCACCCACACGACACTCGAACCAGTGATGAATGCCGCTTTCGACGCGCTGGTGAACTGCAACCCCGCGGTTTCCAATGCGTAGCCGGCGAACATCAAGGCGCCGAGAAGGATACCAGCGCGCAGCATTCCGGGAGTTCTTCGTCGCAGCGCGGACAGGGAAAACGCGGCCAGGAACAAAGTCGCCAATCCAAACCGCAGCGTCATAAACATGAAAACGGTTGCGTCCGCCAAGGCATCCTTCACCACGATGAAGGAACCGCCCCAGATGATCGCGCAGACCAGCAGGGCGAAATCGGCTTGCAGACGGCGTTTCACGGCAATGTCACGGGCAGTTACTTCGCGCGCTGGTAGACAAAGCGGCCGCCGGTCATTGTCCACTCCACTTGTGTTTTCAGGATATCGCCTGGCGGAACCCCCGTCACATCCTGCGACAGTGAAACTACGTCGGCGAGACGGCCGGGCGCCAGAACTCCCTTGCGCGTTTCGTCGAACTGCACGTACGCGGAACCGTAGGTGTAAGCGCGAATGCAATCCTCGATGGAGATTTTCTCCTGGGGCTGCCAACCGCCCGCTGGAGTGCCGTCCGGCAGCGCGCGCGTGACGCAAGCGTGAAGGCCGCGCATCGGATTGATGCTCTCGATGGGATAATCGGTGCCAAAGGCAAGCCGCACTCCCCCGCGCTGCAAGGTGTTCCATGCGTATGCACCCTTGGAGCGCTCCGCGCCGAGGCGGTCCTGCGCCCAGCGCATGTCCGTGGTTTCGTGGCTGGGCTGCATGGAGGCAATAACGCTCAGTTCGGCGAAGCGCGGAAAATCCTCAGGCGCGATCACCTGCGCGTGCTCGATACGGTCTCGTCGGTCGCGCGGACCATTCGCCTTCAGCACGGCGGCAAAGGCATCGAGCGCCACACGATTGGCGTGGTCGCCGATGGCGTGAAATCCAATTTGAAAACCGGCGGCGTCCCGCTCGACGGCCATGCGCGCCACGGCGGCGGAATCCATCAGCAGAATGCCGGACGTCGAGGGGTCATCGGAGTAGGGCGCAAGAAGCGCCGCCGTCCGCGAGCCCAGCGAGCCATCCAGGAAGCCTTTCAGCATGCCGGTCTTCAGCCATGCGTCCGTGGTGCCTCCCTGGCGGCGCAGCTCTTCCAATTCACTGACCGATTTATTAAACGGAAGCCATTCAGTGATTCGCACGGGCAAGCCTCCCGCGCGCCTCAATTCCTGGAACACCAGAAAATCGTCCCACGCGGAATTGTCCTGTACGGACGTGACGCCGTCGTGTGCGGCGTCGGCAAGCGCCAAACTAATTCCCCGCATCCGATCCACGGCGGATGGTGGCGGGATGAGCTTTGCCACCAATGCCATAGCCGTGTCTTCTTCAAGGATGCCATTCGGTTCGCCGGTGGTGGCATCATGCTCGATATGGCCGCCAGGCGGATCGGGCGTTTCGCGGGTGATGCCGGCAATTTTCAACGACGCAGAATTGGCCACCGCCACGTGGCCATCGACGCGCTTGAAGAACATCGGCCGGTCGGACGCTACGGCATCCAGATCGGCACGCGTGGGAAATTGCTTCTGAGGCCACAGCGTGTGATCCCAACCGAAGCCGGTAATCCAGGTACCGGGTTTGTGAGTGGGGAGACTTTCGCGAATGCGCCGCTGGAACTCCGGCAACGACGCCGCGCCCACCAAATTCACCAGGAGCTTCGCACGGCCGGCTTCGCCGATATGCACATGCGCGTCGTTGAAGCCCGGCATCACGAATTGTCCGCGAAGGTCAATTACGATCGTCGATTTTCCCGCCGTTTTGCGCACTTCCGAAGCGCTTCCCACGGCGATAATTGTTTCTCCGCGAATGGCCAGCGCCTCTGCCCGCGGAGTCGTTGCGTCGCCGGTGTAGATGTTTCCGTTCGTCAGGATCAAGTCGGCTTGCTGTGCACTGTCCATAGAGCTTGCAGCGAAAGCAGTGAAATTCCGGCAATATTGCGGATATCCGAGGAGAAACGCGGCGCCCACGACGACGAAAGCTCCGCAGGCGGCCACGGCCAGCACCAATCTCACGGCGATACTCCCGCGATTCCCAACAGCGTCAGCAGGACACGCTTCACGCCCATTTCGCGCTCCGCCGGCTCATACCATTCCTGCAGCGTGTGCGCGCCGCCGCCGTCGCCGCCGCCGCCCAGTGCAATGGCCGGAATTCCCAGCGACAGAGGGATGTTGGCGTCCGTGGAAGAAATTTCCAGACGCGAACTATTTCTCAGAATTCTATCCGCATCGCGCGCTGCCGCCAACAACGGAGAATCTTCCGGTAGCACGCCGCCGGGCCGCGTGCCCAGCATCTTGTAGGACAGCTCCAGAGGAGCGGAACGGCCGTTTGCTTCCAGTTCCTCGTCCAACCCGCGCTGAAACGCTTTGCGCACGGCAGCGTCAAGCCTCTTAATTTCCGAGTCATCTTCCGAGCGCAAATCCAGCCGCACCGAAGCCGATTGCGGAATGGAATTAACGGACGTGCCGCCCTCGATCACTCCAAAATTGAACGTGGTGCGCGGATCGCTGGGAATACGCACGCCGGAAAACCGTACTATGCCGCGGGAGAGCGCGGTGATGGGATTGGGCAGGCCGAAGTCGGACCAGCTATGCCCGCCCGATCCCGTTATCGTAATTTCCATGCGTTGCGAGGCCAGCGCACGCGTGGTGATGTAGTCGGTCGCATAGCCATCCACGGCGATTACCGCGCGCAGATTCACGCCATAGTGTTCGACGAGTGCGCGAATGCCGCGAAGATTCCCTTCTCCCTCTTCTCCAACGTCCGCCGCAAACACAATGGTGGAGTGCGTCTTCAATTTGGTTTCATGCATCGCGCGCGCAATTGCCAAAAGAGCGGCCAGTCCAGCACCGTTATCGCCAATGCCGGGAGCCGTAAGCCGCGTGCCACTCTGGCGAACCGTGACATTCGTTCCCGCCGGAAATACTGTATCCAAATGCGCCGCCAGAAGAAGAACGCCGTTTGCGCTGCCAGCGTATTCCGCCACTACGTTGCCCGTGGAATCGATGCGTGCTTTCAAGCCACACCCTTCCAAGAGTTTGCGTACCAGTTGCGCACGCGGCCCTTCCTGGAATTCCGGCGCGGGGACTTCGGTGATTTTTATCTGCTGCTGGGTGATCCAGGCGCCGTTTTTGTCAATCCACTCCAGCGCTTTGACAACGCGCGCGTCATTTACCAACGCGGTGGTTGGGGATGGGCGGCCTTTTGTAAGAAGCGGCGTCATGGCGAACGCAAGCAGAACTGCACCGGTTGCCAGCAACGAGCGGCACAGTACCACGCCAAGCCGCCTCACTGCCAGCCGATTTGGAGTCTGGAGCATTCCAGATCAACCTGGGGATCAGTTGTGTCGCGGGGCAGCCGCGACAGTATGGCACAACGCCCGGATTTCATCATCGGTCAGGACGCGCGGCGAATGCTTGGCCGCGTCGAAGATACGATCAACGAGTTCGTCCGTCGGCGGAATGGCGTGCTTCTCCAGCCAGAAAATTACGTTCGACCGGCCGCTCATCGGGCCGATTTCCACCACTTGCTCGAGTCCGAAAAGATTTGCGGGGACGCCACAATAGACCTGATCCGCCAGCGCGGGACTGCCCTTGCGATAGGCCTTGATGATCGCCGCCGCATGGACGCCGGTGGCGGTGCGGAAGGCGTCGCGGCCAAAAACGGGATAATTCGGCGGGACGGTGGTGTGGGTGGCGCGCGCGACCGTGTCGGAATACTCCTTCAGCTTCGAAAGATCGCGGTTCACAAGGCCCATGAGGCGCAGATTGACGAGCATCAATTCCATCGGCGTGTTTCCAACGCGCTCGCCCAACGCATTGGCCGCGCCATGCACCTGGTCTGCGCCGGCGGCCACGGCAGCGAGTGAATTCGCGATGGCCAGGCCTCGATCATTATGTCCATGCCAGTCCACACGAATGTTTTCGCCGCTGGGCTTCACGATTTCCTCGATCGCGAATTTCACCAGATTGAAGGCACCTCGCGGAGTGGCGTGACCAACCGTGTCACACAGCACAATGGCGCGGGCGCCGGCGCGAATAGCGGTCGAGTAGAGCGCTTTTACCGTGGCGGGATCGGTGCGCATGGTGTCTTCGGTGACGTACATGGAAGGCAGGCCCTCACGCACGGCAAAGGCCACGGCCTCTTCCGTGAGGCGTTGCAGGTGCTCGACGGTCCAATCCTCCACCAACCGGCGGATGGGACTGGAACCGAGGAACGTGGCGGCTTCAATTTTAATGCCGACCTTTTGCGAAATTTCCACGACCGGTTGAATATCATTCACATGCGTCCGCGCGGCGCAGTTCGGGCGAATCTTCATTCGGGAATTCACAATTTCGCGCGCCAGTGCTTCCGTATCGGCGGCGGCGCGGGGCCCCGCACCCGGCAAGCCGATATTCACGGAATCAATTCGCAGATCTTCCATCAGGTGCAGAATGCGGATTTTTTCCTCGATGGAGGGATCGTGGACGGAGGGATTCTGGAGGCCGTCACGCAACGTTTCGTCATCCAGCAGGACAACGCGATCCGGAGGGATTTCCGGGCCAGTAGACGTGTTCCAGTCGTAAATCAACTCCTGCTGTTCGTGCTCTTGGGACATTGCGAAATTCTCCTTCCACCGACGGCGCGGCGGACTGTTCCCGGCGCTGCTGAACCCTCAATAGCGCAGCGTGTAGCTGTGGGGCATCTCCGCCAGGTCCGGCGTGTAGAGGGTCTGGCAGAATTCGCAGCGGTAAACTTCGGCCTTTTTGCCGATGAGCGCTTCGATTTCGGCGGGATAGTCATACCAACGCTTCAAGTGGCCGCAGCAGACCTTTCCCTTGGCGTCCTTTTCGTCGCAGGCGCGCTGGGTGGGGCGCTTCTCCTTGATCTTTGTGGGTGCGGGAATCTCGGGTGCTTCGGCGGCGGGAGGTGGCGCGGCAGCCGGTGCAGTGGGTGCAGCCGGGGTAGTCGAAGCCGATGGCGCTGCTGAACCGGCCGGAGTCGGAGGTGTGGCAGCCACAGTTGCCGGAGTGGAGCTTGCGACAGCAGCATCAGGCGGCGTAGGAGGTGTTACCCCCATTGGTTTATCCGGCGCTGCGGCTTCTGTCATTGCTCCTCGCTCTTCCCTGCTCCCGTTGCAGGTTCATTTTCGGATCTGCGGTCTTTCTTTCTGCCGGCTCCCCTTATGCGGGAGAGGAATTTCGGTGCGCATGCACGCAGCGCACGCCAGCGTTCGCTCCATCTTGGAGCATACAAAACTTGCAGGAATTCATCCGCCGCGGACTCGATCTCGGCACCATATCCAAACCACCACGCCTTCGCGAAGCCGGGCAGCCGCTCCACGTCCACGTATTTTACGTGAACCATTTCCAACAGTCCAAGCCGCGAATGCGTGCGTCCCCAACCGCTGGAATCACGTCCGCCATGCGGAGCGGCGCTAATGCCGTAGTAGCTGGCCACGTCGTTGACCATCACCGCGCCGACCCGCAGCCGCGAGGCGATCTCACGGCCGCGGCGGGCGTCACGCGTCCAGATGCTGGCGGAAAGCGCGAAAGCCGAATCGTTGGCCAGCGCGATGGCCTCCTCGGCATCCGCCACGCGCGAAATTGCCACCACCGGGCCAAACGTTTCGTCGCTCATAATTCTCATCGAGGAATTCAGCTCACTAATCACGGTGGGCTCGAAAAATGACGGACCAAGCTCAGGTCGCCGCCGACCTCCAGCCAGGATTTGCGCGCCGCGCTTGACCGCGTCTTCCAGTTGCACCTCGACAGTTTCCAGTTGACGCGGGCGAATCATGGGGCCGATGTCTGCTTCGGGATCGCTCGATGGGCCAAGCCTCAATGCCCGAACCTTCTCCAGACACAGGAGCGTAAATTTCTTCGCCACGGAAGCTTCCACGTAAATGCGTTCGGTGGAAACGCAGGCCTGTCCGCAGTTCATCAGGCTGCCCCAAACGGCGGCGCTGGCGGCTTGCTCCAGGCGCGCATCGGCCATGACAATCATGGCGTCCTTGCCGCCAAGTTCGAGGACGGAAGGGATCAGGTGCCGCGCGCAGGTTTCGGCAATTTTCTTTCCGGTGTCCACGCTGCCGGTGAAGAACACTTTGTCGGGGCGAGACTCCACCAGCGCGGCACCCAGATCGCCTCCGCCTTGCAACACCTGTACCAGTCCTTCCAGAAATCCCGCGGCGGCAAACAAATCGCCGATGAGCGAGCCGCACCACGGCGTCAGCTCCGAAGGCTTTAGCAAGACGGCATTTCCGGCAGCCGCCGCGGTAATCATTTCAGCCATGGGAATGACGAACGGAAAATTCCAAGGCGAAATCACGCCGACGACTCCAAGAGGCTCGAATTGCATCCAGCCTTTCTTGGTCTTCATTGCCGGATTGGAATGCGGAACGCGTTCGGATCGCAGCCAATGCGGCGCATTCCGCTCGTAGAGTCGAATCAGGTCGAGCACCAACAACACTTCGGCGAAAATCGCTTCGACGCGCGGCTTGCCCGTCTCGGTGGAAATTACCTGGGCGATTTCATCGCGGCGTTGGTAGACGATCGCGCCTAACCGGCGAAGGTACGCGCAGCGTTCGCGCACCGTGCGGCTGCCCCAGGATGGCTGCGCCTCGCGAGCGCGCTGTAGCAGTTGCGGCACTTCCTCGAGGCGCGTGGCCGTGAAGCGAGCGACCGTTTCGCCCGTGACTGGATCCAGCGACTCAATAAATTCCGGTTTCAATCTCGCGTCAAGAGGCAGCGCACCTTGAACTTGCGGCGTGGCGCTCATGCCGGCGTCGTCCTGGATGGCCCTGATATTTGCACTCCGCCACGATTGACCTGGCGAAATGACTCCGAGGCGCTTGCCAATGCGGAAGACTGGGCGGTCGCTGCGACGATTGCTGCACCAGCACGCCATGGTTCACCGGCCCAGACATCCGGATATTCCAGCGAAACCAGGTAAAGGCCTTCCGGCGGCGCCGTGGGACCCGAACGCGCGCGATCCTTCATGGCCATGATTTCCGGAATCTGCGCGGGAGGAATACGGCCGCGACCTGCCTCCAGCAGCGTGCCGACAATCTTACGGACCATGTAGCGCAGGAACGATTTCCCGCGGACAACGTAAACCAACTCGTATCCGGCTGCACCCTGTTCCGATTCGGCCGCTGCAAAAATCTGCCGCCGAAGGATTTCCGATCGGTAAATGACGCGCGCGGGATTGCGCTCGCCCTCTTCCGATTCGGTGGACGCGGCGAAAGACGTAAAATCGTGCTCGCCTTCGAAGAATCGCGCCGCATCCATCATGGCGTCCTCATCAAGTGGCCAGGGATAGTGCAGCGTACGCTTCCAATCAAAGGGTGAAAGTACTCGGCCTCGATGAATGCGGTAATGATAAGTTTTCGCGAGCGCGTTCCACCGGGAATGGAAATCCTGGCCGGTCTCTTCGGCATTCAGCACGCGAATCGTCGGAGGAAGAAGCGCGTTGAGTGCGCGCTGAAATTCCAATGCGGAGAGCGCCGAGCGGCTGCGAAAGTGCGCCACCTGCCCGAGCGCGTGGACACCAGCGTCCGTGCGGCTGGCGCCGTGAAGGTAAATTTTCTCCTGTGTGATGGTCTGCGCGGCATCAACCAGCGCGCCCTGAATGGTAGGCACGCCGGGCTGAATCTGCCATCCGTGAAAGCCGGAGCCGTCGTAGGCAACGGTGATTTTGAATGTGCGCATCGCCGAAAACCGATTATCGCACAGTCGGCGAGCGCAGGTTGTGGGACGAATTTGGGGTCAACCTCCGATCAGGCGCGCAAGCAGATTCGGCCACTTGCCACGTAGCGCAGTTGCGTCCATTTGGAGTTCCATTGCGGCTTCAGAGCACGCCGGAGGGCATCCGCGCTACAATTACATCATCACTAAATTCGAGGATCAGGAAGGGCAGACTATTGGCGCACTCAAAGACGAAACGGCGTTCAAAACCGGTCCGCAAGAAGAATGGCAAGCAGAACGACGTGAAACGTTCCGTGATTGGCGCGGCGCTCTTCGCCGGCTTGCAAACCCAACTGGAAGGGATTCCCTTGCTCCTGGAAGACGCGACCTCCGCGGCCATCCTGCACCGCCCTCCATCGGGAAAATGGTCGGCACACGAAAACCTTGCGCACGTGGCGCGTTACCATGAGATTTTCATCGAGCGAGTTTCCCGCATGCTGACCGAGAATAATCCAGTGTTGCCGCGCTATCGTGCCGAAGAGGACCCTCTGTGGCCATCGTGGGCGGCACTCCCCACCGAGGAGATTTTGCGCCGGCTGAAGATATTGCGCCGCAGGGTGGTGGCGCTACTCGAACCCCTGACAAGGGCGCAGATGTCGCGCCGCGGCGTTCATCCCGTGTTTGGTGAGATGAGCATTCAGTTGTGGACGGAATTCTTCCTGGTTCACGAAGGTCATCATTTATATGTTGCGCTGCAGCAGGTTCGCGCGAACGGATAACCATCGCGCGGCAGTCGGCAGCCACGTGAAGACTCGAAAACTTTGGAAGCCGACGGCAAATTCAGGCGCGCGGGAAATGGCTGCCGGGGCGGATGGCGATGCTGCCGGTGCG
>Ga0302325_10019074_pt1 | contig 14438 bp, 7 predicted proteins | sample Palsa_T0_2_FD_201948 | JGI IMG/M metagenome (GOLD analysis project Ga0302325, IMG submission 201948) | Peat permafrost microbial communities from Stordalen Mire near Abisko, Sweden - Palsa_T0_2 | ecosystem: Environmental > Terrestrial > Soil > Palsa > Peat permafrost | place: Sweden: Abisko... | reverse complement strand
TAATGATTCGATTGCGGGCATTTTGACTTCTGTTTCGTTGCTGCCTGGCTCTTTGGCAGTAGGCGTCTCTCCTTCAGCAGTCTTATCATCCGGGTTTTTAGCTTTCAATGTCTCGGCTGCTGGCCTGGTGCTCTCCGCCTTCTTGTCTTCATCCGGCTGCTTGTCTTCATCCGGCTGCTTGTCTTCATCCGGCTGCTTGTCTTCGGGCTGGTTGGTTTCGAGTTTCCGGTTTTCGATATTCTTGTCTTCCACCTTATCCTGTGTCTCTGGGATTTCTGCTTTCACGCTTTTTGTACCCTTGGATTCTGAATTCGCTAGCTCGGTCCCTCCACCCTCCGACAATCCACTAGATGTCCTGTCGTCCAAGACACCTTCAACTTTCTGGGTTACAGCTCCTTCGCTAGGAGCATCCAACCAAGGATTGCTCTATGAAATAGTCAATACCAATCCCTTGACAAGTGGTCTGAAACATGGTACCTTGACTGTTATGTCAGGAGCACGTCCTATGGGTATGGCTATGCCAGGCGGTCTGCTACCCTTGGTAGGAGAAGTTTCCCTCTTGTCGGCTTTTTTCTTCTTGGCCATCGTGTTTGTGCGTTTCCTTAAAAACTTGAATGCTACCTCTAATTGCAAAGACAAAATCGTGGTGTTGCTTCCAACAATATGAAAGAAGAATGATAATCAATAAACACTTACATGTGAAATGTCCGCTACTTCGGCAAACGACGACGTTAAATGGACCTCTCGAAAGGTTTGAGCGCCTGCTGAGCCTTCGAGAAATATTTGAATTGTCTACTGCAATGAATTGATCCTCTCCCGAGCCAAGTGTGCGCTTCGGTTGAATAGGATAATACAACCAGGCTGAAAACACAGGATGGCGAACAGAACAAGGGCTCCCATCACACAAACTTTCCTAGTTGCATCAGCTTTGCGCGCCCACAGCCAAAGCTCCAAAATTTCCCGCAAAAGTTTGGGATTCTATCAGCGGAAGTATCCCATTGACTAGAGTAAGATCTTACGACTTCTTGACATATCTCGAGGGACATTCCACCATTGCTTTCCACTTCTCAGTATCATCTGCGTCCTCCCCATAGCATGCAACTTGCGCCTCCAAGCATGTCTGTGCGAAGAGTTTAGCTCTCGCTAGATCACCGTGAGCACCCACAATCTGGAAAGCTTCTAACACCTTGCATGTTGTGTGACTGTCTTTCATTCCCCGATTCTCGAACAATTCGTATGCACAAGAAAGACTTCTCAGACAAGTGTCGGGATGGTACTTGTGACACGGGGGTGAGAGAGTAGTCATGAAGAGCATATCAAAAGCTGATATATCAATTGACTTCGGGGATTTCCGGAGGTTCCTCGAACTTCTGTCTTTTCTACAGACTTCGCAGCAGCATAGGAATCCGAATTTGCCTTTGATGTACTCCACACGGTATTCAAACACTTCGAACCCATAATTTATCGTTATCTCTTCACCTTCTTTGATGTTGCGTACAATATGGATCCTTCCCTCAGTATAGGCCTTATTCTATGAATACTCGGGATTTGGAATACAGGCGTGATGGATCCGAGAGATGGTGAGAAGTATCGCCTTGGGTGTATCACCACTAGCAGAACAGAAACTACAAACTCACTAACGGTAGGACGGGCATTTGTGGTAAGGATAGCATTCTAGTAGTTGTTGTTGTCAAAGTCGAAGAACTTTTTGTGATCTTCTCGAGAAAGATGTTTTATCGCCGAGGAAATGACCAATGCGGGGGGGGTATGTGAGTGGAATTGCAGCAGGGGCTTCTCGGCGGTGATTCGAGTGCCTCTCCTGATTCTTTCCTTTGCCACAAGGCCTTTCCTCTTCATGCCCGTGTATTTGATCTCGAAGAGCGTCCCCATTAGAAGTTCGTGGTAGCGAGATGGAAGTGATGGCAAGGAGACAGTACGCTAATAACTTGATGTAGGCTATGCTGATATTGTATGTTGATTGCTGAGCATGCTTTGATGTTGAGGAAAGAAGACTTTACCTGGCAAAATGCCAGTCAGGTGTAAAGGGAAGGAAGAAGCTGCCAAAACTTTGCAGATCTTGTCAAGAAAATTTATAAGGAGCTATTGCACCAAGTGGTACCCTTCAGCCTTAGACAATGATCCCCGACTTTAATTAAAAAAAAAAAAAAAAAAAAAAAAAAACCGAAGAAGTGATTAAAATAATACATTAAGTGCTATGTAAAAGTGATCCTGGTCACTCCAAAATCATATTACTGAACTTGATACCGCGGTGCATACTCTGTACAACAGTGTTCCTCTACCATCCTTGTCTATGGGCCTCCATCGCTAGAAGAACACGTCTAGCAATGCAATGCTAATTAAACTTGTCGCGGAAGTTCTGGGTCAAGGTCAGGTAAGCTAGTGCCTGATCTAAATTCCTCTACCGTAATACCTTCTTGGGAGGTTGCCGGTTTCGATCCTTTCCATGACGCTGCGCTGATTGTTGCTGGCCATGCTGTCGTTTCTGCCGGTGCATCGAGAAGTTCCAGCATGGTTTTACCATTTGCAAGTCTGAGATCCACAAGTTTCAATAACGAAATGCTGAACCCAAGTTCGTTCAGCGTTGACATAAAAGTGCCCGAGTACACTCGTACCGGTTTGATGCCGTACTTCTTTTCCAACTGAACAGCAATCTCCAGAGTAATGGCTCCAAGCTCCAGTCTACTTAACCCGCCGAGGTTATTAACCAAAAGCACCAGGCGGTCACCTGGTGCGTTTGACGAGAAAGAACGATCTTCGTCACTCCAGTCCAAAAGCTCTTGTAGCATTATTTCCACAATACCGGGTAGATCCACTTCGAGCTTATGGGATCCGGGCAGTTGATGCTCGCCTAATCCAGTTTCTGATCCAAAGCGTTCTGTGGCGAGATATTCATCGTTTTGCCTGTCTGAAATTGGCTGATTTGGTATCTTAACATGAGATATTGCGGAACCCACAGACAGGACTTGATTGGCAGTCAATTGAGCAATTCGGGTTACCTCGGCCAATGGTGCTCTGGGACAATCGTAAGCAAGACAGTCACATCTGAAAGTAAAGGTACATTACCCAGTAGCAGCAAAAGCTCCCGCAATCTTGAGAACCAATACCGTGCCAGCAATTCCGCTTCTTCCATGCTTCCGCGACTCTATTCGTCCCCGACTAACGTCATCCCCTACAATTACAAGCTCGGTCTTGATTCCCGAAGTTTTGAATTTTGAAATGGCGGCTTTGAAATTGGCAACGTCACCCTAGTTTTGCATCATCAGATGAGCCACTCTAGAAAGGCAGCTAAATACCTTACTTGATGATTCATAATGATTGCGAGAATACCGTGTTTGCCATCCACCTTCGTCAAAGCGACTTCGATCTGCCCTTGAGAAGGCGCCGACAAAATGCCTCCAGACACAGCAGCCGCAAGCATTCCTCTACCTACATAGCCCGTAAATGAAGGCTCATGCCCGCTTCCACTTCCAGAAATGAGGGAAACCTGCTGTGGATAAGCTGCATCGAGGTAGACAACTTTGTTCTTGGCATCGACGGAGACACAGGGATTGGTGACTGCAGCAGATTGTAGTGCACTGTCAATAAGGATTGTCTGATCGATGATAAAGTGGTCATCTATGAATGGTCTTAGAACTGTGACGTTAAATTTGGAAAACAAGACAAGACGGACCTGTAATGCTTCCCGCTCGGATTGTGATGCCTGTCAGCGCCGGGACGTACGGGTGCAGGAGAGGCTTGCCGCTTGACATTGTTCGTGGATCGCCGAAGCAGTTTTGAAAATTAATCGAGCTCGGTACTCGAGGTATCAAAGAGAAGTTTGCTTGGGTGTGAAATTACGAGATAATTGTTGCCGCCTATGGACGGCATAACGTTCTGAGGCGAAGAATGGCATGTTCTTAGCCTTCCAAATGTCAGCCCACTTTGACTGACGGCACTCGCAGAAATTCACCTTTCGCAACGTTTTTGCATTGAATCTATGTTGGAGTTTGCATGTGATTTCCCGATTTCCTTGGCTTCCAAGTGGATATCAAGTCTCCCGTCACTTTGCTCTACGTAGTACAACAGTGATAAGAGATATTGCTTTCATAGTTACAGTAAGTCTCGAACGGCAGCCAGCAAAAGTCTCCAGATCGGGATTGCCTTCGGCTCGACAACTACTGTGATTCTTGCGCCTTGATAGAATGAGTGGATTCAGAACGTGGTGAAGGCAAAGGAAAGAGAAAGATATGAGGTTGCTTCGATGTCCAAATTTGATTTACTGTAGCGCCTTGAGCAAAACGCGATGTCATGTCTTCCCCAACCTCAGTCCAGCGTCACACCGAACATATCTCCGTTCTCTCAAACATTGGACCTTGCATCGAAAACATACCCTTTATGTATATACAAGAACCGCCCCCAGCCGATTTAGGCCTGAATTTAGCTTCGAACCACAACGCGAGAGCGACACGGACGCAAATATACTCCACGGCCTAAATCCTTCTCAACAAAACGCATAGGGCAGAATGATACTTGGTCGAAGCAGAATTGGAGGGCATAGCGGCTATTGCACACGGAAAATTCGTGTTGGCAAGTGTGGAAATGGGACACGGTTATGGTGTTGGCCAAAGATATGGTTTCTGCTCTGCGCTTGCTGTTTTCATCATATAAAGGAGGTGAAAGGTGGGAGGGCATCTCAATAAGCGTTATTTGATACCCTAAGTCAATACTTTGTTCTCCGAGCGCTGCCTGTCTAGTCTCAATGTCCAGTGACAACGAGTGCCTAGCTGGACATGTTTAAGATCTGATTCTAGAATTCGCAACCATTTCATTACGGAATGAACACAGCGGCACCGTCTACTCCTTCAAGATCTTTCGAGCAACTTAGGTCTTGTTTTACGTTTGGAAATGCTTCGAGGATACTCTTGGTCGTTCGGTAAGGAGTAAAGTTAAGAGATGGCTGGGCCACTTGTGCCTTTGCGCCTTTGCGACGAGCTTTTCACAAGAGCCTCGTAAATGGTGAAACAGCCAACTACTGAGCCGAGCTCAAGCCAAAATCCGGCTTGCGCCGTAAAACAGTTCAGATTTCAATGGCTAGGACTCGAAAACCACGGAGAAGCGTTGATCGACCGGCTGCAGCGAGCATGGTAGTTGCCATGATCTACCCTCTTCAAGCCCAGCAAATCGAAATAGGAAAGGCCGATGCCAAATATGCGCTGCATCGAAGCAGCTTGTGTTTCTCGTGTCCGAGGGCCTCTAGGAAATCTGCATGGTTGGGGTCACCTGGTATATTCTTACGGTCATGATCGTAGACGCTCCCAATGACAGCAAGTGCGGGTTACTTGGATCAAATAGATACCAATCAATTCTTTTTTGAGAACAAATCTCCATTTTTTACTTGATTTTCATCTCGATTCTCGCCACAAAAGGGACCGAGAAAACAACAGCTGATGTTTACCTGCGCCTCGAGCATGGATGTATCAGCCCCGCCGTCATTCCTCTTGGGGTAAGATTTTTTGGGAGAGTAACTCAAAAGTATATTATTTGAAGAGATCCTTTGACTCAAATAAAATTCAACCTTCATGCAAAGTGGTCTCAATCACAAAATGCTTTCAGAAAAATTCTCCCTCCGATCCATTGGGATCATGGCGCCTGCAGGGTCTCCAGGATCCTCAGTCACTGCGATTGGCGTTGGCCTATTTGTTGCCTTCGGTGGTATATTATTTGGGTAGGCTTTTGAATTCTCTGTCAACCTCTACTCCTAGCTAATGCGTGCTCAGATATGATACGGGAACTATTGGGGGCATAATTGCAATGCCACAATGGTTGAAGATCTTTTCAACTGGTTATACGAACCCTGTAACAAATGGCCCTGGAATCACTGCAACTCAATCCTCCCTCATTGTATCTATCCTCTCAGCAGGCACATTTTTCGGTGCTTTGACTGCTGCACCAACGGCAGATTTGACCGGAAGAAGAATAGCTCTTATGATCTCACTCGTTGTCTTCTGCTTTGGTGTCCTTTTACAAACGATTTCAAGTGCAATTCCTCTTTTCGTTGCTGGCCGTTTCTTCGCTGGCTTCGGTGTTGGTTTGATTTCTGCATTGAGTATGCTTTCATGACTCCAAAGTCCACGCTTCGAGATGATTGGCACTTGGCTAATGGTAATCTAGTTCCCCTGTATCAATCGGAAACCGCACCTAAATGGATTCGTGGTACTGTTGGTGAGCAAGACGCATCTCGAAGCACGCAGTTGATTCTGACGATATATAGTTGGTGCCTATCAACTTGCCATCACGATCGGCCTTTTAATAGCTGCTGTTGTAGACAACGCCTGCAAGGACCGGACAGATTCTGGATCCTATCGCATCCCAATTGCCATCCAATTCGGCTGGGCGATCATTCTAGGGACCGGACTCATATTTCTGCCCGAAACACCTCGTTATCTCATCAAGATGGGCCGGGACGCGAAAGCCGCAAAGTCACTAGCACGCCTGCGTCGACTCGACGTCGATAATCCTTACTTGATCGATGAGCTCGCAGATATCAGGGCAAACTACGAGCATGAATTGTCCATGGGAACATCCTCATACAGGGAATTCCTAACCTGGCACACATTGGGCAAACGTCTCATGACGGGTTGTCTCCTCCAAAGTCTGCAACAACTCACTGGAATCAACTTCATCTTCTATTACGGAACTTCCTTCTTCACAAATTCAGGAATTAAAAATCCTTTTGTCACCACCATGATTACTTCCGCGGTCAATGTTGCGTCTACATTCCCTGGTCTCTATCTTGTTGAGACTTGGGGCCGTCGTCGTCTCCTCCTCTTCGGAGCTATCGGAATGTTCGTTTCGCAAATGATCGTCGCTTCGGCTGGAACTGCTTTCCCCGGTTCAACCAACATGCCTGCACAGAAGGCTCTTGTGGCTTTTGTCTGCATTTATATCTTCTTCTTCGCCTGCTCATGGGGACCCGTGGCTTGGGTCGTCACTGGCGAGATTTTCCCCCTTGGCGTTCGTGCTAAAGGTCTCAGCATGACGACTGCTAGCAACTGGCTGCTCAATTGGGCCATTGCATACTCCACACCTTACCTTGTCAATCCTGGACATGGAAACGCAGACCTCCAAGCTAAGATTTTCTTCCTTTGGGGTGGATGTTGCTTGGTTTGTGCTTTCTTCGTTTGGGGCATGATTTATGAGACAAAGGGACTAAGTCTCGAGGAGGTAGATGAGTTGTACGAGAAGGTTGATTCTGCGTGGAAGAGCGAGGGCTTTGTCCCGGCCGCCAAATTCAGAGTGGAGAATGATGAGAGTACTCCAGTAGTCGGGGGTAGAGAGAAATTAAAGGATGATGTACCAGAAGTCGATCATTCGTCCGAGCATACGGATCATACGGAGGTTAATGGTGCGGCAGCGGAGAGCACGGTGTAATCCGGACGAAAAGATTTTCGGAAAGTTTATAACGCATTTTCTTATATAATAAGTACGAAAGACTCATTTGATACTCATTTGATATCGTCAGATACCAACCTCCCATCTCTTGAGATACCACGTGACTGTTGGGGCTTTAAATCGAAAAAACTTGAACAAAGTGCTTGTTACTTTTCTTACTACTTGCATTCTATAGTTTACCCACTCTGTACTGCTAGTACACTTGCCTTAAAGAGAATATGTACAAGTCAACATTCCATTGGTAAGGTAAACGCCAATCTGGCGCATTAAATCACGTGGTATTTAACTAAAACGAGATGGGCGGAGCTCTAAAAATACAGTACCAGTACCAGTACTAGTACAGTACTGGTACACTCTCACAACGACAGAGTTTTTCTGCAATCCACCAATTTTCATCGCGGTATCGATCTCGAGATATATCAGGCTATTTCTCCTTCCTTCAGGAAAATTTCTCGAGAGTTTGAGAAAGAGTTCACAAGTATGCTGATTTCTTGGAATTCGATACTTTTACCTCTCGTACGACTTTGCTGCACGCGTCATTAACAGGCCACTTCTGGTGGCAGTAGTGGCGCAGGGTCCCTGCACGGCCGCATGAGAAGCACCTCCACCACCCGCGCTCCGGAGTCCCTCCGCAACTTCACTGATTCAATGCTTCACTGCTTCACATCTTCACATGGGCAAACAGCCTCAGACGTATGCCTCCTTCTCCGTATAGTCGATGTCGGCCATCGGCCCTATCCTCGCGAAGAGCAGAGTGCGAGAGACATAAGCAGAGAGCATGAAGATGCCCTGACTGTGCATACACGGCTCTTGCTAGCTTCTGGACTGCTCTACTGTACTGCGGCCAGGGCCGTGACGATACTGTAGGTTCGTTGGGTCAAGTATTCCATGCCATAAATCACCCCATAAACCAAGGATCGCGGCGAGAAACTACTGTAAGAATCCTCTTCGAGCCTAGTGAAATCTATCTGTAAAGATCAGACCACCTTTGGACGGCCTATCATGCTCCCAGGTAGCTTACCCGTGCTGCCGCACCCCCTCTAATGCAGTTGCATCGACTGATATAGTAGCTGAGCTACCTGTCCAAAAATTTCATTCATAAGGTGAGAAATGTCCGCTGTCCATTCCCCTTCAATTCCTTCAAGCAATTCACTCTCTATTATCGAACGATCAAGCTCGTTCGAGCTCAATTGTCGAAGTCCGCCAAACAGCACATAAGGCTGTTGAACATCTTACACATCCAATTACCCCTCTACACTAATTAGATCCTGAACAACTCAACAAAAGCTTCTCTAAACCATCCGGGAAGGAACAAATAAATTCAATATCCGCAACAATGGCGCCTGCTGCTGATGAAGTTGTGGCCAAGAGCATATCTCCGTATGGAATTGCCCGCTCAACGGTTGCTGAAAAGCCACTCGACGCTGAGGAACTCCGCAAATATGACGCCTGGTTCCGAGCCAGCATGTATCTGTGCCTTGGCATGCTCTACCTCCGCGACAATCCCCTCCTCAAGGAGCCTCTCAAAGTCGAACATCTCAAGGCCCGTTTACTGGGTCATTGGGGATCTGATGCTGGTCAGGCTTTCACCTGGATGCACTTTAATCGTCTAATCACCAAATACAACTTGGACGCACTTTTTGTTTCTGGTCCAGGCCATGGAGCTCCAGCAGTTCTCTCACAATCATATCTCGAGGGTGTGTACTCAGAGGTGTACCCAGACAAGTCAGAGACCGAGGAGGGCATGAGGAGATTCTTCAAGCAATTCTCATTCCCAGGCGGAGTCGGAAGCCATGCTACACCAGAAACTCCAGGTTCCATCCACGAGGGTGGTGAACTTGGATACTCGATTTCCCACGCCTTCGGTACAGTCTTCGACCACCCGAAATTGATTACATTGACGATGGTTGGAGATGGTGAGGCTGAGACTGGACCACTTGCTACCAGTTGGCACAGCACAAAATTCCTCAATCCGTTGACTGATGGTGCAGTCCTTCCCGTCCTCCACCTGAACGGCTACAAGATCAATAACCCTACCATCCTGGCACGTATCAGTCACGAGGAATTAACATCACTATTTCTCGGTTATGGCTGGACACCATATTTCGTTGAGGGTAGCGACATGGAGAGCATGCATCAAGCAATGGCAGCAACACTTGAGCACTGCGTGTTGGAAATCAAGAAGTACCAGCAGCAAGCTCGAGACTCGAAAAAAGCATTCAGACCACGCTGGCCCATGATCGTTCTTCGAAGCCCGAAGGGGTGGACTGGTCCAAGAAAGGTCGACGGCAAACTACTCGAGGGTTTCTGGCGTGCACATCAAATCCCAATCCCCGATGTTGCCTCAAACCCCGCACATCTGAAGATATTGGAAGAATGGATGAGAAGCTACAAGCCGGAAGATGCCTTTGGCAAAGATGGCAAATTAATCCCGGAACTGAAGGCACTTGCACCGAAAGGAAATGCTCGCATGAGTGCCAATCCCATTGGCAATGGTGGACTTCTTCGGAAACCTCTCGATATGCCAGACTTCCGCAAATACGGCCTTCTTAACATTGAACCAGGTATTTCAAATCTAGGTAGCATGACAAACATGGCAAAGTTCCTCCGAGACATCGTCGCAAAGAATATGACCAACTTCCGTGTCTTCGGTCCTGATGAGACGGAGTCCAATAAGCTTGGCGAGATCTACAAGGCAGGCAAGAAGGTGTGGATGGGTGAATACTTTGAAGAAGATCAAGATGGCGGAAACTTGGCTATGGAAGGCCGTGTTATGGAGATGCTGAGTGAGCATACTTGTGAAGGTTGGATGGAAGGCTACATTCTCTCCGGGCGACATGGCCTGCTCAACAGCTACGAACCATTTATCCATATCATCGACTCCATGGTCAACCAGCATTGCAAATGGATTGAGAAGTGTATCGAGGTTGAATGGCGTGTCAAGGTCGCATCTCTCAATATCCTCCTCACAGCCACCGTCTGGAGACAGGACCACAATGGCTTCACCCATCAAGACCCCGGTTTCCTCGACGTTGTCGCAAACAAGAGCCCAGAAGTCGTCAGAATCTACCTCCCACCTGATGGAAACTGTCTCCTCTCAGTCACAGACCACTGTCTCCGCAGCACCAACTACGTCAATGTCATCGTCGCAGACAAGCAAGACCATCTCCAATACCTCAACATGGAAGAGGCAATCGAGCACTGCACCAAGGGTGTCGGAATCTGGGACTGGGCCAGCAACGACCAAGGCGAAGACCCCGACCTCGTCATGGCCTCTTGCGGCGATGTCCCTACACACGAATCTCTAGCCGCCACAGCTCTCCTCCGCGAAATGCTGCCCCAACTCAAGATCCGATTCGTCAACGTCGTCGATCTCTTCAAGCTGATCTCAAGCATCGATCATCCCCACGGCATGACGGACCAAGAGTGGAGCTCAGTCTTCACCCAAGACCGCCCCATCATCTTCAACTTCCACTCCTACCCATGGCTTATCCACCGCTTGACGTACAAGCGACCCGGGCAGCTCAATCTCCACGTTAGAGGCTACAAGGAGAAAGGAAACATTGACACACCGCTCGAGTTGGCTATTCGGAATCAAACTGATAGATTCTCCCTTGCTATGGATGCCATTGATCGGATCCCGACACTGCATAACAAGGCCAGTGGTGTGAGAGAGAAGTTGCTTAATATGCAGATTGCGGCGAAGGCGCAGGCTTATGAGAATGGTATTGATCCGGTGTATATCACTGCTTGGAGATGGCCGTTTGCGAAGAAGGAGTAGATGATAGGCAAAATTGGAACGTGGTAGCGATTTTTTGAATAGATTTTGGGTGGTCAATGAATGTAAGGAAAGTAACGAGGCGTCCCCTGGATCAGAGAGTGTGAGATAAGTTAGTCTATATAAGCCAGTACTAATAACTTATAAGCTAGAAGTGGTACAAGTCAGCCGGTTAAGGCTATTAAATTAAATAAGTCGATTAGCTGAATATTTCATAACTTAAGCAGCTCATCAGCTGAAAAGACTACTATCCCCCCTCGGCACAATTGTCGGTGGGTCCTTGGGTAACGCCGCCCTCAAACATCGTCAATATCCCCGAATTAAGGAATATCAAGTGCTTTCGAAAGTCGCCATTGGCCAGAGGCCCTTAATAGGGCCCGTGCAGGCGTGGTGATAAATACCGTGACCGACAATTATGTGGGGGGGGGATAGAATTAATATTTTTGAGTTCCGGGTCGTTTTTGGGCTAATGTGCCTAAATTTTCAGGGCAAATAGGCTAAGAAGTGCCCTGTAGTGGCTCGTGAGCCCCTTAATTTTAGGGTGCCTCGCTCTTAAGGCGCTTAAAACTAGCCCCTGACGCCTAACTAACGCCCATGCACCCTTATATCACGTGGTCTCTCATTTATACATTATTTTCAATCAAAGAACTGTAAGTAAGAGAAGAAACAAGATAAAAAAATAAGTGACAAATAAAGAGTAAAAAAAAAGGGAGAAAAAAGCATAAATTTTAAGACTTTTACTTACTCTCTTTTTTTCATGTGATATTCACATACGAATATTACTTGTACGTAGCTTATCAGTTACTTTTATCCGTTGCGCTGCCACCAGCGTTACACTTCCGGGGGGGTTGTTCTTAAGCGAGATGGAAAGGGGGAAGGTTTGTGATAGTTGCACTTTAAACGAGGTTTAAACACATTTTTTCATTGATTACACTGTTTCGTCGCGAGTCAGTCTGCCTGCTGAGCAAGTTCTCTTAGGTCAATTTCAAAACAGTTCGAGCAAGCTCAAATGAGCGCGTTCTATACACTATCATTACTATTTTATTTCACCTCTTAATATTCTCCCTCAACCCCCTCGTCCTCAAACTCTGCACATAAAGATCTTCAAACGGCAAATTCGCCACATTCGGATTCCCATTCCCCTTCCTGCTACCATCGACCTTAATCCCCTTTGCCTCCGCACTTCCATTCTCCAACGCCTTCCTAATAGCCTCGCTCTGCCCCACCACAATCCCACTATCAGCACTTCCTCTCCGACTCCCGATCTCGACTTCCCTCCCCGTAATCAAGCCCCTGATTCCGCCTGCTTTCCTTGCTGGTAGCTCGCTGCTTCCTGCACTGCACACATAAAGTACGTATTTGAGATTCGGTAGTGTTTGTCTGATGTCCATAACTCTTAGGCCTTGACTTTCAGCTAGACGTTCGATGTTTTTGTTTAGGAGGAAGACGCCGTAGTCGAAGCGGAAGCGGACTGTTCCTTTCATGTACAAGGGGAAAGTACGTTGGTTGTCTTGCAGAATGGAGATGAAGTCTTGGATTATTGAACGTGAGCCGTAAGGAGAGATAGGGTAGGGAAGCGGGACAGAGAGGTAGTATTGGAGCATGTCGACTAGACGAGCGACGTAGCCTAGGGCTGCGGAGACGATATCTTCGTCTGCGTCTTCGAATGTGGAGTTTGGGAGGGGGAGGCCGCAGATTGTGAAGAGGAGGGTGTGGGAGGTTGGTTCTATGGGATAGATAGCGAGAAGCTCTTCGCATATTCGTCTTCTTTGGCCGTGGATATCAGATGTGGTTGTTTCTAACAGTGCTCTGCTTTTCGAGAGCTTGTCTTGAGCGTTCTGTACGTCTTCCAAATATTTTGCTTGTAGTTCCTTGCCTGATTGAATGGCGTTACTACGCGAAGATATTGAGGCTTTGAGCTCGGCGCGTCGCCGTATTGAGTTTTTGAGCAGCTTGCGTTCAGAAGTAACGTAGCGTGATGCAAGAGCTACTTCCTCCTCTGCTCGTGGAGATTCATCAACCGGCTTCGAATGTAAAATTTCATTTATATGAGCAGCTAATTCTTCCCGTGTGGCAAGAGCATCTTGAATCGACTCGTCAAGATTAGATAGGCGCATTAGCGCACTGTAAGATGATGTGGGCAACGAAGGAGCATGCTTTGGTTTAGGTGGTTTGGATGCGAAGTCGATTGTATAAATTCCATCCATGAGCTGAAAAAGAATGCAATTTGGTGGGAAAGCATGGTTTTCCAAGTTCCCAATGAACTGCAGCCACTGAAGATTGACCTCCTCCTCAATAAGAGGCACAAAATCCTGTCTCTTGACCCATAACCTAATCATAAAGGTGTCGAGTCTCGTAGTCGCAGGCCCAAATCCTGAGAGATCAAAGAATCGAAATGTAGGATTCATAGCCCTTTCCACAACCTCGCTGATGTATATTGGGTCCTCCTGTCCCTTCGTGTGTATCGTGAAGAACGTATCCGCCGTCCTACTGTCTATGACATCTTCAAGCTTCTTCTGCCGCAGATCCGGACTGGCACCAACCCAATTCGTACTCCTCCTTCGCAGCTTCGGTGGTCGAAGGTCCCCTGATGATTGCGCATGGTGGAGTTGTGGTTCGCGCAGAGCTTCGAGTTTCTGGGGGGTTTTATTGAGTGCTGCATCGTCAATTGTTTGGCCGCGTGGCCGGGACAGAGTGAGATTTCGTAGGTATATGCCTTGCAGGTGCCGTAATTTTCGGTTCTGAGGCAGGAGTAATGGCCGCGATGGCTCGGAGGCCATCCTGTTGATGTAAGGAGATAAATTGTAGTGGTGTTGTTTCGATCGAAAATGGTTTAGCTAATGTCGGGGAAATTGGTAAGGAAATGCCGGAGGTCAGCCTCGTCTAGTGCATGGGCTCCAGATAAAGAGGCTTGGAAAGTGATTTTTAGAAGCAAAACTGACAACTATGAATTTTATCACAATTTTTGGTGTGCATCATTGAAAATGTTATTCTTTTCTCAACGAAGTGCTTCAATTTTTTAACACTAAGACGGCTTGCCTTCTAAGAGCCCATGATTCACAAATCATCTCCTCCCAATAACAGGTTTCGGCTTACAATCATCTACAGAAACCGGATGAAGCATGACCTTATTCGGTGCATCTGGTGTGTTGAACAAATATCCCTTGCTCCAATCATAGCTGACAGCATACGCAAAGATCGAGCCATC